>Ga0222673_1000013_pt1 | contig 119696 bp, 98 predicted proteins | sample AntAcemetagen801_FD_179845 | JGI IMG/M metagenome (GOLD analysis project Ga0222673, IMG submission 179845) | Saline water microbial communities from Ace Lake, Antarctica - #801 | ecosystem: Environmental > Aquatic > Non-marine Saline and Alkaline > Saline | place: Antarctica: Ace Lake...
CTGTTGCAGAAAGAGCTGTTGAGAGTGCTTGAAAATGATTTACATCACCGATATCATGCGGGTCATCATAGTACCCCATGACGACTTTAATTCCGTGCCCAAATCTTCTGATTTGAATAAAACCCATTCGTAAAGTAATGAAGATACCGTAACCGAGCAGAGCGATTACCAATAAGGGCATCAATTCAGGGGTATTCCAGACTAGATTATTTAAAAAACCAACAACTCTTTCTAATACTTCCATGGGATCAATTAGCTTCGTATTTGAATTCAATCACGAATGTATAAAACATTTAACTAAAAATTTAAGAAAGTTTATAATTTAGTGAACGATTAGCATGCCAAATTAATTAAATTACCAATATGCATAGTTCGATAACACATTGTGGTGCATACTAAGATTAACAAATTTAGATTTATATTATGACAAAAGCAGATATAGTAGATATCATCTCTTCATCTACAGGCCTTACCAAAGTAGAAACGGAAGCAGTTGTTAAAGGTTTTATGGAAACAGTGATTGATGCGATGAAGAGAGGCGAACACATTGAACTTCGTGGGTTTGGTAGTTTTAAAGTTGTGAAAAGAGCACAGAGAGTGGCTAGAAATCCAAAAACGAATGAAGAAGTCATTGTACCTGAGCAATATGTACCGATGCTGAAGGTTTCAAAAGATTTCAAAAATGCTGTGAACAAATCAAATAGCTGATCAACAAACCTAAATGGTTTGTTGACCAGATTTTAAAATGATTAGGTCAGAAACCGCTTAAAAATCGATGCCAATTGAAAAGTAGTGTATGGCGCCTTTTTGAAAGCCGTTTCTGCCATAAGGCCAGCCAATATCATATCGGAAAGGAAGCCCAAGCAGGATTGTTCTCAATCCGAAACCTGCTCCAACCAAAATATCCCCATCTACGATGACTCGTTGCAGACTGGTTTCCTGATCGGTAATCTGCCCGAATTGATCAATATTCACTACTTGTCGTGTACCCAGTTTCCAATTGAGATCCGGATTTTTCACAAAATAGGGTTGACTCGCCCCCTGAAGTATGAATTCATTTCTAAACCCCCAAGCTGCCCCGGCATCAATGAATGCCACACCGGTTAAATTGTAGAGGGGTAGAAAGGGTATAGGTCCGGGTAGAATAGCCGCAAAGAGAGGAAATCTGAATTCAGCATTGATCAGTGTAAATTTATCACCAAATGTTGTATTGAATTCATGTCCACGTAGTGGAGTTGCAGGAAGTGTGAAAAATGTATCTGCCAGACGTTCAAATGGAATTTCAGCATCCGACCATTGCTGGTTAATCCATCCAAGCATACCACCCATGAAGAATGTTTGAGAATCGCGGCCATACGAAACGGCTCCGGCTCCTCTGAGTGCTAAACTGTACCCCATACCAATATCAATGTACTGTCTGTAATCACCTAAGAGAGTGGCAAATTGTGGAGTTTCTGAACCAATCGGGGGACTTGCAGAAAGACGTACTGAATATCGGGTACCTGATCTTGGTGTGATAAATCCCGGTACGGTATAATCGCCCGTAAATGTTACCTGAGGATATAAAAACCAGGAGCTGTCATTACTCACATTTCGACCCCCGAATCCTTGAACGGTACTAAAATCTCTGGCAATTCCAATCGCTGAAATACCATAATCAACCCGTTGATATCGATTAAAAGGGTATTGAAAGTCAACAGATCCACCAAAAGTTCGAAATCGGAGGAGTTCACCGAAGAAGGTCTGATAATTTCTTGCCTGATGAAAAAAGGAAGCAAAAAAGTTGGTTCTGTTTCTTAGAAATCCATACTGGAACGTATAGTCACTATTTCTCAAATCAAAAACCAAATTTGAGCCAAAGGAGAGTTGATGATCACCAAAGAGATCTGTCAAGGATAAATATGCAAAAGCAGAGGTTCCGTAGTAGGTGCTTAACTGTCCGGCACCATAACTGAAATCGGGTGAAAATTTAAGTCTGTACTCCTTCGGCTGGAAATATCCATCTTCTGTGACATTACCTTCAGGCTCAAAATTTCTAGGGTCATCGGTAAGTTGTATTGTTGTATCTCGAACAACAGTTTCACCGAATTCATAATTACGGAAATCCACTCTTGTACCCGTTGAACTCTCCTCTGTGTCGCTTTCACTATTTTCATCTGTCTCTTCATTTGATTCAGTATCAGCAACGGCTACATCAACAGGCTCTGTTGTACGTGTGGATATGTAGTTACCCTGCTTTTTCGAAGCTATTAAATCCTGAGCAAATCCAATGGCCGGAACCAATCCTGCCGGACCTTTTTCATCTCTTTCAAGTGCCCATGTATTGGGCTTTAGTGGAGCGTTTCTACGGCTATTGAAAGGTGATCGCATTAAAAATATATCCGGGTAACCACGATTTAATGAGTTAAATACAAGTCGTGTTCCATCTGCCGATACAGAGATCTGCATGATACCGGATTGCAGATCTGTGATTGGGTATACGGATCGGCTGCTTAAGTCATATTCGTAGATATTTGGAATTCCGTTTTGGTCTGATACAAAAAGCAATCTGCCGTCACGGGTAACGTCGGGTTGATTTTCAGACCATCCGGATGTATTTGTCAAACGTTCTATTCGGCTATCACCTACTCCTACTTTATAAAGATCTGTTTGAAAAAAGGAGTCATGCTGCATTGTGGAGTAGCCGGCTAAAAACGTATTTGGCTGTAATCTGTCACCCCGATCTGATACAAAATAGACAGCTTCAGAATCAGGATCCCAAGCCGGTTCTTTATCACTGAACACATCATTAGTTAGATTCATGAAATCGTCCGTTTCCAGATTGTATACATAAATATCTTGATATGGACCTATATTTCCATCAAATGCAATTTTTTGTCCATCCGGAGACCATGCCACTGAGTTGATGGCATCCAATTGCGGGAATCGAATGGTTCTTGTGTCCAGCGTCTCATAGTTTACGATTGCGAGGTTATAGGTACCATTCGATTTGCTTGAGAGGGCTATTTGTGATCCGTCCGGTGACCAGGATAAATTGGGATTCAGAATATTTAACTCCTCAAACATGGGGTTATCGGCACCACTGATGATTGTTTTAAGCCTGTCTCCACTGTTGGCATCTACAACAACAACATCGAATACTCCACGTCTATTTGTGATCATGGCTATACGATCCCCTCGAGGAGAGATGGATGGACTTGTATTATATGAACCGGAACGGGCTCTTGTCGTTATTTGGGTAGCTACACTGGATAGTGTCTGACGTTCTGCAACTTCAGGGAAATATCGTTGTCTCCAATACTCTCTCCATCGATCCGAAAGTTCCTCTACACTCAGTCCCAGAGATTGTACCAATGCTTGCTGTACATTCTGGGTGGTTTTAATGCGTTGCATGATCTCTGTGATTTTGGGTCTTCCATACTGATCAGAAATGTAATACCAAAAAGCTTGGCCCCCTCTGTAAGCAAAATATCCACCTAACCGAGAGATGGGAGGGAGATAATCATTTAAAACTGCATCTCTTATATACATATCGGTCTGCGTATCCCATCCAAGCGCTAAATATTCAGCCAATCCTTCTTCAAACCAGATGGGGAAAACCAATTGAATATTATTTTGTACAATGGATTGAACAGATCCTCCGTAATAAACGTCATTGATATAGGCATGCAGTAATTCATGTTGAATTGTACGTCTGAAATCGGCATAGTCACCCATAAAAGGCTGAGTCATGCGATTTTTGAATTTATCTGTAACCCCTCCAATACCTTGTGCATCAACTGGTAATCGAACGACATTTGTTTGGGAAAAATCACTGTGCGAATCATAAATGATAACCGGTATACGGTCTGTAAGTGGTGTACCCAACTCATTAACAAGTTGTTTCAATCCTGATTCTACGGCTTCAGCGGTAAACTGGGCCAAGTGGTAGTTTTTTGAATCATAATAGTAGATATCGAAATGATCCGTTTCAATATATCTCCAATCAAAACTTTCATATTGGACCCGATTTTTCCCAAAGAAAAAATATTGAGAAAAAGCTTCCTGAATAGCTGATGTTGAGATAAAAGCAGTGAGTAAAAAAGTCAGTAAAATTTTGTTTATCAACCGCATATAAATAGTTTTTTATTAAAAGTCGGGCATTGATAGATCGATCTGTCTTTTGTCAAGATCAGTCCGAACAACTTTAGCTTTAATGGCATCTCCCAGTCGATATTTTTTGCCTTTAGATCGACCGATAAGACAATGTAATTTTTGATGGTATACATAATAATCATCTTTAAGATCACTCACTCGAATCATACCTTCACAATAGATATCATTCAACAGAATATAAATACCATTTTCAGTAACACCGCTAATTGTTCCATCGAATGTTTCACCTAGTCGATTCGAAAGAAATTCAACTTGTTTCAATTTAACAGAGTCTCTTTCCGCTTCAACAGCGTAACGTTCTCTTTCACTACAGTGTTCACCGGAGTGCTCTAACTGAGTATAAGTGTATTCTGATGCACCTGCATTATACTTTTTGAGCAATCTATGAACAATTACATCAGGGTAACGTCGTATTGGGCTGGTAAAGTGTGCATAATGTGAAAATCCGAGACCAAAATGCCCGATATTTTTTGGTGAATACTCTGCTTTCGACATAGATCTCAGCATCAAGCCGGTGATAATATTTTCGACCGAAGTTCCTTCAATTTGTTTTAATAACTCATTGATTTTATTTGATGATATACGTCCATCAAGATTAAATTCGATACCGAGAGGTTTGGCTGTTTCACGAATGTTATGGAGTTTTTCAAGGTCCGGTTTATCATGAATTCTGTAGAAAAACGGATGATCATTTTTTGCACTTTTGGACCCTTTTTTTCGCAATGTATCTACATGGTAAGCGACTGTTTTGTTTGCCATCAACATGCACTCTTCGATGAGTCTGTGAGCAAATAGTCTCTCTTTGACAATCACCTCAACCGGTTTGCCATCATCATCCAGAACAAATTTGGGCTCAGGAGTTTCAAAATTGATAGATCCCTGTTTAAATCTTTTTTCTAACAGAATATTGGCAAGACTCTCCAATATTTTCAGTTCGCTTTTAAATTTATGATCTGCCTTTCCATCCAATATTTCTTGAACTTCATCATACACAAAGCGTTGTTTAGAGTGGATCACAGTCTCTTCGACGGAGTAATCAACCAGTTTGCCGTCCTGAGAAATCTCCATAAAGCAGCTGTATGTTAATTTGTCTTCGTGTGGACGCAGACTACAAACTCCATTACTTAAATGTTCAGGAAGCATGGGTATGACTCTGTCAACCAGATAGACGCTGGTACCCCGGTGATAGGCTTCATCATCCAGGGAAGAACCTCTGGGCATGTAGTGAGTGACGTCAGCAATGTGGACGCCCAGATAGTAGTTGCCATTATCCAGCTTTTGTATACTGAGTCCATCATCAAAATCTTTTGCATCAGCGGGATCGATTGTGAGAACCACTTCATCTCTCATATCGCGTCTGCGAGTGATTTCCTGTTGTGTGATTTGAAAGGGTATATTTTCAGCAAACTTTTCAACTTCCGGCGGAAATGAACCCTGAAACTGTTTTTCTGCAAGAATGGAGAGAATATTCGCTTCATTTGTGCCGGCTTTTCCTAAAACATCAACAATGTTTGCTTGAGGATAACCGCGTACATCGTCCCATTGAACAAGCTGGAATGTGACCTTATCCCCATTTTTTGCTCCCTTGAGGTCATTGGGGTCGACAAAAAAGTCAATTCTTGAAGATTGCACATCTGCTTTAATCAGATAGGTATTTTTAGCGGTTTCGTCAAGAGTACCGACAAAAAGTGTGGTAGCTCTTTTAACAACTTCTTCAATACGGCCGAGAGGTTTTTTATTTTTTTTATGATATCCCACCAGTTTTACACGGACGATATCTCCATTTAAGGCAGTACCCATGTATCGTCTGGAAATTTTAATATCCTGATCTCTTCCTTCCACAATCACATACCCATCGCCATGACTGGTCACATCAAGTTTCCCTTCAACCAGACTGTCATCACTTTGAACGGCAGGTTCATTGAGTCGTACCAGATTCCCTCTGGAAACGATGATATGGTCCAATTGATTTAACCGATTGATGCATTTTTTAATTTTACGGCTCCCTTTTTTGCTTGAAAGCCCCAGAGCATCTGTTAATAATGGAATGGGAATAGATGCATCAGGATAGTTTTTTAAAAGTTCGATTATGCTCTTCTCGAGTGAGCTTAAATTACTTTTGTTCATTAAATAGTCTTTTTTTTAAATGTAAAAAATTTATAGATCAGCGACTGCTTCGCGATCTTCTTCGTTTTCGGGCTCATCCTGTTTTATACCCAAAAGGGATTTAAAAGCGCTTGAAATTCGCGCCTTCAGGTTTTGCCAGGTATTAAATTCAACTCGTGCTTCGAAACCAATTCCATTCATCTCTTGTGATTGGGAAGTTTCGATTCCACTTGTGTAAGATAGTGTTGGATCTTGTCTATGAAAGGCGGTTACTGAAAAAGCACGGCTAATTCTGTACGTGGCTCCTAAATCACCTATATCGCTCTGTTCCCCTGTAATTTGACCTTCTCTGCGCAGTACTATGCGATCATCAAACAGTCTGAGTGCAACACCCAGATCCACTTCATTGGCTGTTGTCAGGTTAAAATCGATATCAAATGTAACATCACTTTGCAATAGTGAATTAATCTGATTTGAAAGCAGCGGATTAATGACCTGGCTTGTGATCAGCGGATTCACCACAGACGTTCCGGTGATGTTTTCTGCTAGGCCGAGTCCCTGTGCTTGTTGTGAAGGGATGAAATTTCCGGTTAGAAGAATACTGGTTGCCTGTATTAGTTTTTCATCTTCATTTTGGTTCAAACTACTAATTTGTGAATTGATGGTTGGATCTGAGGAGTTTTCAATACCTGTTGGCACTCTAAAGAAGAATTCATTTTCTAAAGATGTGATCGTTCCTCCAATTTGCAGGACTAAATCGATCGGTATTCTTAAGTTTGGATCTACAAGTGATCCGGATCCTGCCCCCGATAGTAGAGTTGAGATATTGGGTCTTACTCTGTAGAGTGCCGTTACATTCAGACCCGCATCCACCAAATCGCCTGACCAACTGATGGAGCCTCCTTCCTGTAGTGTAAATCGTCTGGTAAAAATATCACCACTGACAAACTGATACTCTCCACCGGTGATATTAAACTGTCCAAACATACTCACATTCTGATCTTCCAGTAAGATCCGCATCTGTCCGGTTCCATTGGACCTCAACATATCATTGGTAACACGATCAAAAATTAATTCAACTTCAATAGGATTGAGTGCCTGAAATTGAAGGTCCATAGTAAAGAGCTGAAGAAAAGTTAGTTCTTCCCGTTCTCCATTTTCATTTACTCCATTTGCAATACGTGAAAAATGATTTTCCCAAAAAGGAACATCAAATGATTCAACAAACTCAATAAACCGTCTGTCTTGATCAAATGCAGTTTCCGGTTCAAGTGGAATGGTAATTCTGGAATCAGATGAGATCGTTAACGGACGTGTTGTACGTAACACGGGTGCAAAATTTGTTCCTGTAATTTGTGCCTGACCTGTGCCATAGATCTGTCCATAAAAAGGTATATCAGGGTCATAGTTGTTATTCATGAACTGTAAATTGTTCATATCTAAGGTAAGGTCGAGTATGGTTAGCGGAGAAAATCGATCCAGATCTACCTGACCGCTAAGTACACCTGTTCCACCTCGATTGTCTGTAAGATTAACATTTTTTAAAAGTACACCTTCGGCAAACGTAAAGTCGAACTCACCATCTAGTGTATAACCTACATTTGTAAATTTTGGAACCCCATATACATCTTCGGCCTTAATGGTTGCTTCAAAATCGAATTCATTTTCAGAACCTCTGATAAATCCGTTACCGGACGCACTTCCTTGCATTTCAGTAATAATATTGGGCATGATGAATGACAGAATCCACATATCAATTTCTCTTAGATCTGCATCAAAATAGAACAGATCATCGGTAGGTTCTTCTGTATCATCAGGGAGTTTAAAATAGCCGGTCAAAAGTAAGTCTTGCCCAATACCATCATTTTGTTCGTAATAATTACTGTACTTCTCAGGATCTGTAAATACATGAACTTCTGTATCAAACTGGCGAGATTCTGAGTTGTATACACTATTTATTGATAGATCCCCAATTAGCCGATTTTGAATGCGCCCTTCATTTACAGTCAGATTTCCTTGAATTGCAGGTATTTCCAGTAGAGTTCGGGTAGCAAATTCACCATCTAATTTGCCTGAAAACTGAATTCTTCCCCCAATAAGTTCAGATAATCTGTTGAGTTCAAAGTCACTGATTGTGTAGTTAACAATATCATTGACATTATCACTGTAGATTCCATCAATTTGCAGGTACTCTGTTCCACTTGTCAGGATAAGGTCATTTATTTCAAGAGCTTTATTTCGGTTATAACTAATCATGGGCTCTCCTTCTTTGGACCATTCATAATCCGTGGAACCCAAATTAAAATCATCAATTAGTATTTCGAGTCGGTCTGTTTTCAAATATCCGGTTAATGTTGTCTGCAGATTGATTTCATTTTCAAATTTTTGGAGGTTAGACCGAACGTGAATGGAGTCATCGCGCATTGAAAGGTTTACGAAACTATCTTTTAGTTCGTTATCAAAAATGGATGAGTAGGTGCTGCTGAGCTGAAGATCTATTGTGCTAGATTCACGTAGTTTTTGGTCGCTTTGGAAATTAACTGTAAAGGCACTATTAAGATTATCAGCTGCTAAATCACCGTATCGGATTCTTTCATCAAAGAGTGTTGCTGTAATTAGCAATCGATCATGATTGGCATTTATACTGGAATTAAATCGGGCATTACTTTCAAATTCAGGAAGATTGGGCAGATATTGCCTCAAGAGGGATACGTCCTTGATGTTCATAGAAATAGTTAAATCTGCATTGAGACCTTGATAAATCGGATCAGAAATCAGTGAATCAATACTTAATGAGTCGAGAGTCTCACTGAACAATATTTCGTCGTCTATCCTATATTTTAGATTTCGAGACCAAAATTCTGCACTCTTTTGAAGGGTAGTAAGATTAAGTGTGCCGTTCAGTTCACCGTCGAAGAAAGAGCTTGTGAATCTCAATCTGCGATTATCACCATCCGAATCATTTAAGTCAGCATAAAATTGATGAGGGCGAAGCCTTTCTTCGCCAATCCTGGATTCATCCATTTCGAGACTAATTCTGCCCGATAAGTCATCCATATCTGTCCAATTCAGATCTGCGGAAAAAGTAGAATTAAAATCTGTTTGATTGGCAAAATACTCCGAATTAAATTTCTGCAGATCCAGCCTGTTTACTTCGCCTGTGGATGTAAATCTAATAAGGTTATTTGTTTGACTGTAGAGCCCATTCGCTGAAACGTATAATTCGTTGTCATCTCCACCTTGAATAGTATATCTTAAGATCGCATCAGCAAAGTTGAATTCAGCGTCCAGAGAGCTAATTTCATAACCAAAAATTCGACTACTGCTCAAGTCAACTGAGCTATTGAAATTTGCATTGTCTCCTGTTCCGGTTCCCTGAAGAGTAAAACGGCCCTGGATAATACTGGAGTCTAATGTATCTGTCAGGAAAGGTGTGATATCAAATTCATCAACTCCAAATGACAGGTCATAACGTATAAGCTCTTCAAAATTCATAGATCCATCTAAAGAGAATGCACCGGCTTCTGTAACCGCTCTTACGCTGCTATTCAATTCCAGTAGGTTTCCATCAAGCGATCCACGCACGGTACTTAATTGATATCTCTCCAGATCCACTCGTCCGCCCAAATAATTATCGGAAATCCAGTCCAGTTTTGTCGGATGTATAACCATGTTATCCAGGGTGGCTTCGTATGAAAAATCACTGTTGAACAAGTTTTTTAATTCAGCAGAGATTTGCATTGATGATTCACCCAAATTTGCCCTGAAACTATCGATAAAATAGTTTTCAAGGGTCCCTTCAGAGATTAATTCCATCTCTAAATTATCATTAAAAGGTGGAAATACCCCGGTTATTTTGCGCACCAGATTGGGGGAAAGTGAGCTTTCAGTTATCTGAATACGATAATCAGCGCGGTTAAACTGCTCTTGAATCTCTTCTGCAAAAATATTTACCGGAGTGGCTTCAAAGCTAAAATCAGCATTTCCTAGGGCAGTACCCACTCGAAATCTATTCAATTCAAAATATTCATCATCGCTGTAAAACTGTCCATTAACTTGTAAAAATTCATATTCAGTGTTAGGTATTTCAGCCGTAAAATCCGGAAGGTCAAAAAAGATCTGTGAATCAGAGAGCTCTAGAAAAATTGAAAAGTTGAGATTTTCTATGCTAAAAGAATTGGGCAAATTGGCTGCTTTCGGTAGTTGTATAGATTCATTTATATCAATACTCCCATTGTTTACTTGTATAATGGGAGCAAAAATATTAATTCGATCCAGAAATCTTATTCTTTCTGACGGGGATTCAGATTCTATCATGGTAGGTTCTTTTTGTCGAAAGACAGACATGATAGATAAGTTTTTATCCTCCACCATCGAAAGCTTCAGAAATGGCGAATTCACTTCAAATGATGAGATGGTAAAATTTCGTTGGAACAGGTCCCACCATGTGATATCAATTTCCATGGTATCGAATGAGAGAACCGGATTGTCGGGCAGGTCCGGAGCGTAAAAAACCCCATTATGAAGTGTCGCGCTAAAGGGTAAAAACCCGCTGATTTGTTCGATCTGCAGGGTACCGTCAAATTGAGTTGAAAAAAGTTCGGTAATCTCTTCATTGATATACTCTTTGCTCTGAGGCAGCTGGAGCAACCCAACAAGGATGCCCATGGCCAATATAAAGATCCCTGCAAGCGTAAAAAAAGTACGCCAAAAATAGATCCAAATTTTATATATGATACGTAAAATCAAAGGTATTTAGGTTATCCGGTTTCTTTCAATTTCGTCAAAAACGACTGACCAGGAGGAAGCGATCCATTCTCTATCCTCCACTGTTTTAACGATAGGCTCCTGCCATTTATTCAACAAAATAAACGTTAAGTTCGCTCCGGTTCTTTTTTTATCTGTATTCATCGTTTCCATTAAATCGTCTAAAGATAACGCTTCTTTGGGAACTCTGTATTTATATAGGTTTCGAAATGAATTCAGAGGGGCAGTTTTAAGTGTACTGCCTGTTAAAACAGATAATTTTTCGGCCGCTAACATTCCTAAAAAAACAGCCTCGCCATGACTAATTTCACTAAAATCAGCCACTTTCTCTAATGCATGAGCAAATGTATGTCCATAATTCAGATAGGCTCTTACCCCGGATTCCAGCTCATCTTTACCTACTATTTCTGCTTTAATCTTCACACATTTATCAATAAGTGAAATCAATTTATCAGAGTCCTGGTCTGATGGTTTTCCATTTAAAAATATTTTAGAGTCCTCAAATATTTTCTCATCACTGATTGCTCCATATTTTAATATTTCACTCAACCCATTGATCCACTCATTATCAGGGAGGGTAGTCAAAAAGTGTATATCAGAGATCACTTCGAGGGGTTGATAAAAGGATCCAATTAAATTTTTTCCGGTGGAGTGGTTGATTCCTGTTTTTCCACCAATGGCACTATCAACCATTGACAAAAGGGTAGTAGGAATGTGAATTAGCGGAATGCCACGCAGTACTGTTGCGGCTGCAAATCCACCAAGATCACCGGTAACACCTCCTCCAATAACAATCAGTGGTGTGTTTCTGCGAACTCCATGGGATAGTAAAAAGTCTAATACTTTACTGTAATGAGAGAATGATTTACTGCTTTCACCTTCCGTAAGGGTGAATTGTTTACAATTAGATGAAATACCCTGAATAGCTTGATTTATATAATCTTGATGATGGTTAGCCACATTTTGGTCAACGATCAAAAAAAGTTGATCAGTGGCATGATCACGTAGTGCATTTTGTAATTCACTCTCCAGAATATTCTTTCCAGTTCGAACGCGATAGAAAAATTCATTTGATTTAACAGATGTACTAATCATTATAGAGTTTTAGTTCTTTGATAATCAATTCGGTTGTTATTTCAGGTTTATTAGCAGTACCGGATACAATAAGATGAGCTTGATTATAATAGGGTATTCGCTCTTCAAGCAGCTTGTGAATCAGTGATTTTAACTCTGCCGTATTCAGCCCACTAATCATTGGTCTACGTTTACTTTTCTTTAAACGATGTAGTAGAATCTCTTGCGGTGTGACTATATATATAAGGATACCACTATTCTTAATAAGATCAACCAGTTGTTGATTTTGAAGAGTGCCTCCACCAAGAGCCAGTACACTTTTTGAATTTAATTGATCTAAATATTTTATCAGGGTTTTTTTTTCAATTTTTCTGAATTCGGGTTCTCCAAATTCCTTAAACAACTGAGGAATGGATTTGCCGGTTTCTGCCTCTATTAGAGAGTCCAGATCGGTAAATGGAAGGTGTAGTTTTTTAGCAATGGATTTACCGATCACCGATTTACCGGTTCCCATCATCCCGCATAAAAAAACCGGTCGATTCAAGTTGAGATTCATTGTTTTGTCAAATTTTGAGGGTGTACCATTTCTACTTCTTCTTTATCAACCCTCACACTCCCGGGTGGGGAACCTTTTGGTTTTGAAATATATTTTCTTTTCGAGATAATAACCGGAACCAGATCTGACCCTCTTGCTTTTGAGTGATAAGCAGCCAAAGAAGCTGCTTGCAATAAAATCTGTTTAGGCGGCATCTCTTTATTATTATTCATTCGGATAACCAGATGGGAACCGCTCACTCCACGCGCATGCATCCAGATATCCTCTTTGTGAGCATCTGACGTCAGACGATCATTACTTTTTGCATTTTTCCCAATCCAGACTTCATATTTATCAACATGTAATTTCCGGTAGGGCGTAGAGAACTCTTTACTGCTTTTTTTGATGACCCCCAGTTCTAGAAGCTCATTGATATGAGTCTTATGCCATTCATTAAATTCATAAACTTTTTGAACGTTATCGAGCGACTCTTTTAACGTTTTAAGTTTACTTAACTCCAATTCAGAATCTTTAAAGCGGCGTTTAGACTCTTTAACATTACGAATCGTTTTAGACGATTTATCGTAGTAATGTTGAGCATTTTCTGCGATGTTCATTTTGGGTTTGACGGGTATTTTTACCGGGTTGTTATCGTTATAATAATCAGGTAGAGTTATGGTTTCCTCATCAAATTCGGAACTATGATGGGCATTAGCCATTAAAATATGGCCAAATTGTTCATACTTCTCTGCTCGATCCAATCCTTTGTCAGTATTTTTTAGCTGCTCAATTAACGATTCAAGTGCTTGTATTCGTTTCTCAATAGATGGCCTGAATTGTTGAATTTTTGACGAAAGTCTCCGCTCTTGTGAGGTATGAAAATATACATGCTTGATGGCACTATTCACATCTGTAAATATTTTATTACTTGCCAGGGGTAGTAGTGATTCCGGTATAAGACAGAGATTACCATCCTGTAAAATTCTGAATTCCGGGTTTTTAATCATGGCCTGTATTAGTTTCGACGCAATTTCGACAATTTCATCACTATTTTTACTGTCCAAAGAGTAGTGGTTGATCACCTCGGATAACAGGTGTCTGGGAAATTTTGGTTCAATTTTAAGAATTGTTTTTTTGGGTGATAAAACTTCTTTCTTTATTTTAAAAGTAGTTGTTGGTTGACGGGGCGTTGGAGGGCTTGTGCCTCTATATTTTTCAGGATTTTTGAAGGCTTCAACAATTTCATTATTCTGAATCAAGTAGATATTTGGTTTGTTTCCAAAGAGTTGCAGAAGAAGCTTGTAACCACCCTCCAGGTGTATATGTATGTATCGATCATGATCAGATATGTTCAGTTTTACTATTTTTTTGTCTGATAGTGGGTCAAAAAAAGAGGTTACGTTACTTTTTTTAGCAGGTTTATAATCTTCCAGAAATAGAGCCGTTTCTGATGGGTGAGTGGAGAGTGAGAGTTTACATTGTTGATCTCCGGAACGTAAATATGCAGTCCAAACATTCTTATAAGGTGAGATGCTGAATTGAAATGTTGAATCAATACAATTTGCCTTCAAATAGGCAGCCAGATGATATAAGACAAAATAGTTATTCATACATGAGTGATTAACTTGAACCATGAATCAAAGAGTTCAATGCAATATCCGATTTTTCAGTCTATAATAAATAAAATTAACAGTTCCCTGAATCAGAGAAATATAAACGTTGTAAAGTTTAAAACGTGGGAAGAAGCCAGGATTAATGCAGTTGGTTTAGAAATCCTCATTGATTTAAAAAATTCTACAAATCATTTGACACACTTAGCAATCAATTTTGATTGGGATAGTTTTCGTGAGGCCAAGCTTGCAAACAAGCTCAGTGGTACGGATGGCCATCCTATGTTGAAAGCAAAACATCTAACTGAAGTCTCCGTTTCACCCTCTATTGATATTGAGATTGTATGGCATTTTGATGTTGATAGATGTCAGCCGGCCCCTGGCAATGGAAATGAGAATTATCGAATAGAGATGGCAAGTGAATGGATGGATAGAGCCAGTAAAAAAGTAAACGAACTTCTTCTTTCAGAAGATATTATCACTCGTTGGCATATTGAAATTGATGGAGACCAACACGGGAAATATCTGACAGCTATTAATTTGATCTCCTATTTTCAATTCTCAATCGGAGATCTCAGCAGTTTAAATGATGTTCACTCTTATATAAGCAGAAAATTAACTCATCTGTTATATAAAGCGAATCGAATCATAAAAATTGCGGACGATAGTGTAGTCGTGCCGGCTGCTTAAAATAAAAAAGGGCACAAACAATGTGCCCTTAAAAAAGTTAGCCAGAGAAATTATTTTTTCTTCTTATGTCTATTTTTACGCAGACGCTTCTTTCTTTTGTGCTTAGCAATTTTAGATCTTTTTCTTTTCTTTCCGCTTGGCATGAAGAATCACCCGGGTTTCTTAAAATTGAACTTACAGTTTAATCGTGTGTTTAACACTTGTAATTTAGTCTGACAAAATACAAAATGTTTCAAACAAATCTATAAAAGATTACAACAAGAGTGTGAAAAGGAATAAGAGACACACCATCAAAATCGTTCATTAGTGCAGTTTGGCTTATGAAAAGCGGATTATACAGGGCGAAGATAAATAAGTTCAAATAAAAAAATATGGGATCGATTGAATTTTTCAATGTTGAAATAAGGAAGTGAAACCACATTTTTAATCTCAAATATCCAAATAAGCGTATAAAGAGCTAAGATTTTCCTTATTTTTATTTTTCAAACGAATATTAAAAAAGTAAGATATGCCTGATTTATTTAAGGTTGCCAAATTTGGGGGTACAAGTATGGCTGATGAAGCAGCTATGAAACGATGTGCTTCGATTGTAAAGGGTGACCCTGATAAAAAAATAATTGTAGTGAGTGCAACCTCCGGCACTACAAATTTACTGACTGAATTTATTACAGATGCCGGGAAACAACAGAAAATAGAGATTGCTCAACAGATCAGAGATAAACATCTGGCCATTTGTGAAAATCTTAAGAATAGAACCGGAGTCATTGACGTAATAACGCCTATCCTGAATGATTTAATGGAAATTGCATCTTCAAATCGGATTATGACACCCATGCTTAGAGATGAGATTCTTTCTTTTGGGGAACGACTTTCATCAGAGATATTTGCAACTGTTCTTGAAGAGGAAACCGGAGAAGATGTACTCTGTTTTGATGTGAGAAAAGTGATTCGGACAGATCAAAATTATGGCAGTGCTGAGCCGGATATTGAGCAGATATCATTGAGTTACGATTCCCATTTAGCAGATGTAACGGAGAATAGAAGAGTTGTAACTCAGGGGTTTATAGGATTGGATGAACATGGCAATACAACCACACTTGGAAGGGGTGGGAGTGATTATTCAGCTGCACTTCTTGCGGAAGCAGCAAATGCTGATGTACTTGAAATATGGACAGATGTAACGGCCATTTATACGACGGATCCGCGTATTGTTAGTACGGCTAAACCCATTACCGAAATCAGTTTTGATGAGGCGGCTGAACTATCCGTATTCGGAGCCAAAGTACTGCATCCGGCGACGATGGTTCCGGCTATTCGTAAAAATATTCGTGTCTATGTTGGATCGAGTATTTATCCGGAAAAACCGGGAACCTGGATTGTCAAAGAGACAAAATCAAAACCGGCTATCAGTGCAATTAGTTTACGGAGAAATCAGACACTGCTTACCGTTCACAGTTTGGATATGCTTCATCGCTACGGTTTTTTATCAAAACTATTTCAGGTTTTATCCGATCATAAAATAAGTGTAGATTTAGTGACAACAAGTGAAGTGAGTGTCGCATTAACACTCGATTCGGATGTTCATACCCCCGGAAAGCAGAAATTAACAGATGAAGTACTGAATGACTTAAGAACTTTTTGTGAAGTAAATATTGAGAGAAATCTGGCATTGATTGCTGTAGTTGGTAATAATTTGGACTCTACAGCGGGTTTGAGCGGTCCGGTATTTGGGTCATTGGTAAATGTAAATGTCAGACTTATATGTCATGGTGCCAGTTCACATAATCTCTGCTTTTTAGTCGCAGAGAGTGAGGCAGAAAGAGTAGTAAATGTTTTACACAATAAATTTATAGATGCATGAGTGAGATTAAAAAGGAAATTCGTTATTCAGTTATTGGAACCGGTAAAACAGGCGGTACCGTGTTAGAAAAATTAGGTGACAGTGCGATTGCTTTTGATGAAAATAACAGGCCTACTGCAGAGAGATTATCGGAAAGTGATATTGCTATAATTTTTGTACCGGGGTCTGCAGCATCTCAGGTGATGGAAATTGTTTTAGAAGCAGGTATTCCGGCCGTGTGGGGAACGACAGGTTATGCCTGGCCTGCTGATCTTCCGGATCGTCTGAAGGAGAAGGGTTTGACCTGGGTGGTCGGCAGTAATTTCAGTATGGGGATGAATCTGGTTCGAAAAGCGATACAGATTATAGGTAAAGGGTCGGAAATGTTAAAAAATCCATCATTTCATATTCATGAAGTACATCATGTTAATAAACAGGATGAACCCAGTGGAACGGCTCTGTCTTGGCAAGAGTGGTTGGGGAAAGAGGCTGCCATTTCATCGGATCGCCAGGGGGATGTGAAAGGGATTCATAATTTACATCTGAAGAGTGAAGGTGAATCTATCTATCTGAAACATGAAGCTCATTCGAGGGATATATTTGCTGAAGGAGCGATCTGGACTGCGAATTATATATTAGAGCAGCGATTTATTGAGCCCGGTTTTTATCCGTTTTCAAACCTGTTTGACAAAGCTTTTGGGGAATTATTATGAATGAATATCGACTATGGACAGCTTTAATCACGCCGATGAAACCGGATGGTACGGTTCATTATGAAGATTTAGAGGGGCTTCTAAAACAACAAGAAGAAGCCGGAAATGGTGTTCTCATGCTGGGAAGTACAGGGGAAGGGATTTCTTTTTCTGAAGCAGAAAAGCGTGATATCATCAAATTTGCCGCGACACGAAATCTGAAAATACCCATCATGGCTGGCGTAGGTGGGATAAGGCTTGAGACTCAACTTGAGTGGATCGATTACTGTAATGAATTGAATATCGACTCCTACCTGCTTGTCACCCCACTCTATTCCAAACCCGGTCGTTATGGTCAGGCAGCGTGGTTTAGAGAACTTCTGGATCGATCCGACAAGAGATGCATGATCTATAATATACCCTCCAGAACAGGAGTGAAATTGCCCCCTGAGGTTCTGCAGGATATTAAAGATCATGCAAACCTATGGTCTGTAAAAGAGGCAAGCGGATCGATAGATGATTTTAAAATGTTTAGAAAAAAAGTGCCTGAACTTCCTCTGTACAGTGGTGATGATGGACTCATGCCGGATTTTTCAAAAGAAGGTTGTGTCGGATTGGTATCCGTAGCAGCAAATGTATGGCCAAAGGAGACAAATTTATATGTTGAAAAATGTCTGGCCGGAGATACTAATGAGCTAAAACAGGTGTGGAATGAGGCGATTAGAGCACTATTTTCAGCTCCTAATCCGATACCCTCAAAGATACTATTGCACTCAAAAAATGAAATTTCAAACAGTACACTACGACTCCCTCTGACGGAGAAAGATCTTGCTGATATGTCACATCTATTGGATGCAGATCAATCTATAAAAGAGTGGTATTTAAAAAATAAGTAAGGTAATAATGATGGATTGGAAAAAGATTTTGGATCAATTGGAGAAGGGTGAAGTTAGAGCAGCTGAACCGGATGGCGATAACTGGAAAGCCAATATTGAGGTAAAAAAGGCAATTTTAGCAGCTTTTAAAGCAGGCAAAAATGTATCATACGGAGGTATTTATGATGGTTTTGTTGATAAAGACAATATTCCACCAAGGTATTTTACAGAAGAAGATGGTGTTAGAATGGTTCCCGGCGGATCATCGGTTCGCCGAGGGGCATTTGTGGCAAAGAGTGTGATAATCATGCCGCCGGCTTATATAAATATCGGCGCATACGTGGATGAAGGCACAATGATTGATAGCCATGTGCTGGTTGGGTCGTGCGCACAGATTGGTAAGAATGTTCATTTGTCAGCAGGTGTTCAGATTGGTGGTGTATTAGAGCCTGTCGGACTCTCACCGGTTGTGATAGAAGATGGCTGTTTTATTGGTGCCGGATCGGTGATTGTAGAAGGTATATTAGTGAAAAAAAGAGCTGTTATAGCACCGGGAGTTACACTGTCAAAATCAGTGCCTGTATATGATTGTGTTAATAAAAAAGTATTGGGTAAAGGAGCTGCCATACCAGAGAATGCGGTTGTGATTCCCGGTACCAGGCCGGTTGGAAATCAATGGGCAAAAGAACAGGGATTATCTGTTTCATGCCCAATCATTATTAAATACAGAGATGAAGGAAGTGATGCATCATTGGAACTTGAAAATGCGCTGCGATAAAATAAATCTGTAAGGGAATAGAAAATTTCAGTTCTTATATAGTAGCAAGACAACATCAAAAAAAGAGGAAAAAGTTATGAGTTCATTAAACAAGGCGATGATCATTGGACGATTGGGACAAGATCCTGAAGTGAGGTATACTCAATCCAATACAGCAGTTGCCACTTTAAATGTAGCCACAACGGAAAGATATAAAGACCGTAATGGTGAACAACAGGAAAACACGGAGTGGCATCGTGTGGTAGCATGGGGGAGGCTTGCGGAAATATGTCAAGAATATTTAAAAAAGGGATCATTGGTATATTTTGAGGGGCCGATTCAAACGAATGAATGGGAAGATAAAGATGGTCAAAAGCGTTACACAACGGAAATTAAAGCCCTCAATATGCAAATGCTGGATAGCCGTGGAGGAGGATCTGATGGATTGTCGTCAAATAACAAACCGGCAACGGCTACAACTAAAATAGATGAGTCTTTTGATGAAATGGATGACGATTTACCATTTTAATCAAGTAGAGTTTTATTACATTCAAAGGTGTTGATCCTTATTTTGATCGATACCTTTTTTTGTTCATATTTACATCGATTACTCAAAATCAAATGATCTAACTTGGAATCAATAGACGAACCTCCGGGGAACTCAATTGCACAAATATCAGAATCTCTGCTTATTCAGATTTCAGAAAACGCTGAACTTATCTATACAGGTGATATACTGATTGAACTTACAATCATGATATTGGGCCTGGTTATTAGTGCACTCTACTCTGGATCTGAAGTAGCCTATTTTTCACTTGTAAATCAGCTTGAAAAGTTGAAAAATGATTCAGACTACGAAGTAGTGGATCATCGAATCTACATGATGCTCCATAAACCTCGGAGACTTCTGGCAACTATACTGATTGGAAATACATTTGCTAACATAATCAGTTCTGTTCTCGCTGCTGTTATTGCCGGAAATATTGCAATCTACTATGGTATTTCAACAACGATAGTCTATTCGATCGAAATAGTCGTTGTCACCTTTGTAATTTTAATACTTAGTGAGATCACCCCTAAGATCATTGCGATCAATAACCCGCTAAAGGTGTCACGGAAATTAAATGGATTTATATATGCCAGCTTTGTCATTATGAGCCCGGTTGCCAAGTTAATAGCAAACAGTACGATGACACTCGAAAATAATCTACCTAAATCCGGTAATCAGGTTACAGCTGAAGATCTCAAAATTATGGCTGAGATGAGTGAGAAAGATGGTTCACTGAAGGGGGAGGAGAGAGAAATCATTGAGAATGTGATTGAATTTGGTAATACGACGGTTCGGGAGATTATGACCTCCAGGGTAAATATTGTAGCTGTTTCTGTGGAATCAAGTTTGGCAGATGTCATTGAGGTGATTCAAGATAAAGGGTTGTCCAGAATGCCGCTGTATGAAAATGATCTGGATAATATGCTGGGTGTCATCTTCTCTAAAGATGTGCTACCCTACATATACAATGACTCTGGGGCAACAGGAATCAACTGGAAAACCATTGCCCGAAAGGCACTCTTTATACCGGCTACAAAAAAACTGGATGATCTTCTAAGAGATTTTCAGCATGAAAAAACTCATATAGCTATTGTGGTTGATGAGTATGGAGGAACAGAAGGTATTGTTACCTTGGATGATATACTTGAAGAGATCGTTGGGGATATAGGTGATGAATATGATGACGAGGAGGAAAAATTATACACGGAGTTTAAAAGTGGAATATACATTTTTGATGCAAAGATTGACCTGGATGACCTGGACGAAATATTAGGGACCCAAATTTCATCATCAGACGATGAATTTGAGACATTAGGAGGGTTAATTTATCATCTGACTGAAAGAATACCCAATGTAGGTGAACGAGTTAAGTATAAGAATCTTGAGATGACGGTTCACTCTATCAAAAATAACCGGGTTAAAAAACTGCGTGTGAAACCTATTACAATTTCGAAGGTGTAAAGACAGAATCAAATTTCAGATTTTCAACTATTTATAACGTGAATCTATCTCAAAAAATCGAGATTCAAAAAGACGTAACACTCACACATCTGAATACATTAGGGCTATACTCGATAGCGCCTGCATTTGTAAACATAACTTCCGAATCACAATTAAGAGAGCTAGGTAACGGTGCTTTTTTTAAAGATCAAAGGCCATTTATCCTGGGAGGAGGAAGCAACGTATTACTCAATAAACATCTATCCGTACCTGTTTTAAAAATGTCTATTTCTGGAGTAGATATAATAAAAGATGATGGGGAGAGTGTACTTGTAAAAGCAGGTGCCGGCGAAAATTGGCATGAACTTGTGACATGGGCGGTAAAAAATGGTTTTAGCGGGATTGAGAATCTGGCACTGATTCCCGGGACTGTTGGAGCATCTCCAATACAGAATATAGGTGCATACGGCGTTGAACTTGAAACCCTTTTCTCTTCGCTTGATGCCTATGAGGTAAAGAGCAATGCAATACGAACATTTGATAGAACGGAATGTGAATTTGGGTATCGAGAAAGTATTTTTAAGAGGGAATTAAAAGGGAAGGTCATTGTGACCTCAGTTACGTTACGATTGAATAAAAAAAATCATGCGATTCATGATAACTACAAAGCGTTAAAAGAGTATTTAAATCAGAAAGAAATTCAGAATCCCGGGATCGGGGATATTTACCGTGCAGTCATAGCCATTCGGCAATCAAAACTTCCGGATCCTGCGGAGATTGGAAATGCGGGCAGTTTTTTTAAAAATCCAATCATTGAGCAGAAACAATTTGATGAGTTGCAGCGAGAATGGAAGGAGATACCGGGTTATTCGGACAGACCCGGCTATGTAAAAGTACCTGCAGCATGGTTAATCGAAAAAGCCGGATGGAAAGGGGTACGGCTAGGCAATGTGGGTACATATAAAACACAAGCTTTAGTCATAGTGAATCATGGTGGAGCAACAGGAGATGAGGTCATTAAGTTTTCAAAAAAGATTCAGCAGTCTGTAGTGGAACATTTTGGAATTCAGCTGGTTACAGAAGTTAATATTATAGAGTAGAGTCTATCTGCAGAAGAATTGAATCCGATAAGTGATCATCATTTAATAGAGCCAATCAGCAGCCCACAAAATAGGATTCTTTCACTTTTTTATGATGGTGGAATTTAGCTTATAGAGGATATAAATAGCATATTGTAATGGGAATACATTTAATGATGTCTTAACTTTGAAACAACTATTATGAAAAGAGAAATGAATTTAAAAAGATACTTTACATTAACCATTCCTGCGATAATACTCCTTTTATTTACGTCATCCTGTGTCGTACAAGAGAGTGCGATTACCGGATCAAAAAGAGCGTATGCCTATTCATGGGATCAGGAGGTTCAAATTGGATCAGAGGTAGACCAGGAAATTATTGCCGAGTATGGTATTTTTAATGATGATGGGCTTGATTCGTATTTCACATCCATGAGTACCGAAATACTTCAAAATAGTCACATGAGGGGAGCGGACACTGAAGACAGATTTAAAAATACAGAATTCACTTTCAGGATACTGGATAGCCCGGTTGTAAACGCATTCGCTCTTCCGGGGGGTTATGTTTATGTGACAAGGGGTTTAATGGCCCACATGAACAATGAGGCACAAATTGCAGTAGTTATTGGCCATGAGATCGGACACGTAGCGGCAAGACATGCATCCCAGCGGGGTTTGCAGCAGATGATTGGGCAGGTTGCAGTGGTAGGGGGTGCAATTTTAGGGCAGGAGTTACTCGGCTTACCCGGTGAGACGATACTTAATTTAAGTGGTCAGGCAGCCCAACTGCTTTTCTTAAGACACAGTCGTGATCATGAGAGAGAATCGGATCGTTTGGGTGTAGAGTATGCAGCTAAAACAGGTTTTGCAGCAGCAGAAGGGGCAGCATTTTTTACCAGTCTGAGAAGGATGTCAGAGCAGTCCGGTCAATCATTGCCAAATATACTATCAACACATCCTGATCCGGGTGAACGGGAGGAAGAGATCCCCAGATTGGCTGAGAATTGGAAAGAACAGGGTTATGAGCAGAATATCCTCAATGATGATGAGTATTTGAACCGGATAAATGGGCTGATTTATGGAGAAAACCCAAGAAATGGATTTGCAGAAAATGGCGTCTATTATCATCCCGATTTTGAATTTTTAATGTCCATTCCATCCGGATGGCATATGATTAATCAGCCTTCACAAGTGATCATGGTTAGTAGTGCTGAAGATGCGGTTATTATTTTTCGGCTGGACCCGGAAGCGTCCACAGCCCGTGAATCTATTCAAAATTTTCTGAATGCAAATGAGATTACAACAAATGATCAAGGTGATGCGAATAATGCAGGAAGTTTTCCGGCATATCAGGCAAACTTTGATATTGCAGATGGGGATAATAATTTAGGCGTTAATGTTTATGCGTTGGAATACAAAGATCAAGTATTTCGGTTTATAAATTATACAGATCAAAGTCAGTTTCAAAAGTATGTATCTGATTTCAGTTCGACTACAAACTCTTTCAACCGACTCCGTGATAGTCGAATTCTGAATATAAAACCGGTTACGTTGAGAATTGTAACAACAGATAGACGAGCACAATTTAGCGATCTTTTACCTTCAACCTTGCCGATGAGTATAACGGCAGAAGAGTTGGCTATACTCAATCAGGTATATCTGGATGAGATCATTGAAGTGGGAACCCGGATAAAATTGCCTGTTCAATAATTGTATAAAGTGGTAAGTTTCTGATCCAATTTGTATGTAGTAGTTAAACAGGAATGGGGGAAGAAGTTGATCTCTGAGAGTTGGATAAATAAAACAGATGATTTGTATTAACCGATATAGTAGATATGATTGAAAGATATTCCCGGCCGGAAATGTCAGAAATTTGGTCCGAACAAAATCAATTCAATGCTTGGCTGGAAGTTGAATTGGCAGCATGCAGAGCATGGAGTCAAATAGGGGTGATCCCATCAGAAGATGTGGATCAACTTTATAAAAAGGCTTCCTTTGATATCAGCAGGATTAAGGAGATTGAAAAAGCAACCCGGCATGATGTAGTTGCATTTACAAGAGCGGTATCAGAGAGTTTAGGAGATGAAAAAAAGTGGGTGCATTATGGCCTTACTTCGACGGATGTCGTAGATACAGCAAATGGTTTCAGATTAAAACAGGCAAATCAATTACTGAAATCCGGAATCAGAAAACTGAGAGATGCACTGGCAAAAAAGGCTATTGAGCATAAGTTCACAGTGATGATGGGTCGCACCCATGGAGTTCATGCAGAGCCAACAACATTTGGATTAAAATGTGCTCTTTGGTATGCAGAAATGGTACGAAACGAAGAGAGATTTGAAGCTGCTGCGGCCGGTGTGGAGTTTGGTAAACTGTCCGGAGCTGTCGGGACCTTTGCACATATTCCACCGGAGGTTGAAAAAATCACTTGTGAGCTATTGGGTATCGAACCGGCGCCTATTTCAACACAAACTCTACAGCGTGATCGCCATGCGCACTACATGTCAGTGTTGGCACTGGTTGGAGCGTCACTGGAAAAGATGGCAGTTGAAATTCGTCATTTACAAAGAACAGAATTGCGGGAAGCGGAAGAGTTTTTCAGTAAAGGGCAAAAAGGATCATCTGCGATGCCTCACAAAAGAAATCCGATCAGTTCTGAGAACATAACGGGTTGTGCAAGAGTGTTAAGAGGGTATATGGTATCCGCATATGAGAATGTAGCACTATGGCATGAAAGAGATATATCACACTCATCTGTTGAACGGATTATATTGCCGGATGCCACCATTTTACTGGATTATATGCTTCATCGATTTTCAAATGTGGTTGAGAATTTGATGGTTTATCCGGAGAATATGAAAGAGAATATGGAGAAGACTCATGGGCTGGTTTTTTCACAGCGGCTGTTATTGATGCTGGTTGATAAAGGATTGTCCAGGGAAAAATCATATGATGCTGTTCAGCCACTTGCGATGAAATCCTGGGAAGAGAAAAGGCCATTTAGAGAACTTATTGAAAGTGATGAGATGATAACTGCCACGTTATCACCACAAGAGATAGAAGAAGCTTTTGACTTGAATCATCATACTCGCAGAGTGGATGAGATTTTTAACAGAGTGGGTTTGGAGGGTCGTGAGAGGTGAGAGGTGATTCTTTGTCAATTCCTGAATTTATTTCAGATTTTGATGCTTTGGTAGCTTGTCTTAAAAATTATTTTATACGCTTTTTTTAGGGTGACATAAAGATGTCACTATCGGTCTATATATTGGTTTAAAACAGAAACAAAACCAATACCGATATGATGAATACAATCAGCAAAAAAGCGACTAGAACCACATTGAGCCCGATGCTCATCTCTATTTTTAAAAAAGTAGAGTTAGAAAAAAGAAAAGCAGATGAGATATTTCAAACTTTGGGATGGGGTGATTTACCATCCGAGTTAAAATTTGAGATCGAGGATGATGTTATTGCATACTATAATGAGCTTCACGGACTTTACTCCACGAATTGTGAATTTGTTCAAAGGCGAAGAGAGAGTGTCGATTTTTGGGTAAAAAGTTATATGGATAGACTCTGCACACTCGAAACAGCCATCGATTCTCTAAATGTGAATAGAATCTAAATTTAATTCACGATTTAGGTAAGGAAGTTCTAAGGGATTTTTTATCTTTACAAAAATGTAAACTAAGTGAATTTCCCAATGAAGAACTCCTCACCTTTCTCCAATATTACTCGACAGGGTTTAACATATGATGATGTACTATTGGTTCCGGCCTATTCTAAAGTGTTGCCACGTGATACGGAAACGAAAGTAAATTTAACACCATCCATTACGTTAAATATACCGATTATCAGTGCAGCTATGGACACTGTTTCTGAATATAGGCTTGCAATCGCATTAGCCAGAGAGGGAGGGATTGCCATGTTGCATAAAAATATGTCGATAGAAGATCAGGCTGAGCATGTGAGGCTGGTGAAAAGAAGTGAAAGCGGCATGATTGTTGATCCTGTGACACTGCCTGCGGATGCGACGGTTAAAGATGCCAGGGCTTTGATGCGAAAACATAAGATCGGTGGAATACCCATTGTTGAATCGGGGAATCGTTTAGTGGGTATTGTAACAAACAGGGATCTTCGGTTTGAGCATTATGTGGATAAAAAACTGGGAACAATCATGACCAGTAAAAATCTGATTACTGCTAAAGAAAATACCAATTTGGAAGAAGCAGAGCAGATTCTGCAGCAATATAAAGTAGAAAAATTACCGATTGTGAATTCGGACCAGATATTGGTCGGACTCATTACATTTAAAGATATCGAGAAGAAGATGAACTTCCCGAATGCATGTAAAGATGATATGGGAAGATTACGGGTTGGGGCTGCAGTTGGCGTTACTCCGGACACGATGGAGAGGGTAGATGCGCTCGTTGAGTCAGGAGTGGATATCGTAACCGTTGATACGGCTCATGGGCACTCAGAGGGTGTCCTGAATATGATCAAAAAAATACGATCCGAATATCGGGATTTGGCTATTGTTGGGGGGAATATTGCAACCCGGGCAGCAGCTGAAGCGTTGGCAGAAGCCGGTGCAGATATTGTTAAAGTCGGAGTAGGACCGGGCTCCATCTGCACAACACGTGTGGTTACCGGTGTGGGTGTCCCTCAACTTTCAGCGATTATGGAAGTAGCTGAGTATACAAGAAAAAATGGCGTGGGACTGATTGCTGATGGAGGTGTTAAGCAGACCGGTGACATTCCGAAAGCGATTGCCGGGGGGGCAGATGCGGTAATGATGGGCTCCATGTTTGCAGGTGTTGATGAAAGTCCGGGTGAAACTATAATCTATGAAGCCAGGAAGTATAAATCATATCGTGGAATGGGTAGTATGGGTGCGATGAAACAAGGTTCAAAAGACCGATATTTTCAGGATGTTGAAGACGACCTGAAGCTTGTACCGGAAGGTATTGAAGGCAGGGTTCCCTATAAAGGCACGTTAGGAGAGGTTGCTCACCAGATCTCCGGCGGCTTACGCGCTGCTATGGGATATGTAGGAGCGGCTACAATTGCCGATCTTAAAAAAGCGGAATTTGTTCAAATTTCAGCAGCGAGTTACAGGGAGAGTCATCCACACTCTGTTCAGATTACAAAAGAGGCACCTAATTATTCAGTTTCATGATTCAAATCAAGGTTTAATCTGAATTGGCTCTCTGTTTATGAAAGCAACGACTCATTTACTAACTGTTAGATAAAACCAACCAATCAAAGAATGTGGGATTTTTTAAAAAAATTATTTTCTGAAGAAGAGGGCAAAGTTACGGTTGTTGTACTGGATGAAAATGATCCAAATCTAGCGAGCACGTTCAAATTAAAATCATCAGATGCGATTAAACTGATTTCAATAATCGCACTGTCAGCAATAGTTTTAACCATCTCCATTTTTTTCCTAACACCCCTCAGTTCCATCTATCAACAACGAATTGATGACAATTTCAGAGATGAAGTTATAGCAATTAATGAAAGATTAATTGCACTGCAAGATTCCCTGAACGTTCGTGAACTTCAGTTGGATGATTTAAAGAATTTTGTTCGTTCTGTTCCGGACACTACTTTTGATGTAAATGACGGTGTTTTAATCAACATAAGGGATTCGCAAAGAAACTTATTTCAACCCAACGATTATGTAAATACTTTTGATATGCTGAACCGGTACGAATCAATGAATCTGCTCTCAACAGAACGAAGTAGTGATTTCCCCTCTAACTATCCGGTTACAGGAACAATAACGCAACAATTTTCATTTGATCAGGGGCATTTTGGGATTGATATTGCTGCCGTTAGTGATAGAAACTTTATATCGGTTGCAGACGGGATTGTTATTAAAGCCACCTGGACCATCAATTATGGTTTTGTTATTGTTTTACAACATAAGGATGGAATTATATCAATCTATAAACATGCATCAAAACTCTTTAAAGAGGAGGGCGACTTCATTTTAAAAGGAGATTTATTAGGTATTGTTGGAAATAGCGGAGTTTTAAGTACAGGCACTCATCTACACTTAGAGCTTTGGAAAAATGGTATCCCTCAAGATCCACAACTTTTTTTGAATTAAAATTATATATTAAATCATGTTTAATAAAGAAAAAAAGCCAAATAACGTGAATAATAAATCTCAAACGACACCTTCACTGAACATGATCAGTGAGGAAACTAAATTAAAAGGAACTTTAAACTCCCAGACAGATTTGCGTATTGCAGGCCATATAGAAGGAGAAGTGCTCTGTAAAGGGAAAGTCATTATCACATCATCAGCCAAGATTGATGGAAATATTACAACGATGGATGCTGACATTGCCGGACAAGTTTTGGGTACGATTAAAAGCAACAATAAACTCATATTGAGAAAAACGGCCAAAGTCAGAGGTGATATTTTCACAAAGTCGCTGACTATGGAAGAGGGGGCTACATTGAATGGCGGTTGTCGTATGGGGGCTATGGAGAAGCTTGAAAATGTAGGTGATTCCGTTTTTTCAGGTAACCGAAAGATTGAAAATATCTGACCCATTTGTTTAAAGATCCCTCGAATAAGAAATATTTTCAATATGTTGGTCTCGGAGCCGAGCTGGCCGTCGCATTAAGTGCTCCACTTCTGATTGGATATTGGCTCGATTTGAAGTGGGACACATCCCCTGTAATGTTATTCTCAGGAATATTTCTAGGGCTGGTTTTTATGGTACTGATATTCATTCATGTAATCAGAAATACGAGTGAGAAAAACCAGGGAGATTAAGAATAATCTAAAAAAATGTCCCCCTCCATTAAACATATCGTTCTCACATTTTTTATTCTAAATGGAGTCCTTACCTTTTTTTTGAGTGATCATCTTCAATTTTCATGGATCATCGGTTACCTTTTAGGACTGTTTGCTGTTGCTATTCATCTGCTTACATCACTCTATACGAACGATAAAACCGATATAACATTTTTACGCCACTATTATGTGAGTCTTTTACTTCGATTTCTACTTGTTTGCTTCCTATTTATTTTTATTCTGATAATGATAAAAATTGATGAATTTAGCTTTACTGTTAGTTTCATAATTTCTTATCTTTTCCATTCTGTAAACGAAGTGATTTTTTTAAATAAGAAATTATCAAACTAACTGAGTACAAAGTTCATTTAGCATGAGTATAATAATGCGAAGGGCAGCAGCGATTGTTCTTTTCTTACTAGCTTACAGCCCCGATGTAATCGCCTCTGTTGCCAATAATGATCAAGAGAGTGTGAATGATCAAGAGAGTGTGATCGATGTGATGGGCAAAGTATCAAATCACGACTATTTTGAACTTCCATGGACAAAAGTATATCTGCCCAGAATAGTACTATCTGAAGGTGAGTGGTTTTATTACTCCAGTACAAAGAGTGCCATTGATTCAGGTGAGTTTATAACAGAAGATGACGTATTGGTTAGGGCCAATGGATCAGAGATCACCCTTGACATGTCTATCACTTCTCATCTGATCTATGTTTGGATGGGTTTGATTCTGACTTTTATCATTACATTTTTTGCAGGTAAAAAATACAAAAGCGGTAATGGCAGAACGAGCGAGCCCAAAGGAGCACTGTTAAACATGTTCGAAGTGCTCTTTGTATTTATTAGGGATGATATTGCGAAAGAATTTATTCCGCATGATAAGTACGAAAAATTTGTACCCTATCTTTTTACTATTTTTATGGCTATTGCCTTTATGAATCTTTTTGGCCTGTTACCATGGGCCGCAGCGGCAACAGCGAACATCACTGTCACAGCAACGTTTGCGCTGATTACATTTGCATTGACACAAATCAACGGTTCAAAAGACCATTGGAAACATGTCTTTCTATTTCCGGGGGTACCGGCTTGGTCCAGAATTATTTTAACACCGGTTGAGGTTTTAGGTCTGTTTACAAAACCGTTTGCCCTGGCTATTCGGCTTTTTGCAAATATGCTCTCCGGGAAAATAATGATTGTTAGCATTCTGGGCCTTATATTTGTATTTACAGATCTTTTTGGTGCCTATGTGGGTGTTGGATCGGGAGTCTTTTGGGTGCTGTTAACAGCCGCACTCTACTTTTTAAAGGTGCTTGTCGCTTTGATTCAAGCTTACGTATTTACATTATTATCTGCCGTTTTTATTGGAATGGCAGCGGAAGAGCACCATCATGAACATGATGAGACGACTGTAGCACATGCTCAGGACGTACAATCTTAAAAACAACAAAAACAACAAATAAACACAGGTATATACTATGGGTTTTTTAGCAGCAGGCATTGGAGCCGGAATTATTGCAATCGGTGCAGGAATCGGAATCGGTATGATTGGAAAAGGTGCAACTGAAAGTATTGCAAGACAACCGGAAGCAGCCGGCGATATTCGTGGAGCGATGCTTCTAACAGCAGTCTTTATTGAAGGTGTTGCACTGATTGGTGCGATTGTATGTCTTATTCTCGCATTGGGAATTGGTCAGTAAAAACCAGGAATAAATTATGCATTATATCTTAGCCGGAGGAGGACTCCTCTCATTTGATACCGGATTCGGGGTATGGGTATTAATATCCACACTCCTGTTTCTATGGGCGATGAATAAGTGGTTGGTACCTCCAATAATGAATGCTCTAAAAGAGCGAGAAGAGACCATTAAATCATCTCTTGAATCTGCAGAGAAAGCTTTAGCTAGAGCTGAAGAAGTGTCCCGAGATAATGAAAAAGCATTGAAGGAAGCTGAAGCAACCGCTCAAAAAATCAGGAAACAAGCAATTGAAGAGGCAGAAATGTTGCGTGTTGAAAGGATTGAAAAAGCTAAAGCAGAAGCCGATAAATTACTTACGGATGCCCGTCAGGTAATTGAACAGGAGAAAAAACGTGCTTTAAACGAGTTAAGAAATGAAGTGGCTCAACTAGCTGTTGATAGCGCCTCTATCATTTTGAAGTCGGAGCTGGACAGCGCTAAAAATAAAAAATTAGTCAACTCCTACATCGAAGATCTGACAACGAGAAATTAATATGAGTTCGAAAGCAGCCAAACGTTACGCATATGCTTATATCGAAACAGCTAAAGAGAAGAAGATTCTCGAAGCTGTTAAAGATGATGTTACATTGATAAGTGACGTGCTGGAATCTTCAAAAGATTTAAAGCTTTTTTTGAGGAGTCCGTTGGTCAATAAAGACAAAAAACGTGCTGCACTGATCGAAATATTTGAACAAAAAGTTCAGCCGTTGACGATTCAGTTATTGAAAATTCTCACTGATAAAAGTCGGGAATCACTACTGGATCTGATCTTAAAGCATTTTATCGATTATTACAATGTTCATCACGGTATTATAGAGATTGATATAACCTCTGCTTTTGAATTGGATGATGAACAGGTAAAGAATCTTGTAAAACAGCTGGAGAAAAAGACCGGCAAGAAAGTAGAACTGAATAAGCAGATTAACGCAGAGTTGATAGGCGGAATGATGGTTCGAATTGATGACACTGTGATCGACGGATCCGTTAAACATAAATTAAGTCAGTTGAAGAGTCGATTAACTTCAACTGCTATTGAATAAAAATATTAGGAAATAGAATGAGTCAAGTTAGACCCGATGAAGTTTCGGCAATCTTAAGAAAACAACTCTCCGGTTTTGATGGAGAATCCGATGTATATGACGTAGGAACTGTTCTTGAGGTTGGAGACGGTATTGCTCGTGTATACGGCCTTTCAAAAGTTCAAGCCGGTGAATTGGTTGAACTACCCGACTCCCCGGATCGTGAAGGAAATCCGGTTAGAGGAATGGTTCTGAACCTGGAAGAGGATAATGTAGGTATCGTTCTCTTTGGTGCTTCAGATCTGGTGGAAGAAGGCCATACTGTTAAACGAACCAAAAGTATTGCATCACTCCAGGTTGGAGATGGCTTATTAGGAAGAGTTATCGATCCATTGGGCCGACCAATAGATGGAAAAGGAGCGATTGCAGGAAAAACCATTGAACTGCCCCTGGAGAGAAAAGCACCGGGTGTGATCTACAGACAACCGGTGGCCGAACCTTTGCAAACGGGTATCAAAGCGATTGATTCATTGATTCCCATTGGCCGTGGACAGCGTGAATTGGTTATTGGGGATCGTCAAACCGGAAAAACTGCGGTTCTGCTCGATACCATTATAAATCAGAAAGACACACAGGATGGCGAAAATCCGGTTCACTGTATTTATGTTGCGGTTGGACAAAAAGGCTCTACTGTAGCTTCTATTGTAAATACGCTGAAGGAAAATGATGCACTTAGCTATACGACGATCGTTTCAGCTCCGGCAAGTTCCTCAGCACCTATGCGTTATATCGCCCCTTTTGCAGGCGCTGCAATAGGCGAGTTTTTTCGGGACACCGGTCGACACGCGTTGGTGATATTTGATGACCTTTCCAAACAAGCCGTTGCTTATAGAGAACTTTCTCTTTTATTGAGAAGACCACCGGGCCGTGAAGCTTATCCGGGAGATGTATTTTACTTGCATAGTCGTCTTCTCGAAAGAGCAGCTAAAATCATTAATAATGATAAAGTTGCCCGTGAAATGAATAATATTCCGGATACACTTTTACCTTTGGTGAAAGGGGGAGGATCACTCACAGCACTTCCTGTTATTGAAACTCAAGCCGGTGATGTATCTGCATATATTCCAACCAACGTAATCTCAATTACAGATGGTCAGATATTCTTAGATACGGATCTGTTTAACTCCGGTATCAGACCCGCCATTGATGTTGGGATCTCTGTTTCCAGGGTAGGTGGATCTGCACAGGTTAAAGCGATGAAAAAACTGTCCGGAACACTAAAACTGGATTTGGCTCAATACAGAGAACTGGAAGCATTTTCAAAATTCGGTTCCGATCTGGATGCCTCTACTCAACGACAGTTAAAAAGAGGTGAAATCACAGTTGAATTGATGAAACAAGGGGAATATAAGCCTCTATCAGTTGACAAACAGATCGCTCTTTTAAAAATCAATAGCGAAGGGTTGTTTGAAAAACTACCGGTTTCTAAAATGAAAGAATTTGAAGCGACATTTCTGGAGACTGTTGGAGTGAAATTTGGTAAAAAAATGGAATCATTAAAAAAATCAGGTGTGCTTGATGATGATTTCGGAAAAGAGCTGGTTGATACGGCAAAAACGACGATAGATCAACTAATAGCAGGAAGTGAGGTTTAATTAAATGGCAAATCTGCGAGACTTACGAAATCGTATCAATTCTATTAAGAATACACAGCAGATTACAAAAGCCATGAAAATGGTGGCTGCAGCTAAGCTACGGAAAGCACAACAAAGGATGACAGCAACCCGCCCCTATGCTAATAAAATGAGCAGTGTGGTGACCCGGCTTGCATCAGTAAACAGTGCAGAATATGATCTGTTGAGGCAGCCTGAAGAACCCCAAAAAGCACTTTTGATTGTAGTTGGATCTGATAAAGGCCTATGTGGGGGGTTTAATAATAACCTCTTCAGAGTCGTAGAAACTCATATTTCCGAAAAATTAAAATCATTTCGGGATAAGGATAATTTACACTTGATTACCATTGGAAAAAAAGCCGGAGCCTACTTTACAAAGAGGAATTATCAGGTGATTGAGAAACATCCCGGTTTTTTTGATGATTTAAATTATGAGAGTACCTCTAAATTAATGGAGAGTGCTACTCAAAAATTTGCCAATGGTGAGTATGATCATGTACAAATTGCCTTTAATGAATTTAAAACGGTGATCGCTCAAAACAGATTGGTAGTGAACGTACTTCCATTTGAAATGGAATCTGAGGAGAATAGAAGTGAAAGCGGAATTCATGAGTATACGGATTATATCTATGAGCCGGATGCAGATACAATATTAGAAAAATTGTTACCCGTTCATTTAAATATGCAACTTTGGAGAGCTGTTTTAGAGTCAAATGCTTCTGAACAGGGTGCAAGAATGGCTGCAATGGATAACGCAACTGAAAATGCAAAAGAGTTGGAAGAGGAATTAAGCCTCAAGTATAACCAACTTCGTCAGAGCGCCATTACAACTGAAATATCTGAAATTGTTTCCGGCGCAGCAGCATTGGAAGGAGCTTGATATTAAATGATCTTTCATAGTTTGAGTTTTTAAACTTAATGCTTTTTTAAACTCATTCATTTAGTGAATTACTTTCTTTATCGTCTGAGTAATTGATATATTTGTTACGCAGATGAAATAATGAGTTCAACATTTGTACAGGGAGGGATGGCAGAGTGGTCGAATGCGGCGGTCTTGAAAACCGTTGAGGCTTCACGGTCTCCGGGGGTTCGAATCCCTCTCCCTCCGCTTAATGAAAAGCCCCAACTACGGTTGGGGCTTTTCTTTTAAATAAAACTGTGATTAGCTCGTTTGTGTTTTACATTCAAAAATCACATTACAGAACATGATGAAATATATTCTAACCCTTCTCACCATTGGGTTTATAGCTTGTATCCCGCCGCATGGGGTTCTTATGGCTCAGGATACGTTACGTATTGATTTGACTGATTTTATTCAGAAGGGTCTTGAAGTATCAGGACAGGTAGCCTATGAAGGGAGATCCGTTGAATTAGCAGAAAACAGGGTTGGTCAAGCCCGATCCCAACGTATTTTACCCAGAATTGAACTGAATAGTCAACATGGATTGGTACCGGGTGTAATAAGCAATGATCCCGAGCAATTCCCTCCAGGTCAATTTTATCTCGATCCGAATTTAGAAAATGACTGGGAAAATTGGGCCATCTTTACCCGGGCAGAGTTGAACGCTATTCAACCGATCTACAGCTGGGGAGCTATCAACAACGCAGTAAATGCCGCACAAGCCGGCGCTAAAGCTGCAGAATATCAATTCAGTGCAGTAAAAGCCGAAGCTGAATTACAACTATTTGATCTCTATTACAGCTATCTGCTTGCGATTGAAATTTCCAGAATTCTGGAAGACGCAAACAGGGAGATTAATAATGTTGAGGAGAGATTGTATCAAATGAGAGACGATGGAGATCCTGATATAAAAGAATCAGATATTTTTAAATTCGATATTTTTAAAACTGAATTTCAGGTACAAATAGTAGAGGTCAGAGAAAGTCTGGAATATGTTAAACGAATATGGAATTATGCACTTCAGGCGCAACCCAATGTTGTTTACATTCCGGAGGAGAATTTTCTGGATCCTGTCAGCTACAATATAAATAATTTTGATTATTATCGAAATCAAGCGATGACAATGCGGCCGGAATTAAAAGGTGTGGAATCGGGAATTCAAGCTCTCAGTAGTTCAAAAGAGTCGGTAAGGGCACAGATGTTCCCAATGGTTTTTTTGGGTATTACCGGAAGTTATGCAAATACTCCAAACAGGCCACGTCAGACGAATCCTTTCATAATTAACAGTACAAATTATGCATCGGGGGGGATAGGATTGGGAATCAGACAAAATTTGAACTTTTCTTCTGTCCGAAGATCCATTGAACGTGCAGATATTGAATACAGAAGAGTGACAGATCTGCACAAAGCAGTTTCAGATGGTATCATACTTGAAATAAATGATAAATATCGAGAAGCTGTCATTGCCGAATCAAGACTTAATCAAACCCGTGAGGCATTGGTTACAGCCAGAAATTGGGTGAGAAATGAACAGTTAAATTATGATATTGGATTTGGTGATGTCGAGGATCTGTTGGATGCTGTACAAAAAGAACTTGAATTACGACTGGAATTGAAACAAAATGTGTTTGATTTGAATAGAAAGAGTGCAGCTCTTTTAAAAGCAGGCGGACTTCCTATTCAATCACTGAATTCAAATTAATCAATTATGTTTAAGACTTTAATTATAATGGCATTTAGTTTACTTTGGGCAGTGCCGCCGATCATTTCACAATCTTTAAACGACTTAGTTGAAATAAGAGAAATGTTAGATGAAAGAGATGCAGAGGTAAAAGAACTTTTGGGACCTAGTGGAACTGAATACACCCAGGAGCAGCGGGATGAAATAAAAGATATTATCAATGGCGTCATTCATTACAGGTCATTAGCACAATTTGCATTGGGAAGTACATATAATGAGATTTCTGATGAAAATAGAGAAGAGTTTGTAACTCTCTTTTCCACGATTATCAGAGATAACTCTCTGAACAGTTTAGAAATTTATCGAGCTGACGTGACCTATAACAATATTGAAATTGATGAAGATGAAGCCATAATCGCGACCACTGCTGAACTGGAAGATGTTCGTACATCTGTCGATTATCAAATGAGAAAAATTAATGAAAACTGGATGATTACTGACATTACCATTGATTCTGTATCAACAGCTGAGTCTTATAATAGGCAGTTTCAAAGTATAATAAGACAAAGGGGTTTCGATGCACTTTTGCAAAGTCTTCGTAGAAGAGCTGCAAGAGCATCAACACAACAGAATTAAATGAGTAATTTATTTTCTAATAATAAACTGGCTGATGAAGGGTATATCTATGTTACATATGGTGGCATAAAATATCTGAAACATGCAGTCTCAAGTGTGATTTCACTTAGAAGATATGACAAGAATCGTGATGTCACTCTTTTCTGTTCAGACGATCATTTGGAGTTGTTAGAGAAAAATGGGTTGACCCATATTTTTACACATCTGTTTAAACTTCCAAAAGAGAATCAATCCATTTTAGGGTTTAAGCATAATCTCCATCGTTTTTTACCCTTTCAGAAGAATCTTTTTTTGGATAGCGATATCATTTGGTGTAAAAATCCGGATAAACTTTGGACATCATTTTCTTCCTACCGTTTTACAATAACCGGTAACCAAACTGCAGATCTTTTTTTTGGGTCTCACAAAGGTTTAGGAGTCATCAAGGACGTCCTGTTTGGTAGAAGAAACAGGACGTTAAAACGATTTGGGCTGAGTTATTTAAGCAGACTCCAGACAGGTATGATTTATGTTTCAGACCCGGTGTTGGCTAAAGAAGTTTCGGATCTATCAAAGGAGTTTTTCAATCAAAGGCATCGCACCCATTTTAGAAGTCGAATAGAAGAAGACGGCAGGGACGAGGAGAGTTGTGAATGGAGTATGGCAATGGCAATGTCGAAGCTGAATCTTCAAGTATATCCTTGGTTGTACGGATTTGAAAGTCCTCAACTCGATTTTATCGATAGTTTTACAACGTATGATGAAGATTTTAACCATGTTGAATGTCTGGTTTATACTCATAAATTTGTTTATGAATTAAAAGGTTTGAAATCAAAAAAAATTCAATCCCTATTAATTCGCCTGACCACTAAAATTCCGGGGAAAGGAGATTTTTTACACGTAACACCCTATTGTCTCCACTTTGGATGGTATCACCAAAAGCAGCCGTTGAATAACTTTTCAGAGAGATGTTGGTCTCGATTGGTTAAGAAAAATAGTACAGAGAGGGTGTCCTGATCTGCTAAATTTACAAAAGGTCTATCTTAGAAAACGCTAACTGATTCTAAGAATTTAATGGTTCTGTTTCATATCATTTATTATGCCCGATTCTAAAAAGGTACTTTTGATCGCCCCATATTTTATACCCAGAAGGAGAGTGGGATCATTGAGACCTTTTAAATTTGCCATTCATCTGTCATCACTTGGATATAAACCGATTGTACTTACCATAGGCCATCGACCGGACCTGCTCACACCAAAAGAGAGGTTACTCTTGGGTTCAATTGAAATTCTAAGTATAGACTCTCCACTCGATCGTACATCAAAATCAAAAAAGATTGGAAAAACGTCAGATCGAAATAAAAAGAGTGTAATAGAGTCATTTTTAACTTGGGTTGACCGAAATTGTCCGACAGATACCTGGATTAGTCTGTTTATTTTAAGATGGAAATGGATTAAACGAGTGGTTACTGACTGCAATCCGGATCTGATCATGGCTACAGGTGACCCGTGGTCTGGACTTTGGTTAGGTGAGAAACTGTCAAAAAAGCTACATATTCCTTTTATTGCTGATTTCAGAGATCCATGGACGTTAAGTAATATTCGGTTAAGAGAAAGATCATTTTTTTCTGCAGGTGTGGATAAGATCATAGAGAGAAAAGTGGTTGAATCTGCAGATCGATTGATTTTCACATCCCAGCAAACAAATGCATTGTATTCTGAAAAATATAAGATCCCATCAAGCAAAACAGCCACCCTTTACAACTCATTTGAGCCGGTTCTGATGAAAAAGAAGATCGAAAATTCAAAATTGCCTGTTTGGGACCCGGATATGGTGAATATACTTTTTTTAGGTTGTTTCAGGCGTTTAAGCTCAGCTGCCGCCATCTTGGATATTTTAAAAAACTTTCAATCATCGCATCCAAAAGAGATCCGGATGCTACGAATTCATAGTTTTGGAGAACCGGAAAAAGATGAAATTGAAAACATTAAACACGCCGGTTTTACATCTCTATTTGTTTTTCACGATCCATTTGAACCTGAAGAGAGTCTTCCAATTATGAACAGTGCAGATCTATTACTCTTGAGTACGAGTAAAGAGCGATCTGATATTATACCTGCAAAATTGTGGGATTATCTATTTTCAGATGTTCCGATACTCTCCATTATTCCAAATCCGGAAGTGGGTAAGATTGTTAGAAACAGAAATGCCGGAGTTCATTTTTCACCTGAAAATGTACATGAAATAGTAGATTTTTTATTACGTGTAATACTGGCCAAACAAACCGGTAACGATCTGCCGGCTCCAATTAGAAAAGATGTGGATGGAATACAGCAATACACTTCAAAGGCTGCTACAAATAAATTAGTTACTATTTTTGATGATCTATTAAATACAGATCAGAACTGAATAGTATTGCTTTCTATAAGTCATACCTAAAACCGATTAAGGTACCGACCTGACTGCCTGCGACACTACCCTTATCAAACGCAAATTCGGCATAAACATTTAGATTTTTATTGCCGTTGACAGGGATCGGAGACTCAACTCCCAGTTGAAGTGACCATTGATCCAGAGATCGGCCACCAATTGTTTCAACCACATTGACACATTCAATTCCAAATAATTCATTTTCACCCAGATCAGGAATACGATTATCACATCGTTTGCCATAATTCCAACTAAAAGTCGCTTTTCCGGATAGTTTAATCGATTCGATTGATGAGATAAATGCGATGTGATGTGCAACGACTCGATTGTTTAAGATCCCCAGATTTTCATCATTTACTGTAAAGAGTGGATTTCCAATCGTTCTCCCGTTGTATGTCCAGCCGGATCGATAGAAAAAATGATTATAATAATTTTCATTGTATCTATAGTTACCCCGATCGTCGGGTGCACGGTCATCGCGTGTTTCCCTGGGCCCGGCTTGAAATTTAGTATATAGAAATTCATAGAGAAACTGATCCAAAAAAGAGATTCTATCCGGAAAATCAATTGAAATTCCGGTGAGGGCATCCATATAACTTTTAAAAAACAGGTTCGTTCTCAACTCAAAAGGGAATTGTCTATAAACCAAAACATCATAATCATCCCTTGAAAAGTAAAATCCGGCATCAATTGTTCCAAGATGATTTCCAAGCACGTATGTCTGATCAGGTCCAGGTGTGCGCTCATCCCCTTCCTGTGCGTAAAAAATCCTGATAAAATCTTTTAACCGGGCAGGTACCTCTCTTCCATTAGGCTCAGTTCCTGCCCAAATTACATAGTGTGCTATACCGATATAGGGTTTAAACGATGAATCTCTTCCAAAGCGAAGATGAAAAGATTTTTCATGAAGGAGTGGATTATCAATATATCTTTGACTTCCCAACCAACCATGTGAGATGTGTCCTTTAACCCCTACAAATCCATTTGTAAGCGGCAAATTAGTCCAATCTGTTAGACCGAACCGGATTTGGGGGATAGGTATTGCATTACGGCTAACCTTGAGTGAGCCCATACTCAATGTTTCATTGTGAATAGGTGAGTTGGTATTAAACCGGCCGGCAGCCAATTCAAAACCATAACCTTTTAATTTCAGAAATCCTTTATTAAAATAGAGCGCTGAACTTGGGCCGGGTCTGGCTATTAAATCTGCACCGACTTCCGCAGAAATGGATGATGATAGATCAAATGATCTGTATGATTGGATTCGAAACAAAAATTGATTCCCATCCGGAGAATAGATTCCATTTCGGTTAGACTGAAACCAGAAGGGGGTCTCATTTCCTGAACTGATTAAAGCTGCCGACTCGATTGAGGTTCGATGCTGAGCCTCAGCAGGTTGAAAAAACAATAAAAGAGTAAATGGGATATACGAGAGAAGGTTTTTCAGACACATTACAAAAATCTAATTACAGATTGTCTCTATTTTATGGCTGACAATCATGATTAAGTTATCTTATTTTCAAATTACTTGCAAAACAGAGCATAGACAAATCAAAAAGGATTTGCCAACATTTTTTATTCCGGATTAGGGTTCAGATTGTTTCATAAATCAGGTGGTTAAATGAGGGTGATATTAAAAAGGTTCAATTAAAGAGACCTTGAAATGCAATATCATGTTTCAATTCCAGAGATTTTAAAGATTTAAAAAGGAGGTTAAACATAACACTAAAATAGATTACAATAAGTTATCAATCACTACAAAAATAATATTTAGGCGGATAAATGCTCTAGCAAAAAATTAAAATGTCGCAGATCAAAGAGAATGCAGTATATAAAGCCATTTTTCTCAAGTAAAATCCTTATTTTGCCTTGTTTAGATCTTCTAAGAAGTTACGTTTTATGCATAAATTCATCCGTTTTTTAGAACCCGTTGTACAATTTAATATACGTCACCCATTTTGGGTTATAGCGGTATCTGTTACCCTTGCGGTGATCGCCTCATTTTATGCCTTAAAATTGACAGTTGATACAGATATTGCAAATCTGCTGCCATCAACTCATCCGAATGTCCAGGCTTTAAATCAGCTTCAGGAGGTAGCCGGTGGCGAGACAGAGATGAAAGTGGCGATTAAATCGCCGGATTTTGAGGCAAATATAGCATTTGCTGAACTGTTGGCGAAGAGAAGTTTAGAGCTTTATTATCCTCGCAGTGATTTCAATTATTTTAATCGGGTAGAGTTTAGAAGAGAAACTGAAATTCTAAAAGATAACTCCCTCTATTTAGCTACAAGTGAAGAGCTGGAGGAGATTATACAGTTTCTTGAAGATGAGATTGAGAGTGCTCGAGAGCAGGCAAATCCTTTCTTTGTCGACTTTTTGGATGATTTTGAAGAAGACGAAGAGGTAGAAGAAGCCGAATCTGACATCGATCGGTTTCAACAAAGCTACGAAAATCTGATTCCTTCTGAGTATCCGATGAGTGAAGACAGTACGTTGGTCATATTAACACTCTATCCAACAGGTCCGCAAAGTGATATACGCTATCTGGAAGATATGTTTGAGGAGTACGGGAATTTAATTGCAGAACTAGATCCAATGTCATTTCATCCGGAGATGGAAGTGCAGTATGGCGGACGATTGAAGCGTCATTTGAATGAATTTGAATCCATCATGAATGATGTCTTCAGTAGTTTTTCTTTGGGAATTTCAAGTGTCATACTATTAGTGATGCTCTATTTTTGGTTTAAAAAACTGATAAACTATCGGAGAGGAGACCGGCAAAAACAGAGGCATTCACTTTTTCAGCATATCATAAGAATGCCGGTACCTATATTGATTATTGGAATCCCACTGATTATCAGTTTAACATGGACTTTTGGAATCACTTATTTATATCTGGGAGTTTTGAATACAATGACATCCGTTCTTTTTGTGATACTTTTTGGGCTGGGCATTGACTATGGAATTCATTATTACGCCAGATATATTGAATTCAGAGCATCCGGGAAAAAGGTTGAGGAAAGTATATTGGAAGCTTATCAAAAGACGGGTACAGCAATCTTTGTAAGTGCAATTACAACGGCATCAGCCCTTTTTATACTGATGTTTGCCGAGTTCAGAGGATTTTCAGAATTTGGGTTTATTGCCGGACTCGGAATACTATTGGCGCTCGTCTGTATGCTGTTTGTTTTGCCTGCGTTAGTGGTCATACTGGATCGATGGCATTGGATTTTATTGATAAGTCGATCAGAAGATAATATTAAAAAACCGTCTTTAATTCGTCGATATCCATATGCCAGAACTATTGTTGGCATAGGTATTCTGGTTTCTGTAATCGTAGTCAGTTTTTCCGGAATTCTTAAATTTGAATATGAATTCGATAAATTGGAACCTGTTTTTGAAGAGTATGAGCAGTTTAGAGAATTTTCTTCAGCTGCTGATGAGGATTCAAGGAGAAATCCCGCTTATATCATAGCCGATAATGATGAAGACGTTTTTGAAATCTTATCGGTGCTTCGAGAGCGGAAAAACAGTAACCCTCAGACGATGATAGAGAATATTGAAGCTCTGCAGGAGAGATTTCCGCCAAACGAAGAGATGGTAGCTGAAAAACTAAACTATCTGGCAACGATCAGACAGTTGCTCCAAAACTCATTTTTGGTAGATCAAGAGAGTGAAACTCTCGACATTTTACGACGAGGTTCATCAACCACGGAGGCACTGGATGAAAATTTAATACCCGATTTTTTAAAAAATCGCTTTACAACGAAAGAGGGTGAAATTGGTAAATTTATTATCATTTATCCAAATGAGGGTCTTTCAGACGGTTTAAAATCGATCGCATTTAAAGAGGAGATATCGGAAGTTGAATTAGAGAATGGTAAGATATACCATGCGGCCAGTACATCCATTGTAGCCGCTTCCATGTTGGATTTGATGAGAAGTGAAAGTCCGTATATGGTAATAGCGACATTTATTATTGTATTTATATTTGTTCTTTTTTCCTTTGGAAATTTACGCTGGGCTTTCATTGCATTGATCCCTCTCATCATCGGGTTATTATGGTTATTTGGTGTGATGATGATATTTGGATTGCACTTCAATTTCTATAATTTAGTCGTGCTTCCGGCGATCTTGGGAATCGGCTGTGATAATGGCATCCATTTGGCGCATCGATTTAGAGATGAGGGCCGGAAAAATATGTGGGAGGTTCTTTCAAGTACGGGTCAGCATATTACAATTGGGTCGTTTACTACAATGCTTGGTTTTGCAGGATTACTCTTTACAACGCATCCCGGACTTCAGTCAATAGGAATTATGGCTGTGGTTGGAATTGGTATGACTCTCATTACGGCACTTACATTCCTTCCCTCAATGGTTCAGGCACTTGAAGATAAAAAAATGATGCATGATTAAAGATGATCTTATTTTATGACCTAAAAAACAACTTACTTGATCGTTAAAACAGAAGCCATCGTATTTAAAACCATTGATTATAGTGAAAGCAGTGTTATAGCTACAATATTCACAAAATCTCATGGTGTAATTGCAGTAATAGCGAAAGGGGCGAGGAAACCCAAAAGTAAATTTTCGGCCTATTTGGTACCCGGCCAAATTTTGGAGGTGGTTTTTTACTGGAAACCGACTCGAAATATCCAAACCCTCTCGGATGCAAGTTATCTGATAAAATTAGATCAATTCAGATCAGACCTTGAAAAGATGGCATTGGTTCTTACAACGGTTGAACTTACATCACAGCTGTTGCACGAACACGAAGTAAATGAACCACTGTTTGATTTAATTTGCACTTTTTTTACATGGATACACGATCAAAAAAATGTATCAAGGACCATGTTCCCATATATACAGCTTAGAATTTTGGACAGAGTTGGAATCGGATTACAAATAGAAGATGGGCTTGAAACAAATCCACCGGCTAAAGGGTATATCAATATTGAAACCGGTACGTTATCGAATCATCCGGAAGGAGAGCAGTCTCAATTATTATCTGAAAATCAATTTCAATTTGTAGTTGAATCGATGATTCGTAAAAAGTCTGAACTATTCGAAAAAAAATTCAAAAATGGTGAACTAAGTCAGTTAATTGAGTATTTAGATAGATATATTCGTTACCATGTAGAGGGTGTAAAACCGAGAAAATCGGACAGCATCTTTGAAAAAATATTAAACAGTTAGTTATGAAAATTCGTGATAAAATACTTTCAGCGGTTTTACTACTCTTAATTGGAGTTATGTTGGGCATGATTCTAATGATGTTTCGTGAGGGGACCCTTACGCTGGATCTTGCTGAAGTAAAAGTTACTGAATTAAACAGAAGCAGCACTCCTTTATGGAGTAATGAAGATCTGGAAAGAATTGATGACCGATTTATATTCCGTTCTGTTGCCAGCTCAGTAACGCCTACTGTTGTATACATTGAGACGACCATTTCAACCCGTAATCGTGGTTTAGAAGAGAATGAAGATGGAGATAGCATGTGGGATCGATTTCTTCCTCCAAGGGCCAAAACTGTCGGTTCAGGAGTTGTGATTTCATCTGATGGATATATTTTGACAAATTATCATGTGATCAGAGATGCACTCAGAGATGGTATATCTGTCACGTTGGATGATAAACGAACTTTTGATGCTCGAGTGGTTGGTGGTGATCCAAGTACAGATCTGGCTGTTCTAAAAATTGATGAATCGGGTTTACAGGCGGCTATCATTGGTGATTCAGACCTCATTCATGTGGGGGAATGGGTTCTGGCCATTGGAAATCCGTTTCGACTCAGATCTACTGTCACCGCGGGGATAGTGGGGGCGTTGAGTCGTGACGTTCAGATCATCAATGATGAATTCAGAATTGAAAGTTTCATACAAACAGACGCTGCAATCAACCGTGGAAACAGTGGTGGAGCATTGGTAAACACCAGTGGTGAATTAATTGGAATTAATACCGCTATTGCCACTCAAAGCGGATCTTATCAAGGTTATGGATTTGCCGTACCCAGCAATTTAGCTTTAAAAGTGGCAAAAGATATCATTGAGTTTGGCGAAGTAAAGAGAGGATTAATGGGAGTAAGTATCCAAACGATTGATTCGCGAAATGCTAAACGAATTGGTTTAGAAAGGATTGAAGGAGTTTTGATAAGTGGGATTGGACCGGAAAGTGCAGCTCAAGAATCTGAATTAATAGCGGATGATGTTATTTTGGCAGTGAATGGAATTTCGGTAAATGAATCCAATTTTTTACAGGAGAAAGTAGCAATGTTTCGGCCGGGTGATGATATCACCTTAACTATTTGGAGAAAAGGAGATCATTTTGATCGGGTACTTACCTTAAAAGAGATGCCTGAAACAGAATCTTTAGCAAGCAGAATGGAGGATTTCGAAGATGAATCTGAATTGGGAAATTGGCGTGAAATACCGGAAAACGGACGTGAATTAGGTGTTGAGCAGGAGAATTTTGAGGATATTGGGTTTACATTAAGAGCCTTATCGAAACCGGAAAATCCGGAGCATTTCAATATTTATATTGTACGTGTTCAACGAGGTTCAGAAGCTTGGAACCGGGGTTTACGTGCCGGTGGTGAGATTATTGAATTGAATGATCTGGAAGTCAATAATTTACGTGAACTTCAAGATATTATTAATAACTCAGTATCAAATAGCGGGTCTTTGAGTTTCAAGATTCTAACAGAAGATGGAGATACAGGGTACTATAAACTATTTTAGAGGATGAAATATATTACGGGAATCACTTTATTTATTTTGACATTTGCAGCGTGCTCAACACCGGAGACATTGAGTGAAGAGCCGGTAGAAGTCGTTGAAGCAGAAACAGGCACGCCCTCATGGTATAGTGCCAACAGAGTTTCCGGTAGTGATGAGAGTCATTTTATGGGCTACTCAATGACCACAGCTGTTGATTCTGTAGAGGCCATAGAGTCAGGAAAGGAGAGTGCCCTGGCAAACCTCAGGTTTGAGATTGATAAATATACTGAAGAGGTTAGGGAAGGATTGCTTTCAGATGCTTCCAATACTCCTCTACGTTCACCAACATTCATCATAGAACTTAGAAACGCAATTCAGGAGTTGGAACTGTCCAAAACTGAATTTGAAAGAGAATTTGGTGAAAGAGAGGATACTATTATTCAAGTTTACACGCGTGTTTCTGCGAGTCGATCAGATATCATTGAAGATTTATCATCATTGTTATCTGAGGAGTCATTTATCAAAGCGATTCGAGCTGAAGTAATGGAACCCTGATTTTTCATATTTTACTACGGTCTTCCTTATCAGATCACTTCAAACCTGGATTGAAAAAATCGAAGATATTCAGGTTCATAGACAAATCGAAGTCCGGTAATTTTATCAGCTTCCTGGAAGACGGCCTCAACCGATTCGGCTACAACATCCATATGAGCCTGAGTATAGACTCTGCGAGGAATAGTAAGCCGAACCATTTCAAGCTTCGGATAGTTGTGTTTGCCGGTAGTTCGATCTCTTCCGGATGAAACAATACCTCGTTCCATTGCTCTGACTCCCGAATCCAAATAGATAGCGGCAGCAAGTGCTTGCGCCGGCAGTTGATCCTGAGTGAGATGTGGAAGAATTCTTTTTGCATCTAAAAAGACTCCATGACTACCAATAGGCCTTACAACAGGAATACCCATATCGATCAATTGATCACCTAAATATTGTACTTGTCCCACTCTGGCACGGATATGATCATACTGCACAGACTCTTTTATTCCAATGGCTAACGCTTCCATATCTCTTCCGGCCATTCCTCCATAAGTATGAAGACCTTCATAGATAACAACCATGTTTCTGGCTTTATCAAATATCTTCTCATCATTTACTGCTAAAAACCCTCCAATATTGACCAGAGCATCTTTTTTTGCACTCATTGTGGCTCCATCAGTCAGGGAACAGAGCTCTTTCACGATCTCTGCAACCGTATGATTGGCGTATCCCTCTTCTCTATCTTTAATAAAAAAAGCATTTTCTGCGACACGTGTCATATCATGGATAATAGGTATCCCATATTTTTGGGTTAAGGCTCTAACCTCTTTCAAATTCTTCATTGAAATGGGTTGTCCACCGGCCATATTCACCGTTGTGGCTACACATACATACGGTATACGATCCGCTCCTTTCTCCAGAATCAGATCTTCAAGTTTATTCAGATCGATATCTGCTTTAAAGGGATGTTCATTTTCCGGATCATGAGCTTCATCAATGATTACATCAACAAAAGTTCCCCCGGCGAGTTCTTGATGAAGCCGGGTTGTGGTGAAATACATGTTTCCCGGAACAAAGTCCCCTTCATTGATAAGAATTTGAGATATGATATGTTCAGCTGCCCTTCCCTGATGAGTGGGTACGATATATTTATACCCATAGTACTTTCTAATGGCATCCTCCAGATGATAGAAATTCGAGCTGCCTGCATAAGACTCATCACCCATCATCAACCCTGCCCATTGGCGATCGCTCATCGCTGAAGTACCACTATCGGTTAACAAGTCGATGTAAACGTCATCAGACCGGAGCAGAAATGTATTGTACCCGGCCTCCTCTATTGCTTTCTGTCGCTCTTCAGGTGACGTGATCCTTACCGGTTCTACCATTTTTATTTTATAGGGTTCTGCCCAGGATCGTTTTTTTCTTTTAGACATGACTTAAATTTAAATTTTTTTAATTGTACTAAATACTTCTATTTGAATACACGCTTAAAATAGTTTTAAACAGCTGTTAATTGCTAAAGAAAAAGTTAAATGTGAGATGAAAATAGAGGTAACCAAAATGAACAATACTCTTTAATATCTTGAATATAATACCTTCGCCACCCAATCTCAGGTAAAAGGCTAAACACATAATGAAATAGGGTGGATATAAGTTGATATTCACCATACAATTTAAAATCAAAATGAAACATATAAGTTATATATAAATAATACTTTATTATAGGATATCTATTCTCAAAAAGATCAATATGGACGTCTTATTATAATTCTATTTGGATTTGCGAATTTTTAGAATTGACTGGAAAAATCTGTATATTTACACACTACAAACTGAACAAAAAAAAAGAAAAAAAAGCTTATAGTGTATTGCGTACATGAGGGGTTATAAGGAACAAAATCTGTAAAAATTACTATAACTACGCACCTATCTGTAAAATAAAAACAATATAAACATTTAAATAAAATGAATACTACTTACAAATTTTTAATCATCATTATTGCTGCGACAGCATTGGCATTTTCGAATGTTAATGCACAGGAGAGTGAAGAGCCCAATCGCCTGAGTATCGGCTTAATGGGTGGAGCTACTATGGGACACATGAATATTGGAACGGAGTACAATCCAACATTTGGATTAAATCTACGATATGCTGCTAATCCTGACTTTGCCATTCAAACTAATTTCCTATTTGGGAAATTTACAACCAACGAGGATGCCAGTGAATATCTTGACAGATCCTTTGAGAACAGTTATGCAACGTCATCAATTACAGCACAAATTGGTCTTTTGAATCTTTTGGGTTATGATTCTGAGAGATTTAAGTTATATGGGATTGTTGGTTTAGGACTCATATTTAATGATGTTACAGCAAATATAAATAGCAATTTGCTATCACCTATAACTGCAGATCATTTCAATAGTGAAAATCATTCTGAGACTGAAATGTTTACTACTTTCGGTTCAGGTGTACGAGTAAATGTGACAAAAAAAATTGACCTGTTTGCTCAATACGAGTATAACGTATCAAATAGTGATCTCATTGATGGTTTCCGAACACAATCTAGAACGTTAATCGATCAGAATACACGTACGTCTGACAAGTGGAGTGCTTTAACAGCCGGTGTTCAAATTAAGTTCGGTAGCAGTGATACAGATGCTGACTGGCATCGATATACACCGGGTATTGACATGAGTGCGTTTAACTTGTTAGAAGCCAGAATTGCCGGGCTTGAATCCAGAGTAGACCATCAAGACAGTAGAATTGATCAAAATGAAGATCTTGTACGAGCTCTTCAAGCTAGAATGGATGAGTTTGACGAGAAACTTGCAAACCTTCATGTATTAATAAATGAAAGACCCAGTGTTGAGTTAACTATGGGAAGCGATATTCTTTTTGCTCTTGATTCTGCAGTTATCAGAGAGAGTGCAAAACCAACACTTGCTGAGATTGCAAGAGCATTGCTGAATAATTCTGACAAGAATCTGGAAGTTACGGGTCATACTTGTGACTTGGGATCGAACTCATATAATCAGGGTTTGTCTGAAAGAAGAGCAGAAGCTGTGAAAGAATATCTGGTTGAATCCGGTATCAATGCAGATCGAATTATTACAGTAGGAAGGGGAGAAGTTCAACCACTTGTTCCTAATTCAAGCGAGCAAGCTCGTTCACTGAATAGAAGAGTTGAATTGGTTATTGAATAATTCTACCCAATACATTAAAGAATTAAAAAGGTTGCCATCGAAAGATGGCAACCTTTTTTTTTGATGTCATATAGAGATTAAATTAGTTTCAAATTCAATAAACCAAGCTACATTAAAATAAAAAAGAAGATTCATTAACTTATTATACAATAGCGTGTTAGAGAGAAGTTGTATGAATAGGATGATTTACATTGAAGTCTACTATTATTAAAGAATCATAATGGTATTAATGATTCAATAAAGCTACCTTTCTCTTCTTTAAAATTGCTCCATAATAATGATCAAAACTTTAGCGTGGACACTGATCTTGATGACACTATTGTTATCAGCAGAGACAGGGTATTCACAAGCTTACAATTTTTCAATTTATTCTGTGAATGAGGGGCTGCCTCATGCACAATTAGCTGACGTGATTGAATCAACGGATGGTTATATGTGGATTGCTACTTCCGGTGCCGGAGTTGCGCAGTTTGATGGTCATCAGTTCACCACATATGATATGAAGCAAGGTCTTCGGGATGATTATGTAAATGTAATCTATGAGGATTCTAAAAAAAGAATATGGGTTGGGACTTATTATGGCGGACTATCCTATTTGCAAGGAAATCAATTTGTAAATCCGTTTGAAGGTCAACCTATTGATGACTTTTACATTACAACAATTCAGGAGTCTCCGGATGGCAAACTTTGGTTTGGAACATTTGAAGAAGGAATTTTTATCTATGATGAAGAGTCATTAATCAACATTTCTGAGGAAGATGGCCTGGTGAGTAATAGTATTTGGGATTTTCATTGGGATTCGACAGGTGAAATTTATATCTCTACACATAACGGTCTGTCCATATTTGATGGAACATCATATACAAATTATGGGATCGAAGATGGATTAAGTGGTGCCGGAATTTTTAAAACGGTAGTAGACCATGAGGGGAAAAAATGGTTTGCAACCAGTTCCGGGATTACGACACTCAAAGATGGTCTGTTTTCAACGATTGATGAGATTAATGGCAGGCCATTACGCTACATTTATGACGTTCTGATCGCATCTAATGGCGATATCTGGATAGGGACTGAGAATGATGGTTTATTTCGATATCATCAGGGTGAGTATCACCATATCACAAAAAGGGACGGACTGAGTAGTAACTATATCCATCGAATTATAGAGGATTCTAAAGGTAAAATTTGGATTGCTACTGATGAGAATGGATTAAACCGATTTGAGGGGGAAGATTTCAGAATTTACAATACAGGGCATGGATTGCCTTCAAATGAGATTCTCAGTCTATTTTTGGATCAGAACGATATGATTTGGGTTGGCACAGATAGAGGTGTTTCAACATTTGACGGAGTCCAATTTAATACGTTTGAAATGTCTAACGTATCTCAGGACAGAATGTATGTTTGGGATATTGAACAATTTGAAGATGGTCAACTCATCATGTTGGGTCATGACGGGAATATTATGGAGTTTAATGGAGGTCAATTCAATCGATTTGATATCGGATCAGATCCAAATGAGATATATATTTACGATCTTTTGATTGATTCTAAGAATCATTTGTGGATAGGTGCAGAAGAGGGGTTATTTCATTTTGACGGGGACGTTACCACTCATTATACAGAAGAAGACGGTCTGGGAGGGATTTTAATTTATCATCTATATGAGGATAGTGATGGAACCATATGGATAGGTACCAATAATGGTGTAAGCCGTTTCGACGGAACCACGTTTAAAAATATTCTTCCATCAGATGGTCTTGCACATTACAATGTGAATTATATCACAAAAGACAGTAAGGGTCGATTTTGGTTTGGCACCAGTGGCGGTGTTACCCTTTACATACCGGGCGAACAAAGTGATAGTGATTCTTTACAGAATTTCGGCCGGGAACATGGTATGAAATTGCTTGAATCCCTATTCCTTTGGGTAGATGAGACTAATGGAATAGTGTGGCAGGGAACAAATGGAGGTATTCAAAGTCTCAACTTGGATCATTTTGACAAAACCGGTGAGATGGTTGTCGAACACTATCGATTATCGCGATATGGGATAGGCGTAGAGACAACGCACAAAGCACTTTTTGAGAGAGATGGAAAACTATGGTTCGGAAGTATGAATGGAATAATCGTACTGGATCCATCACAAATTCAATCAGATATTCATGTCCCAAAAGTACATATTACAGATTTATATTTGAATGGATCAGTGCCTGAATGGAGTGAATTTGGTCATGAAATTGAGTATGTACTTGGAAAGAAAAAATTACCCAATATTACCTACCCAAATAGTTCAATCAGCTATACCTTTTATTTTACTGGCATAGATTTTTCTAATCCTCAAAATGTTGAATTTCGATACCGTTTAGAAGGCCTTGAATCGGATTGGAATGTACCCACCCAAAACAAAAACACGACATATACAAATCTGAGTCCGGGTAGTTATATTTTTAATTTACAGGCTAGAACTGGACAGGGCTCCTGGAGTGAAGCCGATATGTATGAATTTTCTGTGGAAAAACCATATTGGATGAAAATTTGGTTTTGGTTGTTAGTACTAGTGCTGCTGGGTATTGTTGTTATGGGAACACTCCGTTCATATGCAAAAAGAGTAGAAAGAGAACAATTGTCATCACTGGTTGATGAACGAACGGCTCATCTGCTTCAAGCTGTAAAGGATAAAGAAATTTTGGTAAAAGAGATTCATCATCGGGTGAAAAACAACCTGGCGATGATAATCGGTCTTTTAGAACTACAGGCAACAAGATCCACTGATGAGTCGACAATAAACACGTTGAAGGATAGTATTCTTCGTATCTATAGTATGTCATTGGTTCATGAAAAATTATATTCAGCAGGTCAACTGACCCATATAGATGTAAATAATTATATCTCTGATCTCATAAATGTGATTTCTCATTCGATGAATCTGGATCAGAAAAATATCACGATAATAAAGAATATAGATTCATTTACTCTCTCTTTAAATCAGGGGATTACTTGTGGTCTATTGATTAATGAGTTGGTCACGAATGCTATCAAGCACGCCTTTACCGGTTTAAGTGAAGGTACGATTAACATTGAATTTGATATCAAGGATAAGCAAAAAATTCTTACAGTATCAGACAACGGAATTGGCTTTCCCAAAGATTTTGAGGGTTTTGAAAATTCGCATAAAGCAGACGGTCCGTCACTTGGGCTCACACTCATCACTACTCTTACCAAGCAGATGAATGGAACCATTTCTATCATTCCACAGGAAATAGGATCAAAAATCAGGATTATTTTTTAATATTCAATTGCAATCCTGCCATTAGCCACCTTCCCGGCATGGGAGCCCCTAAAATTTCCTGATATTTTGCATCTGTGATATTCATAACGGAGAGATAAGCAGCAAATCTTGAACTATCCGGAGTGAATGAAATCTTTACATTTGACAGAAAAATTGTAGAAGGCACAAAGCTATTGAGTTGAAGAGCCGTTTCAGATGACCGGACATTATATTCGTTCTGAGAATGGATCTGAAAATGTGAATAGTGAACCCGAATACCGAGGCTGATTTGATGACTGGGATGATTTGCAATATATCTAGAGACAATTCCTTCATTATTTGTAGTGTGAATGTATGTATATCCACCCTGTAGAGTTAAATATGACTGTTCATGAATTAAAAAACGTCCTGTGGTCAATAATTCAAATCCACTCGTTCTACTTTCAGCAACATTTCGTGTATAGAAATAGTCTTCTCCGATTTGCAAATTTGTAGCATTTTGAATTTCTGATTGATTTGTCAGGGTATAATCAATTAAGTTTGTTGAACTACGGTAAAAAACTGTGGGAGAAAAGGTAAATTGTCGCACAGGCTTCCAGTCTAAACCCAGGTCTATGGTGGTGGAGATTTCCGGTTTCAGGTCCGGGTTGCCAATATTTCGAAGTGGGGTCAAATTTGGAATTTGGGATGAAATATATCGCTCCGTATAATCACCGGTTCTGATAGCACGTCCAGCCGAACTTCGGATCGTTAGAGTGGGAAAATTATAGGCAACACTTACTTGGGGAAGAAGATTGGCTGAACCGATTTCATCGAACTGTAATCGAAGGCTCGAATTAATATGCAGTCCATTGTTTAAACCAATTGCCGAGATGAGATAGATTCCTCCGGTTAGATCAGAATGATCCCCTCTATCCGTACTGACAATCTCTTTTCGTAGAAGCTGAGTGCCACTCATCATTGTAAAATTTCTAATATTATCCTGATTTAAATCAATTTTGACCTGATGGGACAGATTTAAAAACAGTTGTTGTGTTGTATGTTCATTTACAGGACTGATCGCTGAATTAAAGTCAAAAATATCATTGACATTTCTATAAGAGAGATTCATTTCTGCTCTGTGAGATCCTGAATTGAATGTTAATGCACCCAAAGCATAGCGACTGGTGATCTCCTCTCTGGACTCATCAAAAAGACTTCGGGTGTAAAAATATCTGGCATTAAAGTCTCTGTAATCTGATCCGCCTCGCAGATACCACGAAAATTGGTCATTTATTCTATTCGATAGTGCAGCATTAAAAGAGAGAAGGTTAAAATCTGTATTAAAGGTTGGTTCGGAAGAGAACCCTTCACTAAATGCAGGGTTTGTCAGTTGTTCGCCATCAGATCGGCCGGATCGAACGGATGCTGTGAAACGCCAATCATCCTGATTATAATCCATCGATGCATCACTCATGAATAAGCGGTTCTCACCACCTGAAAGATCTATGTTTACTCTTTGAAGCCCGTTATTATCTGCAGTTGAGACGGAGCTATTTAGGTATGCTTTAGATTTAATGTGAATTACACCTCCAACAGCATCTGCGCCAAACGAGGCTGCTGCCGGACCTCGAATAAGCTCGATTTGGCCTATTTCAGAAAGTGAGATTGGGATATTTGTATTAAAATGGGCAGTCAAAGGATCATTTAGAGGCACGTTATCAAGCATAAAGAGGACTTGAGAAAAGGTGCTTCCACGAATACCCACATCGGCTTGTATGCCAAATCCCTGCCTGGAGTTGATATTTACACCCGGAATGGATCGAAAAAGCTCATCCAGAGAAGTTACGGGCATGGCTTGAATCTCTTCATAAGTTATGACGGTAACACTTTTGCCACTCTCAGATATATCCGAACTGATCCGTGAAGCTGTGACTGAGATGCTATCCAACTCAACATAAATTTGAGCTGTCGCACTGTATACTAAGAAAAAACTGAATAGGAGTGACAGGAGAACTTTTTTCACGAATCAAAATTAATTTTAAAATTAGTTTGAGAAAAAGGTAAGTGAATTATTGTTGAGTTTGAAAGCGAATCATCAAACAAACAGTTATTATCGATCATTTAGTATGATATTATAAACTATAGTTTATCTGATTATAAATATCTATGTTTTAATTTATACGATTAGAAAAGTATATTCAGTTACACATAAGTATTGGATCTTACATTAAATTAACTCGTTTTTTTACCTCAGGGGAATAAAACCTTGTTTGAACACCGAAATATTTGATAGACACCTCTCTTTCGTATATGGAAAATCGAATACTGGCTAAAAATTTAGCTGATTTGTACTGTAAAGCTGCAGAGCGCTATTCAGCACTTCCTGCTTTTGCCACCCGAAAAAGTGAGCTTGATTGGGATCCGGTTTCATTTGGAGAGCTTTATGATCGGGGGTTAAACCTGGCTACGGGATTAATTGAGTTAGGAGTAGGTGCGAGAGATCATGTTGGGCTTTTTGGGGATAATCGGTTTGAGTGGATTTTGGCAGATTATGGAGTTCAACTGTGTGGTGCTGCTGATGTACCCAGAGGTCGTGATGTTACGGATGCGGAATTGATTTATATCATCAATCATGCTGAAATAAAGATAGCATTTCTGGAAACAACCGTTCTTTTGGGTCGGGTTCTAAAGCTCAAAAAGGAGCTACCCAAACTAAAAGAGATCGTGTTGCTGGACTCTGATTTTAAGGCCGGCGATCAATATCGCACGATCGATGAGATCGAACATATAGGGAAGAACCTACGGGAAAAAGGAGACAGACGGGCTGAAGATCGGATTGAAGGAATTCGTCCGGGTGACCTTTTTACACTTATTTATACATCCGGAACAACAGGGAAACCGAAAGGGGTGATGCTGACTCATGAAAATATGATGTCACAAATCAGAGGCATCACAGTTGAACTATCATGTACAGACAGGGTTCTTTCCATCCTTCCGGTTTGGCATATTTTTGAACGGGTATTTGAAATTTTTACGATATCCTGTGGAGTTTGTACGTATTACTCAAATGTTCGCCATCTTGCAAATGACTTAAAAAATGTAGAGCCTACATTTATGGGATCAGCTCCCCGGCTTTGGGAAAGTTTATATCTGAAAATTCGAAAGAATGTGAAACAAGCTCATCCGATGCGTCAGATCCTCTTTCATACGGCTTACTTTTTGAGTCGTCAATACCGAAGTTCAGCCTATTTCCTGACCGGGAAAAAACTCTATTTAGAGCCTCCATCAACAGTAAAACGAATATTACTTACACCGTTTCATGCACTTCGATGGCTTTTGGTACTGCCGATTTATGGTTTTTTTAATGTAGCTGTATTAGAACCGGTGAGAATGAGTGCGGGAGGTTCACTAAAAGCCACTATATCCGGTGGCGGTGCTCTACCGGTAGAAATTGATCGATTCTTCAACTACATCGGAATTCCGGTTTTGGAGGGGTATGGCATGACGGAGACATCACCTGTAATCGCTGTTCGTTTAGAAGAAAATATCATTATTGGAACTGTAGGCCCAACTCTTCAGGATACGGAAGTACGGATTACCGATATTGAAACCGGCGAGATTATTTATCCGAATCCGGCTCTACCACATCAAGGTAGAGGCGTGAAAGGTGAGATACGGGTAAAAGGACCCCAAGTAATGAAAGGGTATTACCGTGATCCTGAGCAGACAAAATCAACCATTCAAAACGGCTGGCTTCGAACCGGTGATCTTGGAATGATTACATTCAACGATTGTATAAAAATTTTGGGCCGGTCTAAATCTACAATCGTACTGCTCAGTGGTGAAAATCTGGAACCGGAGCCGATAGAGATGAGATTAACGCAAAGTCCATTTATTGAGCACTGTATGGTAGTAGGTCAGGATCAGAAACATATTGGTGCATTGATTGTTCCAAATATAGAGGGGTTTAGAGATGATGGATTTAAAGTAGATTCCCTTCAAGAGCTTGCAAAAGATTCTGAGGCTAAATCCATTATTCATGATGAAATTAAGAGAATGATATCAGTAGAGAACGGATATAAGAGATTCGAACTCATTCATGATTTCAGATTAATTGGCGAATGCTTTTCCAATGGAGAAGAGCTGACCGGCCTTCTTAAGATGAAACGCCATGTAATTACTGATAAATACGAAAAACTGATTGATGAGATCTATCATCATGAAACCAGTGAGGAGTCATAAAGATGGAATTCACTTCACAGTTACTCTACCCTTTAGATCAGGTTTTACTGGCTGTTATGATCTTTTCGATTATGTTCGGAATGGGTTCCAGTTTAACGGTAGATGATTTCAAAACAGTAGCACGCTATCCGAGAGGAATTTTAATCGGATTTTTATCTCAGTTCGGTTTGATGCCATTTTTTGCATACGGATTGGCTGTTTTCTTTAGTTTAGATCCTGCTTATGCCATTTCATTAATTTTAATCGGTTGTTTACCGGGTGGCACCACATCAAACATGTTCGCCTATTTTGCGAGAGGTTCAGTTGCATTGAGTATTGCAATGACAACAGCTTCATCAGTTATGGCGTTATTAATGATGCCATTTCTACTTGAATTTTATACCACAGGGTTTGTAGATGAGATAAGCGCAGAACTTCAGGCATCCGGGGCGGGAATTGAGTTTGTGATCCCAACAGGGAATATCATTGCGTCCTTAGTGTTGGTTCTTGTTCCGGTATTGTTGGGTATGTTCCTTAGACATAAATCTCCGGCATGGGCTAAAACCGCTGAAGATACGGCCGGTTTTATGGGGATCATTGTCATCATTTATCTCATTGGAACGGCTGTTATCAGGCATACGGGTCTCTTTCTTCAAACACCCACTGAAATCTATGTCTCTGCGATCTGCGTAGGTTTACTCGGTTTTCTATTTGGCTATTGGATGTCGAGGCTATTTAAATTATCCCCCATTTTTCAACGTGCAATTTCACTTGAAACCGGTATTCAGAATGGGCCGATTGCGTTTGCAATCATATTGCTTAGTTTTTCAGAGCCCTATCAAAGTCAGATGTTATGGCTTGCCATACTCTACTCTACATTTATCGTAATATCATCCTCATTTGTCACTCTTTACTACCGTAAAGTCGGCAAATTTGATTACGAAGTTTTTCAGAACACGACCATACACAACAGGCTGTTTGGTGAGGAATATGTCAGTAAATATCCGGAGGGATACCTTCCTGACAGGATCAAGAACGACCCAAGTCAAGGTTCAAATCCGGGTCAGATTCGAAAAGCAGCTGAGAAGGCAAAACCCGTGTAATACTAAATAGGGATTGCGATCCTGTATGGGGCACCCTTTTTGCTAAAGCGGATAATGCTTCATTTCACTTCACTTCACTCCGCTACGCTGCGTGGGATAAAAGAGGAGCGCTATCGCTACGTGGGATAAAATAGGAGCGCTCTGAGTACTTCTAACTTTTCACTTTTCACTTGCGCAGGGTTCACTTACGCTTTGAACACTTCTTTACCCACTGATATTTAATTAAAAAAATCCGTAATTTACGGGCTTATTAGAATCCAATTATTGAATCGTTTGAATTTCTTAAAGTCGTACGCCTCACTCATTGAAAGTGAGTTGCAATCTATTGATCTGCCTGATACTCCATCATCTCTTTACGAACCCCAGAGATACATTCTTAATAACAGCGGCAAAAGAATACGCCCCATATTGAGTTTATTGGGTTGTGGACTCTGTGGTGTGTCCATAGAAAAAGCGACTCCTGCAGGTTTGGCTGTGGAACTTCTGCATAATTTTACACTCATCCATGATGACATCATGGATCAAGCTGAAAGCAGAAGAGGATCAGAATCCGTTCATATCAAATGGGATATATCCACTGCTATTTTATCCGGCGACAGTATGTTTGTTCAGGCATTTTTGCAACTACATAATCTACATGATGATATTGATTTTAAATGGATGCATAGAGTATTTACAGATTCCATAAACCAAGTATGTGAAGGTCAGGCACTGGATATGGAATTTGAAGGCAGAATAGATGTGCGTGTTGATGAGTATCTCAGAATGATATCGGGGAAAACATCGGCACTGACATCTGCGGCTCTTCAAATGGGAGGTATTGCAGCCGGAGCTTCTGCTGAAAAAGTAAACATGTTGGGTAGAATTGGTCATTCCATGGGAATTGCATTTCAAATTCAAGATGATATGCTGGATGTTACTGCAGATGCTGAAAAATTTGGAAAAAGGAGTTCAGGAGATATTTATGAAGGGAAGAAAACATTCCTGATGGTTCATACGTTGGAACGCTGTACGAACCAAGAGAAAAAATGGCTTCAGAATGTTTTGGAGAATCGACCCTTGAATGATGATGATGTTAAATCAGTGGAAGCACTATTTGATAAGTATGGCGTTATAAAAACGGCAAAAGAACAAATGTTGGAATACTATAACGAAGCTGAAAATACAGTGGAAACATTTGATGAATCCAAATATAAAGCAGATCTTAAAGACTTCATTAAATTTTTAAAAAATCGTGATTATTAAATTGATTAGAACAGTAACAATTCTCGTTTTAGCACTACTGGCCCTTACATCTTGTAGAAGTGAAGATCTTATTCGTCAGGGCGACAGTTTAGAAGTAGCCTATGAAAAGGCTATGAATCAGTATGAAAATGAAAACTATGATCAAGCGGCTCGGGCTTTTGAAACGGTTGTATCTATTGGCAGAGGCACGGATATTGGCCAGGATGCACAATACTATCTTGCAGAGAGCTATTTTGCGCAGAGTAGATATCTGTTGGCTGCATCAGAATATAGCCGGTATATTCAATTTCATCCAAATTCTGAAAGGCGTCAACGATCTGAGTTTAATGAAGCGTTATGTTACTATCACTTAAGCCCACGATACCGATTAGATCAGGGGTATACCAATACTGCCATTGAACGATTCCGATTATTTAATGCACGTTATCCGGATTCAGAATTTAGAGCTGATGCTGCAGGCTATATTGAAGAATTAAGGACGAAACTAGCACATCGGGATTACAATGCAGCAGAATTTTATATGAGAATTCAACGTTATGATTCAGCAGCGATCTATTTCGGTTTGGTGATTGACAATTATCCGGAAACAAGCTGGGCTGAACTTGCATTGGTTCGGCAAATTGAATCTTATATAGTCTATGCAGAGAATAGTGTTGAACAGCGTCAAGAAGAGCGATTCAGAAAAGCGTTAGACAGCTATAACAGATATCTTCAATTATTCCCAAGAGGAGACAATAGGAGCAGGGCTGAAGATCTCTTTGACCGTGCCAATCGTGGGATTAGTGAGGTTCAAAGTAGGAATGACGCTTGAGTTTTGAGTGTTGAGTGTTGAGTTTTGATTTATTTCACGTTTGACTTCTCACGTCTCACGTTCAAAGACTTTTTACATAAATAGAATTCAAATTTCTAACTTCTCACTTCAAAAAAATTTTCTCTTTATGCAATCTGATCAAATGGACGATAAAATTTGGAGAGCTTTTTATACCAAACCACGCCATGAAAAGAAGGCTGCTAACCGATTAGAAGAACAATTTGAAGTCTATTGTCCGGTTATTGAAACTCGTGTACAGTGGAGCGACCGAATCAAAAAAGTAAAAAAACCACTCTTTACCAGTTATCTATTTGCCAGGGTGAATGAAAAAGAGCGAATTGAAATTTTACAAGATCCATCTGTATCTAGAACGGTTACATGGCTGGGTAAACCGGCCGTAATTCGTGATGAAGAAATTCGGGATATACGAATCCTATTGGAGGAAATAGAGCCGGATGAACTTGAAATCGAACAATTTTCAGAAGGACAGCGTGTTAAAATCGATTCCGGTTCACTCAGAGAGATGGAAGGTATTATCGTTGAGATTAAAGGAAAAAGGGCCAGGCTTAGATTGGAATCGCTGCAATGTGATGTTACGTTTACGGTTAGGAAGGTGCAGTTGAAGGCTATTTGAGTTTTCCCCAAACTCAACACTAAAAACTAAAAACTCAAAACTGTAATATGCAGAGAATTGGCATTTTAGGGGGGGCATTTGACCCGGTTCACAACGGGCATTTGCGAATTGCAAAATCCTTTCTAACATCCGGATTGATTGAAAAATTGCTGATTATTCCGGTCCCATCACCCCCTCATAAAATGGAATTACGGGCAAATTTTTCTCACCGATTTAATATGCTCAAATTAGCATTTCACAATTGGGAAAATATTGAAATCAGTGATCTGGAAACGAAACTTCCGGCGCCCTCATACACAATTCAAACCATACAATTTCTGCAACAAGAACATCCGGATGATATATACTATCTCTGTTTGGGGGAAGACAATTTGATTCACTTCAATAAGTGGCACAGATATAGAGAAATAATGGATCGGATCACTCTTTTAGTGGCTGAAAGACCCGGTTTTGACAGTTCTATGATTGATAAAAACCTGATGGAAAAGACTATTTTTGTAGATCATAAGCCATATGATCTTTCATCAACAGAGATTCGTAAATCTTCAGTTGAGGTAATTGAACGTAATAAGGTACCCGAATCCATTCAAGAGTACATCAATACCCATAATTTGTATGTTTAAAATGTCAAAAATTCTTACTTTAAGAAGCTTAATACTAATTTATTACTGAACAAGATTAACAGATGAAAAATTTATTTACCTCAGAGTCGGTATCGGAAGGACACCCGGATAAAGTGTCTGATCAAATTTCAGATGCAATATTGGATGAAATGCTCACTCAGGATCCCGACTCACGGGTGGCTGTAGAAACATTGGTGACAACCGGACTGGCGATGGTCTCCGGTGAAGTGAGAACCAATGCCTACGTTGATATTCAAGAAACAGTTCGCAAGGTGATACGTGATATCGGATACACCAAGGCGAGTTACCGTTTTGATGCAGACTCTTGCGGGGTGATTTCAGCAATTCATCAGCAGAGTGAGCATATTGCCATGGGTGTGGATGCAGACGGGGAGAAAGCCCAGGGAGCCGGTGATCAGGGAATGATGTTCGGTTATGCTAACACCGAGACGGACGCTTACATGCCCATGACTCTGCAATACTCGCATGAGCTGCTTAAAAAACTTGCTGATATCCGTAAGAATACAACACTGATGCCCTATTTGGCTCCCGACAGTAAGAGTCAGGTTACCGTTGAGTATGATCAGAACAACAAACCCAGCAGAGTGGATACCATTGTGATCTCCACGCAGCATGATGAAGGGGTGGATCAGGAACAGATCAAGGCTGATGTAAAAAAACATCTGATATCTTCAGTGATACCGGCAGAGTTGATGGATGCCAATACGATCCTGCATGTGAACCCGACCGGGATGTTTGTGATTGGAGGGCCGCACGGGGATACGGGCCTGACCGGGCGTAAGATCATTGTGGATACCTACGGAGGACGTGGTGCTCACGGGGGAGGTGCCTTTTCGGGTAAAGATTCCTCGAAGGTAGACCGAAGTGCTGCATATGCTACGCGTCATATCGCCAAGAATGTAGTAGCGGCGGGATTGGCTCAGGAGTGTCTGGTTCAGGTTGCCTACGCTATTGGTGTGGCTGATCCGGTATCGATCAACGTCAATACATATGGAACGGGTAAGGTTGGTAATGATAAACTTGCCGAGGCGATCATGAAGGTGTTTGATTTGACTCCTGCGGGGATTGTCTCACGATTGAAGCTCAAGACCCCCGGATTCCTTAAGACAGCGGCATACGGGCATTTCGGAAGAGATGAATTCACATGGGAGAAACTAGATTATGTTGATAAAATCGCAAATGCGGTATAATAGATGAAAGTCATTGAACATTACGATCAGGCAACTGAACCGTTAATTTCATTTGAGATCATACCCCCAAAGAGAGGCGGATCAATTCAGCAGATTTTTGATACTATTGATCTGTTGGTTCCTTTTAATCCACCGTTCATCGATGTCACTTCCCATGCGGCAGAGTCGTACTATGAAGAGACCGTAGATGGGAAAATTAAGAGATATATCAGACGAAAAAGACCCGGGACAATCGGCTTAAGTGCCGCAATATTGAACCGGTTCGGAATTGATCCCGTCCCGCATATTTTATGTAGTGGATTTACAAAAGAGGAGACAGAAGATGCCTTAATTGAACTTCACTATCTGGGTATTCACAATGTCCTGGCTATTCGGGGAGATAATAAGAATGTAAATAGACCCGATATTTTGGGTCGTGAATCGAATGAATTTGCCACAGATTTGGTCAAACAGATTCAATGTATGAACCAAGGGGAGTATCTTGAGAATATCATAAATGCAAAATGCACAGATTTTTGTGTTGGCGTAGCGGGTTATCCGGAAAAACATTTTGAAGCACCCAATTTAAACTGGGATATAGAAAAATTGAAAGAGAAAGTGGACGCCGGTGCAGACTACATTGTTACCCAGATGTTTTTTGATAATAAGGGCTATTTTGATTTTGTAGAGAAATGCAGGGGAGCCGGTATTGAAATCCCAATTATACCGGGTCTTAAAGTGTTGACCAATCGTGATCATCTCATCAAATTACCGCAATTATTTCATCTGAATATACCCTCTGAACTCTCTGAAGAGATAGAAAAGAGCCCCGATCGGGTGATGGATATTGGGATTGAATGGGCACGTAAACAGACGATGGAGCTACTGGATAAGGGCGCACCCGGAGTTCACTTCTATGTAATGGCGAATCCGACACCGACACTACGTGTAATTCATGATTTGAAAGTTAGGAAGTAGGGGGAGGCAGAAGGCAGAAGGCAGAAGTGAGACGTGAAACATGAGACGTGAGACGGGCTTGCACAAGTGTGATTTCGGATAGATCATTAGCTCACTGACGTTTGGCAAGTTATCTGCCTTTCCACAACCTTCCATTAAACCACCAATATTCGGACTTCAGGAAGACTATCACAAACATAGGATGACGCTGTTGGTAGATTTCCTATAGGCTTTCCTTCTGAGACTTCTTTTATCTATTATAAAGTCACACTTATCAAAATAACTGAAGAATAAAGATGTGAAAAGATCAGATTTTTTAGCAAAAACCAGTCTTGGCGCTTTCTCACTGCTTGGAGCAGAAAATTTATTGGGTGGTGAAGGCCGGTCAAAAAAACGGATCAAACCGAAACGATTGCGGCCGGGAGATACGGTAGCATTTAGTGCACCGGCAGGAATACTCTATGAACGATCTGATTTTGACAAGATGGAGAGGGTCATGGATGAGTTTGGTCTGAACGTTCGATTTGGTGAGTATGTGAGGGAACGGTATGGTTATTTTTCAGGCACCGATCTTCAACGGGCTATGGATCTGAATCGGTTTTTTGTGGATGCTTCGGTGGATGCCATTGTTGCGGTAAGGGGAGGGTGGGGTGCTTCCCGTATTCTTCCCTATCTGAATTTTAGCAGTATTCAAACCCATCCAAAAATTCTATGTGGCTTCAGTGATATCACGACTCTTCATTTGGCAATACTGAAAGAGTGTGGATTGGTAACATTTCATGGGCCGAATGGTGCTTCTGAATGGTCTGAATTGACCAAACATTATTTTAAAAAGGTTTTAATGGATGGGGAAGATGTCAAATTTAGTTCATCAGGAGGTGTAAAAACATTGGTCCCGGGTTTGGCTGAGGGAGAGTTAATAGGAGGGAATTTAACCGTCTTGACTACCACACTCGGAACCGGTTATCAGCCTGATACTGATGGATGTATCCTTTTTGTGGAAGATATAGGCGAGCCGGTTTATAAAATTGACCGGATGTTGACTCATCTGAAGATGGCAGGTGTGTTAGATGGAATTACAGGGTTTGTTTTTGGAGATTGCACGGATTGTCCTCGTCCCAGGCCAGATCATTTTACGTTAGAAGAAATTTTAAGGCAACATATTGAACCATTGGAAATTCCTGCAGTGATGGGGATGAGTATTAGTCATGGTGATGATAACTTTACCATTCCAATAGGGGTAAACGCACAACTGGATGCGGAGAGTGGGGTTATTTCGTTGTTGGAGAGTGGGGTGGTGATTCAGATTTGATTTTTCTTGGATAAGAGTAATCAGAATCTGATTCAATTCATCAACTAATAAATGTTCTTGATCTTATGGAACAGCCGGACTGCCATGATTTTTCCCGTAATTAAAGAAAGAAATAGCAACCTTACCGGTTTTAGACCATTGATCTTCAAAATTCCTGTTATTGGGTTGATTTATAGGATCAAATCTCCATCCCAGATAAAATAACGCATCCGGATATTTCGTATTATAGACGGTATCTCCACTACGATTGTTAATAATACCAAGGGGGTTACTTGAAGCCGGTTGTCCCCAAAATTCTGCATTTCCATTATGATTGCCATTGATCGCATATAAATTTGCACTTGAATTTTTATTCACAACCTTGTAACTGAAATGCCCAAAACCTTCATTGTTTAAACCACTTACTTTAATTTGATTTGGATCCAGTGCCATTGATTTGAGATTTCCTGAAGTGGAAATGACTTTAACTCCAGCGCTACCAAATGTGTAGTCAAATCCTTTGGATGCGGGGATGAGCGTTCCATTGATCGTAACATCAAAATGGGTTCCATCCAAAAACACCAAAGCAACTTGAACACTGCTAGAAGTTGGAGGTGGAGATGATGGTGGAGGTGTTGTAGTAGGGGTTTCTGTTGTGAAATTCGTCTGGCCTCCATAAGCAGTCCCAGTTGAATTAATTGCATAAGATCTTGCATAATAGGTTGTTGATGAGGAGAGGGAGCTTATTGAAGAGCTGAAACTTCCGGTTCCTGACCCGCTGTTATAACATGAATTTGACGTGGTTGGATTCTGGCTTGTACTTACACAAACTCCGCGATCTGTCACTGTAGCCCCTCCATCAGAGGTTACATTACCGGGAACTACAGCTGAACTTGTTGTAATTGACGAGGCGCTACCGGTCTCTACAGTTGGGATAGATATCTCTTGGTCAGTCTGGAAATTTACTTGATTACCAAAATTTGTACCGGCAGAATTTATAGCATACGCCCTGACGTAATAGGATGTGATTGGGTTCAGATCACCCATAGTTATCGCGAAGCTACCGGTTCCGGATCCACTCTCTGAACAGGTTCCATTTTCATCCGAAGGATTTTGGGCAGTACTCCAACAGATTCCTCTTCTTGTTACATCTGCTCCTCCGTCACCCGTAACATTGCCGCCACTTACTGCGGAATATGTTTTAATTGCGCTAACAGGGTTCGTTGTAACCGATGGGAGTTGAATCGGATCACTCGTAGTGAATTGACGTTCTTGGCCTAATACACGTGTAACCGTAGAGTGGTGTGAATATTCAATAACCGCTCGCACATAATAAGTTGTCGAATTCTGTAAGTTGGTCATTTGGACGGTATAATTCGACGAACCGGCCCCTAACTTTTCGCACTGAATTCCGTCAGGGTTGGTTTCCGGATTAGTGTCCGGGTGTGTGCTCCAGCAGAGACCTTTATTGGCGATTGTTACTCCGCTACTGTTCGATATTTGTCCACCACTCACAGCACCGGTTTGAGATATTTGTGAAATGGAATTTGTTGTTACAGAAGGAATGGCGACAAATTTTGCAGTAATATTTTTCGCTTTATCTACATTTACCTCAATTACATTATCCGTACCCGATGCATCTCCGGCCCAGTTAGACCATAACCAATTATCAAATGGAGTCGCAGTCAGTTGAATTGAGGTCTCAAATGGATAATTTGTATCGATAACTTTTGCCTGGACGATCTCTTGATCTACTTTACCTTCTCCTTCAATGGTGATCCTGACTTTATAATCAACACGTTTAAAAGTAGCAGTAATTTGCTTATTTCGATCAACGTCTACGGTTATATTGGGATTAGTACTCTCATGATCTCCGGTCCAGCTAACGAATTCCCATCCATTACTTGGAACAGCGGACAATCTGACTTGTGTTTTAAATGGATAACTGGATGTTTTTTGAGTGACAATTTCCTGATTTACCTCTCCTTCTCCTTCAATATCCACTTTAAGGTCAAAATCGATCCGTTTAAAAACAGCAGTAATGGTTGTTTCGCCATCAATTGTAACTTCTATTGTATCATCTTGTCCCGATGCGGATCCTCTCCATTCAACAAATTCCCAACCATTTTCAGGTTCAGCACGTAATTTAATTGCAGTTCCATGTTGATATTCTGTTGATTTTCCTGAGATTATTTCTTCTGTAACGGACCCTTCTCCTTCAATTTCAATGGTAAGTGGATAATCCCGTTTTTCAAAAATGGCAGTGATTATTTTATCACTGTCCATTAAGACTTCTATTTCTCTTTCAGTGCCATTATGATCTCCGGTCCAGCTGATAAATGTCCAGTGTTTGCTTGGGATAGCGCGAATTAATATCGTTTGACCTTCCTCTCTTTGTTCTGCTGATTTTAGTACCGAACCCGATTCAGAAGTAGGTTCTAAGTTTGATGTGAGTGTATAAACCGGTGTTTCAGGTTCTGTTGTACACGATGCAATAGAAATTCCTATACAAAGTACTGCAAAAAAGAGAGAGTGTTTAATTTGATATTGGAGCATATCTAGTTGCAATTATGGGTGAGATCAATACTATGATGAATATACTTAGATTCCGTTAATATTTTAATGCAATAAAAAAGATAAAGTTCCTGACTTTTTTAAAAGTGCGTTTAGTAAACTAATTGACGTTATAGATGATAATATCGAATTTGATGTGTTCAGGATTAAACGGTAGTAGATAAAGTATATTGTAATAGAGTGATAAAATAAAGAATAGATATGCAATGTACTCGAAATTGATCGGTACTAATAAGATGAACTAAGAAGGTTAAAAATTGAACTTTGGGAGTACTTATTTCTCCCAAAGTTCATGAAATTAAAATACTAAGGAACTGCCGGATTACCGTGATTTTTCCCATAATTGATAAAGGTAATAGCCATTTTTCCGGTGTTCGACCATTGTGATTCAAAATTTCTGTTATTGGGTTGATTCACAGGGTCAAATCTCCATCCAAGATAGAAGAGGGCATCTGGATACTTAGTATCATATACAGTATCTCCAGACCTGTTGTTAATTACACCCAATGGACTTGTAGATGCCGGTTGACCCCAAAACTCAGGGTTACCATCATTACTTGCATTGATTGCAAATAAATTAGCACTTGAATTCTTGTTCACCATTTTATAACCAAATGCCCCGAACCCTTCATTGTTTAGTCCACCTGGTTTAAGCTGGGAGGGATTAAGATGCATCGAATTTAAATTACCGGATAGATTTACCACTTTTACACCCGCTGAACCAAATGAATAATCAAATCCTTTGGTTGAAGGGATGAGTGTTCCATTCAAGGTCACATCAATATTCACTCCATCTATAAAGATTAAAGCGACCTGCATACCGGAAGATGTACCTCCTGACCCGCCACCACCAGTGTCACCTCCTGAACCGCCACCACCAGTGTCACCTCCTGAACCGCCACCACCTGAGGTTTCACTACCACTGGGTGCAGTACCTGTTGTAGTGAAGGTCAACTGTCCAGGGCCGGATCTTGTTCCAGCAACATTTATTGCATAAGGAGATACATAGTAAGTTGTTCCAGGAGTAAGTCCTGTTAGAGTTGCAGTATATTGTCCCGTGCCGGTGCCAGCAGCTTGGCTTAGCAAGGCATTTGCGGGTGGACTTGGAGAAGTTGCATAAACAAAGCCTCTTTCAGAAACTATTGCTGAGCCTCTGTCAACAACATTTCCCCTCACGGTTGCACTCGTTTCATTAATATTAGACACATCTATGATTGTAACTGTAGGAACAGTCGGTGGTAACCTATTAAATTCAACCTTGATATTTCTATCTCCATTCATGGTGACTGTGATGGCATCATCTTTTAAAATAGTATCATCTTCAAGTGCCCATGCATTAAGTGACCATCCAGTTGCAGGAACAGCTGTTAATGTAATTGCAGTTTCAAATTCAAATTGATTTTGGGTTGTAATCGCACCATTAACACTTTTCTGGATGTTACCTTCACCCCCAATCACATCAATAGTCAGTGTGAAAAATTGTCTTTTAAAAATAGCAGTAACCTCTTTTTCATTCTCCATCGCAATCACTGCAACAGGATCCGTTCCGGTAACATCACCTGTCCAACGGTCAAATTCCCATCCGAAACTGGCAACAGCTGTCAGCTGTACCATTGTTTCAAAAGGATAGTCATTCACTGTAGTAGTTGCGGGCAGAATCAGTTGTTGCACAGTTCCAGCACCTTCTACATTTACGGTCAAATCATAATCAATACGGTCAAAAAGTGCAGTCAGGTTAACAGGTCCATCCACTTCGAGTTCAATCACTGTGTCTGTACCGGAAACGTCTCCGCCCCATTCAATGAATTCCCAACCCGGTATCGGTTCAGCGGTTAGTTTCAGAGTGGATGCGTGTTGAAACTCATCTGAAATAGTCTTTTGAGAAATTACTTCTGTAGTTACATCACCTTCACCTGTAATTTCGATTGTTACCGGATAATCCACTTTTTCAAATAAAGCTGTAACATTCCTGTCTTTATCCATATTCACAAATACAGTTGGTTCATTAGTACCGGATAAATCTCCTGTCCAGCTAACAAATTGCCAATGCTCATTAGGAGTAGCAGTTATTTTGATAGGATCTCCTTCATCTGCTTGAAAAGTTTGCTGTGTTACTGTACCTGCTTCTACCGGTTCAACGGAAGTGTTGAGAGTATAAACTGGCTTACTATCAGTTGCACATGAGGATAAAATTAATAGAGATACAAAAATAAGTAAAAAGGAAAAAAGTTGAGATCTTAGGTAAAAGTTAGTCATGAGACTATTCTATGATAGGATTGAGATAAAATTTGATCCAGTATTTACTATTTTTTAAATAGTAAATTTAAAATTTCCAAAAATATAATGATTAGTTACATCCCAAAAATTATAAGAATTTAATGAATTTATATTAGTGGTATTTTCATCTTATTAAAAGTGAATTTAAATAGGTGTTTTTGCCATCCGAAAAAGTAAACCATTGCTCTTGCAGATTAATTAAAAATCGCAATTCAGGTTATCAAAATTGCAGTTTATAAATCACTACTCATTCAATCCATTTAGTCATATATTTGGAATAGAATTAATATACCTTTAAATAAATTATTAAAAAGTGGCGATTTTTTGAAGTAATAAGTGATGAATGATCATGTAAATCCGAATCTTGTGGTATTAAAAAGCCAAAAGATTAATATTTTCGATAAAGATAATGTAAAGGTAGGGACTTTACATCCATTGAGCGTTGAGTCAATGTCTATGATAGAAGAGATTTCAAATCATATGACTCATTGGCGAAATCAATCGATGAAGTCCTTTTTTACGGGCTTTAAAGCAACTCCTGAGAGAACAGTGAACTGGTTGAAAACGTCAGTATTGCAGAGTAATTCACAGATACTCTATTTAGTCTACTCGGATAAAAAACTGATTGGCCAATTTGGATTAGCCAATATTACAACGAATGCGGCGGACTTGGATAACGCGATCAGAGGAGTGAGAGGTGGCAATCCGGATCTGTTTAAATATATTGAATATGTTCTGCTTGATGTAGCCTTTAATCATTTGAATGTTGAAAAAGTAGAAGGGAAATTATTTTCAAATAATCTCATAGCAATATTGCTTCACAAGCAGTTTGGATTTACTGTCACAGACCGATCCAGCCTTAAGTATGTTGAAAATGGTGAAGAATGGCACTACACTCCTTGTACTGAAAAAGAATCAAATACAAAAGTTGATCAACTTTTAATCACTCTTACAAAAGAAAAATTTTTAAATTCAACGGAAATAAAAAAGATCAAATGGGAGTTTGATCAACTTAATTAGATACTATAAAATGGATATTTTAAAATTAATTTATGATTCAATCGACGAGATAAATGATGACCAGGAAGATAATGAAAAAGTCGAAAAAAAGGAGGAGACGGTCATTTTCGGTGATGGCAGTTCACTCGATTCCCTTGGATTGGTCAATCTCATAACTATTATAGAACAAAGGATTGAAGAAGAGACCGGTGATTATATTACGATTGCTGATGAGAGGGCCCTTTCGATGGAATCAAGTCCTTTTCAGACGGTAAAAACGTTAAAAGAGTATATTGAGATGCTGATCAATGAGTAAAACTTCTGAACATCGTAAAGTAATGTTGATAACGGGAACCAGCCGTGGAATAGGCAGGTTTCTTGCTGAATATTATATAAAACAAGGTTTTGATGTAATCGGGTGCAGTAGATCCGGATCGGATATTAAATCAAAATCATACAAACACTTTGAAACTGATATTTCGGTTGAAAAAAATATTCAACAGATCTTCAGTCACATTAGAAAAGAGTATAAAAAACTGGATGTGCTGATCAATAATGCTGCAATCAATCCGATGATTGTACCTGCCAGTTTCCTTCCTTATGATGTCATCGAAAAGACATATAAAGTGAATGTCTTTGCAACTATGCTTTTTTGCAGGGAAGCTGTAAAAATAATGAGCAGAAATAAATTTGGAAGAATCATCAATATCGGATCCATCGCAACTCGGCATGATGTAAAAGGCGAGTCCCTTTACACCTCAACCAAAGCGGCTGTGAATACATTTACCCGGGTTTTAGCTAAAGAAGTGTATACATCCGGCATTACAGCAAATGTTTTGGCGCCTTCTGTTGTAAAAACGGAGATGTCGGAAAAGATCAAAGAGGAAGCCATACAACAGATCTTTTCACGAAACGCAATTGATGAGTTTGGAAAAATGGAAGATATATCTGCAATGATTGACTTTCTGATCAAGGAGGATAGTTCTGCCTGTACCGGACAGATATACTATCTGGGTGGTGCATGATGGCAATTACCGTTAAGTATGTCGCGGTAGGTAAATGGAAAACGAATGCCTATTTGGTAGAGATCAATGGTGAATCAATAATCATCGATCCCGGTGATGAATTCGATCTGCTGGATAAAACGTTTCAAAGTAACCAATATACTTATAAGTGTATTCTGAATACACATGGACATTTTGATCATGTTGGGGCTGTTGAAGCTTTCAAGAATAAATACAAAATTCCTTTCTACTTACATGGTAAAGAGAAGAGCATTCTAAGGCAGTCAAATATCATGAGAAAATTTGCGGGTATTGACGGATTTATTCAAATCCCTGAGATAGATTTTCACCTTGAAGAGTTTGATTCGATAAAAATTGGGGGCAAACAGATCAACATTCTTCATACTCCCGGACATACACCGGGAAGTGTAACCTTCAAAATTGACAAGATGCTTTTTAGTGGAGATCTTTTTTTCCGAGATCAGCTTGGACATACGGATCTGCCGGGTGGAAATAGGACACAGCTATTGGATTCAATTATTTTTATCTTAGAAAATTATGCAGGATGTACGGTTTATCCCGGACATGAAACCCCATTTGAGCTGAATGGAGAAGTTATTGATAAATTAAAGAGTCTGATCCAATGAGTATATGTATTCAACATATTGAATATAGTTTACCGGCAAAGGTTGTAACCAATCAAGATTTAAAGAAGCAACATCCTGATTGGGATATAAAAAAGGTAGAAAGTAAATCGGGTGTTTTCCAGCGTCACATTGCGGCTCCGGATCAAACGGCGTATGATTTGGCAAAAGAAGCGGTCACGAAATTATTCGATCGGAATATCGTAGCAAAAGAGGATATCGACGGAATTCTATTTTGTACCCAGAGTCCGGACTATATCATGCCTTCAAACGCATTTTTGATTCATAATGATTTTGGGTTACGATCGAATGTCTGGGCTTTTGATTATAATCTGGCGTGTTCCGGTTATATTTATGGCTTAGCCATTGCCAGAGGTTTCATCGAAACCAAGATGGCTAAAAATATATTACTCATTACCGCGGATACGTACAGTCGTTACATTAACGAGAACGACAGATCTACAAATGTACTCTTTGGGGATGGTGCAGCAGTGAGTTTAATCACATCCAATGAGAATTCTGATTTTTTTGATATTGAACTTGCCTCTGAAGGGAGTGAATATGAAGCATTTTACATACCATCAGGGGGTTGTAAAATACCCAAAAGTGATCAGACAAAAGTGATGGTTGCGGATCGCAGCGGGAACGAGCGAACCCTGGAGGATATACACATGAATGGTTTTGCAGTCTGGAAGTTCATTTCAAATACAGTACCCAGGCAGATTAAAGAGCTGCTGAAAAGGAATGATCTGACGATTGATGAGATCGATTTTATTGGATTTCATCAAGCCAGTAAACTCACATTGGGATCACTATCGAAAGCTTTAAAAATTGATCCGGATGAGCTGTTTACGAATTTAGGTCGGGTGGGTAATACCGTGTCCTCATCGATTCCGATTGCTTTAAAAGATGCTCAGACAGAGGGGAAACTGAAGAAGGGGGATCTGATCTTGCTTTCAGGCTTTGGAGTTGGTCTCTCGTGGGGTTCAATAATTATGAGAATGTAAAAATGGCTATAGATTTTCTATTAGATCGGTTTAAGGCTCATGAAAATCAACCGGCAATCATCTGGAATGAGAGTACTCTGACTTATCACGATCTACTCGAGAGATTTTGGTCTGCCAACGAATATTTGCGGGAGTGTGGCATTCAAAAGGGTGAAATAGTCGCTCTCAATGGTGATTTTACACCCAATGCAATTGCATTATTACTTGCACTGATAGAAAACAGGAATATCATTGTGCCGTTCAACTTTCCATTGAAGGAGAAAGAGCATGTGAAGTATGAAATCGCAGAAGTTCAAAAAGAGATTTCTGTAAATGTTGATGATGACCGTTTTGAATTCAGAGATCATGGCCGGAGTGTAAATCATGACTATTATCAATCGCTCAGAGAAGGCCAATTTCCGGGTTTGGTACTCTTTTCATCAGGTACATCGGGATTTCCAAAGGGGGCGGTTCATAACTTTTCAAAACTGCTTGAAAAGTTCAGAACAGTCAGAAAATCACTCAGAACCGTAAACTTCCTTCTATTTGATCACTGGGGCGGTTTAAATACACTTTTTCACACATTATCAAACTGTGGTGTTGTTTTAGCTTTGAGAGACCGGCGCCCTGAAGCTGTTTGCAAATTTATTGAGGAGCATAAAATCGAGTTACTTCCGGTATCACCCAGTTTTCTGAACCTTTTGCTTTTAAGTGAATCGTATAAAAATCGTGATATGAGCAGTTTAAAGCTGATATCATACGGTACAGAACCGATGCCGATACACACCTTAAAACGGGCTAAAAAAGTGTTTCCGGATGTACGGTTTCAACAGACTTATGGCCTGATCGAATTGGGGGTTCTCCGATCCAAGTCTAAAAGTGATGATTCTCTATGGGTGAAACTGGGAGGGGAAGGATTTGATCTGCGGGTTGTTGACAATCTGCTTCAAATAAAAGCAGATTCTGCAATGATGGGTTATCTGAATGCGCCCAGCCCCTTTACTGACGATGGTTATTTTATGACCGGAGATGAAGTTGAAGTAGATGGAGAATACTTTAAAATTCTGGGTCGAAAGTCTGAAATTATCAATGTGGGGGGTGATAAGGTCTATCCTCAAGAAGTGGAAAATGTGATTATGGACATGGATAATGTAAAGGAAGTCATTGTTTATGGTGAAAAACACATTATGATGGGTAATATCGTCTGTGCAAAAGTGTCTCTGAAAAAAGAGGAAGAGAAAAAAGAGTTCGTCAAGAAACTGAAAACCTACTGTAAAGAGAGATTACAGCCGTTTAAAGTACCGGTTAAAATTTTTGTAGAGGAAGGTCCATTTTATTCAGATCGATTTAAAAAAGTAAGAACCAATGTATAGTCTTTGTTCTGAATACTATTCATTTTTAACTTACCACTTATTGAGTTCCAGCTATTGCGTGCATAAATTATATTGAGTAGATTTATTACTCATTTTTGTGTTTCTGAATTTGTGAAGGATTACTTGCTGTGCCTGGAGTTTAGTGGCTCGCATTGCAAGTTTGTTTATGCTTGCTACACAAGCATATATATACTACACGCAACTATAAACTTTAAATAATCGAATGTCTGATAAAAATTCTATTCGTATTCATGAATCGGCATACGTAGATGAGCCGGTTGATATTGGTGAAGGGACATCCGTATGGCACTTTTGTCATATTTCGCCTAACGTAAAAATAGGTCGTAACTGTGTGTTTGGTCAGAATGTATTTATCGCTAATGATGTAGTGATCGGCAATCGTGTAAAGGTTCAAAATAATGTATCCATTTATACGGGGTGTGAACTTGAAGATGAAGTATTTCTGGGTCCCAGCTGTGTACTCACGAATGTTACCAATCCGCGAAGTCAGGTAAATCGGCACTCTCTTTATGAAAAAACTTTATTTCGCAGAGGATCGACCATTGGAGCCAATTCAACCATTGTTTGTGGCATTACAATTGGAAGATATGCCTTCGTAGGGGCCGGTGCTGTTGTGACCAAAGATGTGCCGGATTACGCCTTAATTGTTGGTAATCCCGGGCGAAAAATTGGATGGATGAGCAGACACGGGCATGTTTTAAAAAATCCGGATCAGAATGGAATCATGAAATGCCCGGAATCTGGATTTCGATATGAACTGAAAAATGACCGGTTACGATGTCTCGATCTTGATGAGGAAGAGTCGCTACCGGATGAATTGGCTAAGGGGAGTAAAGGGTATGAGGATTTTAAATGACCTCGAATTAATCACTACAAAACTAAACCGCCTCCACAAATCCAGAACTCTGCAATCAAACGATTAAACAAGCTTGCGCAGCAAGTCTAAACCCCTAAACAGCTTGCGCAGCAAGCGCCTAAACATCACGAATGGAATTCATAGACCTTAAAACACAATACGAACGCTACAAAGATGAGATCGACGCACGCATGAAAGCTGTCCTCGATCATGGTCAATTTATTATGGGCCCGGAAATAGATGAGATGGAGACCCAATTGGCAGACTTTGTTGGAGTCAAACACTGTATTTCTGTTTCCAGCGGAACTCATAGTCTGGAAATTGCGCTCAGAGCACTCAATATAGGTCAGGGCGATGAAGTGATCACTGTGCCATTCTCATGGATCAGTTCTGCAGAAGTGATCCCACTGGTGGGTGCAAAACCGGTGTTTGTCGATATTGAAAGAGGTTCATTCAATATGAATCCGGATCTACTGGAATCGGCCATTACCAAAAATACAAAGGCCATCATGCCGGTCAGCTTATTTGGACAGATGCCAAATCTGGAAGCCATACAAGCCATTGCCAATAAACATGGAATTCCGGTAATAGAAGATGCGGCACAAAGTTTTGGCGCTTCCAGAAATGGGGTTAAGAGCTGTGGAGCCACTCTTATAGGCAGTACCTCTTTTTTTCCTGCAAAACCCCTGGGTTGTTATGGAGATGGGGGTGCTCTTTTTACTGATGATGATGACCTCGCAACGGCAATGAAAGCCATTCGTACTCATGGAGGTGTACGGCGACACCATCACACACTGGTGGGCACAAATGGCCGGTTTGATACCCTACAGGCAGCTGTTATTCTAGGGAAACTACCTTATTTTGAAAGTGAAATAGCTGCAAGGGCGACAGCCGGTGACCGATACAACGACCTGCTCAAGACATTTTGCACCGTTCCTGAGACCACTGAAGGCAATACTCATGTCTATGCACAGTACACACTGAGAGTGGATTCTGAAAAAAGGGATACTGTTGTCGAAGATTTGAAAAAAGAGGGAATTCCGGTAGCGGTCTACTATCCGACTTGTTTTCACGAACAACCCGTTTTTAACTATCTTGGATATCAATGGGGAGATTTCCCCGAATCAGAAAAAGCATCCAGAGAAGTGTTTAGTCTGCCGATGCATCCATTTTTGACCAAAGAAGAGCAACATTTGATTGCTGACAAACTTACATTTGTATTGGAAAAGAATAGCTGATTACATTCCAAAAACGTTATCTATAATCATTGACTGAAAATGTAAAGCAATTGATTACATATAGGCTTATACATGCAATTGTTAAAAATCGCTTATTTAACCAAAACTTTTATCTCTCGAGTCATTGACTGAAGAAGAAACGTACAATCAGGAACATTGGGACCTGATTATCACCCCTCAGAAGAGCTGGTTCGACCTCCAGCTCCGGCAAATATGGCGCTACCGAGACCTGTTGATGTTGTTTGTGCGCCGCGACGTGGTGGCTTTCTACAAACAGACCATCCTGGGCCCACTCTGGTACTTTATCCAGCCTATTGCCACCACCATTGTGTTTACGTTTGTATTCGGCAACCTAGCCGGGTTGTCCACCGACGGACTCCCTCAACCCCTGTTCTACCTGGCCGGAATCACCGCATGGAGCTACTTTGCGGACTGCCTGACCAAAACCTCCACCGTATTCCGCGATAACCAGGCCATCTTCGGGAAGGTTTACTTCCCCAGAGTAGTTAGCCCGCTCAGTATTGTGATCTCCAACCTGCTTCGTTTCGGCATCCAGATGCTGCTTTACGTAGGGATGATTGTGTACTTCCTGTTTCAAGGGGTGAGCTTCCCGCTGAATTGGGAGATCCTGCTGTTTCCGGTCTTTGTGGTCTTTATGGCGATGCAGGGCCTGGGTTTGGGGATGATGATTACCGCCCTGACGACCAAATACCGCGATCTCTCCTATCTGGTTACTTTTGGTGTGCAACTGATGATGTACGGCACCACGGTGGTCTATCCGCTATCAAGTTTGGGCGGGAAGATGTACTGGGTGGTCGCTCTGAACCCGATGACCTTTGTAATTGAAGGAATTAAGAAGAGTACCCTTGGTGTGGGCGTGCTTACACCGGAAACCTTCCTCTATACCACAGTAGTTTCGCTGGTGATTCTGGGAATGGGGTTTCTGATTTTCAATAAAGTGGAAAAGAATTTTGTAGATACGATCTGATATGGCCAAAGCGATCAAAGTAGAAAACCTTTCCAAAGCCTACCAAATCGGTGAGTTCAGTACCGGTACGCTCTCGCGGGATATCGAGAGGTGGTGGGCACTGGCCCGGGGCAAGGAAGATCCGTTCTTAAAAATCGGGGAGACCAACGTGCGCTCGGAAAAAGGCACCAGTAATGTGGTATGGAGCCTAAAGGATCTGAACTTTGAAGTAGAGCAGGGTCAGGCGATCGGGATTATTGGCAAGAACGGAGCCGGCAAGAGTACGCTGTTGAAGGTACTCAGTCAGGTAACGACCCCAACCACGGGGACGGTGAAGATGAAGGGGAGAGTAGCCAGCCTGCTGGAAGTAGGTACAGGATTCCATCCGGAGCTGACCGGACGAGAGAATATCTACCTGAATGGTGCGATCCTGGGGATGCAGAAGGCAGAGGTCAAGAAGAAATTTGATGAGATTGTGGACTTTTCAGGGGTTGACCGGTACATTGACACACCGGTAAAACGCTACTCCTCGGGGATGTATGTGAGGCTGGCCTTTGCGGTGGCGGCTCATCTGGACAGTGAGATTTTGATTGTGGATGAGGTGCTGGCGGTGGGCGATGCGGAGTTTCAGAAGAAGTGTATCGGAAAAATGGATGACATCAGCCGGGGAGAAGGACGAACCATATTGTTTGTGAGCCATGTGCTGAGCATGATCAAAAGTTTGTGCAAAAATACCATCATCCTGGAAGATGGTAGTATTCGGGATATTGGGCCATCAGATAAGATGATTCAAACCTATCTTTCGTCCAAAAAACAGTCTTCAGAAATTTGGGAAGCGGGAAGTGCCGGTGATGACATTGCTGAAATTAGAAGTGCCCAAATAACAGATAAAAATGGTGAAATTCTCAACTATTTAGACATCCATCAGGACTCATATCTTGAATATCAGTATGCAATTAAAGTGAATGGAGTGAAGTGCTATCCCAACGTTCACATATTTGACCAAAATGGTAACTATGTGTGTGTAACAGCAGATGAAAGATTGAAAGGTGCAGACGAAAAGGGTATCTTTACTTCTCGGCTAAAGCTGCCATCCTATTTCTTGAATACCGGTATATTTACATTTGGCATAGGATTAACAAGTTACCCCGGGACGGTGATTCATTTTTATGAAGAAGATGCATTAGCAATTGAGGTTAAGGAAGATTTGGGATTAAGAAAAAGTCCATATTTAGGCCCAATGCCGGGTGTAGTCAGGCCACAACTAGAATGGGAAACTCTAAAACAGTAATTTAGTATGAAAACAGTCATTTTAGCGGGAGGCTTCGGTACACGCATAAGTGAAGAGTCACACCTAAAACCCAAGCCAATGATTGAAATTGGCGGTATGCCCATACTTTGGCATATCATGAAAATGTATGGCCATTATGGAATCAATGAATTTATCATCTGTTGCGGGTACAAAGGGTATGTGATCAAGGAGTATTTTGCCAACTATTTTCTGCACATGTCGGATGTGACATTCCATATGGATGATAACAAGATGGAAGTACACCAAAACAAAGCCGAGCCATGGAAAGTGACATTGGTGGATACCGGTGAGAATACAATGACCGGTGGACGGATTAAGCGTATTAGAGATTATATTGATGGGACATTTTGCCTTACTTATGGTGATGGAGTCTCCAATATCAATATCAAAGAACTGATTAAACACCACAAGGAGCAAAAGACACTTGCTACAGTTACAGCAATCCAGCCGGCCGGACGTTTTGGTTCGCTTGAAATCGCGGGGGCAAGGGTTAAGTCATTTCTTGAAAAGCCCCAGGGTGATAACCGGTGGATCAGTGGAGGTTTTTTTGTCTGTGAACCCGGTGTTTTTGATTATATCAATGGAGATAATACAGTTTGGGAACGTGATCCACTTGAACAACTTGCATCACAAAATCAGCTTTCGGTTAGAAAATATGAAGGGTTTTGGGCTGCGATGGATACAATGAGAGATAAAACTTATCTGGATGAGCTTTGGGAATCCAAAGAAGCCCCGTGGAAGGTATGGTAAAAAAAGATTTTTGGGATGGTAAAAAGGTGCTGATTACAGGTCATACCGGCTTTAAAGGGAGTTGGTTATCACGTTGGCTTGTATCTCTGGGGGCGGATCTGTATGGGTTTGCATTGGAACCGGAAACAGAACCGGCACTCTTCAACCAACTACAGCTGGAGAAACGAATCCAACAAAAAATAGGAGATATCCGTGATCCGAAGTTGATATCCGAATATGTTTCCGAGGTAAAACCGGATATAATTATTCATATGGCAGCCCAGCCCCTGGTTCGTAGATCTTACAATGAACCGGTTTATACCTGGCAGACCAATGTAATGGGCACATTAAATTTATTGGAATCGATACGAGAAGCTACCAAAACCTGTGCCGTGGTTGTCGTAACCACAGATAAAGTGTATGAAAATAAAGAGTGGAACTATGCTTATCGAGAGGTAGACAGATTGGGTGGATATGACCCATACAGTTCAAGTAAAGCCGCGACTGAATTGGCCGTAAACAGCTGGAGAGAATCATTTTTTAAAGAGAAATCTCACATCCGGATTGCGACTGCCAGAGCGGGGAATGTAATCGGTGGTGGAGACTATGCGGAAGATCGAATCCTACCGGATATTGCCCGAGCGCTGCATCAGGGTAGGCCGATTGAGGTTCGAAATCCGAGTGCTGTTCGCCCCTGGCAACATGTATTAGAACCTCTGTCCGGTTATCTAAAGCTTGCTGAAACTCTATATGAACGTGACGATGTGAAATTTCAGTCCGCATTCAATTTTGGACCTCTGTTGAGCAATAGTGATACGGTTGAAAAGTTGGTAGAGGAGTCGATCAAGATTTGGAGTGGTACGTGGAAAGATGTGTCCGACCCAAATGCCCTTCATGAAACGACACTTCTCAATGTGAGTATTGATAAAGCGTTTACTCTACTAAATTGGAAACCCAAATGGGATATGAATTACTGTCTCAAACAGACTATTGAATGGTATAAAGAGCAATATTCAGGGGTTGATCCTGACAAACTTACCTTAAACCAGATTGAAGAGTACTCTGCATCATGATTTTTAAACCTTTGCCATTAGAGGGTGCACACCTGATTCAGTTAGAAAAATTTTCGGATGAGCGCGGTTTTTTTGCCAGATATTTTTGCAAGGAGGAATTTAAAAAAGCCGGACTGGAATCTGAATTTGTACAGGTTAATAATTCGCTCAGCAGAAAAAAAGGGACACTGCGCGGCTTGCACTTTCAACGCCCCCCTCAATCCGAAGTGAAACTGGTCCGCTGTATCAAAGGATCCATTTGGGATGTGATTGTGGACATACGTAAAGGATCCAAGACCTATGGTAAATGGGTTGGGGCTGAATTGAATGAGGAGAACCGGGATATGATGTATGTGCCTAAGGGATTTGCGCACGGTTTTATCTCGCTGACTGAGGATTCAGAAATACTCTACATGGTATCGGCAACCTATAATCCTGAGTTGGAAGGAACCTTACGATGGGATGATCCGGTTCACGGTATCGAGTGGCCGATTCAACCCCAAGTCTTATCTGAGAAGGATCAAAAAGCCACCGATTGGAATGAATCAAAATCAATATCACTATGAATATCAGATTGTTTAAACCTTCTCTGGGTGAAGAGGAGTTGAATGCAGTAAAAGAGGCTTTTGATCGTGAATGGATCGGTTTAGGGCCGAATGTAAATAAATTTGAAGAGGAGTGGGAGAAACATTTGGGATGTGCAGAAGCGATTGGGTTAAACTCTGCGACTGCCGCTCTTCATCTTGCACTGGCGGTTTTCCGCTTTCCGGCCGGTAAAAAAGTGCTGGTTCCCTCGATGACTTTCTCCTCTACGGCATCAGCTGCGCTCTACAATCAACTGATCCCCGTTTTTGTGGATAGTGATCCAGAAACGTTGGGTATTTCAATGGAAGATTTGGATCGAAAATATGACAAAGATTGTGTAGCCGTGATGCCGGTTCACTATGCGGGTCACCCGGTAGCGATGGAGAAATTGGTACCCTGGGCCAGAGAGAGAAATCTGAAGATTATTGAAGATTGTGCACATACAACGGGTAGCCATTACAAAGGGACGCCACTGGGATTGTGGGGTGATATCGGCTGTTTCTCCTTTGAAGAGAAAAAATTAATGACCACCGGTGATGGCGGGATGATCTGCTCAAACGACCCGGAACTGCTGAAAGATGTTCGGGCGATGAGATGGGTGGGGATTGATAAAGACAACTGGAAAACAGCTCAAAAATATACCGACGCCAATCAAGACGCGATGCACTGGTACTATGAACTGAATGTACTGGGTTACAAATATAACATGAATGATTTGGCGGCATCGATCGGACGGGTTCAGTTAAAAAGGTTGCCAAAAATGAACCGGAAACGGTCTGAAATCATTTCACATTATATGGATGGGATCTCAGAAATGCCAAATGTGGATCTATTGGTGCCGTATGATCCGGATCGATATGTCTATCAGATGTTTGGAATTCGGGTGGAAAATAAGACCGAGATGATACTGCATTTAAAATCGAAAGGTATCGCCACAGGGTGTCACTATACCCCGTTGAGTGTACAACCGCTGTTTTCGGAGTGGGGACACAATTGTCCTTATATTGAGAAGGAGATAGACAGGTGTATTACGCTGCCTCTGCACGTAGATTTGAGCAGATCGGATATCGATTATATACTGGATACTATGAGGAGTATTAATGAGTGATGTTGAGCCATTAGTGAGTGTTGGAATACCGACCTATAATCGGCCACAATCTTTAAAAAGAGTTTTGGAGTCTCTTGTGGTTCAGTCATATCAAAATTTAGAGATCATAATATCTGATAACTGTTCTGAAAATCCGGAAGTAGAAGATGTTATAAATGAATTTTTAAAAAAGGATACAAAAAATCGAATTCGATATTACCGTCAAGCCAAAAATGTTGGAGCTGCAAATAATTTTAGATTTGTATTAGATCAGGCAAAAGGGAAGTATTTTTTATGGAATGCTGATGACGATGTGAGGTCAGAAAATTTTATCGAAATACAGACCCAATTTCTTGAGTCAAACTCGGAATACGCTGCATCTACATCTCCAAATGCCTTGGTTAAAGATTTTGAATCGAAGGAGAGGGATTTTATTAGTTTTGGCCTTGAAGGTGATATCACGGATCGATACCTGACCTTTTTTGAGCATTCGCTCAAGTGTCACGGTATATTTTATGGCCAGTATCGGATCGATATTATGAAAGAATGTCCTTTTCTTGAAAAAGATTTTATTGCGACCGATTGGGCAATTGTACTTTATGCACTGTCACATGGCCCAATTGCAAGATTAGATGATGGTTATATATTAAACGGCAGAGGGGGTATTAGTGAAAGCAAAAGTCATTTTCAAAATTACAGAAAAGGAGTGATTGATGATATAATACCTATGTACCGGTTTTACAGTGAAACAAAAGAACTTTATAAACCATTAAGATTATCTGCCAGAGTAAGTATCTTTTTCAGGATTATGAGTTTTAATAAAATCTATTATATAAGTGAGTGGCATAAATTAAAACAGCGGTTGATTAGGTTTGTCAGATCTTAAATTAAGGGTTTTGAATTTGCGCAGCATGCGAATAAACAACTTGCAGAACAAGTAGACTAAAAAAAGATTTATGAGTAAAAAAATAGTAGTAACAGGTTCATCAGGATTAATCGGTTCTGAAGTCTGTAATCATTTTAACAACCTTGGGTGGCTCGTTCATGGTGTAGATAACAACCAACGTGCTCATTTTTTTGGCCCAAGTGGAGATACCCGATGGAATCAGAAGAGGCTTGAATCCACATTACATAACTTTACCCATCATGAGATGGATATTCGAGACAGAGATTCTGTATTGGAGTTAATTCAGACAGTTAAACCGGATGCCATTGTTCATGCAGCCGCTCAGCCGAGTCATGATAAAGCCGCGCAGATCCCATTTGAGGATTTTGATACCAATGCAGTAGGTACGTTTAACCTGCTTGAAGCTACCAAGCGCTACTCCACAGTCGTGCCATTTATCTATCTATCCACGAACAAAGTGTATGGAGATGCTCCGAATGAAATAAAAATGAAAGAGCTGGAGACACGTTGGGATTATGATGATGATCGATATACTCATGGAATCGCTGAAACGTTTCGAATCGATCAATCCACGCACTCCCTGTTTGGTTCATCCAAACTGTCCGCAGATGTATCAGTTCAGGAGTATGGACGATATTTTGATATGCCCACTGCCTGTTTGAGAGGGGGCTGCCTCACCGGACCCAGTCACTCCGGTGTAGAACTGCACGGATTTTTGAGTTATCTGATCAAATGCAATCTGGAACAAAAAAAATATACCATATTCGGATACAAAGGAAAACAGGTGAGGGACAACATCCACTCTTATGATGTAGCCCGATTTATTGAGGAGTTTATCAAGGCACCCCGAGTCGGAGAAGTATACAATATCGGAGGCGGCAAGGCCAACACCTGTTCCATATTAGAAGCTTTCAAAATCATTGAGGAGATTAGTGGGATTGATATGGTGTATGAATACAGTGATGTGAATCGAGTTGGAGATCATATCTGTTACTACAGTGATCTGAGAAAAATGAAATCACATTATCCGGATTGGGATATTACTAAATCACTGGAGCAAACTTTCCGTGAGATGCATGAATCCCTTGCAGGAAGGCGTTAGAAATGGGTAAAAAAGTTCTGATTGTAACCAAATATTTTGTACCTCACTCCAATGTGGATACCAATGCGGTTTATGATCTGATCACAGACTTGCTAAAGGAGAGTTCCGATATTGACATTCATGTAGTTACCTCTGCAAGTAACTACAAGACAGAGATTAAACTGAGGGATTTTGATGAAGAAGTACTGAATAAAATCACCATTCACAAAGTACGATCGACTCAGGTTGCGGCTACCTCAAGAATACGAAAACTTCTTTTCGGTTTGATTGAGGGTTACAAATTGATCAGTACGGCCCGCAGAATGGAAATAGATCATGTAATATGCCTGACCAATCCTCCTCTTATCGCAGCCTGGGCAGTAAATCTGTTAAAAGATAAAAAACTGATCTATTGGAGTTTCGATCTCTTTCCCGATGCATTTGTTGCAGACGGTCTCATTCGTAAAGAGAGTTTTATTTACAGATTGATTGACAAATGGACATATCAGTCGTCACCTTATGCAATCATGGCATTGGGTAGTGAACAGTTCAACTATTTAACCGGCAAGTTCAAAAATCAGAAAATTCGGCAATTTTTATTACCATGTGGTATCCATAATGAACCTAAAGTATCCGAAATTCCGAAATGGGTTGATGAAAAAAAGATAAATATCGCTTATGTAGGAAATATTGGGAAAGCACACTCAGCCGATTTCTTAAAGAATTTTATCACAGCCGTTGAAAAGAAGAGTCACATTCATTTTCTTATGACCATTTATGGATTTTATGCTGATCAGATCAAAGAGTATGTAGAGAGGAACAATATAGAGAATGTTCAGTTTGTGAAAAGTGTGTCACAAGGCGAAATGGCATATATCGATGTACATTTAGTATCATTGAATGAGACGTGGACCCATATATCCGTTCCGTCGAAGGCAGTTACGGCTGTATGCAGCGGTAGTGCTCTTTGGTATAATGGTTCCGGTGATTCCGATATTTGGAAGATGTTCAGAGATTCATCGTTTTATTCAGAAAATGATGTCAACTCCATCGAACAGACACTTAAAAACGTTACTGTTGAGTCAGTTACAGAAAAGAGAAACCATTCAAAAAGAAAAGCTTTAGAATTACAAAAAATGAAATCTGACACAATTAAACAGCTTTTAAACAGTTTCTAAATAGTTTTTGAGATGTTAGTGGATGGTCAATAATCACAATTAAGTCATTAAAGAGTTACAATTGAATATTCATTCAAAAGATGTGTAATCTCTTTCAATATTTTTAGTATTTTAGTGAGCTTATAATCAAAATTTAATAAAACAGACAGCGGTAGATGTGTAGACAAATCATTTTTGGCCTGGTTACACTGTTGATGATTACATTTTTTATTGCATCATGCGACAGTTTAACAACAATTCCTGATTATTCATTGACAGTTTCAGTTGAACCTTCAGAAGCCGGAACAGTTACCGAAGAGAGGGACAATGCAACTGCAAACGCAGAACTTGTTGAATTGACAGCACAACCAAATGAACATTGGGTTTTTGTTGGGTGGGCCGGAGATCACAGTGGAAATGAGTTTAAGACAACTTTATTGATGAGTGGTAATAAAGATGTGACTGCTCTGTTTCAGAAAAAAGATTATCCATTGACGGTTACGGTCGAAGGGGGCGGGCAAGTACTGGAAGAGATTATTTCACAAAAAAGTACGACCAATGAGTATCCTCATGCAACGATGTTGAAGCTAACTGCTGAGCCGGATTATGGCTGGGAATTTATTGAATGGGGTGGAGAGGCAGAAGGGACTGATCCGGAATTGGAAGTAGAAATTGGTGGCCCGGTCAATATCACTGCTGTGTTTGGACGGGTTGATTTTGAATTGGTAATAACGATAGAGGGTGGCGGTGAAGTTGAGCAGGAGATCATTCAGTCCAAAGTAACTACTGATGAATATCCATTTGAGACAATGGTGCAGCTTACACCCGTTGCAGACAATGGATGGGAATATTCTGACTGGAGTGGAGAGTTTGAAGGTGAAGGTCCGGTGATTTTGGTTGATATGCAGGAAAGGAGAGAGCTTACAGTAACATTTGACAGGATAATCTACCCGGTATCAATTGAGACCAGTGGAGAGGGAGGTGTACAAAAAAGAGTGAATGGTGAAGTTACTAATTCTGTAAACTTCCCATTTGAGACGGAATTGGAGTTAGTTTCACAACCTTCTACCGGATGGGAAATTGAAGAGTGGATTGTGAATGGAGAATCTGTCAGTAGTGATGAAAATGTTACAGTTTCCATTTTAGGAGAAACTGAAATTGAGGCTCGTTTCCAATTGATACAGTATGATATCAATGTAAACTTAACCGGTTCGGGCTCGCTTGTGAGGAGGGTTAATGGTCAGGTAACTACACAGACAAGCTATCCCTTTGGTACGATTTTGCAGTTAGAAGCTGTACCTCAATTCAACTGGTCATTTGCCGGATGGACAGGAGGTATTCAATCGACAATTCCGGTCCTAACCATATTTGTTGACAGTGCTGTGAATCTCAATCTTGATTTCCTCCCTTTTGTCCCAAACTCGAAAATATTAATGTTAGGAGACTCCATAACGAATGGATTCCCATTTACATACAGGTACGTATTAAATAATTTAATGAAGAACAATGCCCTCAGTTTTCAATTTGTCGGTACTCAAAACTCGAATCCCGCCAGCTATCCTGGATCTTGGGATATGACTCATGAAGGCTATAATGGTGCAACTACAAACTTCCACAAAACAGAATTGCCCGGCTGGCTTCAACAATATACCGCCGACATCGCTTTGATCCACCTGGGTACGGTTGACATTCTAAACTACTCCGGAGACAACAAATCGCTATCTGAGCTAAATAAATCACAGGAAAACTTGTCATCTATTATCGATCTGTTAAGGGGTGATAATCCGAACATAAAAATCTACCTTGCTAAAATCTTACCCGTGGCTTCTCCGAGCATCGATCAGGGTTTGCAAAATGATATGATTTCGGTTTGGCACGATCTGGTCCAGATTACTGCCAACAGTAAAAACACAGCACAGTCGCCAATTCGGGTTGTCGATTTCTTTAGTGGATTTACAACGACTGATTTATATGACGGTGTACATCCTGCAAGGCAGACATCTGATAGAATGGGACAAATATGGTTTGATGTCTTAACAGAATTTTGACTGTAAATAAGTGCACGTTATTTAGAGCAACAGAAAGCGATTTTTAGGAAATTTATATCATGATACAACATTTGGCAAAACAGTTTGGTTGTAAGCTACTTAAGACAGAACAAAAAAAGCGATCAATTTTCAAAGAGCTTGTTAAGACCTTATTACTGAAGTTTGGTTACGAAATTGCCTATCTGGAGAGTGAAGAGGATAAAGTAAGAGAGTATGAGCCTCACCACACCTACGCGACATACAGTCCATGGAATGTCGACCAGCCATTTATGGAGGCTTATGAGAAGATGAAAGAGTATACACTTGTTGATATTTACCGCTGCTATGAGCTTTGGAAATTAGCAGAACAGACCTCTAAGCTGGAAGAGGGGAGTATCATGGAAGTGGGTGTTTGGCGAGGCGGAACCGGCGCACTGCTCGCAAAGAGTGCATCTCTGAATGGAATCAAAGATAAGGTTTACCTTTGTGATACATTCACCGGGGTTGTGAAAACCGGAGAGCAAGACTCAGTATATAGTGATGGGGAGCACAGTGACGCAACCCGGGATGCTGTAGAAGAGCTTCTGTTTAAAGATTTTAAATTGGATAATATCCAGATACTGGAGGGCATTTTTCCTGAAGATACCGGAAAAGAGGTAGAAGATGTTAAATTCAGGTTATGTCATATCGATGTGGATGTCTATCAGTCATCAAAAGATACGGTAGACTGGATCTGGGATCGAATGGTACCCGGTGGGATCATAGTTTTTGATGATTACGGATATGTGCGAACCGATGGCATTACCAGGCATGTGAATGAGATGATGGCGGATCGGGACAAACTTGTCTTTTATAATTTGAATGGGCATGCGGTAATTGTAAAGTTATGAATTTATGCGCGAGCGCATAAATTCATAACTTTACAACTAAAGCCGATACGAAATAGAGAATTGAACTGCTAAATTAGTTCTATCATTGCGGATGAAGTTAGCTACATTGGTGCCGCCGAAAACGTTGTAGTCGAACCTGCCGTAGTTGAATAGTTTAGTCCATGCGATATCGGCGGATAACATTAAATTACCGATCTCCATCACTCCTCTTGTACCTAAGGTTAAATCGGTTCGATTTCTCCAGTAATCTCCGAATCCTTGTCTGAAAAATTCCGGTCTGTCGAGAAACCTGTCGTAGTTATAGTGGAAATGATTATTGTCTGCCAAGCGCCGAAAATAGATACCATATCGGCCCCAATCTTTATAGGCATCCATACTTAGAAATTGGGTATTGGACCCCGGCCCTATGGAAGCTCCCAAAAGCTGGCCTCGGTTTGTGTGTCCTTGCCGGATCACCGGATCGGTATAGTAGTAAAATTGAGGCCTTACTTCCTGCAGATAGGATGGAGTCATATTCACAAACTCCAAATTTACCCGATAAAAATGAGCATAGGGTGCAAATATCAGCTTTTGAAACCCAAAAGAGTAACCGCTATTGTGGCGGGGTTCCATAAATAGATCCCTTGAATCCCATGCAAAATCTTCACGATAGAACTCTCCGTAGATTTCAAAATGACTCTCATCCCAAATCCATCTTGCATAAATTAAATTGAGATGATTTCTTGGCTCCACGCTGTTAAGTTGCCCTCGAGTCCGGATAAACTCTTTTTGATAAAAAGGATCCAGTATCAAGCCAAAATCGGAACGCTGAAGGGTATCGTTTTCGAGATATTTTTGAACAGCCCTGGCAAATCCCACATGAAAATTTGAGATAAAAGAGGGTGAGTAGACCATATTGATCCCGTTTATGAAACGGCGGTTATTTGGCTCATCCTCTTCCAATTCAAAATAGTCGGAATCCTCAGGAAATGCGCCAATGTATGAGAATTCAAAATTTCCTACATAAGGAATACGCAGGGGTTTACGTGTACCCAGGAAAAAGTGCTGCATCCCCGGCGCATTATTGCTAAAAAGCAGTGGATACTGAATATTAGTCCCCCAAGTGAGGGGCTCTGTTGAGTAACCCGCTTCTAAAGCACCGTAATGTGCCCGAACAGAGGTATACCCATGACTGAATGTGGAAAACGGATCCGAACCAAACTGAAATGGAGTATCAATGATGCTTCCGATGGCTTCGGTACTGTAGCGCAGAGTACCCTCCTCATCTCTGAATACAAATCGAGGATGCTCAAATTCAATATTTTGCTGATAGACCATCTGCGGCCTAAAGGATAGGGTCAGATAATCAGATGAGATATAACCACCAAAAAAGAGCTCACTGTTGAGCCCTCTGCCATACCAGGCTGCTTCGTTATTATCGCCATAGGGAACGGTAGTGTTGATTGTAAAACGGGATTGGACATCATAAAATCCGATCTTTAATAGATCTTGTGGACCCAGATTAAAAACTGTAGAAGATTGATTTTCTGTCCACATTCCATAATCCTGATCAGAGAAATTGAGATAGTCTTCATAGATCTGATGCCATAACGGGCGATTACCCAACGAAGTAAATTGTGACCCATGGAGCAGTTGATGAATTCGAATCTGCTCTTCTTTTAGATCATTGATTACAACACGTTGAGCCTGCAGTTGAGTGAATGCAACCAATAGAATAAGAATGCCGAACAGGCCTTTAATGCACACCTGAATAAAGACAGATATCAAGAGGTTCAGAGGAGCGATATGTTTGTTGTGTATCAACATTGTATTAAGGCGTAAAGGTGAACCCGATTTGAAATTGTACATTTGTTCGGTCAAAATGCTCCTGATCAAAAACATCCGGGGTTATATAACGAGCAGTGTTAAATCGTCCGTAATTAAACGCTTTGGTCCAGGTAAATTTGCTGAATAGGGTTAGATTACCCCGGCTGTAAGTGGTATGAAATCCGGAATTTAAATTGATTCGATGATTGATAAAATCGCCCACATTAGAAAATGGGGATTGGGTGAAGCTGGAAATTCGAAAATGAAAACTGTCGTTGATCACATGACGCTGAGCAAAAAGACCGACTGTCAGATTTTTTTTATAGAAGTCCAGTGAAAAAAACTGGCTGTTAGAACCCGGTCCGATGGCAGCGCCTAATAGTTGTCCTCGGTTTGTGTGTCCTTGTCCGATCGGTGTGTGAGTATAAAAATTGCCCTGGGGACGAACTTGCTGAAGTTGAGATATGGTTAGATTTGTGAACTCCAAATTGGCAATTACAAAATCGAACCTGGGCAGGTAGGAGAGTTTTCGGAAGCCGAAAGAGTATGCGCTATTGTGATTGGGTTGCACAAAGAGGTCCCGAAGGTCATAGCTGTGATCTTCTCTGAAAAACTCACCATAGATCTCGCCATTTGCGGCAGGGAGTTTTAGCTGAAAATAGACCGATGCGATCTGATTTCGGGCTTGACGCACATCGTCGGCACCTTGCCGGGCGACCAGACTAACCCTCTGAAATGGGTCAAAAAGAGTGATCACATTTTGAAAACGGAATCCATCTGTATCAAAAATGTGATACATTCGATTTAATCCAAATGTAAGATTGCTTAAGAGATTGGGATTGAATGAGATGTTGACTCCATTCAGAAACCGCCGTTCTCCCTGACCGACGCCGTTAAAATATCCCGATTCATTTGCATATCCCATGATCCATTTTATATGTACTTTACCGATTTTAGGAATTTGCACAGGCTCTCGGGTTCCCAGAAAAAGATGATTAAAGCCGGGGGCATTGTTACTCATCATCAGCGGATAACGGATAGCTGATCCCCACCATTGAGGCTCACTGGCCAGGCCAATTTCAAAATAAGAAGCGTGCAGGCGTATTGAGGAGTATCCTAAATCGAACGTTGAAAATGGTTCTGCTCCGAACCGGAACGGATAGTCGATCTGATATGTGAAAGATTCAGTGCCTATGATACCGTTCTCCGGTTCGTTCAGTACGAATCGGGGTGTGAGGAAATCGAGGTTTTCCTGATAGATGAAATGAGGTTGAAATGTGATTGTGAAAAAATCGGATTTCAGAAAAAATCCACCGGAGATTTCACTGTTCATGCCTCGGCCATACCATGCAGCTTCATTGTTTTCACCCATGGGAAAGCGGCTGTTCATGGTGTTCTGTAGAGTGATTGGCAGGAGGCCGATTTCAGTTTCCCCAATAATTCCATTCATTGAATACGTTGTATATCGTTGTGGGCGGTTCCACCATCCGGATTTTGAACTAATTGTGGTGTCGCTCATTATCTCCAGGTAATGATCGTAAAGAAAGGGCCTTTGTATGGTGGGGATGTGGAGTGAATCAGATAGCAGGGATTGAATCATGATTTGCTCGTCCTGAATGGAGCCGATTTGTAGAGATTGAGCGGGGGCAAGGCGGGGGCTGACCAAAGCAAATAGAGGCAGTAAAAGCCATAAGGCTGTCCCTTTTTTGATAAAATAGTTATATAGATATTCGGTGCTGATCACAGGACAAATGTACGCAAAATTTCTAGACGGTTGTTTAAAACAGTATTGAAGATAATGAACTATTTGGACAGGCGTTTATTGCTTTTTTGGGATGTGGAGAGTTTGTGGGGTTTGGGTTGACGTGGAGAGTACTTACAAAAAAGATTGTATTCTGTTTAAACCATTCCTTAACTTAATGAGATCAAAACCCGACGGTAATTTACTCACAAAAATCATCGACAAAACGAATCGAATTTGAAGAACTTTGCTCTTACCGGTTTGGCCGGTTACATCGCTCCCAGACACTTAGAAGCCATTAAAAAGACCGGTAACCGATTGGTTGCAGCTGTTGACCCCAACGACTCCGTCGGAATTATAGACAGCTTTTTCCCGGATGCCAGTTTTTTCACTGAGGTTGAGCGGTTCGACAGGCACCTGGAGATGACCCGCCGGGAAAAAAATGGGGATGCGATCGATTATTTAACGATTTGTTCTCCAAATCACCTTCACGATGCGCATATCCGTTTAGCCTTGCGCGTAGGAGCAGATGCAATCTGTGAGAAACCACTGGTGATGAACCCTTGGAATCTCGATGTACTGCAGGAGCTGGAAGAGGAGTATGGACAGAGGGTCTGGACTATTCTGCAGTTGAGAGTTCACCCCTCTATGATAGAGATTAAAAAGAAACTGGAGGAGTCCGACTCAACAAAACGGAAAAAAGTAAGACTCACCTATATCACATCCAGAGGACTCTGGTATCACTACTCCTGGAAAGGAGATATTGAACGCTCCGGTGGGATTGGAACCAACATCGGGATTCACTTTTTTGATATGTTGATGTGGTTTTTTGGGAATTCAGACAAAAATGAGCTTCATATTCGTGAAAATAACCGAATGAGCGGATTTTTAGAGTTGGAAAATGCGGATGTAGAGTGGTATCTGTCGTTGGAGAGTAGTGACCTTCCACCTGAGGCGGTAGGAAAAACGACCTTCAGATCGATCACGATCGATGATGAGGAGATTGAATTCAGTGGTGGTTTTACGGATCTGCATACACGGGTTTATGAAGAGGTATTGGCCGGTAACGGATTTGGAATTGATGATGCCAGATCAAGTATTGAGTTGGTTCATCAGCTACGGACGATGCCTCTGACTCAAAACAGGGAAAGCACGGTTCATCCATATGTACAAAAACTGAAGGGTTACTAATTTCTACTTTTGAAATTTGAGTTATGAAAAACGTATATCCTTCGTTTAATCATCTGACGGTGAAGGTAGCTTTGGTTGTTTATCTCCTATCCATTAGAACTACTAAAAAAGAAAAAGCTTAGAAGTAACTGTATAATAGTGTTGTATTGAAACTTAAAATTGAGTAATTTTTTGACTCGATCTTTAAAATTCATTTTAGTTCAGTGTGACTGACTACAGCGAAGCTGTATAATAAATCTGATAAATTATTGAATAAATTACCATTTCCGTTCTGAATAAGGCATTTTTTTAAGTTCATCCTGTACAAATGCTCGAGACACTCATATCCAATAAAACACGTGTAAAACTGCTCGTACGCTTTTTCCTTAATCCCGATTCACAGGCATATCTGCGTGGTCTGGGCAGGGAGTTCAGTGAAAGCAACAATGCCATTCGTGTTGAATTGAATCGATTTGAATCGGCAGGTTTGATCAAATCGGAAAGAGAAGGGAACCGGAAGTATTACAGGGCTAACAGTAAATATCCGCTTTTCAAAGAGTTCAGACAGTTGGCACTGAAACATTTTGGTATCGATCAGATCATCGAGCATGTAATTGAGAAGTTGGGATATATTCAGAAAGTGTACCTGACGGATAAATTAGCTACCGGCCTGGATAGTGATATCATTGATATAGTGATCATCTCTGAAGATATTGACCGCCAGTATTTATCTGAATTGGTTGAGAAATCGGAGCAATTGATAGGGCGTAAGATCAGAACATTGATTCTCAGTAAAAAAGAGATAGATAAATTGCCAGAGCCCAATGTGATAATTTATGAAGGAGATAAATAGATACTTCCTAATGAACCGAGGTCTTTATTTATGATCAAAAAATCCATTTTTCAATGGTATTTACAACAAATTTCCTTATTTTCACCGCTTAATTAATTATTTGAATTTTATGAGTGATAAGAAACAAAACAACGAATCCAAGAATGATGGAACTGATGAAACGGAGAAGTCAGGGCTTTTTTATGAAGATGTGCCCCCGGAAGTGTATGAAGATGATGATCAGATACGTGTCGGTGATCTGTTAAATATCATCTGGGAAGGGAGAATAAAGATTGTAATAATTACGCTTCTGCTCTTCAGTATTGCTATTTTCCACAATGTTACAGCACCTGAAGAATATGTGGCAGAGTCATATTTTTTACCAGAACGGCAAATACAACAGTTTCAATTGGACCGAATGTTTGCTTTTGGGGAGCTTGCAAGATCATTGAATATTGGTGGTGCACCATCGGATGGCAGCCTTCCATCCTATTTCTATCCGGAAATTATTGCCAGTGTCGAGTTTCAGAGAGAATTATTGAGTCGCGAAGTTGAATTGATAAACTCCGGCAGAACAATCACTCTTTTTGATTTTTTTACAGATTTGTATGAGCAGCCTTTTAGGACGAGAGTTTACAGTACTATCCGTAGAAATACCATAGGATTACCTGCCCGATTTTTCCTTTTTATTACCAACCTATTCAAAAGTCAAGAAGTACCTCAGATGAGAGTTTTGAATCAGCAAGCTGATGGCGATGCTGCAAATGATTCCTTAGGGGCAATACATGCGATTCAGATGGATCGATTCCTTATTATAAGTCCGGAATTCGAATCAGCAACTGATGAAGTAGTTAGCCGGGTAAAAGTAGATTATGGAACACTGACAATCGAGGTAAAAACAATGATGCCCGATCCTATGGCGGCCGTTCAGCTAAATGCCTATGTGGCAGATATGGTGCAGGAGTATCTAATTAACTATCGAGTACAAAAAGCACGTGAAAATCTCGTTTTCATGGAAAATCTCTATGATGAGTCAGAAGAGAGATATGAACGTACATCCCGTGCTTTAGCCATATATGAAGACTCAAATAAAGGTGATATGTCTGCGGTTGCTGATCTTGAACGTGAGAGGCTGAGAGAACGGAAAAATTTGGCCTTTACACTCTATACATCGGTTGCAGGCAGGCTGGAGGAGGCTCGATCCAGAGTGAATGAATATACACCGATCTATACATCGTTTCAAGAACCTATATTTCCAACTACACCTCAGGGATCAAATTTAATGATTCTTCCGGCTTCCATTATCGTTGGAGTATTCCTTGGTATTTTATGGGTATTTTTTGAAAAATTTATGTTTATTTTTGGCCGGGTTTTTGGATGGTCTAAAAAAGAAGAAGAGTAAAATGGCTGCAAAAAAATATTTACATTACTCCAATAGTTGATTGCAATTTTAAATTGTGTGACAGATGTGGTTGAATCAAATCTAAAAATCCAATAGGTTTGAATGATCTATAAAAGTGCTGAAAAACCACTTTTTTCGTTAATTACGGTCTGTTTTAATTCTGTAAATACTATAGAACAGACTATTCAAAGTGTATTGAGCCAGACCTGCAAAAATGTTGAGTATATTATTATAGATGGTGGCTCAATAGATGGCACTCTAAAAATTATCGATCGATTTCGAGAAAAGATGGATCGGGTGATAGTTGAGCCTGATCAAGGGCCTTTTGATGCCATGAATAAGGGTATTCAAGCCTCTAAAGGAAAATTAATAGGTATTCTGAACAGTGATGATTGGTATGAACCCGATACACTGGAAATCGTTGCAGAGGCCTATAATAAATCAGATGGCAAAACAGTATTTCACGGACTTTGCAAATATGTAGATGATGGAAAGGAGGATAGAATTTTATCCTATCATCATGATGTGCTTCCAATGCATAGTATTGCTCATCCTACTTGTTTTATTCCTGCTACACTTTACAAAGAGTTTGGATTGTATGATACGACTTACAAGATTGCGTCAGATTACGAACTGTTACTGAGGTTATATGAAGCGGGAGTTACATTTCATCGTATCGAAAGAGTGTTAGCCAATTTTAGAAGCGGGGGAATTACCACTTATCAGGATTCAAAATATGAAGATCTTGCTATACATCTGAAATATGGGAAGATCGATCCACTGAAGTATAGGTTAAAAAGATTTAAGTATAAGTTGAGAGATATGTTATCGAAATGAGTAACAAAACTCAATACGTCACATTGAGCGCAGATGAGGAGCGGAGCGACGAAGTGTGTCGAGATGTTCTTAATTAAGAGAGTTCTCGACTTCGCTTGTCTTGAGCTTGACGAAAGGCTCGAACTGACGAGGTATTGATAAACCCTTGAAAAGCATTACTAAAAAAAATATCCTCATCATTCCAAGCTGGTTTCCATCCGTTGAATCACCTTTGAGTGGAATTTTCATTAAAGAGCAGGTAGAAGTACTAGCCAAAACGTATAATGATTCCTTCAATTTTATTGTCAGTGAATGGGGATATAATGATTCAGAAGTCACTTTTTGGAAACCGGGAAATGCACTTAAAAAGATGGCCCGTTTTTTGGTTACTCCCAAAAATTGGTTCAATCAGGAAAAGGGTGTCTACTATGCAGGAAGCCCTTATCTTAACATTTCAAGTAAGATTCCCTATCTGGGTCATTTCGATCGCTTGGTTAATGTTCATAGAAAAAATATTAAACGTGCCGCCAAAGAGCTGGGATCGATCGATCTGATTCATGCACATGTCAGTTATCCGGCCGGTTATTTAGCTTATCTGCTCAGTAAAGAGTTGGATATTCCCTATTTAATCACAGAACATATGGGCCCTTTCCCGTTTGAACGATATAAGAAAAACGGCCTACCCATTCCTGAAATTGATCTGGCCATCAAAAACACAGATAAAACGGTTGTCGTAAGTGAAGCGTTATCGGACCAAATGTATGTGCATGGATATAAGGATACGATAGTGATTCCGAATATGGTGGATGATGAGATATTTAAGCCGGAAATCCATGTTGAAAAGGATGCAAGTTTTCGATTTTTTACTCTCTGCTCACTGGAAAAAGAAAAAGGTATTGAGGATCTGCTAAAAGCGATTGCAATTTGGAAACCTTCTACATCAAAAGTTCATTTTCTGATTGGCGGTAATGGAGAAGATCGGGGGAAATTTATTCAATTAAGTGAGAATTTAGGGGTCCAGGATTATATCACCTGGTTAGGGTCTATCAAACGTGATGAAGTTCCGGGTTATCTGAATTCTTGTAATGCATTTGTGTTGCCTTCCCATATAGAATCATTTGGAATTGTATTTGCAGAAGCGATTGCTTGTGGAAAACCGATAGTGGCTACTCAGTGTGGGGGACCGGAGACCATCGTCAATGAGATCAATGGTAAACTGGTACCTGTAAAAGATCCAAATGCGCTGGCAGAGGTTCTGCAATGGATGGTGGAAAATAGTGATTCATTTGATTCCAAAAAGATACGGGCTAATTTTGAGAAACGTTTTTCTCGAAAAGCTGTGTCTGAACAGATCGATTCACTCTATCAATCTATTCTGAATTCGAAACAATCTGTAAAAGTGAAGGGTCGATAATCGACGTATGTGCGGTTTAATAGGTACATATCAATCTGAAGATTCACGTATTTCGCCGGAGAGGGTAAAACTGAGTTTGAAGAGAATAAAACATCGCGGACCGGATGATGAAGGAGTGGTTACGGTACCGTTTACCGGTGGAATCTATCATGCAGGTCATACACGCCTCTCCATTATTGACCTCTCATCTCTTGGCAAACAGCCGATGATTTCAGGTGATGGCCGATATTTGCTCTCTTTTAATGGTGAGATCTATAATTATAAGGAACTCAAACAAGACCTTCGGCAAGTTGGATATTCATTTCAATCCGATACAGACACAGAAGTACTTCTCAACGCCTGGAGTCATTGGGGTAGTGAGTGTCTCATGAAACTGACTGGGATGTTTGCTTTTACAGTCTTTGATAAAGAGAACGCGACACTTACCTGCGTCAGAGATCCGTTTGGGATCAAACCATTTTTCTATCATTTGACAGATACCTCATATTCTTACTCGTCTGAAATACCGGCACTGCTATCTTTTGTAGATTATAAACCGAAAATGAATCTGCAGAAAGCCTATGATTTCCTGGTTTATGAAGAGCATGACAAGGATAGAGAGACTTTTTTTGATGGGATAAAGCGACTCATGCCGGGTGAGATTATGAGTGTCCGACTGGATAATGACATCATAAGCACTGAAATAGAAAAATGGTGGACACCTTCATTTCAAGAACGAGGCTCAATTTCCTTTTCCGATGCTGCGGATGAGTTGAGGGAGCGCTTTTTACAAAATATAAAACTTCACTTGCGAAGTGATGTACCTCTTGGAGCTGCACTTTCCGGCGGAATCGATTCATCGGCAATCGTATGCGGAATGAGACATCTTGAACCAGAGATGCCTATTCATACATTTAGCTATATTTCAAATGATGCATCTGTTGATGAGGAAAAGTGGATTGATATCGTAAACGATTACACAGGGGCAATCTCCAAAAAATGTGTAATAAAATCAGATGAGTTGACTCGGGATATCGACACATTGATCAAACTGCAGGGAGAACCGTTCAGCACGACGAGTATTTATGCACAATTTCGTGTATTTCAACTGGCAAAAGAGAACGGTATTACAGTAACTCTTGACGGACAGGGGGCAGATGAGATGCTTGCCGGTTATGATGGGTATCCTGCATTAAAAGTGGAGAGTCTGTTTAATTCACGGAATTATTCAGATCTGACCACATTTATGAAAGAGTGGCCAAACAGCGATCAAAGAGATTCTAAAATAGTTTACAGAGCTCTTTTTAAATCTTTTTTGACGGATGGAATGAGAAAAAAAATTCGCCGTAAAAAACATCTCTCTAAAGAATTGGACTGGATTAAAAAGTCGTGGTTTCAAGAGAGAGGAGTTACGACGAATGGAGATTCAATACTTACTGATAGCTCCAACAGAACCAGACTCGTCATGGAGAAGCTCAGTTCCGAGCTTACAGTTGATAAAATTCCAAGACTTTTAAGATATGAAGACCGTAATTCTATGTATTGGTCTGTTGAAAGCAGGGTCCCATTTTTGACAAGAGAACTTGTTGAGTTTTTACTCAGTTTACCTGAGGAGTATCTGATATCGAATCGTGGGGTAACAAAATGTATTTTCAGAGAAGCGATGCGTGATATTGTTCCTGATGGAATTTTGAACCGTAAAGATAAGATTGGTTTTGACACCCCCGGCAAGCAGTTGTTGATTGGGTTACAACCGAATCTTGAAGAGAGATTAACTCCACTTAAATCAATTCCATTTATTCCATGGAAAAAGACCAAAAATTTGGTTGAGGAGACGGTTATGGGTAAGCGACCATTTTCCTGGGATGTGTGGAGAATTCTCTGTTACTCTGGGTGGGTAAAAGCATTTGATTTGGAAGTCAATTAATCGGTGAAAGAGAAAGAAAATAATTCAAACTCGGATAGAAAAAAGCGTGCACTGGTTATGACTTTGAGTTATCCCTCAGCCGATCCCAGACCGTTACGAATGATAGGGTTTCTGCAATCAAGTGACTATCAAGTTGACCTGTTGAGTTATCCCTTTAATCGTGAACCCATTGAAGGAATCAACAGACATCATGTGATTCCAAAACCAAAATATGATCTCTTTTCAAAAGTACTTCGCAATCTCCATGAATTGACTCCGATCATATCCGTCTTGATTCCGGCTAAGAGTCTAATCGAGTACCTGATTTTGTCGAGATATGAATTGACCTCATTTTTAGAGACGCTTAAAGATGAAATCTACGACCTCATCGTGGTTCAGGACCTTTTTCTTCTACCGATTGCTTTCAGCATTAAAAAGAATGCAAAACTACTTTTTGATGCGAGGGAATTTTATCCTTCTCAGAATGAAGAGAATCGTTTCTTCAGGATGTTCGAAAAACCTGAGAGAGAATGGCTTTGCTCACAATATCTGCAGCAATGTGATGAGTTGATTACAGTTTCCCAAGGAGTAAAAGAAAGATACGATCGTGAATTTGGTGTGAATTTTTCAATTTTGAGAAGTATTCCCAAATATCATAACATCGAACCATCAGAATTGAAAATAAACCGATTCAGAATGGTACATCATGGTGCAGCCCAGAGGAATCGGCAGCTTGAAAAAATGATCGCAGTGACCCGTAAACTTGATTCACGTTTTACATTGGATATGTATCTGGTTGGTGAAGCCGGATATATTGAAGAGTTGAAAAACCAGGTCACTGATACTGAAAAAATTAAGATAAAGGATCCGATTGAGTTTGATGAAATTGTACCGACAATTAACCAATATGATATCGGCCTATTTTACATAGAGCCTACAACGTTTAATTTAAAATATTGTCTACCCAATAAACTATTTGAATTTATTCAAGCTCGTTTGATGGTTGCCATTGGCCCATCACCGGATATGGCAGCTCTTATCCATAAAATGGGATGTGGTGTAATATCAAAGGATTTTTCTGTTGAATCCATGATTAATTCTCTCTCAAAACTCACATCAGATGAAGTTTGGGAATTCAAACAAAAAAGCCATCAAGCTGCTAATGAACTATGCTATGAAAAAGAAGTTGAGAAACTCAATCATTTGGTTGATAATAAAATGAACAAGCATGGATAATCAGATCAAAATTGTGGATATCGGCATAGGAAACATTGCGAGTATTCAGAATATGCTCAAAAAGATAGGCTATGATTCGGATAGAATAGTGGAACCTACATTAAAGAGTTCCAATATCGATCTCTTAATACTACCGGGAGTGGGATCGTATGATTATGCGATGAATAAACTGAATGACGGTGGCTGGTCGGATTATGTCAAAGAGTTGTCGTCGGATAAGAAAGTAAAATTGATGGGAATCTGTTTAGGAATGCAGCTTTTGTGTGATGGGAGTGAAGAGGGAGAATTACCCGGTTTGTCTCTGATTCCGGGACATTTTAAGAAATTTTCATCTAATGGTGGAGCAGAGAGGCTGAAGGTGCCCCATATGGGATGGAATACGGTTCATTACAATGAAAAGGGCACCTGGATGATGGAAGGGCATATTGATGATCCCAGATACTATTTTGTACACTCCTACTACTATACACATCCGGAATCAACCTATATAGCGGGGACAACGGGATATGGCGTGGACTATGGATCTGCGATTCAAAACGGAAATGTATTCGGTTTTCAGTTTCACCCGGAAAAGAGTCATCGTTTCGGGATGAATCTTTTGCGAAATGTACTCAAGCAATTATGTTAAATCATCGAGTTATACCGGCGCTTCTACTTAAAAATGGGGGTCTGGTAAAGACACACAAATTTAAAGATCCTAAATACGTTGGCGACCCGATCAATGCCATACGGATTTTTAATGATAAGGAAGTTGATGAGTTGATGGTATTGGATATTGTAGCCTCCAAAGAGGGGAAAGAGCCCGATTACCGGATGATTGAGTTATTTGCGGGGGAGTGTTTCATGCCGCTCTGTTACGGTGGTGGGATTCGGACGATGGAACAGGCAGACCGTATCTTCAATATGGGTGTTGAGAAGGTGTCTATTCAAACCGCAGCTCTTGAAGATTTAGGATTGATAAGTGAAGTGGCAGATAAATATGGGAGTCAGGCCGTAGTGATTTCAGTCGATATCAAGCGAACCCTTTTTGGAGGTACAAAACTATACCGATCTGCTACTTCAGATACAGATAAAGAAAATTGGAAGACGTTTTTAACTAGAGCCGTGGATGCCGGTGCCGGTGAAGTGTTAATTAATGCAGTCGATAAAGATGGGACACTTTCCGGCCCTGATTTAGAGCTGATCAGAGAAGCTAACAATGAATTGGATATCCCCCTGATCGCATTGGGAGGGGTCAGTAGTTTGGAAGATATTCGATTGGCAGTAGAAGCCGGTGCATCTGCCGTGGCCGTAGGTGCCTTTTTTGTATTTCATGGTCCCCATCGGGCTGTTTTGATTACTTATCCAAAATATGAAGAATTGGAAAATTTATTTATAAATGAAATTAATGGAAGACAGACTAAATAGGGCGAATAAAATGCGCAAAATGTGTTCACGTTGTATTATGGACACCTCAGCTATCAACATACGATTCGATGAAAACGGGGTATGTAACTATTGCAAGGAGTTTTTGAATCGTTCAGGTTCGATGTTGAACGAAAGTGCCGCTGTAAAAGAAGAAAGGTTACTTAGACTTGTAAAAAAGGTTAAGGAAGTTGGGAAAGGGAAACCATATGATTGTATTGTGGGAGTTTCAGGGGGTGTTGATAGTTCCTGGGCTTTAGTAAAAGTTGTAGAATTAGGATTAAGGCCTTTGGCTGTACATATGGATAATGGTTGGAACTCAGAATTGGCACAAAATAATATTGCTAATCTGATAAATGCTTTAGGTGTAGATCTATACACTCATGTGATTGATTGGGATGAATATCGTAATTTAATGCAAGCTTTTTTTGATGCGCATGTTATTGATGTTGAACTTCTATATGACAATGCAATGCTTGCAGTGAACTATCAAATGGCTGATAAACTAAACCTGAAGCATATTCTTGCAGGAACAAATCAGAGTACGGAGGGTATGGAAATCCCTTCTAACTGGAATTGGTATAAAAAAGATAAGAAAAACATAAAAGCGATTGCCAAACAATTTGGTTCTGTAAAAATTAGCTCATTTCCGGCAATCGGCACTATAGACTATCTTAAATATGACTTAATAAAAAAAATTAAGTGGATTTCGTTTTTAGACAATCTTGAGTATCACAAAGAGAGTTCATTAAAACATTTGGAAGCGCATTTTGGGTATAAAAGGTATCCATACAAACATTATGAGTCGATATTTACTCGTTTTTATCAGGGTTATATCTTGCCTGAAAAATTTGAAGTGGATAAGAGGAAGGTTCATTTATCAACATTGATAATCTCAGGTCAAATTTCTCGGAAACAAGCAATAGAAATAATTGAGGAGATTCCATATGCTTCAAAACAAGAATTGGAAGATGATAAGGAGTATTTTTTAAAGAAAATGGGATGGACTAAAAAAGATTTAGAGCAGTACATCAAACATCAAAATGTGGAACATTCAGTTTATGGTACAGAAATAAAAATAATCCAAAATCTTTCAAGAATTAAAAGGCAATTAAAAAAAATATTCTAAGTGAAGGCGGTTGAACATATAGGTAAGAAGGTTATTTTTTGTGCATTCATTGATAAATCAACTCAGAATATAGCAAGAAAGATTGAAGAGTACTGTGAAGGTTTAAATGTACAGGGATACTGTGCAACTCCTTATTTTATTACGGCAAAGGGTTTTTTAAATCGTTTAAAAAAGAGCCTTAACTTGCTTTTCAATGATGCTGATATTCTGATACTTAGAAATTCAGTTTATACTCCTTTTTTACTTTTAATTTTATTAAAGGCCAGGTTTAATGGCAAAAAGATAGTCATTGAAATGCCTTCTCCGATGAGGGTCATGGTCCATGAGGTTTGGGAATCAGATCGAAATGTCTTTTACAAGCTCACTTTGATTACATTGTTTTATTTACTTTTTCCTTACTCATTATGGCCTGCACACCGTATATTAAATTACTCCGATGAATCCGATTATTTTTTATTTGGAATTAAACAGAAGAATCAACTAACAACTAACGGCATTCATACTGGACCGATTCCGGTAAAAGAGTTTAGGAAAAATCATTCGACAGCACCATTTACATTTATTGGAGTCGCAATGTTTCAACCATCACATGGATATGATCGAATGATTAGATCGATTCATGCATATAAAAAAACAACTGATTTAGAGAATCAAAGAGAAATACTTTTTTATTTAGTAGGAGATGGTTCACCGAGAGAAGAATGGGAATTGTTGGTGAAAGAACTATCATTGACCGATTCTGTAATATTTACTGGAGTTAAAACCGGTAATGATTTGAATTCACTTTTCTCACAAATTAATGTCGCCATCGGTAAATTAGCTCCCTATAAAATTCATTTAGATCTTGCTTCAGAGTTAAAACTTCGTGGTTATTGTGCACGAGGAGTTCCATTTATAAAATCATACAATGATCCTGATTTTCCGGATGAACTGGACTTTGTTTACCAGGTTAAAAACAGTGATACATTAATCGATATTCAGAAAATAATTGAATGGTTTGACAGTCTAGACCACGAAAATTTATCAAATAGAATGCGACAATATGCTGAAGAGAATCTTGATTATCGAAATAAAGAGTTGTTATATCTGTAGAATAAGATTTTAAATTTGTCTGACTCAAAAATAAAACTATTGTTTTTTGGTGAATTACCGCCAGAAGTGATTCATGGAGTGAGTCTGTCAAATAAAATAAATACAGATCTTCTTTCAGAAATTGCAGAGGTAACTGTGATAGAGGAAAAGTGGAATTTACGTGAACACAATCAATTTACATTTTATAAAATATTTAGTGCCCTTAAATCGATAATTAAAATTTTTAATACATCGAGGAAATCTTCATTTGACATTTTTTACTCCGTTTTATATGTATCTGGATTCGGTGCAATTAAAAATATATTAAGTGTATTGGTGGTAAAACTTGGGAATAGAAGAACAAAAATTATCATTCATATTCATAGAAGTGATCTCTTACAAAAAATAAATAGTAGTAGACTTTTTAAGTGTTACATATCTGGTCTCAATTTTTTTGGTGCTATATTTATAGTACTTTCGCAAACTCAAAAAAATGAATGTAATAAGTTTCTGGATAGAGTATATGTACTCTATAACTGTATTGATGAGTCCCAGGTTTATCCAATATCTAAAATGACAAGAAGTGATAAAATTAGATTCTTGTATATCAGTAACTATATTGAAGAAAAAGGGATTTTAGATCTTTTGGTTGCTTTTAGAGGGCTTAATGAGCTCAGTAAAATCCAACTAGATTGTTATGGTGGTTTTACAGATCCACTCACTGAAAAGCATATAAAAAAACTAACAAAAGGTATTCAGGAGATCTCAATAAACCCGCCTGTGTTTGGTGCGAGTAAAAATAAGGTTTTGAACGAAGCGGATGTTGTAATACTACCCTCGCATAATGAGGGAGTTCCACTTGTTCTTTTAGAAGCATTGCGTTTGGCCAAACCGATTGTCATCACAAAAGTCGGATACATTAACGAAGTGTTAGGTGAAGATTATCCGCTTTACAGTATTCCAAAAGATATTGAATCCATTCAGAAGGCATCTATAAATGCAATAAAAATTCATGGAAGAAGCGACTTCAAAACGTTTTTGAATGAGATTTATCAAAACTTCAATCAAAAAAATCATCATAAACAATTAGATAAAATTGTCTATGAAACTCTGAGTGTTTATTGATATTTTTAGTTGAAAATTTCTATGATATCCTGAAATCAAGAATGACTTATAATTAGAGAATGGGAAATAAAGTAGTAAATAAACGCGACTCCGGAGAAATATTTATTATGACTATTTCGAGTCAATTAAGCCGGTTTATTGACGAAATTAAACAGTTGGATATTGTCCAATTTATAGGGGTTCTATTTATAATGTATTCATTTAACTCCTATTTTGGTCTTAGTAGGTTTGATTCTCAGCCCTTCCCATTTTTATTGGCAATTGTTTTTTTGATGTTTCGAACATTTATAACAAAAGGCAATTTAAAAAGTCCAGTTTTATTTTTATTAATTGGGATTTTGTCATTTGTAGGAGTATTTATCGGAACATTTGTAGAATTTAGGGTGAATATGTTATTCATTCGTGGAGTTATTAATTATGCTAGTATATTCATTTTAATGATGGCATTCTATGAATACATTAAAGCATATGGATTTCCTCTGAAGATTCTTGTTTTTATGAACATATTATGGTTACTGGTTGGTGTCCTTCAGCTTGCAGTACCGGATATAGTGAATGCTTTTGTACAAAATCGAACATCAATAGGACGGGGTGTTACAAGTTTAAGCCCAGAACCATCCTCTTTTGGGATGCATCTTTTCTTTATGAGTTGGATGTATCTGTTAGTGACAGATTATAAACCACCCAGATGGTTATTATTTTTGGTAGTAATTAATGTAATTTCAATATTTTTCTTGGCTATTTCGGCCATCACTATTGTCTTTTTAATGGTTACTGTATTATTCTATTTAGCATTTAATTTTAGGTCATTATTTACTTTTAAAAGGCTACTCTTAGTTATAGCAGGTTTTATAATCTTTATCTTCGTAATTTTTACAGTTCTTAAAGGTTCCAGGATGGAACAACTCTTTTACGCACTTTTAAATGCTGACATTGATATAGTACTTGAATCTGATAGAAGTGTAAATTCCAGATTGGCACATCAAGTACTCCCGGTGTATTTATTTTTTAGTAATTTAGGGTTTCCCATGGGTCTTCAAACATTTGTAAGCTCTGTAGCTGAGTTGGATGTTAGTATTAGGGAAGCTCTTTGGGGTAATATAACGAATGATAAAATCATGTCATGGAATGCAACGCTGATATACGAATTAGGCGTCTTTAGTATTTTGATCTGGGTATTTTTATACACGTTTCTAATGGATGGCACAATCAATCGTTTTGGAGAGCTTTCACTCTTATTCGTTCTATTGTTTTCTTCAATACCCCAATCTTATCCACTGATACCGATGATATTTGTCATCATGTATATGACCAATAAACACCATAATTCGTTAAAAAGTAAATTAAAAAAACAACAAAATTACCTTAAGACTCATTACTCTTGACAGCTAAGTTATCTAAATTAAGTTTCTTGTTTTTCAACATTTGAATTAATGAAAAAAAAAATCTTGATTACCGGAATTACCGGTTTTGTAGGTAGAAATTTGCTTGGTTATTTAAGGCAACATGGAAATTATCACATTACGGGTGTTTCGAGAACTAAAGCTAAATTATATAATTTATCGGATCCACTTGATGAGGCTATCACTTATGATGAATTATTTAAAAATAAAACAACTCATCAAATTGTTATTCATCTTGCGGGACAAGTAATAAAAAGGGAGGAAAAGAAAGACTTAGATTCAGAATATCGTTCTGCTAATTATCAGTTGACCAAGAAAATTTATGACCACTTTCTTAAAGATAATCAATCCGGAAAATTTATTTTTCTCAGTTCGATTCACGTTTTGACTGAGATACCGGAAAAAATTATCGATGAAAGTTATTCACCTGTTCCATTCACTTATTATGGGAGGTCAAAGTTTGATGCAGAGAACTATATAAAATCGAATCAGAAAGAAAATAAACATAGCTATATTTTAAGGCCAACGATGATACACGGACCCGGAAATAAAGGCAATTTAAAATCACTTTATGACTATTTAATTTCTGGTAGGCCGTATCTTTTAGGTGCTATAAACAATAAAAGATCCTTTTTATCCATTGAAAATCTCTCATTTGTAATAAAGGAAATTATTGATCACGATATTAAAGATGGCCTTTACCACATATCTGATGATGAACCAACTGAAACGCATCAATTAATAGAATTAATAAGTGAAATTAGCGGTGTTAAAACGAGGATGTATAATATACCATTACCCTTAATGTACTTGTTCGCCTACATTGGGAATTTTTTGCCTATCCCATTCGATATTCACCGATATGGAAAACTTACATCTGATTTTATTGTAAAAAATGATAAGATTAAAAAAGCAATCAATAAAACCCTTCCAATATCTGCTGAAGAGGGTATGAAAAGAACAATCGAATCATTTGTAGATTGCAAATAAGTGAGTAATAATATTTTTGACAAATCAACTGACGACTCTTGGGATCTGATCATCACCCCGCAGAAGAGTTGGTTTGATTTACAACTCCGCCAAATCTGGCGCTATCGCGATCTGTTGATGCTTTTTGTTCGCCGCGATGTGGTGGCGTTCTACAAACAGACTATACTCGGTCCACTCTGGTATTTCATCCAGCCTATAGCCACCACCATTGTCTTCACCTTTGTATTCGGCAATTTGGCGGGGCTCTCCACCGACGGACTCCCCCAGCCGCTGTTCTACCTGGCCGGAATCACCGCCTGGAGCTACTTTGCCGACTGCCTGACCAAAACCTCTACCGTATTCCGCGATAACCAGGCAATCTTCGGGAAGGTCTACTTCCCCAGGGTGATCAGCCCGTTAAGCATAGTTATCTCCAACCTGCTGCGATTCGGTATTCAGATGTTTCTCTATGTAGGGATGATTGTCTATTTTCTGTTTCAGGGTGTATCTTTCCCGCTGAGCTGGGAAATCCTGCTGTTCCCTGTGTTTGTGATCTTTATGGCAATGCAGGGCCTGGGTTTGGGAATGATGATTACCGCGATGACAACCAAGTACCGCGATCTATCGTATTTGGTTACTTTTGGCGTGCAACTGATGATGTATGCCACCACAGTTGTGTATCCGCTCTCTAGTCTGGGCGGAAAGATGTATTGGGTAGTGGCATTGAACCCGATGACCTTTGTAATCGAAGGCATCAAGAAGAGTACCCTGGGCGTAGGAGTACTCACACCGGAAACCTTTCTCTACACCTCGGTCGTGTCGCTGGTGATTCTGACGATGGGTTTTCTGATATTCAATAAAGTGGAAAAGAATTTTGTAGATACGATCTGATATGAGCAAAGCGATCCAAGTAGAAAATTTATCCAAAGTGTACCAAATCGGTGAGTTCAGTACCGGTACGCTTTCAAGAGATATCGAGCGTTGGTGGGCACTGGCGAGGGGCAAGGATGATCCGTTTCTGAAAATTGGAGAGACCAATGTGCGCTCAGAGAAGGGCGAGAGCAATGTGGTGTGGAGCCTGAAAGACCTGAATTTTGAGGTAGAGCAGGGCGAAGCGATCGGTATTATTGGTAAAAACGGAGCCGGTAAGAGCACACTGCTGAAGGTGCTCAGTCAGGTAACCACCCCAACCACGGGGACGATCAAAATGAAGGGGAGAGTGGCGAGCCTGCTGGAAGTAGGCACAGGATTCCATCCGGAGCTGACCGGAAGAGAGAACATCTATCTGAACGGGGCGATTCTGGGGATGCAGAAGGCGGAGGTGAAGAAGAAGTTTGATGAGATTGTGGACTTTTCGGGTGTAGACCGGTACATCGACACACCGGTGAAGCGATACTCCTCAGGAATGACTGTGAGGCTGGCCTTTGCAGTGGCGGCGCATCTGGACAGTGAGATACTGATTGTGGATGAGGTGCTGGCCGTGGGAGATGCTGAGTTTCAGAAGAAGTGTATCGGCAAGATGGATGAAATTAGCAAGGGTGAAGGAAGAACTGTCTTATTTGTTAGCCATGTAATGGAATCGGTCATGGAATTTTGTAAAAATTCAATGTTATTGGAAGATGGAATAATAAAAGATATAGGACAATCTGAGAAGATTATTGATAGTTATTTATCGAATAGCCATACTTCAAAACCAAAAACAAAAAAAAATGACAGTGTTATTTACTTTGAAAGTGTCAATACCATGGATGAGTTTGGTAAGACTAAAAATATTTTTAGTTATAATGAAAACATATATGTAAAGGTAAAATATACTGTTAAGAGTATAATTAACAATACAATTGTATGGTTTGATATTCGGAGAAGTGGAGAAATTTTGTTTTGTTCTTCCGATACAGATTTTTCAAATAGTTTTACATTAAAAAGGGATAGAGGGGATTATACTGCAATAGTAAAATTAGATAAAAACTTTTTTAATAGTGGAACTTACAATCTCGTATTTGGCATAAATAGTTATAAGCCGGACCTTGAATATGATAGGCTTGAAAATGTCTCATTTAGAGTGCATGATGATCAAGAAATGGATAATCCTGAGTTTTACCAAAGAATTGGACTCATAAAACCCATTGTTGAGTGGAATGTGACAAAGGAAGTTAAATATGAGTAATATTTTAGTTCACATTGGTACAAATACATTTTTTAATTCATTGTTTGAATTAGCACTTGAGTTGAGAAAACATGATTTCAAACCTTTATTCTATTTTGATAATAAATATCCAACTATTAAAAATGATTTAAGAAATTTGGATCAGAATGACATTGAGTATATGATCGATGAAAACCCAAGATTTTTGGGTTTAACTGATACTGATTCTCTACTAAAGTTCATCACTAATAAATTTATTAATTTATTTAAAATTATTGACAGTAGAATTACATCGGGAATTATTTTTGAATTCTTAAGAGTAGTTTACAAACAAAAGCGTGTTAAAAAATTGTACAGAGAGAAGGATTTTCAACATCTAATAATGGCTTCTGACTTAGTACAGTATGATACCGGAATGCTCATTAAATTTGCAAAAAAGAATAGTGTACATACTCTCATACTCCCACAATTTTTTGCGAATCAGAAAGAGGCAATTGAGCACTGTTTTCATAGTTCAACTAATCAGATATCGAAGAAGAAATATACTTTTTTCCTAAAATTTAAAAGACTGTCAAAATGGGTTGTAAGATATAAGGAGAGCTACTTAATTAGGTTACCTTTTAAATATTTGATTGTAAAAGAAATTTTTAATCTGTCACCGGAAAATCCTTGGCTGATTAATACAGGGCGAGCAGATACAATGGCAGTTGAGGGGATTGCTGTTAAAAATCTATTTTTAAGATTCCACAGTTACAATTATACAAAGATTTGTGTTACTGGTTCATTAAATACTGACAAACTTTATCACAACTTATTTAAAAGGAAATATTTTAAGGATAAAATGTATGAGGAGTATAAATTAGATTTTAATAAAGAAATTTTAATTTTTGCAATCCCTCCAGATATGTTCAGATCTCGAAAAGATAGTTGCGAGTTTAATAATTACGAAGAGATGATTAGTTTTTGTTTAAAAAGCGTTAGCAAAATGGATAACTATAATGTCCTATTTAGTTTACACCCGTCTCTAATTCTTGAAGAGCATCAATTATTTAGAGAAGAGAGTTTTAAAATTCTTCGTAACCCAATCATAGAATACATTGCATTGGTAGATTTATTTATTGCGTCCATTTCTGCTACCATACAATGGGCTATTGCTTGTGGAATACCTGTAATTAATTATGATGTATATCGATATGATTATGTTGATTATACTGAAATGGAAGCGGTAGTATATACCCAAAAAAAAGATGATTTTTTGAATATTCTGAACAAATTTAATGTGCCGGATGCAAAGAATAAATACGTGGATATTCAAAAAAAGTATTCTAAAAACTGGGCTCAATTAGATGGGAACGGTGTGAGGCGAATTATAGAAATACTAAAAATTAACGAATAGATGACTTACTCTGAAAGATTGCAAAACGCTTTGCAAAATGAGCATAATAAAATATTTAGTGAAGAAACCGGCTCGCTTAAAGCTGAATACTCTGAAAAAGTTGAAACTTGTCAAGTTTGTGATTTAGATGAGACCTCAGTTTACTGTATTAAGGATGGGTTTGTTCATTTAAAGTGCAAAAATTGTGGGTTTATTTATATAAGTCCGAGAATGAATGTCGAAGCAACGCACAATTTTTATAATTCGGAAGTGAATGAAATTTACAATGAAACTAAATTTCATGGAGATAGCGAATCAGTCAGTTTGGACGACTTGTTAAACATTAAAAATTATGAAATTGTACGACATCATTATCCACTTCCTCAAGGAAAGAAATTATTGGAAATAGGACCTGGAAGGGGGGTTTTTTTAAAAAATGCTAAAAAAGAAGGATTTGAAGTTCATGCAATCGAACTTAACAGTAAGCTGATTACACAACTAGAATCTTTTTGTGAAAAAGTTTATTCAGAGGATATTTTGAATCTTGACTTAGATGAGGATTACTTTGATGTCATTTATTTCAGGGATGTAATGGAACATATACCTGATGTAGTTCCATTTCTAATGAAAGTAAAGAGTGTTCTAAAACCGGGTGGTTTATTGTTGATTGACACTCACAATATTGATTCACTTATAAATAGACTTACAAAGGAGTACCATACTGTTATATTTGGGTTCGAACATCCTGTTCATTGGTCTGCTAAGACGTTGAAATTAGTTTGCGAAAAAAACGGATTTACTCATTTGAATACTTTTTATAGTGACATTGATCTTTCCCTGCACAATTTTATTAACTATCGGACTAATCTTTCTTTTACATATATTTTTCCACCAAAAAAATCGAAGCTTACCAACTTTGTATCTAAAGTTGTGCTTTTTATTTTAAGTTTACCGTTAGTCAGGCATTTAGACAGGTGGCTTTCAAATCTTGTATCCAGTACTTTTAATTGTGGAGCTAAAATGCAAGTTACTTTTACTAAGTAATATCATGAATATACTTAGATCATGTAAACTTCTCTGAAAGGAGACCATTTTAAAGTAGAGATAAAACTAATTTTGTTATCAAAATAAAACAGATGAATAGAAACTATTTGTTAAAAGATGGAATCCTCGTTCCAACTATACCTATTCAGCATAGAGAGGATGAATATAACGAAGAAGGATTCGAGACGCTTTTTGATATGCAGAAGCGTCACTTTTGGTATAAAGGACGCCATCGATTCTTAATACATTCCGTTAAACATTTTCTTAATAAAGAGAGAGAAAATAAAAAAGTAAATCAATCTAACTTATATAGTATGATTGATTTAGGAGGTGGTGTTGGCGGCTGGGTGAATTATCTTTCAAAGCATTTGGAAAATTACATTTCTACTTTGGCATTAGCTGACTCGTCATTAAAAGCTTTAAATTTAGCTGAATCTGTCATATCCAGTGAAACTAGTCGATTTCAAGTTGATCTAATGAAACTTCAAATGAAGGAGGAATGGGACGTCGCTTTTTTACTTGATGTTATTGAACATTTGCCTGATGACATAGAAGCTATGAAACAGACGGCAGAAGCACTAAAACCAGGAGGTTACCTATTTGTTACCACACCGGCCTTTCAGGAATTTTGGAGTTATAATGATGATATGGCTAATCATATTCGTAGATATAATCAAAATGATTATGTTAATTTGGCTAAGGAGTCTGGATTAAAATTGTGTGACGCTCGTTACTTTATGTTTTATCTTAGCCCTTTATATATTATAAGTCGTTTAATAAAAAATATTGAAAAGATGACACTTGAAGAGAAAAAAGCACTTGTTATAAATCAGCATAAAATTCCTCCCAAAATGATTAATGATTTACTGACAATGATATTTTCTCTTGAGACGCCAATTGGGCACTGGCTGAAATTTCCGTGGGGAACTTCAATTTTAGGAGTATTTCAAAAACCATGAAAAAAGTAGCCATATTGCAGTCTAATTACATCCCATGGAAGGGGTATTTTGATTTAATTTCACACGTAGATGAATTTATCATTTTTGATGATATGCAATACACCAAAAGAGATTGGAGAAACAGGAATAAGATAAAAACTGAGAAGGGATTGAAGTGGATGTCCGTACCTGTCCAAGTAAAAGGTAAGTATCATCAGAAAATCCGTGAAACAAAAATAGATGGGAACAAATGGAAAGATTCTCATTGGGGATTGTTAATTCAAAATTATAAAGACACCGAATTTTTTGTGGAGATTTCGGATTGGGTAAAACCACTCTATTTTGAGACGGATTATGATCTTTTATCAGATTTAAACAGACAGTTTATTGAAAAAATATGTCAATATTTAAATATCGATACAAAAATCACAAACTCATGGGATTATCAATTATCGGAAGGTAAAACTGAAAGGCTCGCTGATCTATGCAAACAAGCGGGGGGTACTGTTTATGTTTCAGGTCCTGCTGCAAAAGATTATATCGAAAAAAAGGTTTTTGACGATTTTAACATTGAGCTGAGTTGGTTCGATTATTCAAATTATCCTGAATATCCTCAAAATTTCGGAGATTTTTCTCATAATGTTACAATCTTGGACCTTCTTTTTAATTGCGGGAACAAATCTCATCAATTCATGAAATATATAAGCGTATGAAGCTTTCTATAGTGACAACTCTATATATGTCAGAGAATTATATAGAAGAATTTTATGAACGGGTTAGTAAAACTGCGAAAGAATTATTTAACGATGATTTTGAAATCATTTTTGTGAATGATGGGTCACCGGATAATAGTCTTGAAATTGCTGTCAAACTTTCAGAAAAAGACTCGAAAATTGTGGTTGTTGATCTCTCACGAAATTTTGGTCATCATAAAGCAATGATGGAAGGACTGAATCAATCTAAAGGTGAATATATATTCTTGATAGACTGCGATCTTGAAGAGGACCCTGAGTATTTATTAGAATTTTACACTGATCTCAATTCTGAAAATTCTGATGTAATTTATGGGATTCAGGACAAGAGAAAGGGGAATTGGTTTGAGCGGTGGAGTGGTGAATTATACTATTCATTATTTAATAGCTTAACAAATGTAAAGCACCCCAGGAATCTTGTTACAATGAGAATTATGACAAGACGATATGTTGATTCTTTATTAAAATTCAAAGAACATGAAATGGTCATTTCTGGATTATGGATTTTGACAGGATTTGAGCAGAAAGGAAAGATTATCCAAAAACATACAAGAGATGGCTCAACTTATTCTTTCTCACGTAAAATCAGTCACCTTTTCAATGCAGTTACTTCATATAGTACGGCCCCTTTATGGGGTATATTTTATTTAGGTATTGTGATCTTTGTCATTTCGCTCATATACTCATTAATTATAGTTTACCAAAGGCTTTTTTTAAAGATACCGACAGATGGGTGGACATCACTTATTGTTTCAATATGGATGTTATCCGGGTTAATCATTTTGTTTCTCGGAATTATTGGTATCTATTTGTCTAAAATATTTATAGAAACAAAGCAAAGACCCAATTCAATTATCAGAAATATATATGGCAGGTAAGGAAGTAAATATCAATAGTAATTACGAGAAATTTTATTCCAAAATAACAAATAAGAAGGTCTACCCCACTGAATTTGTTGTACGAACTTTTTTAGCAAATTATCCGGATTTAAAAATGGAAAAGCCAAAGCCAGGTGATTCAGTTTTAGATATTGCATTTGGGGATGGGAGAAATACCGTATTTTTGTGTGAACAAGGGTACAATGTTTCAGGGATTGAAATTACAAAAGGTATAGTTGAACTTACCGGAAAACGGCTTAAGGATTTAGGATTGGCGGCAGATTTAAGGATAGGCAGGAATAATAACATTCCATTTGAAGACAATTCATTTGATTATATACTTGCAAGCCATTGCATGTATTATTGTGATGATGGTGATCTTCTTTCTGATAACCTAAAAGAATATGCAAGAGTTCTAAAACCGGGTGGGTATTTGATAGGTTCTGTTGCAAATTCAGATTCATATATTTTTGAAGGCGCTGAAGAATTGTCTGATGGGTCAAAGCTTATTAATAACGATCCCTACAATAATCGTGATGGATACAGATTATTTGCTTTTAAAAGTGAAAAAGAAATTGAAGATTATTTTTCTGATCTATTTAATGAATTTTCAATTGGATTTGCTGACAATAACTTTTATGGGATAAGAGAGCGAGTCTTTTGGATTACTTGTAAAAATTTAAATAATTAAAATATTCAATCCATGCATCAAAATTCGCTTTTAGAATCCGGTTACGTTTTATTTGACAGATCAAACAATCCCAATACACTTTACTACACTTCTGAAGGTTTGGTAACTTCAACAGATAACAAATCAGATTTTGTTGTACCATTTATATCCGGCACTAAGATCCCTGTATTTGCAAGTGAATCAGAGGATGTAAATGAGTATACAATACAAAATGCCGCTGAAGTACATGATAATTCTTTAAAATGGCTGTTTGATACATTTGGCTCAACTGAAGAATTACTACGCAATAACCTTGTAGCCCGATTAGGCTTGAATCCGGGAATGAGAGTTCTTATTACAGGAGCTGGGGCTGGAAATGATATACCATTTATCACTGATCATTTAAAAGATGAGGGTGTAATTTATGCCCAAGACATATCAAAACAAATGATTATCTCTGCTTTTGAAAAATTTAATGGGGACAATAATGGATTAGACCTCTTCTTTTCTGTTAGTGATGCAATGGAGCTTCCTTTTGGCGATGATTATTTTGATGCTGCATATCATTTCGGAGGAATAAATTTATTTCCAGATATTAGAAAAGGTATTTTTGAAATGAATAGGGTTGTAAAGGATAAAGGTAAAATTGTTATTAGTGATGAAGGAATTTCACCGTGGTTTAAAAACACAGAAATTGGAAAAATGCTAATTACAAACAATCCAATTTGCAACTATGAACCGCCCTTACAGTTTTTGCCGAATACTGCTCAAGATGTAAAGCTTTCATGGGAATTAAGTAACTATTTTTATGTCATTGAATTTACAGTATCTAGTAATTTACCGGATATCAATATCGATGTAGATCACGTCGGTACAAGAGGCGGTAACATTCGAAAAAGATATTATGGACAGTTGGAAGGTGTGGATCCAAAATTAAAGGAATCTTTGTACAAAGAAGCAAGAGAATTAGGAATGAGCAGAGTTGATTACATTGAATCTATTTTGAAAAAAAGAAATGATTTTGATGAATAACAGAATGATTCAAAATGTAAAAGATTCTATCCCATTTTCATGGAAAAAAAAAGATCTTATTTATGCACCGAGAATTCCGGGATTCACTCATGGTTCACATCCATGTGCCATTCATATTAAAGATGACCTTTTTATAATTGCATTTACAGCAAGAGATGAAAATCAGCGATCGCATATATTTTTAAATTATGCAGAGGTTATAAATGGAGAGGTGAAATTGATTGATGATCCAAAATTAGCATTAAAATATGGTGAACCGGGATTTTTTGATTGTGATGGTGTAATCAGTGCATGCTTGGTGAAACATGATTCAAGTTATTACCTTTATTATGTGGGTTGGCAGAATTTACCCAACTCATTTTGGATATGTGATACCGGCAGAACAATTTTAGATGTTGAAAATCTCAAATTAACTAGAGAATTTAATGGCCCTGTTTTAGGTCGTGATAAAGATAATCCTTTATTTGCAGCTGCTACAGCGTTCCTTGTTGAAAACGATTTATGGCGAACTTGGTATAATTCAGGACTTGCATGGGTAAAAACAGAAGATCAGTGGAAACATTTTTATGGAATCCATTATGCAGAATCATCCAATGGTATAGATTGGAAATGTTCCCCCGGAATGTGCATACCATTTAAAGATAAGTATGAATATGCTTTTGGAAGACCAAGTGTTATTAAGATTGATAATAATTTTTACATGTGGTTTGCTCACAGAGAATCAGTAAATGTCAAGACTTATCGAATGGGTTTTGCTTTTTCAACAGATGGTTATACGTGGCAAAGAAATGACGACATTTCGGGTATAGATATTTCTAATGAAGGATGGGATAGTCAAATGATATGTTACCCGTCAGTTTTTAAGCATAAAAACAATATATATATGTTGTACAACGGAAATAACTATGGCGAAACTGGTTTTGGTTTAGCCGTAATGGAAAATTAATCAGATGAAAAAGGTAATCTTAGCCGGAAATGGTATTACTGCAAATATTTTAAATGAATATCTAAAAAATGATTCAAGGTACAGTGTAGTTGCAACAGTTGTTGATGATGAATTTGTGAAAAGTAACAGTTTAAACAATCTCCCATCCATAGGAATATCTGAATTACTTAATCACTACCCAATTGATGAAGTAACAATCATTCCTGCTGCCGGATATAATAATCTGAATAAAGTTCGAGAGCATTTGTTTGAGCAATTAAAAAAAAATGGATACAGCTTTGAAACGTATATTCATCCTGATGCAAAAATATTCACAACGTTTCCAATTGGAGAAGGGAGTGTAATTTTACCCGGTTCAGTGATTGAGCCTTTTGTAAAGATAGGGACGAACACAATGATATGGTGCAATGTAACACTCGCACATCATAGTGAGATAAGAAATAACTGTTGGATAGCCTCAGGCTCTGTAATTTCAGGAAGTGCAATAATTGGTAATAATACATTTGTTGGAGTTAATGCAACGATTGTAAATGAAATTGAAATTAAAAGTTATAATGTTATTGGAGGTGGAGCCATGATCACAAAATCGACCAAAGAGAGCAGTGTCCATTTAGCAAGATCGGCCGAAGTCTTTCGATATAGTTCTGAAGATTATGCAAAATATTTTGGTGTTTAATAAAAATTTAAAATTCAATGGATCAAAAATTAGTAAACATATTAGCAGAAGTGTTCCAAATTAAAGAATCTGAGATACAAGAATCGTTAAAGAAAGAAGATGTGGGTAGTTGGGATTCACTGAAACAGATGGATTTGGTAGTTACATTAGAATCTGAATATGGTATCAGTCTTGAAATTCCAGATATCCTTAAGATGCAATCTGTCGGGACAATTATTAACGTATTAACTGAAAAAGGAATAAAGTTTGAAGATTGACAAATCCGTTTCTGTCGTTACAGGTGGAGCAAGGGGTTTAGGATTAAACATCGCAGCCAATCTTAGTGCTAGAGGTTCTCATGTTATTATATTTGATCGAAATCAAGATGACCTTTCAAAACTTCCAGGCTCATTGATTGGTAAATATGTAGATGTCACCCAACCTGAAATGGTAAAACAAGCGGTAATTGAGATCGTAGAAGAGTATGGAGAGATTAATATATTAGTAAATAATGCGGGCGTCATCTATAATGAACCTTTTGTAAATTTATATAATAGTGAAAGTATCATTCACAGCTATTCACGTTTTAGTGATACAGTTAAAGCAAACTTGGATACAGTTTTTATAACAACATCAGCTGTTGTAGAGCAAATGGTCCTCAAACGAACCAAAGGTGTGATTATTAATATGAGCTCAATAAGTTCATGTGGAAATGAGGGACAAATTGCCTATTCGTCAGCAAAAGCGGCAGTTAATGCATTAACAGTAACGCTCTCTAAAGAGTTAGGACGTTGGGGCATTCGGTGTAATGCGGTTGCACCTGGTTTTATTGATACAGAATCCACGAATAAATTTGTCAGTGAATCAAATCTTAAACATATCAAAAGTAACACACCACTGAACCGATTAGGATCTTCAGATGAGGTTTCTTCATCAGTTTGTGCATTAATTGAAAACGATTTTATAAATGGTGTGATCCTAAAGGTAGATGGAGGATTAAGATTTTAAGATGATTGTACTCAGGGAGAATCTATATCCTTTGGTATATCGTTTATACAATGAAAACACTGCTTTTTTCCCTTTGATAGCCGCAGTGATTCTTAGAGAACAAGAAGGTATTGTTTATTGTGATCATTTAGAAGAACCGAAAAGATTTTATATCAGTAGTGTCCGGTAAAAGATAAAAAAAAGAAGGGGAGTTCCCTTTCGAGTTCTCCCCTTTTGGTTATTTTATGTTTTTCCACAAACGTAAATAACCGCTATGAA
>Ga0222673_1000015_pt1 | contig 113098 bp, 108 predicted proteins | sample AntAcemetagen801_FD_179845 | JGI IMG/M metagenome (GOLD analysis project Ga0222673, IMG submission 179845) | Saline water microbial communities from Ace Lake, Antarctica - #801 | ecosystem: Environmental > Aquatic > Non-marine Saline and Alkaline > Saline | place: Antarctica: Ace Lake...
TTTGAGTTTTGAGTTTTGAGTTTTGAGTTTTGAGTTTTGAGTTTTGAGTTTTGAGTTTTGAGTTTTGAGTTTTGAGTTTTGAGTTTTGAGTTTTGAGTTTTGAGTTTTGAGTTTTGAGTTTACTCGCATGCTACGCATGCTTGTTTATGTTTACGTTGTTAGAGCCGTCTCACGTCTCACGTTTCACGTCTCACCTCTTACTACTGCCTTCTCACTTCAAAACCACCTTTTTCCCCACCGATTGCTTCAACTGATACGCAGTTTTTTGGGGCAAATTCCAAAGCTCAATGAATCCAGCCGAAGCATTCTGATTAAACGCTGCAGATTTGTTGAATGTAGCCAGATTTTCATCAAAAAGTGAGTAGGGAGATGTGAGTGCCACAATCTCGCAATTACCTTTGTAGAGCCTGACAGTTACTTCTCCGGTTACTTTTTTATTCTGTTCATAGATATAGGCCCGGATATTATCCATCACCGGCTCAAAATATTTTGCGCCATACGTTAAGTAGGCCCATTTTTGATCCATCATTGTTTTCAGCTCATTCTCCTCTCTGGTTGATACAAGTTGTTCCAGATTTTTATGGGATTGAATGAGAATGTGTGCGGCAGGATTTTCATAAACCCCTCTCACCTTCAGTCCGACAATTCTATCCTCAATGAGATGAAAATATCCGACACCATGCTTTCCGCCAATATCATTCAGCAGAAGAATCAGATCTTTTTTTGCATAAGCAATGCCATTTAGGCTGATCGGTTCACCCTGTTCAAATCCAATTTTGACCAGTTCCTCTTTATCAGGAGCATTTTGCGGGGTATTACACCACTTTAAAATGCTCTCCAGTGGCGGAATCAACTCCGGATTTTCGATCTCACCCCCCTCTCCGGTATTAGCCCACATATTCTCATCATAGGAGTACGGACTTTTTTTCGTCTGGTCAACCGGGATGTTATTCTTGATTGCATACTCAATCTCCTCTTCTCGGCCCATACCCCATTCCCTGACCGGCGCTATAATTTTCAGTGCCGGATTCAGAGTGGTGATATAACTTTCAAACCGCACCTGATCATTTCCTTTTCCCGTGCAGCCATGCGCAATCACTTCACACCCAAATTCAGATGCAAACTGAACGGCTAGTTTGGAGATCATCACCCTTCCCAGCGGGCAGCCTAATGCGTATCCGCCTTGATAATCTGCATTTGCTTTTACCGCTTCAGCACAAAGTTCTGCAAACTCATCTTTAGCATCATAAATGATGGCATCCTTTGCACCCAGGGTAATGGCTTTCTGTTTGATCTTTTCAAGATTATCGGAAGTCTGACCAATATTGATCGTCAAAGCGATCACATCACAATCATACTCCTCCTGAATCCATTTCAGCATCACGCTGGTGTCGAGTCCACCCGAATAGAGAAGCAGGCAGGTGTTAAAGGTTCCTTTTTCAGCTTCGTGAGAGGCTACTTTTTTGTAAGTCGTTTGGTTTTCCATGGGTTTATCTGTTCGGTTTAGAAGTAGTTAATTTGTTTCTGATGTTGATAGAATGTTTAAAATGTCTGTTTTAAGTATGATTGATTCTTTGATCAGGGTGATACAGCACTGACCTTCATTGAAAGAGGGTGATGGGGTTTTTTAGGACTTTTGGTATGGTTCCCGGTTAACAGAGTTGTAAAAACACCTTTCGAGACAATCATTCTGTTTTTTGCCTGTTGATAGACCCATGAGTTTTTATGATCAATCACTGAATCGGTCACTTCAATTCCCCTATGTGCCGGAAGGCAGTGCATAAAACCGGTCTCCGATTTTGCATGTGAAAAGAGCTTTTCATTTACCTGATATGGCTGAAAATGGCGGATTTTTTCTTCGTATAGGTGCTCTTCACCCATTGATATAAATGTATCTGTATAAATAACATCACTATTCTTTACAGCTTCAATCGGGTCGGAGGTGGCGAAGAATGTCCCTCCGTACTCCACGGTAAGAAGTTTAAAATAGCTCAGTTTTTCATTACTCCAGGAGTACTGCAAAGGACCGGCAAATGTAATGTTGTGACCTAAAATCAGTGCGATTTCAATCAGGGAAAAGGCGACATTATTCGCATCACCGACAAAGGATAGGGTAACCTGCTTCTGATCTCCGAATTTTTGCTGGATGGTTAGCATATCGGCAAGTGCCTGCATCGGGTGGTGATAATTACAGAGAGCATTTACGATCGGGATGGTACCATACTCTTTCATCTTTTCCAGTGTATTGTGTGAGTAGACCCTTGCAAAAATAGCATCGCACCATTGGGAGACATTCATCATGGCATCATAGAGCGACTCTCTGCAGGTAAAAGGAACGGCTTTCCCATTGGCGAGCAGTAGGTCGGCTTCGATATGGACAACACTCCCTCCAAGCTGATTAATGGCTACTTCTGTTCCCACTTTTGTTCTGAGGGAAGGTTTTTCAAAAACAAAACCTATGTTTTTCCCCATTAGGGGTGTTTCATCATTTGTATCGAGAAGAGTACTCAGATCAAGTATGGATTGAATTTGATCCGGTTCTAGTTCTCCTATGGTTAAAAGATGGTTCATAATAGTATTTCGATTACAATTAGTAGTGTTGTTTGAGATGGTTGGGGGGATTCAGGACCGGCTTGCTGAAATACTCTGATATGAGTAAGAAGCAAAAAAAAACCCGCTCAGTTTTGAAGTGAGCGGGTCGGCGATAAGTCCTTTAGCAGTTTAACTGCACACAGATATCACACGCCCGACGGGCGACGACGACGAAGATTAGAAATTTTTATGTCTGTGCAGTTTTGCATGAGCTCAAATTCTACTTAATAATTTTAAGATGCAAATTTATTTTTATAATGTGATGATGTTACTTTTGCCTTGATGCGAAATGAAAGTGAGAACGCAGAAGGCAAAAGGTTTGAAACTGAGAAAGAATCATGCAGTTAGGTATCGTATCCATCTGACGACAAAAGTGACTATATTTAGAGGGTCATCTATGCGTTTTTACAATGAAGAAGGAACCCTGTCATTAAATAAAACCTTATTTAAATATGGTTAGTAGAAATATCATTCTTTCAATGGTCCTCTTCGTATCAGGGTCTGCATTTATCATTCAGGATCAATCTTCTGAAGTTGATACTATAGAAGTGGTTACTGAGGAACGAGTACGAACAAATGCGACCGTCAGTGTAATCAGGGTTAATGGAATTATAGGCCCCACAACTTCTCAGTATATCGATCGGGGTTTACGGAAATCGATTGAAAACAGTGATGAAGCGTTTATCATTGTCCTGGATACACCTGGAGGATTACTGGATTCCACTCAGGATATTGTTCAAACACTGTTAGGAACCGAACACCCTACGGTGGTATATGTCTCTCCAAGCGGAGCCAATGCAGGAAGTGCCGGAACATTCATTACGTTAGCAGCTCATATTGCAGCAATGGCACCGGCAACAAATATTGGGGCTGCCTCACCTGTAAGTATGGGGGGTGGTGAGATGGATACTGTAATGCAGAAGAAAATTTTTAATTTTTCAGAGAGTTTCATCGAAACGATAGCAGAGGAGAGGGGAAGGAACACGGAATGGGCTAAATCAGCGGTTAGAGATGGAGCCTCTATCTCCTCAAATGAAGCGTTGGAATTAAGTGTCATTGATCTGATCGCTGAAAACATCGAGGATCTGTTATCTCAAATGGATGGGATGGAGATCGAGGGGAAAGTACTGCAAACGGAGGGTGCCACACCTGTTGAAATACCTGAAACGCTGGCAGAGATCTTTTTTAGTTTTATCATTCGACCGGAAGTGATGCTGATCCTCACATTAATCGCTATTTATGGGATCATCGGAGAAGTAACCAATCCGGGTGGGATTATTCCGGGGGCGTCGGGAGTGATTGCCCTGATACTGTTATTGTACGGTGTTGCTGCAATGCCGATTAATCTGGCAGGATTTCTGCTGATTGGGCTGGCTATTATTCTGTTCGTTGCGGAGGCATTTACACCGGCTTTTGGAATCTTGATTGGGGCCGGTGCAGTGTCATTTTTCCTTGGAGCATTGATGTTATTTCAGGATTTACCAGAGGAGATACAACTCTCCTTATTTTGGCTGATCCCGGCAACACTTTTAACCGTTGCCTTTTTTACATGGATTGTCACGTATGGAATAAAGAGTTTGTTTAAACCTGCAGTATCCGGGTTGGAATCAACGATCGGAAAAATGGCAGATGTCACAGACGAAATAAAATCCGGTCAACCGGGAAGAATTTTTATTGACGGAGAGTACTGGACCGCCGAGAGTGAAAGCCACCTTAAAGTAGGTGATAAAGCTCAAATTGTAGAGTATATAGGCCTGCGAGTTCGGGTGAAACCGGCAAGCGTTGAATCAGAGGAAAGGGATGGCTGATATGTTGAGGGCGGAGAGTTTAGAATCCAAGTACTCATCATTGCTGATAAATCTCTATTTTAAAGTAGATTGAGGACTTTTTAAAAAGGTTGGCAGAGCTTGATGACATAATGAGCGATGAGTATTAAATAATAAATAATCATATAAAACGGAGTTAATTAATATGGAACCAAGTGAACTAACGAATATGCTGGTTTGGGTTATCACCATCGTTATTTTTCTGTCTGTGTTTTTACCACAGATGTTTAAAATAATGAGAGAGTATGAACGGGGGGTTGTCTTTCGCCTTGGAAAATTTCAAAGTACCAAAGGTCCCGGACTTATTGTCTTGATCCCCTTTATAGATAAAGTGGAGCGTGTAGATCTTAGGGTTCTCACCATCAATGTTGAGCGCCAGGAAGTAATCACAAAAGATAATGTCACCGTAAATGTAGATGCGATCACGTTTTTTCGGGTAGTGGATGCAGAGCGAGCCGTGATACAGGTTGAAAGATATATAGCAGCTACATCAATGCTTGCACAAACAACATTGAGAAGTGTATTGGGTCAGTTTGAACTGGATGAGGTACTCGCCGATCGGGAGAAAATCAATAAGCAGATTCAGAATATTATTGACAGACAGACCGACCCCTGGGGAATCAAAGTTGTATCCGTAGAAGTCAAAGATGTTATCCTTCCTGATTCAATGAAGCGCGCCATGGCTCGTCAGGCAGAGAGTGAGCGGGACAGACGTGCGAAAATTATTAATGCACAGGGTGAATTTGAAGCTGCTACAAAACTGGTACAAGCCGGTGAGATGATTGAAAAAACGCCAACAGCGCTGCAACTTCGTTATTTGCAGACGATGGTTGAGATCAGCAGTGAAAACTCAACATTCACATTTATCCCGCTACCGCTTGATTTTATGGACTCCTTCAGGCCTGTGGATAAGAAGTAATTGTTCGACGCATTCTGTTAATGAGGCCCGATGACAGATGAGTATCGGGTTTTTATTTCAGGCAGAAAGCAGTTTAATAAAAAGTCAATAAGTTAGAAGTAAAAAGGGTATCCATAACGGGCAAAGGGCATAGTTAGTCAATCAATAACAAATCAATATTTAAATAATTAGATGAAACATCTTATAAAAGGATTGCTGGCATTATTTTTAATCGTAACAAGCTGTAGTGAACCGGAACAGCCACAGACAGAGTGGGCATTGGCGATTCATGGAGGAGCGGGAACCATCTCAAGAGATATGCCGGACTCATTGAAACAGCAGTATTATGATGGGTTAAGCCAAGCACTAAGAGTCGGGGAAATTGTCCTGCGTGAAGGAGGATCGGCGCTGGATGCAGTGGAATTGGTTGTAAATAATCTTGAAGATAATCCGCTCTTTAATGCCGGAAAAGGAGCTGTTTTTACCAACGAAGGCATACATGAGTTGGATGCTGCAATTATGGATGGGAGTACACTTGCCGCCGGTGCTATTACAGGATTAACAACTGTGAAGAACCCAATATCACTGGCCAGAATTGTGATGGAGGAATCCCCGCACATCTTTTTTTCAGGCATTGGAGCTGAACAGTTTGCCGATCAGACCGATCTGGAACGAGTGGAGAATGAGTACTTTTTTACTGAAACCCGTTATCAACAGTGGCTCAGATCTCAAACGGATGATGCTACAAATGCGGAACCGCTAAGAGAGTGGGTCGAAGGAGATAAATATGGAACAGTGGGAGCTGTAGCGTTAGATATGAGTGGAAAACTTGCAGCGGCTACATCAACGGGCGGCATGACCAACAAAGAGTTCGGCCGCGTTGGGGATGTACCGATTATTGGTTCAGGTACATTTGCAAATCATATCGCGGCAATATCTGCTACCGGCTGGGGGGAACAAATAATGCGAAATGTATCGGCAAATACCATTGCCAACTATATGGAATTCGCAGACGCATCTCTGGAGGATGCAATGAATTTTGTATTGACAGAAAGACTCAATCCCGGAGATGGTGGTTTTATAGCTGTTGATCAAGATGGCAATATATCGATGCAGATGAACAGTCAAGGAATGTATCGGGGATCGATTAATTCATCAGGAGATAGAGTTGTTTTGATATGGGAAGAGGAATAGATGTTGCCTATTGAAATGATCAATCTTGTTCATTTAAATTTTTCTGAGTACAAGCAGATTCAGGAGTTGATGCACGCTTGTTATCCGGAGATCGAAAATCCTACCTGGGCCAAAGATCAAATCAATAAACTAACAACTCTGTTTCCGGACGGGCAGATTGTCATAAAAGTTGATGGGAAAATTGTAGCTTGTGCCCTCTCCATTATCATCGATTATAAACTATTTGAAAACAAGCATAACTATCTGGATATCACCGGAAACGATACATTTAATACGCATAAATCGGATGGGGATACACTTTATGGGTTGGATCTAATGGTCCACCCCGATTACAGGGGATTACGGCTTGGAAGACGGCTCTATGATTATCGAAAAGATCTGTGTGAAGAGTTGAATCTGAAAGGGGTCGTTTTTGGCGGGCGATTGCCGAACTTCCACAAATTTAACGATCTAAGTGCCAGAGAATATATACGCAAAGTAAAAGAGAAGGAAATTCATGATCCCGTACTCGATTTTCAGTTAGCTAATGATTTTCAGGTGAAAAAGGTCGTGAAAAACTATCTGCCAGAAGATCAGGCATCAGAATCCTTTGCAGCACTTATGGAATGGGCCAATATCAACTATGAAAAACCGGCAAAACGTTATATTCCGGAAAAGTCAGAAGTACGGATAGGACTGGTACAGTGGGGAATGAGGCCGTACAAAAATTTTGAAGATCTTACAGAGCAAATCGAATACTTTGTTGAAGCAGTCTCAGGATACAGGGCAGATTTTGTTCTCTTTCCGGAGTATGTAAACGCTCCGCTGATGGCCGAGTACAATCATCTGTCTGAACCGGACGCCATCCGAAAACTGGCCGATTACACTGAACGACTTCGTGATACGTTTGCAGAGTTTGCCATCTCTTATAATACAAATATCATCACCGGAAGTATGCCGGAGTTCAAAGATGATGTATTATTGAATGTCGGATATCTTTGTAAAAGAAACGGGGAAGTGGAGCGATATGAAAAAATTCATGTAACACCCGATGAAGAGAAAATCTGGGGGATGAAAGGCGGTAACCAGATCAAAACATTTGACACAGATGCCGGTAAAATTGGAATATTAATTTGCTACGATGTAGAATTTCCTGAACTGAGCAGACTATTGGCGATGGAGGGAATGGAAATCCTGTTTGTTCCTTTTCTCACGGATACTCAAAATGGATATTCAAGAGTCAGAAATTGTGCGATTGCCAGAGCCATTGAGAATGAATGTTATGTGGCCGTAGCAGGAAGTGTTGGAAACCTGCCTAAAGTACATAATATGGACATCTCATTTGCACAATCGGTAGTCTTCACTCCCTGCGACTTCTCATTTCCTACTACCGGAATCAAAGCTGAAGCGACGCCCAATACAGAGATGATATTAATTGTAGATGTGGACCTGAATCTGCTCAAGGAACTTCATGAAAAGGGGAGTGTAAGGACTAAAAAAGATCGCAGAACCGATCTGTATGAAGTGATCTCTAAGAAGTAAATAACGTTGAGCAATATTCTTCTTCAAACCCACTGAAATTAAGGTAAATCTTATCTATTGTTAACAATAGCTTAACATAAGAGGCTTAAATAGTCGGTATTTTCTAATGATTTCATGCAGAATTAAATACTGTACTACTTTATGTCTAAAAAATGGAGTGTTAAGAAGTCACTAGCGAATACCTACGCTACTTTTCTTGATATCATTAAAGAAGAGAGATTATTCTTAATCATCATCTCTTTCAGTTTTTTTCTTGCAGGTATAGCACATCCTTATGCTCATATTGCCATGTGGGTTGGTTTTGCATATGCAGCCTATTCGGCAATTGCCAATGACAGTATTCAGACGGTGGGGACATTCCTCGCATCAAACTCGGATCGACCCTGGTATATTCTTTGGCTTTTTATCGGAGGGATTTTTCTGGTTACAGTAAGCTATAGCTGGTTTACACTGGATGGTGATGTTTCCTATGAAAGACTTTCAACATCTGCTCTTGCCGAAGCACCGACAAATTTTACATTTCTGCAAATAGCAGCTCCTATATTTCTGCTGGTTCTGACACGGTTGAGAATGCCGGTATCGACAACATTCTTGATTTTAAGCTGTTTTTCTGCCGATCTGAATGGAATTCTCGACATGCTCACAAAAAGTCTGGGCGGATATTTTGTATCATTCACAGTTGGGATTTTGGTTTGGACTGTCATCTCAAGATGGATATCTAAAAATTTCGTGGGTGAAGCGAAACCATACTGGAACGTTATACAGTGGATCACGTCAGGTTGTTTATGGTCTGTATGGGTGATGCAAGACATCGCAAATGTTGCCGTATATCTGCCCCGAGCACTATCGGGATATCAGTTTATTGCCTTTGCAGGATTTATCTTTTTAGGGTTAGGGTTGATTTTCTATTTACGAGGGGATAAAATCCAACGGGTTGTAACAGAGAAGTCACATGTAACGGATGTAAGGGCGGCAACAATTATTGACTTTATCTATGCAATCTTGCTCTTTTTCTTTAAAGAATTGAGCAACATCCCAATGAGTACAACATGGGTTTTTATTGGTTTATTGGCCGGACGAGAATTGGCGATGAGCTTAATGGATCAGGCAGGTCATGGCAAATCATTTAAAAAATCTATTAAACTAATCCGCAGAGATATTTTTTATGCGGGTATTGGTTTATTGGTCTCCATTCTTCTTGCCATATCTATCAATCCGGACATTAATAGAGAGATCATGGAATTACTGGGATTAGGGAACTAAGTTATAGTAGAGACTCCAATTGATTTGAGATGTTAATCTACAGGTCATGAATATCTGCCACAGGGATCGTTTAGGCACGTGAAAAAAAGAAATCGCTGTTCTGAATCGTGAAGAATCCTTGTATATTACAATTCTTAAATTAAATAAGGATTAGTCAGATAAGCAGGGGATGAGCTACACATTTTTTGATTTTCTACAACTTGTAGGTGCACTTGGAATTTTCATTTATGGAATGAAAATTTTTAGTGATGGCTTACAAAAAGTTGCCGGAAGTAAGTTAAGAGCAATTCTTAAGGGGATGACCAAAAACCGGCTGAGCGGTATTCTGACAGGGTTTGGTGCAACTACAATTACTCAGTCCTCCTCTACCACCACAGTTATGGTGGTCAGTTTCGTAAATGCAGGCCTTATCACTTTTGTGGAGTCAACAGGAGTGATTATGGGCGCAAATATAGGAACTACAGTGACTGCCTGGATGGTATCGATTTTTGGATTTCAGATGAAAATTACTCCTGTAGCCATCAGTTTGATTGGGATATTTTTCCCATTCCTCTTTTTTGGCCGGGAAAAATTTCGAAATCTTGCCGAAGCAATGATCGGTTTTGGGATTTTATTCATTGGATTGGAGTTTATCAAGGATGCGGTACCCAACATTCAGGAAAACCCTGAAATGTTTGCAGCATTAGACTCGTTTACAGAATTTGGTTTTCTTTCTATTCTTATCTTTGTCGTAGTAGGCACAGGGTTAACACTGCTTACTCAATCCTCATCAGCAGCAACGGCAATTACATTGGTTATGCTATTTCAGGGGTGGATAAATTTTCCTATTGCAGCTGCTATGGTATTGGGCGAAAATATAGGAACCACTGTAACGGCAAATATTGCGGCTATTATTGGAAATGTTCATGCGAAACGAGCCGCTCGGTTTCACTTAATCTTTAATGTTATTGGGGTGACCTGGATGCTTCTTCTGATCAATCCGTTTTTGTACGGAATCGATTTGGTGATTCAGAATTTTGTTCCGGATACAGGGTCTATTTTTGGTGAGACTCAGGGGGCAAGAGCTGCCGCTACATTAGGATTGTCACTCTTCCATACCACATTTAATGTACTGAATGTGACTCTGTTGTTTGCGTTTGTTCCGGCGATCATTCGATTTGTTGAGCGTATACAGAAAGATAAGGATGGATCGGATGATGCATTTCGATTGCAATACATATCGGGGGGGTTAATGTCATCTCCCGAACTTTCAATTGCGCAAGCACATAAAGAAATTGAGCTCTTCGGAAAATTGATTGAGAAGATGCATTTCAGCTTCACAGGTCTTCTTTTTAAGAAACAGAAAAAGCAACAAAAGTTCTTGAAAAAAATAGAGAAGAGAGAACAGATAACGGACAATATTGAATTGGAGATATCAGAATACCTTACAAGAATTTCCGGTACCAGTCTCTCCACTGATGCAACCCGAAGAATTCGTTCAATGTTGAGTATTATCAATGATCTTGAGAGGGTAGGAGATCTATATTTTCAGCTCTCCAAAACATTTGAAGGGATGATGAATCTTGAAGTTGCCCTGCCGAAAGAGGCCATTTTAGAGGTGAGCGATTATCTGGATGTGATATTAAAAGCGATCAAGTTAATGCGTAAAAATATGACGAATACAAATGGCGATGTTGACCTGGATTCAGCCATTGTTCTTGAAAATAAGATCAATGATGTGCGTGATCAGATGAAAGAGGCTCACTATATTCGGCTTGAAAAAGGAATATACACATCACAAGCCGGGGTCGTATTCTTAGACTATATAACCAGACTCGAAAAAATCGGTGATCACATCTTTAATGTTCAGGAAGCTTTGGCAGGGAAAAAGCTTAAGACCCACTCTGAAATGGTAGTCGGAAGATAAATTGAATGGGTGTTTCAGTTATTGAGTTTATAACGAAGAAAATGTTGTACCCTTATTCCAATCCGGTCAAAAATCGATCTCTGAGTTCCTGTACATAAATACCAATGTCATTTCTGATTTCAAAAAGCCTTCTGTGAAATTTTGAATAGACAGACGAGGGTATAAAAGGTTCATCTTTGATCTTCTGAAGAAAAAGTAAAGCTTCATTTGCACTGATAAGAGCTTTTTTGGTGTAAGCAATATTGCCTCCCAATACATCGTGCTCAAATCCAAAGGAATATCCACCGGCAAGTTTGGCCGTTATTTTTAAGGTATTGATAACGAATTCATTTAAGGATTTGTTTTGCAGATGTGAGGGCATTTTTTCAGCCCACTTCAAGACATCAACAGAATATTCACGGGAGTCACGATAAATATCCAGATTTTCAATGGATCCATAATCAGAGAATGTGAAATCTTCACTTAGCTCTTTCCACTCCTCACCATAGTCGAAGTCATCCTCATCTGAGTCATCATCATAAAATGGGAAGCTGTTATCCCGAAAGAAAAAATCATCATCTTCCAACTCATCTTCATCATCTTCCCAATCATCCTCATCTTCGGGAAAATAGGCATCATCCAATAGTAATTCTTCCTCAATAAACGCTTCGACGGCATCTAATTCATCCAAACTTTCCTGCAAAAGGGTCATCCATCGAGGCGTATTTCCTTTCAGATCGCTTGTTATGAACTTGCGTAGCTGCTCGCTCCGTTTCTCGATTTCGTTGAGGTGAGACTCCCATTGAAATTCATTCCACACAGGGCCTTCATCAAAATCGTCTGAACTCATTCAGTGATGTGCTAATAGATTTAGGGTTATAGTATTTAAAGAAATCTTCGCATTAAATACAACATAAAAATACAACTTTTTAAAATGAATATCATTGGTTAATATGACAAATTTATTCTCTTTGTTACAGGCTAAACTCATGGATGCATAGGGTTTTATAAGGCTGTTAAAGAGTACAGAGTTAACAGGTTCAAAGTTTCTCCAAAACTCCGATAATCACCTTTGTCATTTTAGGCTCAGCCATTGCAGCAGCGTCTAAAATCTCTTCAATATTCACCGGTTGCAGTGAATCGGGAAAACATTCATCCGTTATGACGGATATTCCCAGGACATCCATACCCATATGAACAGCAGCCGTTACCTCAGGTACCGTACTCATCCCAACTACATCAGCGCCAAGAACTCTCAGGTATCGATATTCTGCCCGGGTTTCCAGCATAGGGCCGCTTAGTGCAACATAGACTCCCTGGTGCATAGGGATCGCCTCATTTAGCGCAACATTTTGAGCAATCTCTCGCAATCGTTCAGTATAGGGATCACTCATATCAGGAAATCGGGGCCCGAGTTCATTGTCATTCGGGCCTATAAGCGGGTTATCTCCCAGTAAATTTATATGATCACTGATCAGCATGATATCACCCCGTTTATAATTGGGGTTCATCCCGCCACAGGCATTACTTACGATTAATGTATCTGCACCATTCTCCTTCAAAACACGTACCGGAAAGACAATCTGATTCATCGTGTATCCTTCGTAGTAGTGAAATCGACCTTGCATGGCTACAATTTCCTTATCACCCAGGGTGCCAAAAAGAAGTTTGCCGGCATGACTCTCCACGGTAGAAACCGGAAAATGTGGAATATCATCGTAAGATATTACGGTTTCAATAGTCATTTCATCAGCGAGCTGACCCAAACCGGTGCCCAAAATTAACATGTAGTTGGGCCGCATATCGGTTTTTGACTGAATATATTCTAACGCTTCCCGGCGGGTTTCACGAAATTGTTCAATGGAGTTATTTTGCATTCTTTAAAGAAATTTTGTGTTTACGTGGTAGAAACGAATGATCAAATTGTTGATTAGAGAGTAATTAAACCCGGACATTTTAAACAGTGAAAAGTGGAAAAGATTCAATATCTGTTGATGCAGATCATTACTCTATTTGATCGATGATATTATCAATTTTTTCATTTCCGGGAATATCCGGAATGGAAGAATCTTCTATCTTTTTTGTGTTTTTTCCTTTGTTCCGATGTGTTGAACCCATTGGATTTTTATCTTCATTGGGCATTTCGGGCACAGAAAAGAGAGATTGTTTATCCCCACTGAACTGATCGAGTGTGTGATTTATATTATCAAGAAAAGATTTCAGGGACTGAACCATTTCTTCTCTTTTTTCTACGATTTGCAAGGTATGTTGTCGAATTTTCCAGCGTTCTCTATGAGCTTCCTGATAGATCGTTTCTGCTTCAAGCTCAGCTTTTTCTATAATGTTTTTTGCTTCTTTTCTGGCGCCGGTCAACTTCTCTTCAGCGGAGCTTTTTGCTGTTTGAAGAGTTTCGTGAAGAGCCTCTTCAACCCGCTCATAGTGCTTTAATTTATCATTTAAGCCTGAAACTTGATTTTCTAATTCACGGATTTTTCCAACCATAAATTCCCACTCTGTAGCCAGCAAATTCAAATAAGATTGTACTTCTGCTTGGTCATAGCCTCTGAGTGCTTTTTCAAACTGTTGTTGTTTAATCTCCAGAGCTGTCAGTTTCATAGGCATGTATTGTTGAGATGAAATTCTGTGAATGAACTGTAAAGTAGAGGTTCAGTTTTCAATTTCGACTCAATGAATTTTTTAAGTGATTATCTACTGGTTGAGCATATTTTTAAGTTTACTACTCTGTTTATCGTTCTCTTTGACCGATTCATTTTCCACTTCAATTTGAATAGCAGACTTCTGTTCCTTCTTATCTGAGTTTTTATTTGAAGACCCGGTTTTTACAGGGAGTTCATCTATTACAATGGTCTCAATATTTGTTAATCTTCTGTCTGTCTTCTCTTTGAACTCTCTCAATGCAGCCAAAAATTCTTTATTTTCAGAAAGGTTTTTCCCTGAACCTCTCTTAATCCAATTATTGATGATACTGCCGACAACGGAGAGAAATACGATTGAAATAACACCGCCAAAAATAATTGCGAGTATAAATGCTTCTTCGGGCATAATGATTCACCTGTTAGTTTACTTGATTTACGTTACTTCTCTTTGATATGATTCATCATTTAAGTTGAAAATACAAAAGATTCACTGTTAGATGAAGTGCTAAAATAGCATTTAGAGATGAAAAGAATTTAAATTCAATCATTTCAAGAGACTATCCATAGTTTCGTTCACCAAAGATTGCGGTTCCAATCCGAAGCATTGTTGAGCCCTCTTCTATTGCAACTTCCATGTCATTGGTCATTCCCATGGAAAGATGCTCAAGAGTAACGTTTCCAACAGCCAGATGCGTATGCTGATCAAAAAGGGATTTCAGTGTTTGAAATTCAGCCCTTACTTTTTCTGCATTATCGGTGAATGTAGCCATGCCCATTAATCCTCTCACTTTCGTAAATGTTAAGGATTGACCATACCTTAAAATAGATTCAAGCTCCTCCGGGTCACACCCGCTTTTTTGATCCTCATCACTGATATTTACCTGAACCAGAGCATTAATGACCCTCTTTTCCTCTGCTGCCCGTTTTTCAATCTCTTTCAGCGCTTTTATTTTATGAACGGATTGAATCCAATTTACCCGATGAGCCATATATTTTATCTTATTCGTTTGAAGATTTCCAATAAAATGCCACTGAATGGTTTCATCTTGGATCGATTTGAGTCGATCTTCCAGAGATTTAGCTCTATTTTCACCAAAATGAAGCTGACCGAGATCCAGTAATTCAAGCACATCCGAATCCGGTTTGGTTTTACTGACAGCTACTAAGGTAATCTCATCCGGATTTCGACCACATTTAATGCAGGAACGCTCTATTCGGGTCAAAATTTCTTGGTAACTTTCTTTAATTGAATCACTCATATGGCTATGTGCTCTTTATCTATTTGTATTCTTATTCAGTAGTAAATTAACAGAATATTTATCCCAAATCATTCAAAAAACAGTTTTTCATTTGTAGTTTTAGTCGGAGCAGATACGACAAATGACTATGAATCTAAAGCAGATTGCTGAAAACTTAAAAAATTAGCTTTTAATGGATCAAAATGATTCGTATTTTTGGAGTCTGTGAAAAAAATTATGATCCACCAGCGAAAATCCATATATCGGACTACCGCAGGGTACAAGTCCCAAAGGAAGGAGAATTGACTTGAAAACCCTCGTACGTCATATAACAAACTTTATACATCAGTGGGCTCCACCCGGTATAAAGATGGATTATGACAATGTGGGCTTGCTGGTTGGAGACCCCTCTACTCCTGTTACGAAAATTTTAGTCTGTCTGGACGTAACGGAAATGATTGTTGATGAAGCCATTCAAAAAAATTGTGAACTGATTGTATCACATCATCCGCTTATTTTCAATAAGATTGCATCCATCAATCCTACTCATGAACAGGGTCGAATTATCTACAAAATGATTCAAAACAATCTCTCTCTGCTCACAGCACATACAAATTTAGATGCCGCACTCGATGGGGTCTCTTTTGTGCTAGCCAATAACTTAGGATTGGATGATCTGCAATTTTTAGATAAAGCTTATCCGATCAGCAGAAAAATTTCACTTACAACTGATTACGAAGATACAGAAGCTGTTTTGAAGCTCTTGAATTACTACTCAGCTGAAGAGGCTCATTTTTATGAAGTGGATGGTAGAAAAGAGGGGCAGAAATATTTTGAAGCGATCATTGATCAACACAATGTATTTCAACTCAGGACGGCACTCGAAAAAGAAGGATTATTGAAAAAAGGCAGTTTTCAGGTGATAGAGATGTCAACTCCAACCAATAATTTTGGAATGGGTGTTTTAGGATACTATCCCGATGAAGGTATAGCCAAAGAAGAGTTTCTTCATTTGGTCTGCCGGGCACTTGATGTCCCGGCAATTCGATACTCCGGCAGTTCAGAACGAATTAAGAAAGTAGCTGTTTGCGGCGGCTCCGGTGTATATTTGAAAAATGCAGCTATAAAAGCCGGTGCAGATGCTTTTGTAACGGCAGATATAAAATATCACGACTATTTTACTGAAAAGAAGAATTTTCTTCTGGTTGACGCAGGGCATTATGAAAGTGAATTTCCGGTAGTGGAAGCGATCCGCAAAGAGCTCTCAGAAGCATTTGATACGATCGAAGTGGAGGCAACTGAAAATGTGACCAATCCAATGAAGATTTACGTAACCGATTTTAAAAATAAAAACATCTAAATACTCGTAACTAACCGCCATGCAAGAGGTACTCCAACAATTCGCAAATCTCCAGTACATTGATAGCAGAATCGATGAAATCAGGCAATTAAGAGGGGATCTCCCTGAAGAAGTCCTTGATATAGAGACGAATATCAACCGATTCGAAGCTAAAATTAAACAGCTGGAAGAGGAACAAACAGCTCTGACTGCTGAAAAGAAAAAGCTTGAACTGGATATAGAAACATCTCTGGATAAAACCAAAAAGTATGAGGAGCAGCAACTGACGGTTCGAAATAACCGGGAGTATGACGCCTTGACTAAGGAGATTGAATCCCAGAAAGCTTTTGTAGAAAATTCACTTGCTAGAATCGAAGAGGTTGAAAAGCGTCTGGAGGAGATCACTGAAATCCTTGAGGTGAATAGAGAAAAATTAAATGACACAGAGGAGCTTCACAAAGAGAAAAAAGAGAATCTGGATAAGGTCATAAAGAGCACTCAATCCGAAGAGGATAAATTACTCGAGAAAAGAGAAGCTTTAGAGAAGGATTTGGATGACCGCTATGTCAGAAGCTATAACAGGCTTCGTGACGGTCTTGCAAATGGAATTGCAGTTGTAGCCATGGAAAGGGGAGCCGCCCTTGGGATGGCACTGCCACCGCAAACACAAGTTGAAATACGAAGAAAAAATAAAGTAATTATTGATGAGCATAGTGGCCGAATTGTGATCGACCCCACATTTTTTGATGAAGCAAAAAAACAGCTCAAAATATAACTGTTTGCGGCATAGACGAATCATCGGATATCTTGCGTTATAAAAAAATTAAATGAATATAGAGTTCCCGGGTAATCGCTTCCCGAACTTTCGGGGGGAGGAAAGTCCGAACACTTACGAGAACCGTGCTTCCTAACAGGAAGACCTTGCCGGGATCGGTGGGGTAGAAAGTGCAACAGAAAACAGACCGCCTGAGATGCTCGCATCCGGGTAAGGGTGAAAAGGTGAGGTAAGAGCTCACCGTCTCGATCGGTGACGATCGGGTGCAGGGTAAACCTCACGGAGTGCAAGTTCATGCAGGTTGTGCGCCCTCGTCGCTATACAACCGGGTAGAACGCATAGATTTCGTCAGCAATGACGAAACCAGATAAATGATTACTATCCTTGCATTAGTGCAGGGACACAGAATTCGGCTTATAGGGAACTTTATATATTTAATGCTGTTTTACGTTTAATAGAGCAGCTTTTTGTTATCGGTTCAAATGAAAATGATTTTGAACCTATTATGAATCAGAATAATTTTCTCTTTTGGGAGTTAACTATTCGTAAATCAAAATTGATAAAAAAAATTAGATGAAAATATTAAAGAGTTTGGTTATCGCAACCATTGCAATCGTATTAAGTACAACATCTCTGTATGCTCAGATGCAGCAACAAGCACCTCAAATGCCCGAGTTGCCAACTTCTTCCGAAGTAAGTGATGATGAAATTACTCAATTAGTGGATACAATCGACGATCTGGAGCCAATACAGATTCGTGCGCAAGTACAGATTCAAGAGGCATTGGAATCGGAAGACATTTCAATCGAACGATTTCAACAGATGATGATGGCGATGCAAAATCCACAAATGGCAGATCAAGTCGATATGACTGAAGAGGAGATGGCAAAGCTTCAAACGTTACAACCGGTCTTAGTTGAAATTCAGGGTGATGCAGATCGTGAAATGGCTAAAAAAATTGAAGAGAATGGATTTACTATGGATCGTTACAGAAGTATTGTAATGGGTGCACAACAAGATCCTGAGCTGATGGCACGAATCGAAGCTGTACTGGAAGCCGAAGAAGAGTAGTAATAAATGGAAGTTAATATAATAAGCTCCTGCCGGAAACGGTCGGGAGCTTTTTTTATAAGTTTACTGAATAACTGCCTTTAATCTTACGATCCAGCTCTCTTTTCACATCTTTTTCCTTAATATCTTCTCTTTTGTCATACATTTTTTTACCCTTAGCCAACCCCACCAAAATTTTTGCATACCCCTTTTTGAAGTAGAGCTTCAGGGGCACAAGTGTAAACCCCTTTTGACTGATGTGCTTATCAATTTCACGAATCTCTTTTCTGTTTAATAACAGTTTTCGATCACGGGTTTCATCATGGTTATGATAGGATCCGAATTCATACACTTTGATATACATGTTTTTCAGCCATACTTCTCCATTGTTTAGATATGCATATGCTTCGTGGAGACTGGCTTTTCCGGCTCGAATCGATTTTACTTCCGTCCCTTTTAAAGCAATACCGGCTTCATACGTATCCTCAATACTGTATTCGTGCCTAGCCTTCCGATTTTCAATCTTAGGGGAGGCGCTTTTATTTTTTTGTTCTGATTTTTTAGCCAAAAGGAGTCTATTTAATTATTCAAACCCGACTTCACGAAGCCCCTCAAGTACTTCAGGATCCGGCTCTCTATTCGGAATGGTATCGTAAATCGTTAATATTTGAGTGATCTGTTCTCTAGCTACAATATTGTTTGGGTTCAATCTTAAAACCTCTGTAAACTGTGAAAGAGCATTGTTCATTCTTGTTCTCATCTCTGTTTGATCAAACGTATTCATGCTGTAAAGACCATAATTGAGATGTGTTTTTTCAAGTAAATTTCTAATTTCAGGATCATCTCTCTCCTCATTGTTTAAGATCTCTAACGCACGGTCATAGCGATTCTCTTCGATGAGCAGATCAATCTGTTCAGTAAGTGTTAAATTTGTGTCAATGGATTCATCCTCAGACGGATTGCAAGCGACAACTCCTACTAAAAGGATTAAAAACAGAAAAATATATTTATAAACCATGTGTAAAAAGATCTAAGAGATTTAATTTGCGAAATAAATTGGGTTTGGGCTGATACATAAAATGAAAATAACCATGCTTATCCATCCCATTCTTCTTCTTGCAGGGGATAGTGGCTGCTCAAGGATCACGGGCGGATGTTCTATTTTAACAAAATAAGCAATAAAGAAACTCCAGAATACCCAAATTAAAGACCCGGATTGTGTAAAACCTGAACTTATGAAAAGATAGATAAATGCTAATCCAACCGACAATACGAATGTGGGTACAATCCAGTTTAATTCTCTGTGAAATGCTTTTCCGAGCAGAAAGAAAACAAATAAAGACCAAATCAGCAGTGAACTGTATCCATACCCCGGCAACCACTCATTTATACTGATATACAGAAAGGGAATCATCTCAATTCCGGCCAGAGTAAGAATACCTCCATAAATGAGCCGAGCCACTTTTTTATGTTTTTCAAATCCGATCAGTGAATATAGAATATGTCCGCCATCGAGCTGACCCACCGGGGTGAGGTTCAGTGCTGTAAAGAAAAGTCCAAGCCACCCCGCAAATAGAAAAGGGTAGTGATACATTTCAAACATTGGGGGTACATTGTCAAAAAAACCGGCTAAAAAGGAGTAGAGAAGAGTGTTGCCAAGAAGTATCGTCTCTACCTCAGATTCGGCTTCAGGAGGATTCGAAGAAAATGTGCCGGTCTCCTGAATGTGTGTGATGATCTCTTCGTGTCCGGCAAAATTTTCTATAAATTCAGGTCCCGGCAGTGTAGAAAATCCATACATGAGTATGATAAGGGATACGACAAACCCTGCAATGGGTCCGGATATACCGATATCAAACAGTTTTTTTGTGTCCCTAATTTGCTCTTCAATTCGGATTACAGCGCCAAGGGTACCGATACCAATTGGAACCGGAATAAAGTATGGAAGCGAGACTTTCACTTTGTGATAAACGGCTGCGAAATAATGACCAAATTCGTGGGTTCCTAAAAATGCAAGCAAAAGTGCAGCAAATAGGGCGCCTTCGGGCCACATTTGCCAATACGAATCGACATTGGCGGTCTGACCCACCCACAATATTCCTGCAAATGTGACACAGATAAATGTTGCAACAAAAAGAAGGGTGTGTTTTAAAATAGCTTTGGTGGAAGGTCTGTTTTTACCCTTTCTTTCTTTGATGAAATAGGGTTCAGATTGTAATTCTTTTTCCGGATTTGGCACGAGTCTGGTTTTAAATTCTTTCAGTTAATTTTGTAGGGTTATGAACGTTCTCTGAGGATTGGCATTGTCATACATCTTGCCCCACCCCGACCCCGACAGAGTTCGTGACCGTCAAAACTGATTGCAATTTTTTCAGAGTTGTTTGCTTTCAGGCTTTTATCTTTAAACTCTTCAATAAATTCATACTGTGTCATATGGCGGTATCCATGATCCATCATGGTTTCAAATGTCTTGGTATTCCGACCATATCCGATAACAACACCGGGTGCCAGGGCAAAAAGGTTGGCGCCATCGGTCCACTGCTCCCTAAACTGACTGATTTGATCTTCGCCGCCACATTTCAAAAATGTAAATTCATTTCCGGTCAGTTCTTCTAATGCTGTTTGAAGAGAAAAACACTGCCTGCATTGTACAAATTCACCTCCTGAAAAAAGATCCACAACATTATGAGATTTTTCCATGATAGCAGGTGGAAAAACGACGCACTCATTTCTGTCAGTAAAAGTAAAAATAGTGTCTAAGTGCATAGAAGATCGTTTTTTGGGAATGTCAACAGCCAATACATGCTCAATGCCCTGAGCGTGTAATTTCTCCGCGACATTCATCAAACCGCTAAATGAGGTCCTTTCACTCATTCCGATCAGTACAATTTTATCAGTGGCCACCAGTACATCACCACCTTCAATCGATTGTTCTTTGCCAATGGAGATTACTTTATTTTTAACAGGTTCAAAAATAGGATGATGTTTTACGATAATACGAATCAGTAAAAACTCTCGTGTTCTGGCTTCTTTAGCAGCTCGTGAAAGAATGATCCCGCTTCCTACAACTGCGGCGAGATCACGGGTGAATAGCAGGTTTGGAGCCGGTTGCAGATTGTTAAACCCGTCTAGAGATCCTTCAACGATATACTGCAATAATTTTTCAGGGGTCAGTTTTAAGAGCTCTTTTTCGACGTTCCTTAGATAGTCATGTGAGAGCTCACTAATCATCATGTCAATAAACTCAGCCCTTACATCCTCTTGTTGAAAACACTCTAGAGCCAAATCCAGTATTTCCAGAATTTTTCCGTCTGAAGGCATAGCGGATTTGAATACCTTAAGCATATCCAAATGCTCATCTCTGGCATCATTTTCAAAAATGATATCATCAAAAAGCAGCTCCTCTTTCAGAACAGGATTTACCAATGACACTTCTCTGCCGGGTGTATGCACAATTACCGCTTTTAGCAGATCTGTTTCAGATGAGATATTAATGTTCATAATTCTATAAATCTAAAATTTCGATGCTCTAAAGATACAATTTTTAAGAGATCTTTTTTGTCTTCAAAATGGATTGTTCTGCAGGGTTCCAAGTCAATTTAAATGTAAAATGATAGATGTCATCAAGAGCCATTTTCCATCCTGATGAAGCAAGTTTTTATAGACATGGGGAGAGTTGGAATGGAGCAGAAATTGAACGGGAATGGAGCAGGAGCGTAGTGGATTTGAAGGGGTACTATTGTGGTCGATAGTGGTAACGTAATACACAATTATAGAGAAGTCCAAAAATTTGTTCATTTAGTTCACTAAGTATTGAACTTAACGAATTAAACAGATATATTTATGTAAAACAGATTAATAAATATAGCATGGATAATCAGAAGCTGTCATATATCGAAGAAATTGGAATCTTTTTTGAACAACTGGGCATGACACGAATGTCCGGCAGAGCATTTGGTTATATGATTGTATCTGATAAAAGTGAAGTATCATTTGCCGATATTCAATCGGCCTTAGAAGCCAGTAAAGGGAGTATTAGCGGCACAACCAAACAGCTTATTACAATTGGATTTATAGAACCAATAACAAAGCCGGGAGACCGCAAGACCTATTTCAGGATAAGTGAAAGAAATGTGGGGGACATTCTGAAATCAAGAATAGAACTCTTTGTCAAATTTTCAACCATGCTAAAAAAGGGCAATCAACTGAAGAAGAAAGATGATAATGTATCCGCTTGGCTTCATGAAATAACCTCTTTTTACGATTGGGTTGGTGATGAAATAGAAAAGATATTAGACCGATGGGAGGATGAGAAGGAAAAGATTCTTACTAAACAATAAAAAGAGGCAGGGATGATAAATTACAGATCAATAACGGGTTCCATAGCATTGATTTTTTTTCTCAGTGTGGGGATGATCACAACGATTTCTGCACAAAATGCAGAAGAGATCATCGATAGAATGGAAGATAGAATGCGGGGTGATTCAAACTACGCTGAAATGACGATGATCATCGAAAGGCCTCGTTATACCAGAGAAGTCAGTATGAGATCATGGTCCCTGGGCAATGATTATTCACTAATTCAAATTACATCCCCGGCAAGAGATCAGGGAACGGCATTTCTAAAGAGAGAAAATGAAATATGGAACTATGTGCCCAATATAGACCGGACCATTAAAATGCCTCCATCCATGATGTCACAGTCATGGATGGGTTCCGATTTCACAAATGATGACCTGGTTCGGGAAAGTTCAACGGTAGACGATTATGAGCTTAATATTATCAAGGAGGAAGAGGTAGACGGTAGGACAGCTTGGGTGATCGAATTAATTCCAAAACCGGAAACACCCATTGTATGGGGAAAAGTTTTGATGTGGATAGATCAAGAGGAGTATCTTCAGCTTAAAGTGGAGAATTATGATCAAAGGGGTGAATTGGCAAACCGGATCGAGTTTCAAGAGCTAAAAGAAATGGACAAACGGTTGATGTTTTCAAAAATGACAATGACACCGGCAGATAAACCGGATCAACGAACCATTATTGTGTATGAGGATATGCAATTCAATATCGAGATAGATCCATCCTTTTTTACACAACAAAATATGAGAAGAGTTCGATGATTTAACATCATAAATAGGAAATCAATGTACATAAAGCTGGCTTGGAGAAATATCTGGCGGAATAAAAGGAGAACATGGATCACGGTAAGCTCTATCATGTTTGCCGTTGTTTGTGCCCTCTTCATAGAATCACTCGAGAGAGGGGGGCACAACCAAATGATCGATAATATGACCAACTTCCATACCGGTCATATTCAGATTCAGGATTCAAGGTATGAAGATGAACCATCACTGGATAATGCATTCGAATATGATAACTCATTCAATGAACGTATAAATGAGATTGACGAGAGAATCTATAATGTGGTTCCAAGAATCGAGACATTTATGCTGGCAGCAGGTGCCGAACAGAGCCGCGCAGCAATGGTTTTGGGAATTGATCCGGAAGCAGAACATCGATTAAATGAGCTGCAAAATCGAATAGTGGATGGACACTTTTTTGAACCCGGAGATGGAACGGTTGTCCTCGGAGAGGGATTGGCCTCACGGTTGAATGTTGCTGTGGGAGATTCATTGGTGCTCCTTGGTCAGGGCCGATTTGGCATGACCGCTTCAGGGATCTATGAAATAAGCGGGCTTTTTCGTCATCCTTTGAGAGATTTCAACAATCAAATCGTATATCTCTCTATTCCTGACGCACAATGGCTTTTTTCAATGGAGGGGATGGTTACAAATATTCTGATAACACCTGATCATTTGAAGTATAACAATCAAATTGCGGAAAATTTAGAGAACGCATTGATTGATGAAAATTTAAAAATTCTAACCTGGGATGAGATGATTCCGGAACTCATCGATGCGATAGAATTTGACCGGATGTCAACCAGGGTTTTTATGGGAATTCTTTACGTTGTAATCGGTTTTGGAATTTTCGGAACCATTCTGATGATGACTCTGGAGAGGTTACGAGAGTTTGGAATTTTATTGTCAATTGGGATGCACAGATGGAAACTGGCAGTTATCGTTTTTATTGAAACTTTTTTTATCAGTATTCTTGGCATCATTTCAGGGTTTGGTCTGGGTATAGTGGTATTGAGCTACTTCTATTACAACCCGATTCAGCTAACCGGAGATATGGTTGAAATGATCGAGGAGATGGGTTTTGAGCCAACTTTATCGATGGCCATTGCTCCGGATATATTTATGTGGCAGGGTTTTGTCATATTTGTGATGTCGCTGATAATCTGCATGTACCCAACCGTGAAGATAGCAATAATGGACATTTTAGATGCCTCGAGGTCGTAATATGAAAATGTTGATGATTATTTCATGGAGAAATGTATGGCGACACCCTGCCAGAAGTGGAGTATTACTGGGTGCCATCATAGCCGGGTTATGGGCCGGTATCGTTGTATCAGCATGGACAAATGGCTTGATAGAACAGAGGATCAATCGGGTTATACAGGAGGAGTTGACTCACCTACAGATTCATCACCCTGATTATCTTATTGAACGTGATCCGGTGTTTTATGTGGAGCAAACAGAGGAAATTGGTAAACAGCTCTCTTCTGATGAAAGAGTTGCCGGGTATACTTTTCGAACAAAATCGGATGGAATCATTCAATCACCTCTCACATCATCCGGTGTTCAAATTATCGGTGTGATGCCTGAAAAAGAGAGAGATGTAACCATTTTTCATCAGAATTTAATGACGGGTGAGTATCTGGATGCAGATGTCAGAAATCCGGTAATCCTGGGGCGAGAGTTGTTAGAAAAGTTGAATTTAGATATTGGAAACAGGGTTGTTCTCTCATTTCAGAATCTAAATAATAATTTCACCTCAGGATCCTTCAATATCGTTGGCATGTATTATACAGGCCAGCCGGCTATTGATGAGTTCAAGATTTATGTGAGAGCTGCCGATCTATCGAATCTGATGTCACACAATCAGATTTATCATGAAATAGCTGTCATGATGAAGAACACTGAGTTAAGCTCACAGTTAGCGGTTGAGTTGAATCAACAATTCAGCAATATAAAAGCTGAAACCTGGACAGAACTATCCCCTGAGTTAAGGTATATGACTGATGTCGGCAGTTCATCATCTTTTTATGTGATGGTAGTCATCATGTTTGCATTGGCATTTGGTATTCTGAACACGATGCTGATGTCAATTTTTGAGAGAACGAGGGAGTTGGGTATGCTTATGGCAATTGGTATGAGCAGAACAAAGGTATTTATCATGATCATGACAGAGTCTGTAATGTTGACATTTACTGGGGCTGTTGTAGGAATGTTATTTGCTTATGAGACGGTAGATTTTTTCAGTGAAAAAGGTTTCGACTTAACATCTGTAGGCGGAGATAGTATGAAAGAATTTGGTTTTGATGCGATCGTGTATCCAAAAATTGCAAGTGAAGAGTATATGATGATTGCAATACTCGTCATTTTAACGGCACTGCTTGCCGCTATTTATCCGGCGATCAAGGCACTAAAGTTAAATCCCGGAGAAGTTGTCAGAGAGTGATGTTATCGGTTATGAAATAAAAAACAATGAGGATAAAATGGGTATTATATCCACCAAAAATCTGTCAAAAATATACAATCCAGAAACGATTCCGGTCCATGCATTGAGAAATGTAGATCTGGATTTCGAGGTAGGAGAATTTACTACTGTGAAGGGCCCTTCGGGATCCGGCAAAACGACACTGCTGAATATGATAGGTGGTCTTGATAAACCGACTGAAGGCAGTGTTATAATTGATGGGACCCGAATCACCGATATGAAAGAGAGTAAACTGATCGATTTCAGGTTACAAAACATCGGTTTTGTTTTTCAATCCTATAATTTGATTCCGGTTTTCACTGCCTATGAAAATGTCTCCTTTATCATGCTGCTACAAAAAAAATCAAAAAAGGAGATGGAAGAGAGAACAAAGGAGCTGCTTGAGGCGGTCGGGTTAAAAGATAAATATCATTCACGGCCCAAGGAGCTGTCAGGAGGTGAGCAGCAACGGGTAGCTGTGGCAAGAGCTCTGGCATCCCAACCAAAATTTATTCTGGCGGATGAACCCACTGCAAACCTGGATACAAAATCGGCAATGAATTTGATTGATCTGATGGAAAAAATGAATATTGAAGAGAATGTCACATTCATTTTTTCAACACACGATCAAAGAGTTATCGATCGCGCCAGACGAGTGGTCACGTTGGTGGACGGTGCGATAGAAAGTGATGAAAGGAGAGATACAGCCGGTTGACAGACAGTAAAATTAATGAAATCATATTTATGTGATGAGCCCTTTTAACACACCCCTGCCCCCCTTTTTAGGGGGGAGTTTTTATTTCCGCCACTTTGGGAAGAGTTGCTATTATTCGCTCTTTGGAAAGGGTTCCAATTTCCCCCAATTTGGAGAGAGTTTCTATTTTCCCTTTTTAGGGGGGTGTTTTAAATCGATAGTTGTTCTTCCTGTTTTGTTCATAGCCTTTGGAGTTCAGATATGTAATGCACAGCTTTCCGACCGTTTTGAAATATCCGGATATCTGCAGGGAATGCCGGTCAGGATTGCTGCAGACTTTCCGGATCCGATAGGCAATAAAATATTTTGGGAGTACAGGATACAAAACCGTTTGAATTTCAGATGGTATGCTTCATCCAAAATTACATTGAATGCAGAGATGAGAACCCGATTTTTTGCAGGAGATCTGGTACAAGATATTCCAAACTATGCAAGTGCCATCAACCGGGATGATGGCTGGGCAAATTTGTCATGGCTGATCGTTGAAGAAGAGGATTGGTTGTTGCAGACCATCCCGGACAGATTAAATGCGGAATGGAACAGCAGCGACTGGCGTGTGACCCTGGGCCGGCAACGGATCAATTGGGGAATCAATACAGCTACAAATCCAAATGACCTTTTTAATATCTACTCATTCTATGATTTTGACTATCCGGAAAGGCCCGGTAGTGATGCCATACGAATTCAGCATTTTTTAGACTGGGCATCGAGAGTGGAATTGGCAATTAGTCCGGCATCCGATATGAAGGAGTCCGTTGCCGCTGTGATGTACGCTTCAAACAGCCGGGGTTATGATTTTCAAATAATTGGTGGATATTATTATAACAGGCTTGCATTGGGAGGGGGTTGGGCCGGCAGTATCAAGCAGTCCGGATTTAAAGGAGAGATTATGCTGTTTACAGATCTGGAACCGACAGCCGATAGCCCTGGTACCAATATTGTGATCGGGATCTCCGGAGATCATATGTTTGACAATAATCTTTTTTTAGTTGTTGAAGGATTATATAACCAGTTAGGCGGACGCGATGATTTTTTGCTGTTTGGATCCGAACTCACAGCTGATAACCCATCTTTTTCGAAATATCAACTCATGACTCAGGCGTCATACCCCTTTTCACCCATATGGTCCGGATCATTTTCAGGGGTTTGGTATCCCGACGAAGAAGCTCTGTTCTTGTCACCGGCGCTTTCATATTCGTTGTATCAGGATATAGATGTTAACATTTTGGCCCAGATTTTTATGGGTAGCAGGGATTCCATTTTCAGCTCAGCAGGAAGTGTAATGATGGCATCTGTAAAATGGAATTTTTAAAAATATGATTTTGAACTAAACTTAACCCGTCAGACTAATCGCAGAACCGCCTGCTTTTGGGCGGGGCGCTCCTCATTTATCCCACGCTCCTATTTTATCCCATGGAGCGCAGCGGAATGAAGCGATAGCGCTCCTCTTTTATCCCACGCAGCGATAGCGGAGTGAAATGAAGTCGAACTTCTTCTTTAATATCACCCGTCCTTTCCCTATAATCCCTTGTTAATCAAAGAACATATAGAATGCAGCTACAGACTAAAACAGTCAGACAGGGGATCAACAAAGCTTTTCTAAAAGAACCGGTAGAGCGGCCGGAGTTTGATACATTTAAAAATAAACTAATAGTCAGAAGAATATACTTCGGATTGTATTTTTCATTAGTTAACAAGCATGAATACTTACAACATTTGAGCAGAAATTTTCTTGGCGACTGTTCAAATTTAGATACAGAGTTAAAACATCATTCCATTGATACACATTGTGTTTTGAGAAAAGATTGGGGTGCAGATGTAGACTCTACTGTAACAAAGAGATTTTATCAAAGAATAAAGAATTTGATAAGTTCTCGCTGCATTGAATTGACCGAACTACCCAAAAAAGGTTTGCTTCCTGAAGAAAATAGTAGCTCACAAAAAACGGTATCTGTGCAAGAGATGACACTACCCATTTTTGAGGATATTGATTTAAAACGGTTGGCTAATGAACAAGAGTGGCAGGGGTTTGATGAGGAGAAATTCAAGCAATCCATAAAAGAATTGAAGGTGGAAGAATCTCCCGAAGAACTGCTTGAATTGCTCAAAGAATAATTTCGGGAATGAATTGCTGGTTTTGGTTTACATAAAATACATTTTGTCAAGTTATGCTTTACAAAACAGCGATATTATAAACCATAAAAGTTTATTTTGTTACAAAAATGTAAAGTATTACTTTACAAATAATGAGTAAAATAAACCAAATACTACAAGAGTGGCCTAAAGGGACCGTTATAACCACAGAATGGCTGAGCAAAAAAGGAGTATCACGTCAGTTAGTAGATTCTTATAAAAAAAGTGAGTGGTTAGAAAGTTTTGGAATGGGTGCTTATAAAAGGCCGCATGATGAGATAACCTGGGCCGGAGCTTTATATGCTCTTCAAGAGTTAGGTGGTTATAGTATCCATGTAGGTGGGAAGTCTGCATTAGAAAAACATGGTCTTGGACACTATATCAGAAGAGGTAAACAGGTAAAAGTAGTTTTATGGAAGAAGCCGGCAGAAAGGTTGCCCCGGTGGTTTACAAGCCAAGAGTGGGAAGAAAATATAGCGGTACGATCAGTCAATCTTTTTAAGAAAAATGATGCTTTAACCAAGCTGGAAATAAATGGGATAACCCTCAACATATCTTCTTCGGAGCAGGCCATACTAGAGTATCTGTATGATGTGCCGAAGAGAGAGGGCTGGGACGAAGCGAATTACCTTATGGAAGGTTTAGTATCATTAAGGCCCAATGTTCTACAAATGCTTTTAGAGGACTGTACTTCAATAAAGGTTAAACGCTTATTTCTGTATCTGGCAGAACAACACAAGCATGGCTGGTTTAAAAAGATCGACAAATCTATAATAGATTTGGGTCATGGAAAAAGGCAGATAATAAAAGGAGGGACTTTAAGTAAAAAATATCAGATAACGGTACCTGAGGTGCATAGGGAAGATCAATACCTCATCTGAGAAATCTCCCCGGTGTACAGTGGAAACTGCTCAATATCAAAAAAATGGATAATGAGAAACATGAAGAAGCCTACGGTAAGTTGGAAAAGTACTTATCAATTTAAAAGGAAATGTTGTGGTTGATATGATTTATTTCTAAAAATTGTTATTATTAACAATAAACAGAAATGAATTAATATGACGTATCTTGAATTCAAAGAGATCATGCAGGAGTTTCCGGTTTTTTCAGTCCGCGAGATCAAAAAGTATTTTCCCGGATTTGATAACCGAAGATTGGTGGAGTGGCAGGAAAAAGGATACATCCAAAAATTACGGAATCGATATTACTGGTTTACGGATCATGAGATAAATGAAACCTTTCTGTTCTATTGTGCAAATGAAATATATAGCCCTTCATATGTTTCTTTGGAATCAGCCTTGTACATTTATGGATTCATTCCTGAAGGAGTCTTCCAAATCACGTGTTGCACAACTCTAAAAACAAACAAATTTGAAACTCCGGTTGGCAATTTTGCTTATCGAAACCTGAAGCCTGCCTTATTCTTTGGATACCATTTGAGGCCGTGGAAGGAACATCATTATGTAGTAGCAGGACCTGAAAAAACAATTATTGATTATTTATATCTGCATAACGAAATAGAAAGTCCAAAGGATTTTGAAAGCTTGCGTTGGAATTCGACTGAAATTTCAAACCAGATATCTACAAAAAAACTCAATCAGTATGCAAGTCATATAGGTTCTAAGGCTTTAAATACCCGAATTAACCTTTTACAAAGCTATTTGAATGCTAACACTTAACGAAATTCAATCGTTTTACCCGGATCAATTACACCGGTATCCAAAATTCCTGCTGAGGGAGTATCTGCAATACAAAATTTTGGAGATTATATATGAAAGTCCCTATGCAAACGGACTATGTTTTCTTGGAGGAACATGCCTTCGAATTGTCCATGGAAATCAGCGGTTTTCCGAAGATCTGGACTTCGATAATCTGTTATTAAGTGAAACTGTATTTGAAAAAGTGGCCAAGATCATTGAAAAAGAACTTACAAGAGAAGGTTTTGAGATCGAAATGAAAACCGTAATGAAAGGTGCCTGGCACTGTCATATTAAGTTTCCGGGTTTACTTTTTGAAAAAGGGTTATCAGGTCATAAAGAGGAAAAAATTCTCATTCAATTAGATACCGAACCTCAGTATTTCGATTATGAACCTGATCGGTTCATACTAAACCGTTTTGAGGTTTTTACGACCATATTAACAACCCCGCTTCCGTTGTTAATGGCTCAAAAGTTGTATGCCATTATCAATCGAGACAGAAACAAGGGGCGGGATTTCTTCGATTTGGTATTCCTTTTGAGTCGTAACATTCAGCCTGACTATAAATATCTTAGTGAGAAGATTTCTGTCTCAGATGCTGAATCCTTAAAAGTTATGGTATTAGACAAATGTCAAAAGTTGGATATGGAAGAGATGGCCCAGGATGTAGAACCATTTTTATTCAAACCATCGGATAGGAAGAAGGTAGTTCACTTTGAAGAGGTTGTGAAGCAATACTCATTTTGATGAGCATAAACAAAGATTAAGATTGTTCACGAATCGAGAACAGGTCGATTTTCCCAGACTTTCCATTTAAAAGTCCGAAAGGAGATTTGTACATTGATTGGACTACGAATCACTAAACATCATAACCCAATGAAGTTTCAATACCTGTTATTTTTATCGATTCTATTCTTTATGTTTTCATCAGGATGTGGGACAATATCACCCACCCAACAAAGTGAACCTATTCAACAAAATGAATCAATACAAGAAAACGATGCACAGATGATCGTCAAAAAAACAGAAGACTTCTTAATAACCGGCGATGGTTCAGCTGAAAATTGGAATCAAGCCGAGTGGACTGAACTTTTACAGCGTCAGGTTGAGGATATGGGTAATCGATACCGATCAGAGTTCAAAATACTCTACTCTGAGACCGGGATCTATATCTTGTATCGAAATGAAGATCGAATCCTGAACGCAACTATCGAAGAGCATTTTGCTGAGCTTTGGTACGAGGATGTTGTGGAAGCTTTTTTCTGGACAGATGAATCGGGACCTGACTATTTTGAGTATGAACTGTCACCACTTAACTATGAACTTCCCCTGATCGTCTCGAATTTAGATGGCGAACTGGTCCACTGGATTCCTTTTTTAAACAGCTATCATGAAGAAAGTGATCGAAAGACTCAACATAAAACGACAATCATTGGTGGCGAAAAGAGAAGTGGCGCAGAGATAGAGGGCTGGATTGCAGAGGTCTATATTCCTTTTAAACTGATGCACCCACTGAAAAATATTTTTCCGGAATCAGGAACAAATTGGCGGGCAAATTTCTATCGTGTTGATTATGATAATGGCATGACCTCCTATTCCTGGCAACCATATGAAACCAATTTCCACGATTATGAAAATTATGGGACACTTATTTTTGAATAAAAAATTTAGCCGGAAATGACTGTCAAAAAGCAGTTAATTTTCCTGAACAACTCAACCGGATATAGATTAATTAAAACTGTTTCAGTTGATGTTCAACTTGTGAAATATAGTGTCCACCGAAAAGATTTGCGTGAACGAATAGAGGATAAAGATTATATAGAGATATGCGATCATCAAAACCGGGTTCCAGAGGGGTGATGGATTCATAACCACTGTAAAATTCTTCCGAGAACCCACCAAACATACGCGTAAATGCCAGATCCATTTCGGGATGACCATAATAAACAGCCGGATCAATCAGAACAGCTTGTCCGGTTTCATTAAAAAGATAGTTTCCGCCCCATAGATCGCCGTGCAACAGGGAGGGCCTGCATTTTGGGAAAAAATTATGTAATGATTTAGCAAGTCGCTCCCAATAGGTGATGATTTTGTTTGATATTTTTCCCGAATCAAGAGCCATTTTAAGTTGTGGTTGGATTCGTTCATACGCAAAAAAATCAGGCCATTCCGTAAAATCGCCATTCTGCTGAGGTAAACTGCCGATGTAATTGTCAGAATCAAACCCAAACATCGGTCTCTCTTTTTGATGAAGTATCGCCAAATCAGCTCCAAACTGAAATGAATCGCCAGTATTTGATTCAGAGATAAATTCCATGAGCAGATACCCCGGATGGTCAGTACCCACTCTGCCAACTGCGAGAACTTCAGGGATAATCAGGTTACAATCAGCACGTTTAAGCTCAGAAAGGCCTTCGGCTTCTCGTTCAAAAAAATTGGGTGGAGTCTTGGAATTCAGTTTTAGAAATAAAGCACCCCGGTTTGTAGAGAGTTTAAAAGATTGATTAATATCTCCTCCCGACACTCTTTTTTCAGATTCAATTACAATATTATGATCTTTTTGCAGATGATCTTTCAGGGAATGTGGTATCATTTAAATCACTCGGACTTCACGTCTGTTTCCAGTTCATCCAGAAGGGTTTCACAACTTCTCTTTACGATCTGAAACACATTTTCAAACCCCTGCATGCCACCATAATAGGGATCAGGAACAGAGCCATCTTCCGGAGTAGAGTCAAAATCTCGCATCAGTTTTATTTTGTGATCAAAATCACCCTGTTTATCGTGGCGTTTGATATTCTTCAAATTTTCATGATCCATGGCTAAAATCAGGTCATACTCATCCAAATCACTTTGTTGAAACTGACGGCCTCGGGAATGTAATTTAACACCGTGCTGGTTTGCGGTCCACTGACTTTTACTGTTGGCCGGTTCGCCTATATGATAAGCCGCTGTACCGGCAGAATCGATTTGAAAATAGGATTGCAAGCCTCGCTCGTTTACCAAATGCTGGAAAACTCCCTCACCCGTCGGACTGCGACAGATATTACCGAGACAGACAAAAATAAGTTTATATGGATTCTCCTTTGTTATGATTCTTTTCATAAAAAATGTTGAATACTAGTTAGGGGGAAAAATTATGTGACACCTGCTCATCCATAAGTAAGGAATGGAAAAGATCATTAAAATGCTATTTGAATGATAATAGAGCTCATATTGAGCTGAAAACAGGATAAAAGCATTAAATTTAATCTGACATTGAGTTTGAATGATTCTATCTTCAGAGCCCCTAAGGCAAGAAGCGAAAATTCATAATTACAGAAAGTACTTTGATTGTGAAGCTTTTCGTATATTTAATGCTTATAAATTTTTCAATAATGAACCACAGTGTTCAATATGTCTAAGAAATTCAGTGAAATAAAGCAGCTTACATATCCAAAAACTGAAGTAGAAATACTTAATTGGTGGAAGGAGAACAAAATATTTCAAAAAAGTTTGGACTCACGGGTTGAAGGAATTCCATTCACATTTTTTGAAGGACCCCCAACAGCCAATGGAAAGCCCGGTATTCATCATGTGATGGGAAGAACGGTGAAGGATCTTTTTTGCAGGTATAAAACGCTGAAAGGCTTTAAGGTTGAGAGAAAAGGGGGCTGGGATACTCATGGATTGCCTGTTGAGATCGAGGTGGAAAAAGCGTTGGGACTTGAGGGAAGGTCTCAGGTAGAGGAATACGGACTTGAAGAGTATAATGCGCAATGCCGCAAGAGTGTGTTGAAATACAAAGATCTTTGGGATAAACTCACGACCAGGATGGGTTATTGGGTGGATCTTGAAAATCCCTACATCACATTTGAAAATGACTATATAGAGTCGGTATGGTGGGCTTTTAATGAGCTGTATGATAAAGGGTTGGTCTATAAAGGGTATAAAATTCAGTGGTATTCGCCCGGAAGCGGTACAGTACTCTCCTCTCATGAAGTGAGTCTGGGATATGAAGAGACTCAGGACCCCTCCATTTTTGTTAAATTTCCTTTGGATGCAGATCCGAATGTATTTTTTCTGGCTTGGACTACCACACCGTGGACGATTGTCTCCAATATGGCTTTGGCGGTTAATCCAAGGTTAGATTATGTAAAAATCAGGGTATCTGAGGATGATAATACTGAACATTACATTTTGGCAAAAGATTGCCTGGAAGAGGCGATCAATCACGACTATGAAATAGTTGATTCCTACAAAGGGACAGACCTGTTGGGATGGGTTTACAAACCGGTGTTTGATTACGCTCTCAAAGAGCATAAAAAAGAGAGTGCCTGGAGAGTGATAGGTGCTGAGTATGTGACAACTGAAGATGGAACCGGTGTTGTTCATACCGCCCCGGCATTTGGAGCGGATGACTTTGAGTCAGCCAAAACAGCAAAGATTCCTATGTATAACCCCGTAGATCGTGACGGTCGGTTTACCAAGCAGGTTAAAGAATTTGCCGGAATGTGGTTCAAAGATGCCGATAAGGAAATCGTGAAAGCGATTAAGGAAAAAGGATTGATGTATCATCACGAAACCTATCTTCACAACTACCCTTTTGATTGGAGAAAAGGCACACCCTTGATGTCCTACCCTGTTGATTCATGGTTTATCCGAACAACAGAAGTGAAGGATAAGATGGTTGAAATTAACAAAAAAATTAACTGGAAACCTGAGAGTACGGGAAGTGGCCGATTTGGCACCTGGTTGGAGAATAATGTTGACTGGGCAGTATCAAGACAGCGTTTTTGGGGGACACCCATCCCGATTTGGGGCAGCGATAAAGATCCGGACTATTTTGAATGCATCGGAAGTGTCGATGAGCTTAGAAAAAAAGCAGGACTAGGTCCGGACGAGAAGATAGAATTACATCGGCCATTCATAGATAAATATACCTGGAAATGCCCGAAAGAAGGTACGATGCGACGTATTCCGGATCTTTTGGATGTATGGTTCGACTCCGGTGCAATGCCTTGGGCACAATGGCATTACCCTTTTGAGAACAAGAAAAAATTTAAGCAGAATTTTCCTGCTGATTTTATTGCTGAAGGTGTAGATCAAACCCGGGGATGGTTCTATACACTCCATGCTTTAGGAACCATGTTATTTGATAAGCCGGCATATAAGAATGTGGTTTCCAATGGACTGGTTCTGGATGCAAAGGGAGCCAAAATGAGTAAATCGAAAGGGAATTCAGTTGATCCCAATGAGGTTATCCAAAAATTTGGGGCAGATACGGTTCGATGGTATATGATGAGCAACTCATCTCCCTGGGAAAATCTTAAGTTCAGTGAAGAAGGCCTGAGTGAAGTTCAGCGAAAGTTTTTTAATACGATCGTGAACACCTACTCCTTTTTTGCACTTTACGCTAATATCGATGGGTTTACATTTTCCGGATCACCTATTCAGAGTTCTGAACGATCAGAGATGGATCGATGGATCATCTCCAGATTAAATTCAACGATTAAACAGACAGATGAACTGTTTGAACAATATGAGCCAACAAAGGCAGCCAGAGAGATTGAGCTGTTTGTTGATGATTTAAGCAATTGGTACATTCGTAGAAGTCGCCGCCGTTTTTGGAAAGAGGGCAAAAGTTTAGATAAAACAGCGGCTTACCAAACACTATTTGAATGCTTGTTAAGCCTGTCGAAAATGATATCACCTATTGCGCCATTTATGGGTGAGTGGCTGTACCAAAGACTTAGTGACGTTGCAAAACAGGAGGAGAAATCTGTACATATATCATTTTATCCTGCTGTTGAGGAGACTGCTATAGACAAGCAGCTGGAACAACGAATGGAGATTGCGAGAGTGATCAGTTCGATGGTACTGCGTGTACGAAATCAGATTGAAGTAAACGTGCGTCAACCTCTTGCAAAAATAATATTACCGATCAGTAAAGAGGAAAGAGCAATGGTTGATGCGGTTAAGGATATTATTTTGGATGAAGTAAACGTTAAAAGTATTCTATATGTAAAAGATGATTCTGATATTGTAAGTAAGTCAGCGAAGCCAAATTTTCCTATATTAGGGAAGAGGCTGGGTAAAAAAATGAAAGACGTTACGGCTAAGATTAATAATCTTAGTACGGATGATATCAGCCAATTTGAGGAGAATGGGAGTATTGAATTGACACTGGATGACGGTGAAACAGTCAGAATAGCCTCAGAAGAACTTGAAATTCAGCGTACCGGATTAGAAGGATGGTCCGTAGAGACGGAAAAAGGGATTACAGTAGCAGTAGATACGGAATTGACCCCGGAGCTTTTACGGGAGGGTCTTTCACGGGAATTCGTGAACCGGATTCAAAACATGCGAAAAGAGGCAGATTTTGAAGTTACGGACAGAATCATCATTGGATTTTCCGGCAGCGAAAAATTAGTTGAAGCCGTTGAAAAGTCAAAAAAGAGTATAAAAACGGAAACATTAGCGGAAGAGATCCATACCAACTTATTGGATGTGTCAGACTTTGTAAAAGTATGGGAAATTGATGGTATGGAGACAAAGATTTCGATTCGAAGAAATATTAACAATTAATTATCAAGATATGACAACCGGAAAAGATACAGGAAAAGAAGAAAGAGTGACTCCCTATAGTGATGAAGAGCTCGAATATTTCAAATCGATTATTTTGAAAAAAAGGGATGAAGCCGAACAGGAGTTGAATACCCTCCAGAATTTATTGAGAGAAAGTATGGAAAATGCTTCGGATGAGTCAGCATATTCATTTCATATGGCAGATGCGGGATCAGACGCTCAGGAGCGGGAAAAAACATATATGTTGTATAACCGGACAAAAAAGTTTGTCAGATATCTTGAAGATGCATTGATTCGTATTGAGAAAAAAACTTATGGCGTTTGTAAAGTAACCGGTAAAAAAATAGCTAAAGGTAGATTAGAAGCGGTGCCGCATACACAGTTGAGTATTGAAGCCAAATTAAAACGTCGTTAAAGAGAATTAATTTGACTGTCAAAACCAAGAAAATTTTCATTTTTCTACTGCCGGTGATTCTGGTGCTCATTTTAGATCAGATATCTAAATATATTGTGCGGACAAATAGTACGTTGCATCGTCTGGATGTCATAGAAGGATGGCTCGCCTTCAATTTTACAAAAAACCCCGGTATGGCTTTAGGTATGGATTGGTTGTCAACACCAACCATCAGCACAATAGCGATTGTTGCAACAATAGGTATTACAACATACATCATGCTCACCCTAAGTAAAGCGGGTTACGCTTATTTGATCTGTATGGGGATGGTTGTAGGGGGTGCTTTAGGGAATATTGCAGACAGAATTTTTATGGGAATTGTTGGGGGATATGGCGGAATACTTGATGGACATGTAGTAGATTTTATTCACTTTAACCTGAAGATTGGTGATTTTTCGGTCTTTCCGTACATATTTAATGTAGCAGATGTCGCCATCAGTACCTCTATTATCATTCTGCTGCTCTTTCATAAACGGATTATGCCTCTTGAAGAGGAGGAAATTGAACTTGGGGGAGAGGTTTCTGAAGTAACAGATTGGCCCGAAAATCCGGTTAATTCAGAATCTTCAACTGCTTCAGGTGAATCAAAAGATTAGCTGATTCCGGAGTTGCCTAATAACCTGAATTATCTTAAAAATAGCTCACTCCAGTAAGAGTCGTTTGAGGAAGCCTTCTTTTTGGAGAGGAGTATCAAAATTTTCTTCTGAATGATCTAAATCCAAATGATCTACGGGGATGGGCACTTCTTCAGTCATTTCAAGGCCAAAACTATTGAGCCCTACCCTCTTGACCGAATTATTGGTCAGTAGTTTTAATTTACGAATACCAAGAGTACGTAATATTTGAGCCCCAACACCATAATCTCTGGAGTCCATTTTGGATCCCAGTTTCATACGAATCTCATCTTTGGTGAGCCCATCATCTTGCAGTTTAATGGCTGCAACCTGATCCATTATATTATACTCACGACTCATCTGATCCATATATAAAACGACACCTTTCCCGGATTTATCGACCAATTTTAAGCTCTGCTGAAGTAGCCCGGTTTTGTCGCTGCGTTGACTCCCAAAAATATCAGCGAGCGGGTTAGCGGAGTGTACACGTACCAGTACGACATCAGTTTCACTCCACTCTCCTTTTGTGAATGCAAGATGATGTTCTCCGGTCAGTTTTTCTTCAAAAACATGAAGCTTAAAATCCCCATATATGGTTGGCATATCCACCGACATCACATTACTGACCAGCGACTCATTCTCCATTCTGTAAGCTATCAGATCTTTAATAGTAATGAGTTTTAAATCAAATCGCTTGGCGAGCGTAATCAGATCCGGCAATCGTGACATCTCACCGTCATCGTGCATGATTTCACATATGATTCCGGCCGGCGAACAACCCGCCAGACGAGCCAAGTCGATAGCGGCCTCCGTATGTCCTGCTCTTCTGAGAACACCTCCATTAACACCGGTGAGTGGGAAAACATGCCCCGGTCGTCTGAAATCTGAGGGTTTGGAATTCATATTGATCAACTCTCGGATAGTATTGGCCCGATCCGGAGCGGAAATTCCTGTTGTGGTAAGTTTTTTGTGATCAACAGAAATGGTAAATGCAGCTTCGTCAGGATCCGCACCATCTGTAACCATGTAATCCAGATTCAATTCAGCTGCGCGTTCAGTTGTTATCGGAACACATACTAAACCCCGGCCATATTTAACCATCATGTTGATTGCTTCTGCCGTGACCTTTTCGGCGGCCATCAGAAAATCACCCTCATTTTCACGATCTTCATCATCTACAACGATGATCATTTTTCCTGCAGCAATATCTTCTATCGCTTCCGGTATGGTATTAAAGGTGAATTTGGACATGATTAAACGACCAGTGCAACCTCTTAAATCAGAGGTTGGTTACTGCGATTTATTTACTTTTTCCGGGATTTACATCTGTTATGGAGCTTTTTTGGAATCTTGCCTTCACTCCACTGTCAATTTCCAATAAAACGGTTTCATCGTCAATAGAATTCACTATTCCGATCATTCCTCCACCGGTGACCACTTTATCTCCTTTCTTCAACTCACTTACTTTGTTCTGAATCTCTTTTTGACGTTTGCTTTGAGGACGGATGATAAAGAAGTAGAAAACAAAAAAGATGGCGCCCAGAAAAATGAGGTTTATCATTCCACTGCCACCGGCATCACCATCAGGCGGTGACATCAGAAAATATGTTGTAAGAAAAATCATAATTGTTCATTAAATAGTTTAAGATTACAGCTCATAAATATAGCGTATTCTACATCCGAGAACAATTATTACAACGGTTTCAATCGATTTTAAAATCTATTGAAGCAGATATAAATCTATTGACAACAGCTATGAAATGCGACTATTCTTTTTTTGTTGATATTCCAAAAGGTAAATAGAGCGGACAAGTGCCAACTAAGCTGGTTAGTATGAATACAACGGCTAAAAGGCCCAAAATTATAGCAGCTGTTCCGGATATTTGCCCTGTGAAATATAAGACAGCCACAACAATGGCTATGACAATTCGGATTAGTTTATCGATGGTTCCCATATTTTTTTTCATGGTAGGCTCACTTTTTATAAGGTTAGGTATTGAATAATGAATCCAAGCAGCGTGACTATAATCAGGCAGAGAAAACAGACAATGAGAAGTTTTTGCCAATTGGGTCGGTTTTGTAACATTTCTACTTTTGATCTTCGTTAAGTGATTAGATCGTTGTTATTAATAGAATATAGAATTAATGGTAAACGGTTTTCATTATTTTTTAAACACAGGCGAAAACTCCTTTAAAGGGAGATCTTGAATACCGGTTTTATCCTCTTTCGAACGTTCCAGAGTCATTTCATAGATAACCCTATCGTTTCTATAATATCTTTTCTGATAATAGAGTGCTTTCCCACCAATCGTGAATGTGAGTCTGTCAATAAGAAATAGAGGGCATCCGATTTCTACATGCAATTCCTTTGAAAGATGCTCATTTGCTACAACAGCAGACATACGATAAGAGCCTTTTTGTATGGGAATTTCATACTGTTTTTCCAGGATGTCGTAAATGGTATTGTCTGAAAGTTCTTTTTCGTTAAGAAGTTGACCATATCTGATCGGCAGCCAGGTAGTATCATAGGCAATTGGCTCATTATCACCCAGACGCAATCGATCGACCTGAAGAACTTTAGTCGACTCTTCAACCTGTAGCAGTTCTTCAAGCCAGGATGGGACGGTAACGGTTTGAAATTTCCTTACAACTGAGGAAGGTGTGAGGCCTGCGTTGGACATGTCTTCGTTAAAATCAGTCAGTTTTATAAGATGATGAGCTGCCCTGTCCTCACTGACAAATGATCCCAAACCTTGACACCTGTAAATAATTGACTCACTTTCCAGCGACTGAAGTGCGCGACGAACAGTGACTCGGCTAACACTAAATTTTGAGGCTAACTCATTTTCAGAGGGTAATTTATCGTCCGGTTTATAGACACCATTCTCAATTTCGGTTCTAAGCCACTGAGAAATTTGTGTATGTCTTGGGATTCCGTCTTTTAACATGATTTTCAGCATTATTTATAATCATAGTAAATAAAAAAAAAGTAATTATCAATACTTGTATCTACATGTCCTGTTGATACAACATTCCTTTAAACGTTGACCGTGTACACCAAATTAAAAAAAGTTAGAATTAAACGATTTAATGTGTTAAGAGTTGCTTTGAATCGGTGGATGTAAAATCTGAATTTCTCATCAAAAAATTTATACTTGTATTGACAAGTAGTTACATTAATTCTATCTTTAGTCAAAATCAATAAATAAACGAAGAAATAAATGATTGAATTATTATCTCAACCTTGGCCCTGGTATATAGGGGGGCCGATAATTGGACTTACAGTGCCCTTGCTGTTGCTGGCGGGTGGAAAAGTGTTTGGAGTATCATCAAACCTACGTCATGTCTGTGCAGCTTGTAATTTCGGCAGTAATGAATTTTTTAATTATGACTGGAAATCTGAAGGGGAATGGAATCTCACATTTATAGCGGGTTCAATTTTGGGTGGTTATTTAGGTGGATATGTTTTCGCAAATCCGGAGCCTATCTTGCTTGCACAATCAACCATTACGGATCTTCAGACATTAGGGATCACTGATTTTAATGGATTTGTGCCTAACGATCTGTTTACCTGGAGCTCTTTAGGATCTGTTGCCGGTTTTACTGTATTGGTTTTAGGCGGATTTTTAATTGGCTTTGGAACACGTTATGCAGGTGGGTGCACATCAGGTCATGCCATTTCGGGTCTGTCCAACTTACAATTAGCCTCACTCATCGCTGTAATTGGATTTTTTATCGGAGGTTTAATTATGACCTACTTTATCTATCCAATAATTTTATCATAAAACAAGTTTGACCAGACTATGAAAATTTCAGATTATCTAAAATATTTAATTATCGGTACCCTGTTCGGATTTGTGCTGATGAAAACAGAAGTAGTATCATGGTTCCGAATTCAGGAAATGTTTCGATTTGACTCCATCCATATGTATGGTATAATGGGTTTGGCAGTCTTTATAGGTTTAATCTCGATTCAAATCATAAAAAGATTTCAAATCAGAGATTTTGAAAGTAATTCGATTTCGATACCTGAAAAAGACCCCAGTCAACGGATCCGATATATCGTTGGAGGTTCAATATTTGGATTGGGATGGGCATTGCTGGGAGCGTGTCCCGGCCCTATGTTTGCACTGTTGGGAAGTGGACTTACAGTGATGATAATTCCTATTATAGCTGCTGTGGCGGGCACATATACTTACGGTGTATTCATGGATAAATTGCCCCATTAAAAGCATCACTCTAACCAGTAAAAGGAGAATAACATGTATTTCAAACAAATTTTTGACAAAAAATTAGCCCAATATGCCTATCTGGTTGGCTGCCAAGCCAATGGCACTGCAGTCATTATCGATCCGATGAGAGATATAGATCAATATATTAAAGAGGCTGCAAATGAAAATCTGATAATTACAGCAGCAGTAGATACTCATATCCACGCAGATTTCATTTCGGGACTTCGAGAATTTGCTGAAAGGGGGGTTAAAGTCTATGCATCAGATGAAGGAGATAGTGACTGGAAATACGAATGGCTGTTAAACAGTACCTACGATTATGAATTATTAAATGATGGAGATGAATTTAATATAGGTAACATTGTTATTAGAGCCTGGCATACTCCCGGGCACACACCGGAACACCTCAGTTTTTTTATCACTGACGGTGCTGCTTCCAATGAGCCAATGGGAATTGCAACGGGAGATTTCATATTTGTAGGGGATGTTGGGCGCCCGGACCTACTTGAATCAGCTGCCGGACAACAGAATGTTATGGAGCCTTCTGCCAGAACACTCTTTAAAAGTGTGGAATCATTTAAAAGTGTTCCTGAGTATATGCAGATCTGGCCGGGTCATGGTGCAGGCAGTGCCTGTGGCAAAGCACTGGGCGCCGTTCCGGAGTCAACCGTCGGATATGAATTGAGAACCAACAGTTCACTAAAAGCAGCCACATCAGAAAATCATTTTGTCAACTTCATTCTTGATGGTCAGCCCGAACCCCCTCTTTATTTTGCAAGGATGAAGAGAGATAATAAAATAGGTCCGGCTGTTATCGGTGGGCCGCCAAAAGTTCAAAGGCTTCCAGTTCAAAAGATTAAAGAGATTGCAGACAGTAAGAAGACAGTCATATTGGATACACGTGAAAGAGATGCATTTTATACGGGTCATATTCCGGGATCCTTGCTTTCACCTCTAAACAAGCAGTTTAACACGGTTGCCGGCTCTTACATAACTGAGGAACAGAAGATTGTACTGCTAGCCGATGAGTCACGAGTAGAGGAAGCAATTCTGGATCTTTATCGAATCGGATTGGATAGTGTAATAGGATTCATTACCGAAAAAGATCTACAGAAATATAAGAGTGAAGGGGGAGAAATTGAGACTCTTGAGGCTGTAACATTTGAGGTATTGAATGATAAAGATGCAGATGATAAGGTTCTGGATGTGAGAAAACAGTCAGAATTCAATGAATTCAATATTAACGGATCATTAAACATTGCTCATACACGATTACTCCCAAATATGGAGAAATTATCCAGGGATCATACATATTATGTCCATTGCCAATCAGGGGGAAGATCTGCTGTTGCAGCGGCTCTTCTAAAAAGAAGTGGATATAACGTAGTCGTTATTGATGATGAAATCGAGAGATATAAAGCAACAGTCACAATATAGTGCAGTATAAAATAAGGTAGCAACATTGAGTCTTATCCTCTTTTAACAATCTTTCTTTTCAGAAAAGTCAAGGCCTCTAATATTAGAAAACATGTATGAGTTTCAGTACAATTCCGGTATTGATCAAGTAACATCTAATCATACCAAGTCTATCACTTAACATATGGAACCACAAATTGCGATTGTTCTGGCCATAATGGCTTTTGCGATTTTTATGCTTGTTACAGAGAAAATCCGCATCGATGTGACAGCGATACTTACCATGCTGGCTCTGAGTTGGAGCGGTATATTAACAAGCAGTGAAGCTCTCTCCGGCTTTTCAAGTAATGCGGTTGTAGCCATGATTGCTGTTATGATTCTGGGTGAAGGAGTAGCCAAAACCGGGATGATGTCACGGTTTTCGAAGTGGTTACTCAGGAGGGTAGGTTCTGATAAAAAAAGAGTCTTAGGTACCCTTTCCTTATCCGTGGGAACCCTATCCGGTGTTATCCAAAATATTGGAGCTGCGGTACTATTTTTGCCCAGTATCATCGATATCTCCCGTAGAATTAAAATATCTGCTTCTGAAATGATTATGCCGATCGGTTTTATGGCGATTATCGGCGGCACCTTGACGATGGTTGGATCGGGACACCTGATACTGACAAATGACCTCCTTGAAGCTGCAGATTTGGCTCCATATGGACTATTTGCGGTTACTCCTGTTGGAATTGCATTGCTAATTTCCGCAATACTGTTTTTTATCTTCTTTGGAGAATATTTTCTACCTCAAGCTTTAGATTCGAGTGCCCGGGAGAAGACAGAGCAAGAGAAAGTAATGGATGCATTTAACCTAAACAAGGAGATTCAATATTATAAAATCCCGGATATCTGCAGTCTGATAGAAAATAATATTGAAAAATCAGGTGTCTGGAGTGATTATCAGATCAATGTTTTAGCCCTTTCAAACGGGAAATAAATAGATTATGCCCCCTGGAGAGAGACAAAAATGTTTGCCGGTCAAATCATGGCACTCTATGGTGATGATGACAACATTCATCGTTTTGCAGATTCCTATGGGCTTATTCAAATTGACGACGAAAAACTTTTTGAAGACATGAGTGATCCTGACGAATCTGGTTTTGTTGAGGTGATTGTTCCCCCTCGATCGGAGTTGGTGGGTCAAAGTATCAGACAATTTTCAATGCGTAAACGATTTTCTGTTGAACCAATTATGCTGTTTAGCAAGGGCGATCTAGTGAATGGAGATTTTTCAGATTACATGATCAAAGCCGGAGATACATTTATCATTTATGGCCCTTGGGATCATATAAAAAACCTACAGAGTACGGATCCCTTTGTTGTGGCAACTCCTTTTGCAGTAGAATCAAAAGATCCATCTAAAACCTTGCAAGCCGCAGGCAGTTTTTTGTTAGCTATTGTATTAGCGATGAGCGGATTTTCTATATCGATTTCATTCCTGACAGGTGCAATGGTTATGGTGCTGTTAAATGTGATGACGATTCAGGATGCTTATAAAGCGATTGAATGGAAAGTAGTGTTTTTATTGGTTGGATTAATACCTCTCGGTATTGCCATGCAAAACAGTGGAACAGCTGAATTTTTAGCCGGAGGAGTGATGAGTGTCGTTGAAGGGAGTCATCTATTGATACTTCTTTTTTCGGTTGCCATTTTATCCACAATTTTTTCTTTGGTGATGTCTAATGTTGGAGCTGTAGTTGTTTTAGCACCCCTTGTTGTGAGTATCGGTTTACTTGCAGGTGTTGATCCAAGACCTTTGGTATTACTTGCAGCAGTGAATGCAGGGAACTCGTTTATACTGCCTACTCATCAGGTTAATGCACTAATGATGACAGCGGGAGGCTACAAAACGATAGATTATTTTAAAGCAGGTGGTGGCATGACCGCCATATTTTTATTCGTTTCTGTGCTGTTTTTTTACATTACTTTCTTTTGATAAACCGACACTCAATTCGATATTTTTAACTACTAAAAAAGAGTAAATTGTATGGTATTGTTTTATTTGTGTATTTAGCTTTATCCCGGAGCGGGTTCAATAAAAAGTACTGTTATCAGACTCCATCTTGGTCAGGAGTTCCGCTGCTTTAAATCGTACACCGAAATTTTTCTGCAGTTTTGCCAGAGTTTTATTGATTTCGGGAACTCCCAATTTGTCGATATATCTGAATGGGCCGCCCAAAAACGGTGGAAATCCAAGCCCCAGAATTGCGCCCAGATCCCCATCTGATGGACGTTGAAGAATATTCTCCTGCAGGCAGAGGACGGCCTCGTTGATCATCATCATAGACATTCGTTGACGTATGATCTCATCATCAAACGATTTTCTGTTACTTCCGCCAAAAAAATCGTAAATCTCAGGATTGATCTCTTTTTTCTTTTTTGAATCATCGTATGTATAGAATCCTTTTTTATTTTTCCTGCCTTTGTATCCGGCTTTTACAAGCTCGGCTGCTTTGTCACTCGTTTTTGCCCCTCGGGATTTGAAAAGATCACTCAATACTTCCGCTACATGTGCACCTACATCAATTCCGACTTCATCAAACAGAGCAATAGGTCCTACCGGAAAACCAAACTGTTTCATCACGCGCTCCAGCTGTTCGATTGAGGCTCCCTCTTCGAGCAGAAGCAGAGCTTCATTCATGAATGGAGCTAAAATACGGGTGGTATAAAATCCCGGCCCATCATTCACTACAATTACCGTTTTTCCCTGTCGAAGCCCGACATCATAGGCGGTGGCCGTGACCCAATCCGCAGTTTTGTCGGTTTTGATGATTTCGAGAAGTGGCATTTTTTGAACCGGAGAAAAATAGTGCATACCGATAATATTCTCAGGCCTCTTTGCCTTTGCTGCAATATCTGAAATGGGAAGTGATGATGTATTGGAAGCAAAAATTGTCTTTTTGCCGGAGGCCTTTTCAACCTCTTTTACGATCGACTGTTTTAAATCCAAATTTTCAAATACAGCTTCAATAACCAGATCAATTTTATTAAATGGATCGTAGCTTTTTGTTGGATGGATCGTTCCCATTTTTTTATCCCGTTCAAAAGAGGAGAGTACTCTCTTGGAAACAAGTTTATCCAGATTATTCTTAATATCATTGACTCCTTTCAATGCATTTTCAATGGTTTGATCTTTTAGCCAGACTCGAATCCCATCATCTATAGAGACTTCGGTGATTCCCGATCCCATGAGTCCGGCGCCCAAAACAGCCATGCGACTCACTTTTCTTTTTTTCTTTTCCCATGGATTTTTTTTGGCATCATTCATTCCAAAAAAGAGTTGAACTAACGCACGTGATTCCGGGGAAACAGCCAGTTCACCAAACAGTTTTGCTTCGTTTTGAATCCCTTTTTTAAGTCCATGTTTGAGGCCGTATCTAACGCTTTCAATGATTTTTAAAGGTGCCGGATAATTCCCTTTGGTTTGCCCCAGTGTCCGCTTCAGTGCCTGACTAAAGATAATTTTTTTACCTATCGGATTTCCTTCCAGCAGTTTCTCCATCCACGATCGACGGTCGGTTCGTTTAAAGCTGTTATTTATTAGTTTTTTTACTGCTTTGATACCTGCGGTGATGATGGCATGTTTGTGAACTACTTCATCAGCAAAACCGGTTTTTTTTGCCTGATAGCTATACATGTTTTTGCCCGGCAGTATGTAACCCAATGCTTTTTGGATACCAATCAATCTAGGCAGCCTCAATGTACCTCCCATTCCCGGCAGAAGCCCTAATTTTACTTCAGGCAGACCAATTTTTGTTGAGCTATGATCCGAAACAATCCGATAGTGACAGGCAAGTGCGAGTTCCGTTCCGCCGCCCATGCAGGATCCGTGAATTCCAACTACGATAGGTTTTTTAAGATTTTCAATTCGCAGGAGAATTTCATGCCCGGTTAGGCTGAGTTGTTCCAGTTCTTCAGCCGTTTCCAGGGTTTTAAACATTTCAATGTCTGCACCGGCAATAAAATTTTCCTCCTTTCCACTGATGAGCAGGGCTCCATCGAGAGAATCATCCTTTTCAAAGGAATCAATAAATGAGACGAACTCATCTATCAGTGCTTCATTGAGTTTATTTACTTTTTCACCGGGAGTATCCAGTGTAACAACGGCAACACGATCAACGGTTTGAACAGAAAAAATAGACGTCTTCATAAGGTGTATATTTTAGTATCGATGAATTAACTTTTAAAAGATTCGATGATCATTGCGTGTCCTTGTCCACCGGCCGCGCATGCAGCGATCAATGCATACCGTCCGCCCTCCTGGGCCAACCGATTTGCAGCGGTTGTTACAAGGCGATTGCCTGTAGCTCCAAATGGATGACCAAGAGAAAGCGATCCGCCTCGTGTATTTAATTTTTCAAGAGGAATTGCTCCCACTTTTTTGTCTCGGTTAAGATGTGATTTGGCAAATTCTTTACTATCAAGAGCTTTTAATACGGCGACCATTTGTCCGGCAAACGCTTCATGAAACTCAAAAACATCAATATCATTTAATGTGAGGTTCATTTCATCCAATACGACAGGAACAGCCAAAGCCGGACCAATCAACAATTCATCGCCCGGTTTTTTTGCGACATATGTAAAACTTCGAATAATCGCTTTTGGTTTAAAACCCTGTTTTAATGCGTACTCTTTTTCCATCAGTAATCCGGCAGATGCACCGTCTGTGAGGAAGGAAGAGTTGCCGGCAGTTACCGTACCGTGCGGTTTGATAAAAGCCGGGCGCAGTGAAGAGAGTTTATCCAGGGTACTGTCGCCCCGAACGCCATTGTCATGATTCACTACTTGTTTTCCATTATTGACGGAAACAGGGATGATTTCGTTATCAAAGAGGCCCTCATCCTGTGCTTTTGCTGCTAATTGATGAGAGCGGAGTGCAAATTCATCTTGTTCTTCCCTGGTAGCTCCATATTTAGCAGCCATCTTATCACAACTTTGTCCCATGGTTTCACCGGTAGAAAATTCGGATATCGATGGGATTTCAGGAAGAAGGTCGGAGGGTTTCAGTCCTTTAAAAAAACTCAGCCAATCGGTGGGTTTCCTGTATTTTTGTGTTTCAAGCAGTTTTTGCCGGAATCGTTTCCGAAACCGGATTGGGATATCACTCATAACCTCAACTCCTCCGACGGCGGCGCTATTTATCTGGGCCATAGAGATCGCATTAACAGCAGTTGTTATAGCCATATTAGAAGAAATACATGCCATTGAAATGGTGGTGGCGGGTATATGGCCTGGCAGTCCGGCCGCCAAGGATACTTCCCGCGCTATATTACTCGTATTGATATCTTGAATGACATTACCAAAATAGAGATGACCAATATCATTTCCGTCTACTTTCGTTTTTGTGATTAATCCCGTTAAAGCAAACCGGCCAAGATCGTATGCAGAAAATTTTTTAAAGTCGGTCTGAGATCGAAGAAAAGGGGTACGCACCCCATCGATGAATACAACTTCCTTTTTTATGGATGGATTCTTCATGTGAAACAATAAAATTGTGATTAACGGGGGCACTTAACAGTGTTAACTATACCTATATAGATAAAAAAAAATTAGTTTACTAAAAACTGTTTTATCAGATTTATATAGTTCTTATATTTAAGACTATTCGATTATTGAGGGCACTTAGCTCAGTTGGTTAGAGCACCTCGTTTACACCGAGGGGGTCGGGGGTTCGAATCCCTCAGTGCCCACATCAAGACATGTAAACAAGGACGGTTCAAAATTTGGCTGTCCTTTATTGTTTAAATTGGTATTATTTATATTGGTTTCAATCTAATAATTGTTGAACGTAATACGTTTATACAGATAAAATGTCTTTTTTGAAATCTCTACCCATCAAAATTTCTAAACTTATGTTAAAATATCTATCCATTTTCATCACCCTGACTCTCCTCCTATTTACATTTAGTTGTACTACAATTGAAGTTACCGAAAGTGATGCATTTGATGCTCACAGGACCATTACTCCTGCTACCTTTGATGTGAATGAATACAATTTTCATGCCCATACAATTGAGACATCAGATGGAGAGTCACTGGATGCATGGTTTCTAGAACGTGAGGATGCAGTTGCAACCGTGCTTTACCTGGGTGGAAATGGATTTCTGATGGTAAAATCCCGTCCTTTGATCCAGGCTTATGCCAATTTACCGGTTAACTTACTTATGATTGATTATAGGGGATATGGCCTCAGTTCCGGTGATCCAACCGTCAGAGGTGTTCAGGAAGATGCAAGATCAGCGTTTCGTTTTATCACATCAGATGCTGTACCGCAAACCGATAAGTTATATATTCATGGACATTCAATGGGTTCTTTTTTATCAGCTCTCCTCACTGAAGAAAACAGTGTTGATGGATACATCCTCGAGAGTCCGGTTACAGATGTTGAAAGCTGGACAAAACGATTAGTACCCTGGATAATGAGGCCATTTGTCCGATTTCAAATAGACGATGAGATCAAAACACATAATAATTCTGATAAAGTGGCCTCTATTACAACTCCCATGTTGATAATCAGTGGTACAAATGATGATGTTACACCGATCAAAATGGCTGAAGAACTGTACGAAAAATCAGCATCAGAACAGAAAAAATTAGTGAGAATTTCAGGCGGTGGTCACAATAATCTCTCAACCTACTCTCTTTTCAGTAGGTCACTTGAGGAGTTTATCAGATAAAATGAATGGGGTTTACTTTTTCTTTTTATTGGTCTTTACCCCTTTCCAGATAAAAGAACCAAGCCAGGCAGAGAGTATGCCTATTACCATTGCCATGAGTAGTGAAAGCTCAAACCGGCTCTGAATGTAACTTGTGAGAAGGATGGTTGATACAAAATGGACAACCACTGCAGTTACATATCCGATGGCAAAACAGCCAATCATATCTCTCAATTTCAGGTTTACCACAAACTGAGAAATAAAGGAGGCAAGTACGCCTAAAAGTAACCAGATTAAAAGAAAAGATATCTCTGTAAAATCTATCTGTCTTGCACTGCTGGTCCACATTGGCAAACCTGCTGCAATAGTTGAAATCAAAATGGTTATTAATCTGTAATTATGACGTGTAGCTTCAAGCATGGTTGTTCATAAATGTTTTGTGATATAATAGATATGACAGATAATAGTTGTAAATATCAGATAATAAAAAGTGAAATTCTGTATTAATTAAGATTCAATATATCGGAGTGAATAAACTAATTTCCTGATTACAAAAATAATCAATACATTTTGAAACACGAATTTGTACAATTAACGATCTATTTAACCAACATAATTTTATGAATATCAAATTTGTAAAACGTTCACAGATAAAATCCAGTAAAAGAAGGGCTTCAAAATTCAGGCCATTAATGGATGCTCTTGATAAACTGGAACCGGGTGGGCAGGCATTAGAGGTAACATACACGAATGAAAAGAGTGTAAACTCAATGCGAACTGCTGTTTATCAATACAATCAAGAAAATAAGGTTAAAATTAAAAGCGGTAAAGATACCGGCAACAAAAAGATCTATTTTTACAGAGAAAAGTAGAAGGTAAAATTCAAATTTTCATGATTTTTACGTTTCAGATGGTTCCTTATTTATTGGGGATTCTTTTGAAGATTGAACCCATTTGAGATATAGATCTCTAACATCTGCAATCTGCCGGTCAAGAGATCTTTCTTCAGGATTTATTAGTTTGATAGGTGGATGAATATATGCCGTTATGATACCCGGTTTCGTAACCATAAAAGCACCCGGACTAAGTTCACTGTTCCCATCAAAAAAAATCGGTATTATAGGATAATCAAGTTCTAAGGCCATATGGAAAGGCCCTTTCTTAAATGGACCGATTATACCATCATGTTTTCTGGAGCCTTCCGGAGACATCAGTAAAGACAATTTTTGCCGCTTTATTCTGGCCACATTTTTTTTCAGAGTATTGACAGCTTTTTCAGATTTCTCTCTTCGGATAAAAACCTGTCCCGTAAGTCTGCCCAGTAATAAAAAGAGAGGATTATATTGAAACTGCCACTTGGCTACAAATCGTATACGAGGCAATCCAAGGGCCAATATCGTGAGTACATCCAAAGTGGAAGCGTGATTGATAATGTAAACCGCTTGATCCGTAACCGGGGCTGTTTTGGATTGAATAACAAATTGTATACCTGCAATCCGAAGAGAAATTTTGGCAATCGGACACGCAATTTTTTCAACCACTACATTGGTTAATTTTCCAAAAGATAGAAGTAATAGTATCAGTATCAGTGGTGTACAGATGATAAGGAGCAGAAAAAAAGAGAGGATTGAGAGAATACTTCTCAAATAATCAAAAAAAGTAAATGTGACTGTTTTGGAAGTCATTTTGGGTGCAAAGAGCATTAGATTTTTCTAAATATATCAAGAGAGAGACAAAATCCTAAGATCCTTTTATGACAATAGGGACATTCTATCTGAAAGCATCTTCGAAATGGGTAATTTTAGGCGCTTCGGTTTTTTTCTGAAGAATGGAGATCACATCAAAACGGGCGATGGCAGTCTCCATTTTCCGTTCATACATCCATGCTTCGGCCGCTTTTTTGATATTTTTTTCCTTAGCCGGTGTCACAAATTCTTCGGGATGACCAAAATATGTCCCCGACCTCATTTTCACCTCAATAAAAATGATATAATTACGATCTGTGGCTACAATATCGACTTCCGCTTTTTGAAAATAATAGTTTCTGTCAAGAATGATCCAATCTTTTGCTTCAAGGTATACACAAGCCAGATCTTCTGCTTCATTTCCCCGCTCTCGGTTCGATTTTTTATTATGACTGTTCATTACCGGTTGAAGGTTTATTCCCCTTAAGGGATTGGTGTGCTTCCGCTATTTTAACAAGATGCTTTAAAAAGGTGAGATTTTTTTTATTAATATAAGGGAGCAGAGCTTTTGTGAATCGTTCAAACATCTCTAAAAAATCGATGAACTCCTCAATTCTCTTTTTGAAATCTATTTCATCCTGGAGCATTTCATGATCTTTTTCAAACAAGGAGAGTGTTTCCGTTAAACTCTCTTTAATCGGATCTATTTCTCGCTGATGCCTCTCTTTAACAATGATAGTGACAATATTCCAAACATCATGTTCAGCGGTGTAAAAGTCCTTTCTCTTGCCCTTAAAATGTACTTTTTGAATGAGTTGCCACTGAATCAGGTTACGCAGATTCATATTTGCATTTCCACGGCTGATACTCAACTGTTTCATTATGGTATCCGTATCCAGCGGCCGGCTCTCGGCATAGAGCAACGCATGTATCTGAGCCATGGTTTTATTGATACCCCAAGCTGATGCCATCTCTCCCCATAAGAGTACAAATTGATCTACAGCCTGCTGATGGGTTAAGGATTTATCCGGATCTGTGGAGGGGAATTTATTTTGTGTCATCTGCTTTTTTTTCTGCAGATTCCGGTTTAGACTCTTTCTCTTTCTCTTTCTCTTTCATATCACTACTCTCTTTTTTTGATTTACCGCCGTTTTTGTAATCCGTAACATACCACCCGGTTCCCTTGTAAACCACTCCACCACCTCCGGAAATAATTCGTTTCACATCCTGACCCGTATCCGGACATTTTGTTAGTTTTTCAGCATTTATGCTTTGAGTAATTTCAAATGTTGTACCATCTTCTCGTTTATATTCGTATGTAGGCATATCTCTATAATAAATTAAATTTTTACGTTATCGATTCGAACAGGAACTGTTTCGCTGTTTTTCAAGAGAACGTTCATGCAGAAAATGTACCAAAATGGAGTTTCTGCACAACATGTCAGGCACTAAATCAGTGCTTTTTAAGTGAGTGAAGAGAGGCCATCTTTAATTCTTTGAATAGCCTCTTTCAGTTCGTCCATGGATGCTGCATAACTCAAACGGATCCCATTGGGTTCACCAAAAGCGTCACCGGGCACAACGGCCACACCCTGTTGTTCTAACAGATAGAGTGCAAGATCGGTACTCGTTTTAATCGATTCTCCTTCGGATGTTTTTTTCCCTAAAAAAGCGTGTATATCGGGGAATACATAAAAAGCGCCGGCCGGAACAAAACACTCAACTCCATCGATCGATTTCAGAGCGGCTACAATATAGTCGCGTCGTTCTTTAAAAGACTCTCTCATCACTTCAACCGGTTTCATCGTTCCGGTATAGGCAGCCAACCCGGCTTTTTGTGAAATAGATGACGGTGCTGAGGTCTCCTGGCTCTGAATTTTAGCGACAGCATCAGCAATGGGTTGAGGTCCGGCCATATATCCGAGGCGCCAGCCGGTCATGGCAAAACCTTTTGAAAATCCATTGATCAAAACGGTTCGGTCTTTTAGATGAGGGGCGGCATTCAGTATGCTCGTATGCTCTTCATCAAAAACGATATACTCATAAATTTCATCAGAGAAAATGAGCACATCAGGATAGTTGTCGAGAACGCCGGCGAGCTCTTTAAGTTCACTTCGTGTATAACAAGCCCCTGTTGGATTAGAGGGGGAACAAAGGATAATACCTTTTGTTTTCTTATTTAACGCCTCATCCAGCTGCTTAGGTGTCAATTTATAACTGTTATTAAATTCAGTCTTGGCTATGACAGGAGTGCCACCGGCCATCTTTACCATCTCCGGATAGGAAACCCAGTAAGGCGCCGGTATTACTACCTCATCACCCGGGTCGATAGTGGCAAGCAGTGCAAAACCGATCGACTGTTTTGCGCCGTTTGAGACGACAATCTGGCTTGGCTCGAATCGCAATCGATTTTCCTGAAGCAGTTTGTTACAGATCGCCTCTCTGAGCTCCGGCATACCTGTATTCATGGTATAACCATGAAAGCCATCCGTGATCGCTGTAATTGCAGCGTTGCAGATGTGAGCGGGCGTTTTGAAGTCAGGTTCCCCCGCACTTAGCGAAATGATAGAGGCACCACTTCTGGCAAGCTCTTTCGCTTTGGCAGATATTTTTAGTGTTTCAGAGGGGGAGATGTTTTTTGCCAGTTTGGAGATCATTTTATTAATCCAAGTGTATATTTTTTTATATTTTCTAAATATAAAGAATTCATCACTACAAACGAGAACAGAATCACTAGCTTGTAAAATCTTTTCAAGAGACTATCCGATAATTTTCGACAAGATATGTAGAATTGTGATTTATTATCCGAAGCTGGTACAGGCTGTTTATTAAAATTAGTTTGCTTTAATGGCTGTTGACAGATTTAGATCCCGCAGAAACCAACTGTTTTTGAAATTGTTCAATCCTGGGGAAGAGACGAAAATATTGGATGTCGGTGGAACCAGTGAGACTTGGCGAAATACCGGACTGAATAGAAATGTAACTCTTCTAAACATTACAAAACCTAAAAAGAGAGATCTTGATATGGGGTTTCAATGTGTTCAGGCAGATGCAGCCAATATGAAGCTCATTCAAGATCAGTCGTATGATATTGTATTCTCCAACAGTGTTATAGAACATTTGGGGGGGGGGGTAGAAAGAAAAAGTTTGCTGATGAAGTCAGGCGTGTAGGTAAATCGTATTGGATTCAAACACCCAATAAATATTTTCCGGTGGAGCCACACCTGATGTTTCCACTCGCTCATTTTTTACCTTCAAATGTCGAACGATGGGTTGCGCTCAATTGGCCATATTCTAATTATCGAAAGTGGGGCGTTGAAAAGAGTCGGGTTGTTCAGCAACTGGAAGATACCCGGTTATTGTCGGAAGATGACATGAGATCACTCTTTCCAAAAGCATCTATTCATAAAGAAAAAGTAGCCGGCTTAACCAAAAGTCTTGTTGCCTGGAGAAAATAGGACTTTGTATCAAGGAGTTTAAATTAGAACGGATGATCTGAATTTAGTCTTTTGACTGGTTTTTGAACTTCTTCCGAAGGGCTTTCGCTACATGTGGGGGTACAAAACTGCTCAGATCACCGCCCCATGCCGCGACCTCTTTAACAATAGTGGCGGAAATAAAGGTAAGCTGCTCATCCGGCATCAGAAAGAGGGTATCAATCTCCGGTGCGAGACGCCTGTTGGTTAGAGCCATTCGGAACTCGTATTCAAAATCAGAGATCTGTCTAACTCCTCGCAAGAGTATATTCACTTTTTTCTTTCGGGCATAATCTATGAGCAGTCCGGTAAATTGTTCAATCTCAATTTTATTTTTCCACTCTTTATCTGCAATAGATTCTTTAATGAGAGCCACCCTCTCATCACCGGTAAAGACTGAGGTTTTTTGATTGTTTACGGCAACCGTAACGTAAACTTTTTCGAACATTATAGCTGCACGTTCCAATATGTCGAGGTGACCATTGGTGAGAGGATCAAATGAACCGGGATAAATTGCAGAATTTTTCATGACGTTTTTGTTCTGATTTCAGAAGGTAGTCAATATTTCAGGGCCATCAGTGTGCGAGACCGCATAAACAGGATTTATCAGAAATCTACGCTGTTCAGCTTGAAAATGCTAACGATGGTTCTTCCGTAGGGTTTTGCAAAGACACAAAACTTATGATCAGAGAAATTGTGCCTTTTATCATGCTCAAGTACAAACCAGCCGTCATCAGTAAGCCAGTTATTTTGCAGTACGACGTCGATCATTTCAGCCATTTTATAATAGTCATAAGGGGGATCGGCAAAGATGATATCGAACTGACCATACGTTTTCTCTAAAAATTGATCAACATCAGCGGTTAAGATGGAGATTTTATCAGCAATACCAAATTGGGTTGCCGTTTTTTCAATCATCTTTGTGTGTCCGGGTTCAGAGTCTACAAACAAGCAGTACTCAGATCCTCTGGAAATAGCTTCAAAACCTAAATTCCCGCTGCCGGCAAAGAGATCTAAAACACGGGTCTGCTCAAAGTAGGTACGGGCATCGATGACTGAAAAGAGTCCCTCTTTTGTACGATCTGAAGTGGGACGAAGCAGTCCGGTATTGGGGGTGGGCACATTTCGCCCCTTCAGTTTTCCGGTGATGATTCTCATTATGCGGTTTCTTTAACATCCCGGTTCAGACTCATGATAATAGCCGGGAATGCGCTTTCAAGTCGAAATCCATAGGTTTTTTCTTTTGCATCCACTTTCATCGCAGGTAATGAGTCTAAAAAATGGATTGTTCCATGATCATACCAAAAGGATTGCATCATTTCAGAAACTTTTTTTCCAAAATGCCCAAAGATAAAAGCGTCATCATGCATACCACTCATCCAGGGCAGTATTTCAGAATAGAGACTCCACAGGTAGGGTAAGTCGGATAACGATTCAAATTCCAGATAGGTAGTACCACGTAATTTTCCAAGAATAAATGAACTTATGGTTACCAGATTTTCCATGCAGTGAATCATCACAAAAGAGCCCCTATTTTGAGTATGTAACTGCCAATCCATTCCAAGTTCAAAATCAGAGACATATTCACTACTGTTGAACGATCGGAAAAGTTCATCAAAACCGACCATTGAGTCACTATCTCTTAGCAATAGCAATTTTGTATCCGTATTACTGATGGTGTGCCACATCACCTGTACTTGATTGCGATCGGAGCCACGCATCATCAATTGAACATGAGCTTCTCTCTCTGTTGAATCTTCATATACAGACCTTGGAACAACAGACCAGCACTCCTCAGTTGCGGGAGCTAATATTTTGACTGTATCACAATTATACTCCTGTTTAATCTGCTCTAAAGAACTTTTGAGAGCCGGAAAGCCGACTACATTGCCGGTAATAATTGCTTCACCCACATCGAAATTGAAATCGATACTGCCTATACGAGCAAGTTGTCCATCCCGGTCGGGTTGATTAACTGAGTAAAAGAGATGATTACCCGTGTAGCAAACGCCCAAACATGACTGCACGGGTTCCATTTAGTTCCAATTTGGGGCGTTGAGCATTGTAGTTCTTTCCAAATCTCCAATTCGATCATTTGTACCGGGATTAACCAGCAGATAGAGCGTGGGCCGGATTGTGTCATTTAACGTATACTCAAACCGATTGTATGGAGCACGCGGTGAATAAACCAGAGAGTCCGGATTGTAGCTGGAAGGTGGCATAAAAGCAAAAAGTGAATCTCCACGATCAACCATTAATGAATCTGTTTGCAGAAAAGTGACCAAACTATCGAGTCCACCCTCAGTTGGTGGAAAATTACCTCTTCGGGTACGGTATTGTACAAGAACGTCGCGAACCAATTCCATTCGAAACCGTTCGCGCTCAACCATTATTCTCTCCTCTATCACTTCTTGATAGGGATCAACGATAGAGCGGTAGAGGAACCATGCTAAAAAAACAATGACAACAGCTAAAACGATAGTTATGATATTATTTCGTGTATTTAAATCCATGTGAGAAAATGTCTTGGTTAGCAGTAATAGATAAAGAAATATTCAAGCATCAAAATAAATGCAGTCGCCCTGATATGCAACTTTCTAATTTAAGCAATACAAATAGTTAACACTGATTCTATTTTAGATAGTTTTCACTACTGAAAGTAGTAATAAATATTCAATTAAGTCACTTTTTAAGCCACGATTTAAAAATTTTTCAAATTTATGTATGCTGAGGGTGTTCTTTTCTAGTAAAATGAGTTCAAAATTATCCGGAAAAAGTCGTTTTACTTCTTCCGGTGGCACACTAAAAGGAGGGCCTGTCATATCAGATTGATTATAACTAAGAAGATGCATTAATATCTTTGTTTTGTCGGACATGAAGGAGGCCAATTTATTAGAATAGGGAACGCGCATTTTTTGAGGAAGTGCGACAAGAGATGCTTTATCGTAGATCAGATCAAGTTCCCCAATTTTATCATTCGGTAATTTCATAAAATCACCACACCAAAATTCGATATTTTGACTATGGTAGATATCAAATGAAGCAAAATGGGAAATTGAAAAGTCCATTTCGAACTGATGAAAAAACTGTTCAATCGCAATCGGTGATATTTCGCAGCAAACTACTTTTTGAGCTTGTTCTGCAATCCAATGAATATCGACACTTTTACCGGCTAATGGAATGAAAACTACAGGGTTTTGTGGAATTGGTAAGATTGGCCAGTGGGCACTCAGACCGGGATAACCCATTTCCATGTGAAACCCGGTGTGTCCTTTTTTCCATCGGCTGAGCCAGTAACTTAATTCCATATACAGATTTATTCGTGTCAATTAAGCGTTTAATTTACGTCATTAGTTTTATAGAATAATCAATCTCCTGAAAACTTGTAAACGTTGTTATCGGTTTGAATAAGCCCATTTTAAGACTTGCAATCCCAAACATTATCAGCAATTTGTCTGTCCCTCTTTTGGGTGCTGTAGATACAGCATTGGTAGGGCATTTGGATCATGTCTACTATTTGGGTGCGCTTGCAGTGGGTAGTGTGATCTTTAATTTTATATTCTGGGGGTTTGGATTCCTCAGGATGGGTACAACCGGTCTCACAGCGCAGGAGTATGGCAAACGGAATCGCAGGGAGATGATGATGATTCTGGCGAGGGTTCAGTTTATTGCTATGAGCATTGGACTCCTCATCTTGCTCCTTCAGAATCCAATCATTTCTCTGAGTCTCTACCTGATAGAGAGTTCAGATGAGGTGGCAAACTTCACCCGGGTATACTACGATATCCGAATTCTCACAGCACCGGCAGTTTTAGCTCTTTACGGTCTCAATGGTTGGTTTTTGGGCATGCAAAATGCAAAATATCCAATGATTGTGACCATCGTACTTAACTTTCTGAATATCTTTTTTAATGTTTTGTTTATCTATGGATTTGGAATGCATGTGGATGGAGTGGCTTATGGGACAGTTATTTCAACCTATCTGGCATTGGGATTGGCAATTGTACTGTTTCTGAAAAAATATCGCAGATATCTGTCGCACTTTGTAAAAACCGAGATTTTTAACAAAATAGAGCTGATAAAATACTTTTCCGTGAATCGGGATATATTTATTCGCACACTTTGCCTCATCTTTACATTCTCATTTTTTACAGCGGTATCTGCAAAACAAGGGGATTTGATTCTAGCCGCCAATACGATTCTGTTGCAGCTTTGGTTTATTGCTTCCTACGGTATTGACGGTTTTGCATATGCTGCTGAGAGCCTGGTTGGCAAATTCAAAGGAAGTGGAGATCAAAAGGCACTGAATTCAGCCATCTTTTATTCACTGGGATGGGGTTTGGTTTTGGGCCTGACCGGCACCATCATCTATTTTATTGCAGGCAATCAAATCTTGTTTCTCTTTACGAATAACAGAGAAGTGATTGAACTTGCCCAAAATGTACTTTTTTGGACAATCTTAGCCCCATTTGTTTCCAGTATCTGTTATGTGTTGGATGGGGTATATATTGGTGCTACAGAAACCAAACCGATGAGAGATACAATGCTTACAGCTACATTTTTGATTTTCCTGCCGGTCTATTATTTTGGCACGTACCTTTTTGGAATTCACGGCTTGTGGTTGGCAATGGTACTATTTATGGTATCGCGAGGAGTGGCATTGGCCTATCTCCTACCTAAAACGGTGATGGAACATATAAAAAGCTAACAGGTTATAATACTGTAAATGCAAATACAGTGAGTGCTCACCCATTCTTGGAAGAAGTGTGAAACTGCATTTCAATACCTTTATATTTGATCTCATTTAAAAAAAAATGAATCAAGTTAGCTCTAAAACTATTAAATCTGATCAATGGAAGTAAAAACGATTTTAATCATGCGTCATGCCAAATCCTCATGGGATGAAGGATCTCTTAAGGATTTCGATCGTCCTTTAAATGAAAGGGGATTGAATGATGCTCCAAGGATGGGAAAATATTTAAAGAAGATTGGGTTGATTCCAAATCAGATCATTGGTTCACCGGCAGTAAGGGCGAAAGAGACCATTTTGAAAGTGTCGGAAGAGTTGGGCCTTGAAAGTCAAAAAATCACGTGGGATGAAGATCTCTATTTCAGAGGGTCAATTTCCTATCTTCACGCATTAAAACGAGTAAATAGTGAATCCTCAGTCGTTTTAATTGCCGGTCACTATCCGATGGTTTCTGATGTGGTGTCCACCTTGATCGGAGAAGAGTTGACAGAACATTTTTCAACCGCTTCAATTGCATGTTTAGAGGTAGAAATCGATAGCTGGGATGACTTGGATGAAGGGATGTGTAAATTGAAGTGGATGGTAAAACCAAAGGAACTCAAGAATATTTAATCCCTAGGATATAGAGGTTTAGATACTGTATATAATGAGGCAATTGTTGTATATTTGTGAAATTGATGAACCTAAAATTGAAGATGTAAATGATTTACAAGCAAAAATTTTATTATCTCACAAAAACTCCATTGAGCGCTGAAGGGCCTAAAAATGTTGAGGTTATTGACAGAGCCGACGATAGTAATCAGTTTCCGGCACTTTTTCAGAAGTATGAGGAGTTGAGATCTCATGCCTTCAATGAAGACAAATTATATAGTATTGTACGTGCAGATGATATCTTCGATCTGGTGAGAACAGGTACTGAAAAAGAGGCTAAAGAGCTGGCTTTTGAAAATGCAGAGCCGGAAATAGTTACTAATCTTCAGCATCGTGTGATGCAAAAAGGCGATAAAAATGCCAAGGCCATCCTAAAAGAAGTTCATCAGGTAGAAGATTGATCCTATTCGGAGATTCAATTACATAGAGACCTTCTTCATAGCTATATCAGTTCAATAGATATTATCCTAGTTAGCCCCATAACTATTTTGGAATGATGTAATCACTTTTTTTGTCATAATAGTAGGGTGGATATGAAGCATAGAGTAAATCTGCCTATAGGAGAAGTGGGATACAATATGCAGTATTATTTAAATGAGAATCTAAGATCAAAGAGACAACAAACATTATGAAAGGAGAAAATATGGATGTAAATATTGGAATTTCGAAAGAGAAAAGAACTGCGATTGCAGAGGGACTCTCAAAAGTTTTGGCAGACAGCTACATGGTTTATTTGAAGACTCACAACTACCATTGGAATGTAACCGGTGAGCATTTCCGGTCACTCCATACACAATTCGAAGAGCAGTACAGTGAGCTTGCCATTGCAATTGATGATATTGCAGAAAGGATTCGATCATTAGGTCATCGCGCACCGGGATCGTTTCGTGAATATCAAGAATTGACATCCATCAAAGAAGATAGTGATCAGCCGAAAGCCCTTGAAATGGTTCGAAGATTAGCTGTCGACAATGAGACGATCTTACGCACAGCCAGAGAGACCCTTCCAATATGCCAGGAAGCTGCAGATGAGGCATCTATCGATCTGCTCACACAACGCTTGCAAGTTCACTCGAAAACGGCATGGATGCTTCGAAGTCATTTGGAGTGATGTAGCGAAAGTGTTTTTTAAAGGTTACTATTATGAAGTATTAATAATTAACATTACTTCATAATTATGCTAAAAGAGTTTAAGAGTTTTATCAATAAAGTTGACCCAATCATTAAAGGATATCTATTACCTTTTCATATATAAAATCAATAGTTTTTAGAGAACAGTAATTTCGATCATTAATTTTATTATGGAAGAAAAATTTAATGAATATTCAGATACGATAATCCCGATAATTGTTGAGCATGGACTCAGTGTTTTAGGTGCTATTGCAATTCTTATAGTCGGATATATTTTAGCCAATTGGGCTGCAAAAAAAGTAACAATAAAGGCTGGGAAATCGGAATCATTAGATGAGACCTTAGTGCCGATTTTAGGTCAGATTACCCGCGGATTGATCATGATCATTACGATCCTTGCAGTATTGGGTCAATTTGGGGTTGAGACAACTAGTATTGTAGCTGTATTAGGAGCCTCTGCATTGGCAGTTGGCCTTGCGCTTCAGGGAACACTCAGTAATGTAGCCGCCGGCGTTATGTTATTACTTCTCCGGCCGTTCAAAATCGGTGATGTCGTCAGTATTGGACAAACCATGGGTATTGTAGATGAAATTGGCCTGTTTACAACAGAGATGCATACCTTTGACAATATCGGTGTCTCAATGCCAAACTCAAAAGTATGGGGTACTGAAATTCAAAATTTAAATCGATTTGATACCCGGCGAGTCGATATGGAATTTGGAATCGGTTATGGTGATGACATGGATAAAGCGATTCGAATCATTAAAGAGATTCTAGATGAAGATGAGCGGGTATTAAAAGATCCTGAGACGTTAATTGCAATAAGTAATCTGGGCGACAGTTCAGTAGGTATCAGGGTTCGGCCATGGGTTGAAAGAAGTAATGTGTGGCCTCTGCGATATGATACCATCAAAAAAGTGAAAGAAAGGTTTGATGAAAATGATATCAGTATACCATTTCCTCAAAGAGATGTTCACCTTTTTAATGAGAAAAAATAGTGAACGGATCCATATTGTAATGCAAAAAAAGACTCAGATTAGAGGCTTTTTTTGTTTTTGATACCGGAGTGCAATCTTGTAAGATCTCATTATCAACTTTAAAGAGAACGAAAAAAAGAGATTGTAAGTTTTGAATGTATTCACAATTTATAAATCGTTTATCCTAAAAGTTGACTCCATATTTAATCTTCGTTAAACTACAAGGCTTACAGGGTAGGCTTCGGGCCGTAATTATGCAACCAAAATGAGTTCTATTTTGATGAACAAAGATGAAAAAAGGTTTCAATCTGAAAAAGAAATTGCCAATAAGGATCAGATTGTCGGAGCTAAAGAGCAGGATTCACTGATAGTAGAGAGTGAAGAAGAGGAAATAAAAGAGGGGATAGAACCGAAAAAGCCTGAATCAAAAGAAGAAGAAGATGAAAACGAAAAGATTTCAGGGCTATCTGAAGATTCAGCGCCGGAAGAACCGGCCGAAGTAAATAAAGTTGAAGAGATTGAGAAAACCTCTGATCTGCCTGCCGAAGAAAAAAGTATTGATAAGAAATCTGCAGATTCAGAAGCAGAGCCAGAAATGAAAGCAGATCCTCAAAAGGAAGAGGATGACAAAGATGAGAAACCGGCCGGTGAAAATGAAGCAACTGCTAAAGAAGAGAGTTCAGCTGAAAAATCTACAGAAAAGATTGAAGAAGAAGTTGATGTTGATGTCATCAGTGATGAGCAACTGCCTTCAGCAGAGAGCTACTATGCTGATTTAGCAGATAAAGCGGAGTCACTGCTTAATTTAAGTGATTGGGCGTTGGCCGCCATGGAGTTTGATAATATCAATCACTTATGGAGTGAAGGTCCTGATCCGGAAGGCGCAAATCTAAAGCCATATAGAGAGAAGATTGATCAGTACAGAGATCAGCTGGAGGAGAAAAAGAAGGCTCATTACGAACTTCAGCTAAAAATAAAGGAAGAGAATCTGGGTAAGAAAAAAGATCTTCTTAAAGAGTTTAAGCAAATCATTGATGATGAGAAGTGGACTCATACCCGTGATGTAGCCCGCATCCGCAACCGATGGGATAAGATCAAGCCGATACCGGCAGAAGAGACAGAAAAACTGGAAGCGTCATTTTCAGCATTTATATCGACATTTGATGAGCATAAAGTAGATCGCCTTGTTAAGAAAAAGCAGGAGGAAGAGGATAACCTGACGGTGAAACTGGTTATTCTGGAGAAGATGGAAGCCTTTATCGAGGGTATTGATGACCAATCAGAATGGGGACAACTCGATAAAAAATTAGCTGAATTTGTAAGGCAGTTCAGAAAGATCGGGCGAATTCCCTCAGAAAAAAATCAGGGAACCTGGGATCGATTCTATGAAGCCCAGGATACGTTTCACTCCATGCGGTTCAAATATGACAAGAACTACAGGAATGAGATAGAAAAATTCCTTTCCAAGAAGAAAAAATTAATTGACGAAGCAGAATCCCTCGTTGATTCTGATGATTTAGCAGATGCTGCCAGAAAAGTGAACAAACTTCACCGAAGATGGAAGAAGATCGGCAATCTCCCACAGAAAGATGAAAATGAAATGTGGGATCGTTTCAAAGCTGCCACAGATGCGTTTAATGAGAAAAAGAGTGAAAATATTGACGAACTTCGTGATCAGGAGGAGGAGAATTACAATGAAAAGCTGAAACTGATTGAGAAAGCGGTATCGATTCAAGATTCTGAAGAGTGGGAACGTACTCATAGTGAGTATCAGAAGTTGATGGATGAATGGAAAAAGATCGGTCCGGTTCCCAGAAAAAAATCAGGGAAAATCTGGAAGAAATTTAAAGGTGCCATGGATCATTTTTACGATCGGCGCCGGGATTATTTCAAAGAGGTTAAAGAGGAGAGAAAGGATAACCTCAAAGAGAAAGATGAGATCATCAATCAACTTAAAGCATTGGCTAGCCATGATAATCCGGTTGAAGCAGTAGAACTTGCAAAGCCGCTTCAGGAAGAGTTTAAAAAAGCCGGATATGTTCCAATCAAACATAAAAATCGACTTTGGAAGGAGTACAGAGAAGCGTGTGATGTCATATATGATCGATTCAGGGCAGCAAAATCGGCCGTTGAAATCGTTGGAAAAGAAAATATTGATCAATTTTCCAATGATGACCTGACCAAGATTAAGAAAAAACAAGATCAGGTGAATAAACTGAGAAAACAGATTAGCAAACAGAGTAGTGAGTTGATCCAAATGAAAGAGTCGTTGAGTTACTTCAAGCCTTCAAAAGGAGGAAGCCCTATCCTTGACGATGCCAAAAAACGGATAGAGAATTCCGAAAAAGAGATTGAGGCTAAAGAGAAACAACTCAACAAACTCGAGGTTGAGATCGACAAGCTGAAAAAATCAGACTAATTTTACAGGAAGAACCGTAGTCCCAATCCGCCATTTACTCCAAATGAAGTGGAGGGGACCAGGTCAAATGTCGGGGCCACTTCAAAAAAGAGAGATAGTCGGGTAGAGTCTATGATATACTGAAATCCGAGTGGAAAACGTACACCCACTCTTGGATCATTGGCAAATACAGCTCTTACTCCGGGTCCGTAATAGAACAATAAAACCCCCTCATCGACGTCTAAATCATTGTGAAATAGGTAATCGGCATGAACGTGAATGGATTCATTTCTACCCAATGACCACGCTACGGCTCCATCTATTGCTGTGGATCCGGATTGCCAGAATTTGAAACTGATTCCGGTTGGTTCTCCGAGAATAAATCCTAACTCTGTATTGGTCGGTATATTTTGTGCATTAGCTGTTTGGACGGATGACAGGGCAAAAATCATTACTATTACTGAAAGGCATAAAAAATGATGTTTCAGAAATTTTTCAAATTGATAATTCATACGTTGTAAAGTTGATTAATCGATATTGGTTGCGTTTTAATAGGATCTCATTGTACATTTGTTACACAATTTAAGCAAAAAAGTTTCATCTTATCAGTATGAAAAAAGTACTTTTGATATTTATTAAAAATCCGGAGTTAGGAAAAGTTAAAACTCGTCTGGCCAAGAGTATAGGAGATTATGAAGCACTTCATGTGTATAAAAAATTACTTGATAGAACGGTTTCAGTTGCAGAAAAAACAGATGCTCACAGACAGATTTGGTATTCATCTTACATAGACAATAAAGATGGAATTGACCCGGGACTATTTGGAAAATATCTCCAGATGGGATCAGATTTGGGAGAAAGAATGAAGGGCGCATTTCGCCGGGCGTTTGATGACGGGGCAGATCGGGTTGTCATCATTGGCAGCGATTGCCCGGATCTGAGTGAGGCGATTGTTGAAAACGCTTTTGAGCAGTTGCAAGAGAATGATCTGGTTATAGGTTCGTCTGAAGATGGAGGGTACTATCTGTTGGGGATGAACCGGTTTTATAAAACACTTTTTTCAGGTATTGAATGGAGCACAGAATCGGTATTGGAAACAACCATCCGTAAAGCAAAATTGAATAATTTGAACATATGTCAGCTCCCGGTTTTGAATGATATTGACAATATCGTGGATTTAAAGAGAAGCCGTTTAAACGCATGAATTTAACAATCAGTGTTATTATCCCGGTTCTGAATGAGGAGGAACAGATCGGGAAATTGCTCCGATACTTGCAGAAGGTTGGAAGGGGACATATTTCAGAGATTATTATTTCAGATGGTGGAAGCACAGATCAGACCCTTGAAATTGCAAAAAATTTAGGAGCAACGGTTCTGATAGCACCGGGCAAGGGACGGGCAATTCAGATGAATGCCGGCGCTGATGTTGCCTCTTCACAGATTCTCTATTTTTTACATGCTGATTCGTTCCCTCCCCCTAACTTTTGTATTGAAATAGCAGAAGCGATCAAAAAAGGTGTGGATGCAGGTTCTTTTACACTGCGATTTGACTCTTCTAATCCAATTCTGAAACTCTATTCTCTCTTTACACATCTTCCCATCACAGCCGTTCGCTTTGGTGATCAGAGTCTGTTTGTGAAAAGGAGTCTTTTTATGCATATAAGTGGATTTAGAAATGAATTAATTGTAATGGAAGATCAGCAGATTGTTCGTGATTTAAAACGACAAGCAACGTTTGTCTTGATACATAAACCGGTATTGACGTCTGCCAGAAAATACCGAGAAATTGGCGCTTTGAGGCTGCAATTCATGTTTGCTGTTATATGGACAGGATACTATTTAGGGGCGAATCAAAACACACTTTATCACATTTATCGAAGCTTGATTCGCACAAAATAGCCTAAAAGGGAAAAAAAGTTATAAACAACTTTTCCACATTCCTAAAAAAAGGGTTTTTTTGAGGTGTGTGTATTGTTTTTTCTCCAACTGGAGACTCGCGGAATAGAGTTAAATTTTGATTGAAAAGCCTTAAATTTGAGAACATTGTTAACAGCGAGATAACATTAACTTCTTATATTTCTCGTACCAAGTAAACAAAATAAAATAATCTAAAACACACATTATGTTTAACAGATACATATCCATATTTATTGCAACGCTGGTTGTACTGTTTGTCGGGTTTGGACAGACACTACAGGCTCAAGGCGTGACAACAGGGTCTATAGAAGGGCTCATTGTTGATGTTCAAGGGGAGACTTTACCGGGGGCAAATGTGGTTGCCATTCACCTTCCAACCGGTACTGAATACGGTACCTCGACGAGAGCTGACGGACGATATACGATTAGAAATGTGCGAGTGGGTGGCCCATATGAAGTTCGTGTATCCTTTATCGGCTTCAATTCTCAAATTAAAGAAATTACCAGAGTCGAATTGGGTGAGAGACAAACATTAGATTTTATCCTGGAAGAAGGAGCACTTGAACTGGGGGAGATCTCTGTCACTGCAACAGCGGATCAGGTTTTTAACAGAAACAGAACCGGTGCGAGAACCAATATTTCATCAGCAGATATCGAAATAACACCCAGTGTTTTTAGATCTTTGGGTGATTTTACACGTTTAACACCCCAAGTAACCAGTGGCAACAGTTTCGGTGGTGCAAATGATCGTTATAATAACATTTTGGTTGATGGTGCGACCCTTAATGATGTGTTTGGTTTGGGTGATGCTACTCCGGGTTCCCAAGCGGGCGTGGGCTCTCCATTGAGTATCGATGCGATTGCCGAATTTAATGTAGATATAGCTCCATTTGATGTAATCAACAATGGTTTTACAGGTGGTCAAGTAAACGCAGTAACTAAAAGCGGAACCAATGACTACACCGGATCCGTCTATTTCCAAACACGAAATGAAAATTTTGTTGGAAATTATGATATCGACGGCGAGACATCCAACGATTTCCCTCAATTTTCGGAAAATTATATTGGATTGAACCTCGGTGGACCCATCATTCAGGATAAATTATTCTTTTTCGTAAACGCTGAATTCAAACGTGAAACCAGCCCTATTACAAATGGAATTCTTGGAAGCGGCGCCCCGAATGTAATCGATTTTGAAGCGGCTACATTTGATCGTATTAGCAACATTTTACAGAATCAATATGGATATGACCCGGGTGGATATACATCACCATTGGATACGGAAACAAACAACGATAAAATTTTGGCAAAACTGGATTGGAATATTGACCAAAATAATAAATTAAGTGTCAGATATAATTATGTTGATGCAATAGCGAATCGGGGAATTAGCAGAGGTACAAGTAGTTACACATTTAGCAACCGACAGTATAATTTTAACAGTAATCAAAAATCGTTTGTTGCTGAACTGACAAGCAGAATCAGTGATAATACATTTAATGAAGCTCGTGTAGTTTTTACGGCAATACGTGATTCAAGAGATGTGCCTGCTTCCGGACGTTTCCCAAGTGTCACAGTTAGTATGCCATATGATACTGATAGAAGTGGATTTGGTGGGATCAATGCCGGTGTTGAGCGATTTTCACAGGCAAACGGCCTGGACCAGGATCTTATTGAGATCACAAACAACTTCACCTATATCAAAGGTGCTCATGAGATTACTTTAGGTACAAGCAATCAAATTTTTACTTTTGATAACCTTTTTGTTCAAGATGCTTTTGGTAATTACACATTCTTTAGTATTGATGCTTTGGAGGCCGGAAGCCCTCAGCAATATAGTCACAGTTACTTGTTGCCCGGTGGAAGCCCAACCGCAAACTTTACAGGTATGCAGTTTGGCCTCTATGCTCAAGATAAATGGTTGGTTAACCGAAGCTTGACTCTTACTTACGGTTTAAGAGTTGATATACCGGTTCTGCCGGATACACCATCCTTCAACCCTATTGTTCCGGAGGCATTTCCAGGTTATTCAACGGATAATATTGCCAGTGGACAAATCCTTTGGGCACCTCGTTTTGGATTTAATTATGATGTTTCAGGAAATAGAACCACTCAGATTCGTGGTGGAGTTGGAATCTTTTCAGGAACACCGCCTTTTGTTTGGATTTCAAACCAGTACAGTAATACCGGTGTTGATTATGGCCGTGTGAGTGCCCCTACAAATTTCGGTGGCTATACAGGCCTGTTCTCTCCTGACCCTGATAATCAACCTACACCTGCTACAAGTGGTGTTCTGGACCCGATAGAAACAACGGAAATTAACTTACTCGCAGATGATTTCAAGTACCCACAATCACTTAAGGTTAACTTAGCTGTTGATCAGGAACTTCCTTATGGTATTAGAGGTACTCTGGAAGCGATTTACTCAAGCGCAATCAATGATGTTGTATTTCAAAATATCAACACAACGGCATCATTTACTTCTGCATATGGCCGACCCATTTACGGTGATATTTTCTACAATAGTCGATTTGGTACAGCATCCGGAAGTCTATTTAGAAATGATCCAAGATTTACAAATGCCCTATTGCTGAGTAACAGTAATAAAGGATATCAGTACAGTGTAACGACTGAGCTGGAGAAAAGATTTGATTCCGGCCTCTATACAAAAGTTGCTTATACATTGAACCGTGCAGAAAATGTGAATAACGGTACATCAAGCCGTGCCATTTCAAACTGGCAGTTTAATGAGAATGTGGATGTGAATAATGCAGAGCTTGGAACGGCTGACTTTGAAAGAAGACACCGATTACTTGCAATTGCATCCTATAGAGCCAATTGGTCTGATCGATTTGCGACTACATTTTCACTGATCTATGATGGCCGGTCAGGTTCTCCTTTCAGCTGGATTTACAATGGAGATGCAAATGGAGATGGTCGATTTGATAACGACCTCCTGTATGTACCTCAAAATCAAGGTGAAGTTGTGATGGTAGATGTTACTGGCGGTCAAATTGTAGCCGGAAACAACTGGAGTCAGTACGATGCTTGGATTTCAGGTGAAAGCTCATTAAACGAATTCAGAGGTGGATTTGTGGATAGAAATTCAGCTCGCGAGCCATGGACTAATTTCCTTGATTTTAAAGTTACACAGGAAGTTCACACATTTAGCGGTCAAACTCTCGAGTTTGGGATCAGTATGATTAATTTCCTGAACTTTCTTAACTCAGAGTGGGGAGTCCGGAAAGGAGTCTCCTTTAACAACTATCGTGCAGTAGATTTCTTGCAGTATGTGGATAGTAATTTCATTGCTAACAATCCTTCACTTGGATTGTCAAACGCTGATATCGGCAAACCGGTAGTAAATTTTGATCCTGAAAATGTAACTGAGGATAGAATTTTTAACGTAAGTGATTTCAGTTCAAGATGGCAGATGCAGTTTACTGTTCGATATAAGTTTTAAAAATTCTTGAATAGTAGATTTATAAAAGAAGAGGTTTTTTCACCTCTTCTTTTTTTTTGTTTAAAAATTAATGGACCACTAACAGAGTCAGTACCTTAATATGAATTCTATTTTTACTTACATTGACAAATGAATATGTAAGTGCTGCGAAAGCTATCATATCACAGCTATAGGTCTAAAATAAGAGGATGAATTATTCACTATCTACTCCGGTTTTGTGTAAAACAAAAAGAAATTAAATAGCAATCATTACAGATCATGAAAAGGCTTCAAACTCTATTCAACTATTTTGCTTTAATGGCACTGCTTTTTGGGTTAAGCAGTTGTGATCAATCAGAATCAATCGGCTCTTCAGAATTAGATTCTGACACCAATCCAATACTTTTAATATCGATAGATGGATTTACGAATCAATACTTGGAGAGAAATGAAACACCCAATTTTGATCGATTTCTATCCCAAGGTGTAAAAGCGGACTATTTGACTTCCGTATTTCCTACGAACACATTCCCAACTCACTGGACAATTGCTACAGGTCTCTATGCCGAGAATCATGGAATTATTGCAAATAGTTTTTACGATTACGAATTGGAAGCACGATTTAGCTATGGACCGGTTGGCACACCCAACGATGAGAGATGGTGGGGAGGAGAGCCGATCTGGATTACAGCTGAGAAAGAGGGTAAGACTGCAGCTACGTTCTTTTGGCCCGGCTCAGAGTCTTCTATTAACGGATTAAGGCCAACTAAATGGATTGACTATGACGGCTCCGTTCCGGGCCTTGATCGTATCGATCAGGTGATGAGCTGGCTGGACCCAACCGGTGATGTAAAAGCTGATTTTGGTACTCTCTATTTTAGTTTTGTGGATAGCCGGGGCCATTCTTTCGGTCCGGAATCTTCAGAAGTGGATGAAACCGTTCAGGAAATGGATCTGTTATTAGGTTATCTCTTAGATAAAAAAGAGGAAACCGGACTAAATGATAAGCTCAATATCATACTTGTTTCAGATCATGGAATGGCTTCTACATCCTCAGAAAGGGTTATTTTTTTAGAAGAAATCATCGATCTAAATAGTGTTGATATGGTTACATGGACCCCTGTGGCTATGATCAAACCGGATGAAGGAAAAACCTCTGAAGTGTATGATGCATTGAAGTCAAATGAAGAAAACTATCGGGTATATTTAAAGGATGAACTTCCGGAACGATTTCATTTTAGTAACCACTATCGAATACCGGAAATAGTCATGATTGCAGATGTGGGTTATACAATTACAAGTCGACAATTCTTTGAAGAGAGAGGAATTGTTGCCGGCACACATGGATACGATAATCTGGCCCCGGAAATGAGAAGCTTTTTTGCAGCGAATGGCCCGGATTTTGTAAGCGGTGTGATATCACTCCCTTTTGAATCCGTTCATATCTATGAGCTTATTGCATATATTCTCGATATTCAGCCGGCCGAAAACGACGGGAGCATTGATGAAGTCAAATTCTTGTTAAAAAATCAGTAAGTGGTATAAGGTGTACAAAATGCATCTTTCTTAAAACAAACCCTATTTTGGATTGCATCTTAATACTATTTCGAATAAAATAGTACGTCTCTTATTTCTTATTTATTAATCACAAACCATTGCAAATTTCATGGCATACGTAGTAACTGAACCCTGTATTAACTGTAAATACACCAATTGTGCCGCGGTTTGCCCCGTTGACGCATTCAGAGAGGGTCCTAACTTTCTGACAATCGATCCACTTGAGTGTATTGATTGTGACGCATGTGTACCTGAATGTCCTGTTGAAGCGATCTATCCGGACGATGAAGTTCCTGAAAAATGGGAAAACTACATCGAATTGAATGAACGATTAGCTGAAAAATGGGAAGATTATGTAATCAACGAAACCAAAGATAATCTTCCGGGCGCAGATGACTGGGCGGAAAAAACAGACAAATTAGATGCCCTTGAAGAAGATTGGGATTAATATTCGATGAACCGTCGAATAGGAAAAAATCAGTCTAATCTTTAACGGTTACTCTCAATAAATTGGGTATTACCAAAAATAAAAAATCACCAATCTGCGATAAAAGCGCTTCCATTTTAATTTACCCTTCATAGAAAATTCTTACCTCATTCGAGATCAAGATGAAAGATTTTAAAGTAAGAGACCGCAAACTCGATCTGACTCAGCCAATAGTGATGGGTATATTGAATGCTACACCTGACTCATTTTCCGATGGAGGAAAATATGTAAGTGAAAACAAAGCGATGGATCATATTGAACAGATGATTCAAGAGGGCGCTTCGATTATTGATATTGGAGGCGAGTCGACACGCCCGGGTTCTGATCCGGTCTCTGAAGAGGAGGAAATGGAACGGGTGATCCCAATTATCAAAAAGGCAATAAACAAATATCCGGATTCTTTTTTTTCAATTGATACAACGAAATACCGCGTTGCCAAAGAGTCGCTGAAAGCCGGAGCACATATTCTCAATGATGTTAGCGGTTTAAAAAAAGAACCCCGATTTGCTAAACTCTGCGCAGAATATCAAGCCGGATATGTGTTGATGCACTCTCAAGGTGATCCAAAAACGATGCAGAAGAATCCGGTTTATGGTGATATCGTCCATGAACTGAACCAATTTTTTTCAGAGGGAATTAAACACTTAGCGAGTTCCGGAGTTCATTCTGTAATGATAGACCCCGGGATTGGATTTGGAAAAACATTAGAGCAGAACCTTACCATCATTCGAAATCTAAAGAAGTTTGAAAGGCCCGATTACCCCATACTGATGGGAGCATCCAGAAAATCGATGATTGGTCAGCTGTTAGATGGCCGCTCATCCGATGGAAGGCTTGCTGGCACGATAGCTCTGCACTATCACAGCTTGATAAATGGCGCAAACATAGTAAGAGTCCATGATGTGAAGGAAGCCATGGACTCTGTTAAGGTCTATAAGAGCTTGAGAGACAAAAGCATATAGATAAGGATTCCCTTAATCTCAGAGATTAATTATTACCGTCGTAAACAGATTAAATCAAAGTACGCAACTCAACTTATTGTGCCGGATTAAACTGAACATTTGATAAAATATAGGTTCCGGAGGCACCCTCAGCCCGTCGACTCACAATATAGAGATCGTGTATATTGCCATCACTTTTGGAGGATAATTCAAACGTTAGATTTTGCACAAGGAATCCTTGAGGAGATTCGAATCCATCTCCGGGCTGATAAGATGCCTGCCCAACCAATTGCCCGTTCGGACTATCCAGGCGTAATTCAAAATGGACTTCACCAGGTACTGGTTCCGGTGTAACAGACATAATAGTAACAGATTCCACGCCGGTCAGGTCAATATCATTTAAACTGAATGACCCGGCTCCTTCCGGCACCATCAGCAGAAAATTTCCATCGAATGTCATCGATGTGTATCCATCTAATGTGGTTGCATTTTCTGAGCTCAGGCTACTGTTTCTCAAATAGATGCTTGTACTGCCGGTCAGAGGTTTTGTATTCACACTCCCTCGGTCTGTATAACTGGCAGAAAGAATCAGCAATCCGTTTGGTGTGGCTTGTTTTCCTTGCGTCGGATCAATCGTTCCTTCAGCCGGTAGAGACCCGGTTCCATTCGTTTCTTCCTCATTCAATGAAAGAATCCAATTGACAATTCTTTCGGCATCATCTTCACTGAGATCTATATGTCCGGGCATCACTGTTTCCCCCCATACTCCGGAACCGCCATTAATAATTTTGTTAACCAAAAAAGAGGAACCATCCGAAGAGCCTTCATAAAACTCATTTACTGCCATATATGACGGACCAATTGATTCTGTATTTATACCATGACAAGCTTGGCAATTTAAATTATTAACCATGCTTCTTGCAATATTTGAGTCGGTCATAATCTGATGGCCCTGATCTATTTGAACCCGATCTGGGCTTTCTATGTAATCAGCAGATACAACCAGAGAAGATGGATCCAATTCTGCTGTGGGATCATCCGGATCATTTACATTCACCGAATATGTGACTGGAACTCCCGGAAAATAAAATGTACTGTTTCCATCGATTTCGATATCAACGATGGGTGCTGCATTTCCTGCATACACTGACACGGACGGGCTTTGTGCAGTTAAACCATGCGGATCTTGCACACGAACGGAAATGTTGTAATCACCAATCTGATTATAGGTCAATTCGGCTTGAGGTTCTGTTGTTTCCACTGTCTCACCGTTTCCAAAATCCCAGATATACGTTAAATCAGTATCTTCGGGATCACCCGCATCGGCTGATACCTGAACGGTAAGCGGTAATGATCCTGAATTTTGATTCACGCTAATATTTTGAACAACGGGCGGTCTGTTACCTGCGTTAAAGTCGATCCTGGACAAACCTGCATCAGGGTTTTTAGTGAACCACCCACTTCCATATTCGAGAAGATAGAGACGGCCATCGGGTCCCAACTCCATATCAATTAATGAATTCAAATCTGTATTCGGTATAAACGGTTCCATTTTAGAAAAGTCTCCGTTCGGCCACATTGTAACTGCTTTTATCCAGCCGCGAATCCAATCATAAATAAACAATTTACCGTCATAATAATCGGGCATTCTGGTCTCTTCCGGATACATATCAGAGTAATAAACAGGACCTGCCATCGAATTTCTTCCGCCTGTTCCCACACTTGGGAAATCCGATGATGCTCCGTAAGGATACCAGATAAATGCGGGTTGTGCAGAAGGCAACTCAGTTATGCCGGTGTTATTAGGAGATTCATTTACCGGATTTTCAGGATCAAAAGCGGTACCTGACTCTCCGGTTTCGTAATTATAACGAATGTATGGATAGTTATCCCCGACAAACATCGGCCAGCCAAAAAATCCGGCTTCACGTGCCTGGTTTACTTCATCATATCCACGCGGGCCTCGAGTGCGAAGACTGTCATTGCTGGCATCCGGACCCACTTCGCCCCAATACAGATATCCGTTTTTTTGATCAATGGAGATTCGATAGGGATTCCGATTCCCCTGAATATAAATTTCAGGCCGTGTTCCTTCCAGGTTTTCCGGATAGAGGTTCCCCTCAGGGATCTCATAACTGCCATCTTCATGTACACGAATTCGGATAATTTTACCACGTAGATCATTTGGATTTCCGGAGGTGCGCATTGCATCATATTGCTCGTTCCCCGGACGTTTATCCAGGGGTGCAAAGCCATTGTTGACATATGGACTATTCTGCTGGTTAAAAGGTGTAGAGTTATCGCCGGTCGAGAGATAGAGATGTCCGTGATTGTCAAATTCGATAGAACCACCGGTGTGACAGCAAATATTACGCTGTGAATAAAATTCTAAAATGGTTGTCTCCGATTCCAAATTTAATGCGTCATCCTTAAACAGGAATCGTGACAATCGATTAACAGAGGTGTCGGCAGGACTGTAAAAAACAAATACATGATTATTCTCTTCAAAATTTGGGTCGGCTTTGATTCCCATCACACCCTCTTCAGCATTTACACCTTCTACATCGGTTTCATGATAGACATCCAGGAATGCAGCCCTGGAGATTGAGGAATCTTCATTTTTATAAAAGAGAATTTCTCCGCGGCGCTGGGCTATTAATATATCCAGATTTGGGAGGATGGTCATTTCTGTTGGTTCATAAAATACACCCATCACAAGGGGTGTTTTATTAAATCGATTTTCTGCCGGAACCTGACGGGTTTTTGCTTTATCATAATCGAGAATCAAATTATCTCCGATAGCATATTCAATTCCTGCCAACAGATGCTGCAGATAGTTATCCTCACTAAAAGATTCGCTGGTGTGTCCCAGTCCGGTATAAAATACCCGACCGCCGTCATATTCATGATACCAGGCTATTGGGTGATACCCCATATCAACCCCGCCCTGATAGCTCTCTTCATCCAGTGATATCAGTACATTCACATCTTCATTAACCTCTTTGTAGCTATACCATTCGTCGGTTCGTGTCCACTGTTCCGGTAAAAAATCAGTAGATGGATGAGTGTTATCCTCAACATTCAAAACCCCTTCCTGTACATTGGGATGTGGATCATTAATTCCGGGATGATCCAGAAAATACCCCCCAACCATGCGCCCATACCACCCCCAATGGTATTCGGTATCGGCTGCGGCGTGGATTCCCACATATCCACCGCCCGACTGAATGTATCGCTCAAAATCAGCTTCCTGATAGTGATTGAGAACATCTCCGGTTGTGCTGAGAAAAACCACAGCAGAATATTGCTCAAGGGTTTCATCCGTGAACATGTTTGCATTCGTGGTTGTATCTACTTCAAAACCGTGTTCGGCTCCCAATAGTTGAATAGCGGTAATTCCATCGGCAATAGATTGATGATGAAACCCGGCTGTCTTACTGAACACAAGTATTTTAGGATCATTGGGACGTTCATTTGAGCAGGATGTGAAAAGGAAAACGGCTAGTAAAAGAGAGCTCAAAAAATGGATTGGACTGTAATGGTTATTCATAAATAGTTATCGGTTTTTCCCGTGTGATTTTTTACACATTACTTATAAAAAACTTAAAATAAAATACCATCATTTTAATGATTAAAATGTAAAAAAAGAGCATACAGAATGCTCTGTTTTTAGGGATTTTGATTTCAATATTTTTTACGTACGGAAACACAAGCGTTCCATCTTTAATTTGAGTTAAGTTGTAATTTCATTTTCTTTAGTTCATTCTTGGCAAAAAGCCATGGCCATAATCCCACATTAAAAAGCAGGAGTTCGTAATACCAGGGATATTCATTAGGGATTATCACAAAAGAGATAAGCATGAGAATAACTCCCAAAACTGTGACTAAACGGAGTAAATCTGTTTTTTTCATTTTACTTGATTTAAATATTCACTTAGTAGGTTAACATTTACTCTCAAGAATTACAGTTTCGCCTATATTTTTTGAAGAGATTCCAAATAGCCGCACAGTCGGTCAAGGTATTTTTCAAATTTTAAGTGTTGTACAAACTTTTCCAGTAGTTAGGAAAACATTCCAAACAGCACAGGTGAAATAAATAATAGTGCAGTTCTTGCAACGGCACAGAAAAATAACAGCGAACAAAAAAATACCTCCGCATACCACTCGCCAATCTTTTGCGATGCATCTTTTAGATAACGGAACGGCAAGACATTCATTCAAGGAATTACCGGAACACAATCATTTCACATAGACTCAAATTTATAAGCGAGTAAAGTATAATAGAATTCAAGTCATAGATGAGTTTAAAATCTTTTGAACCTGCCTTTTATTTTCAGTCAGAAAGTTTTTTGCAACGTCCCAAATGATCTCATAATCGATTCCAAAATATTCATGGAATCTTTGTTCCTCATCAAATACATTTCTTCCCAGGGAACTTCAGGAAATTTTTCTTTTAAATCAGAAGGTAGATTTTTTGAAGCCTCTCCGATAATTTCAAAATTTCGAATTACAGCATCTACCGTTTTATAATCCTTTTTAAATTCTTCAAACGTAATCCCGTTTGTATATTCAAGAATTCTGCTCATTCCCAAAAGCATGTCCTCTAAATACATTCTATATGATCGGTTTTCTTTCTCCAAATAACTATACGTATTGAACTTCACTTAGAATTTGATCTTTTAACTGTTCCTTAAGGGCGTTTTTTGTTACGAGGTCAATTTTTCGTCCAAATTTCTTTTCCAGGTATATTTCCAACGAAAAGAATTTCCAGCCAATTGGTTTTTCAAATTCTACCAGAATATCTATATCACTATCATGGTCTGGCTCAGAACTCTTGTTAGAAAATGAACCAAATAAACCAATCTCTTTCACTGAGTAGTCATTCTGGAGCTCAGGCAAAATCTCTTTAAGAGTTGCTAATATTTCATTTTTAGAAATCATTGGAATATGATTTAATTTGGTTTAAATGTCTCTATTTTGAATTTAATGAAAAAAAGCCATCTTTGGGTTTAAAATCCTGTTCTATCTAATTTTTTTGAAGAGATTCCAAATAGCTACTCAGTCGATCCAGATATTTCCCAAATTTTAAGTGTTGTACAAACTTTCCCAGGAGATAGGAAAACACTCCAAACAGCACAGGCAAAATGAATAATAGCGCAGTTCTACCATCAAAATCTAAGGGATGGTCACCGAAGGCGTAGGCGTAGTAAGCCCATGTAAAAATAATAGGGGTTATAATGACGTCAGAATAGATGTTGAAAGCAATGGCTTTTTGCATTGCATCGATAAAATGTTGAAGATTCTCTTTTAAATTCAGTGCAGAGGATTCTACAGCCTCTATTTTTGAATATGCCTGGAGATTTAAATAGACCATCATAGCTAATGACAAAGCCATTAATCCCAAAAAGGCAGCAGATTCTATGGGTGAGAAGATAAAATCAAGCGGATTTAAAGCCGGATTTATAATCGAAAGGAATGAAAGAGCTGCTGCAAAAACAATAGATACGGTAGCTATTATGAATTTTATATGTAAAGCTCGTTTAATTTTTGAAATCTCTGACTTCGACTTGCTGTGAAGAGACATTTTTATCTTGTCTTCCTCAACGGTATCATTACTGATAACATCCTGCTGAAGCAGATTCCAGGCCGATTTTAATTCAATCAAATCCATATCAATCAGTCTTAATTGTTTTCGCTAATTTTGTTCGTATTCGTGTCATTTTAACCCGCACATAATTTTGAGTAATCCCGACGATTTCAGCAATCTCTTCGTTTAGCACTTCGTCTAAATGAAGCAGCATGATGGCCCGTTCAATTTTATCCAGGTTTGAAATCGCTTTATGCAGAGCTTCGATCCTCTCGTCTTTGAATTCATTTTTCGGAGCCGATGCCGGTTCTTTGAACTCAAATTGTTCCAGAAATAAAAATCTTCGTTTCTTCTCTTTCCTGAAATCCTGTATCGCCACGTTTAAAGCTACTCTGTACATCCAGGAAGAAAATTTTGACTCTCCTTTAAATGAGGGGTAAGATTTCCAAAGCTGAAGAATAATCTCCTGAAACAGGTCCTCTCTGTGTGCCTCATCATCACAATACATCCTGCACACTTTGTGAATGATCCCCTGGGATTCATCCACAAGCCTGATAAATTCATTTTCTTTTTGTTCTTTTTCCGGCAAAAGCAATCGCTTTTTTTAGTTAGTTGAAATTTAAGTGTAACAATTACAGTTTGTCAACTTTTGACAATCCAATTGACTGTATTAGTGCAGCTATAAAAACAATGACTGCAACAACACCCACGAGAATATTTCCAATTTGTGTAATCTCAAATGGATTCACGATGATCAAAGGAATACTTGCAAGAACCCAGATCATATCAAGAACGATAATGATCAAAACGGGCAATGAGATTATCGGTTTTTGCCGACTTACATAATAGACGGCCATTGAAAACAGGATTAAACTGATTCCCAAAACGGTAAATGGCCAAATTTCCTGAATGTCTAATAGTTGAGCAATTTTACCGGATTGAACAGCCAGCGCCAATCCTGTGGTCAACGAAAACAGAGAGTTGAATCTGAGTGAATATCTAAGAATTTTCATACTAATTTTTGATTGTTTTAGTATGAAAATAAGGTGCTTTCTTTAATGACGGCTTGATTTAAATCAAGAAGTTTAATTTAATTTTTATTCAGAAATTTAACTATGTTTCACTCTCAATCGGCTCAGAGTTTCAGGAGTAATTCCCAGCATCGAGGCAATCATCTTCAGCGGAACACGGTTAAAAAGCCCCGGTTCTGCGAATAGATCTCCGACATTTAATTTTGTTGGGATAAATGAAGCTGCAATCTTATCCAGTATGTTCGAATTGAGATTTATTTGATCTGAAATACAAGAACTAAGATTGGATATGACTCGATCATGATATTTATTCATTGCAAAACCCACTCCGATTATAATTGTCACTGTAGTGATCCCCTGCAAGCAAGTTACTTTGTTTATATATATCAAATATCATGATTTTTAACTTAAACAAAAAAATGCAGTTGTCTTACCCGGGGGCATTTTTTCAAGATCCATGTAAATACATTCAAAAAAAGACACCCTCGGTCTCCCGAAGGTGTCTTATTGGGAACATTGTCCACCGGAGGACTATGTATCTGTTTTAGGAAACAGATCTTTATTGATTAGAAATATATACGGTATCACATATACCCAATGTCTGACTAAAGAACCGATCGCCATATCAATTCCAACATTCAGTCCGGCAACTCCTGCTCCCACCAAGGGGAACATAAAGAACCAGACAAGCGCTACAGTTTGAGCTGTGATAAAGATAAACGGTCTGATCCAAGCCGGACCCCATAGTGACGGGGCAATACCTGCATAAAGAATGGCCAGCAATGCACCGTTACTGAAGTGCCCAAATACTCCATAAGCCAGGCCGAGCCCGGTCTTTTCACCTAAGAGTGAAGGGATATCCCACCATCCCATTCCCATTATAAGTCCGAACAGATCGAACAGTATCGTCCCGGCTAAGCCGGCCAGTATTGCATTTTTCCAGTTTATTGTATGCATGGTTATGATCTCCTTTAGCTTACGGTTTCAGTGAGTTTTGGTGCTTCGGGAAAGTCTACAGGCACTTCTGTCACATTGTGTAGGAAGTTGGTCGTAGCCTTTTCACCAACGTTTAAAATGACGTCAACAAGGTTCTCTTTTGTATATCCTGCATCAAAAAAGTTTTCTAATACTTCGTCTGATATCTTTCCCTGATTCTCGGCAATAGCTCCTGCAAGTTTTACAAGTGCATCCAGTTTTTCATCGAATGACGCCTTCCCTTGTCGCAATTCAATCGTCTGCTCTTCAGAAAATCCGTTCATCTTGCCTATCTCTGTATGTGCTGCCTGGCAATAACTGCATTCATTTACCTGACTTACAATCAGATTGATAACTTCTTTCTCTTTGTTATTCAAAGATGTTTTGCCATTGGCAAAAGTAAGATATCTGGACAGTGCATTTTTCGAATATGCATATGTGGCATAGATATTGGGAACAAATCCGACTTTTGACTTCAGATCATCTAAAATCTGTTGATTTTGCTCGGTCACATCGTCTCGCGTTGGTACATCAAATGGTCTCATAATGGTCTCCTTTATTTTATTTCTTTGGGTTTTGTTTAATCTGTACCAAACTTCATAAATAAAAAGGTGAGCATAAATGGCAGAACTACACGGTGAATTGTCAATTCTTCCCAAATGGTAAGGATTCCTTGGTGTCTTTAAATTGAGTTGTTGTTTTCCCTGTAATATTTTTAAACAGTTTACTGAACTGGGCAGGGTCGTTGTATCCTAATTCATAACCAATCTCTTTTGAACTTTTATCAGTATAGAGGAGCATTCGTTTCGCTTCCATGATGACTCGTTTATGAATTACTTGCAAAGGAGTATCTTCAGAGAATTTACTGAACACATTTGTCACGGTTTTTGGTGATTTAAACATCAATTCAGCATACTCGCTAACTGATTTTTTGGTTTTAAAATGTTCTTCAACCAACATGTTAAATTGACGTATAATATCTATATCCGACTGTTTATGACCATTTTTCAGTACTTGTTTCTTAGCGAGACGAGTACAGCGAATGATAAATCGTTTGAGAAGAATTCGAAGCATCTCTTCCTGACTGGCATCTTGTACTGTAAACTCCTCTTTTAGAACTGAAATAAGTACACGAAGCCGATCCCTTTCATCCGGTGTTAGTGTCAAAATAGGTGTTGTATTTGACCCAAAAAAGAGAAGTCCATTACAGGAGACTTCACTATCGTATGTATGAACACAGTAAAACTCACGGTTAAAAAATAGTACCTTCAGACCATCGTTCGAATTGTCAATTTCGACTTTTCGTAAATAGGTTGTACAAAGTATTTGATTGGTTTTGAGTTCAATCTTTTGGTCGTCAACCTGAAGGGAAACACTCTTGTCGCCATCATTCCAGATAAAGTTCAGATAACTACCTTCTTTCGTCCAACTTGAGCTAAAGGAGTGGCTAATGACAAAGTGTGCATTAGATTTTGTGTTTTCAAATTCAGAGATCATGTCCATAGAACCTCCATTATTTAGATTGAGTAAAATACCTTTCTGCCCAGGCGGCCGTTACTTTCCCGGTGTAATCAGCGTCTTCTGTTTTTGACAACAAATGATCGGCATCATCCAGTGAAATAAAACTTTTGGGATGCCGGGCCAATTTATAAATATGTGCAGCATTATCAATACTAACGGTTTCATCAACCGGTGAATGGAAAATCAAAAGTGCTTTATTCAAATTTTTAATAAGATTGTCCATCCGCTGTTCATCCAAATCATCAATAAATGTTTTTTTTATTTTAAATTTACGTCCGGCTAAACTGACTTCTGCTTCTCCTTTTTCATGGATTTCATCCAAATTTTTACTCATCAAATGTTGAACATGTTGAGGATTACAGGGACTCCCTATTGTACAAATTGCTTTGGAAGAGTTTATTTTTGAAGCCGCTTGTAAAACCGCAGCGCCTCCAAGAGAATGACCCATCAAAATGGAAGGGGCCATCCAGTTTTCATCCATATATTCAGCTGCAGATACAAGATCCTGAACATCCCCGCTGAACGTAGAATCTGAAAAGTCCCCCTCACTTTGTCCCAACCCGGTAAAATCAAAGCGAAAAACACCAATCCCCATATCAGTCAATGCGCGACTGATATGGCCGAGTGCTTTCAGATTTTTACCGCATGTAAAACAGTGGGCAAACAGCAGTGTGGAGCGAACCTCTCCGGAATCCGGTTCATCTATTCTAGCAGAAAGTGAGAGCCCATTTTTATTCTTAAACGTGATATTTTTTGAATTCATAATTAGTTAATCCTGTTATTCCTTTATCATCTCGGTTTCCGGATAAAATACTAGCCAGGCAAACGCGAAATAGTCTCCATACACTTTCGGAGATAATTGTTGCCCCACCAAGGGACCTGAAATCGCTTTACCTGTTATAGACCAAATACTCCCGGTTTGTACGTCTCTTAATTCACCATTTTTAAATTCAAATTCCATTTGTTTACCATCTAAAATAGAAGAAAAAACTCCCGTTGCTCCATCATCCCGTGAGCGACTGATCGAACGTTTATCCAATGCGGATGCCATTCCATCCAAATGAAAAATGACGATCGGTTCTCCGCCCACTTCATCGTGAAGAACTTTTTGGGCTTTTGTCACACTATAAGTATAACCCTTCACCTCCTCCTCTGTCCTGACTCCGATCACCTTTTCCATTGGTGGAATTTCATCACTCACCTCTTCACGAAGCATAAAGGGTGAGTTGTTAATGTCGTCATATCCTGCATACGGATTTTCACCGTAATTTCTGCGATGACCCGTATTTCTAGACAACACCCTTGCATCTGGATAGGTCTCTCTGAATTGATCAAAAGAAATGAGTTGACTAGATAAAATGGTAAGGAAATCACCGGTATATTCGCCAATCAACGACTCACCAGAAAATTGCTGCCACATGCTCTCTGTCTGACGGTCATACATAATCATATCAGAATGTCTCAAAAATCCTGATACGCCAAATTCCAATACGTCTCCTTTATGCCTTCGATCAAACACAATGGACGAATAACAGAGTGGGCAGAATGTGACGGCTACGGGTACTCCACCAATTTCATCGTTTGTAATTTCATGCCAAATTAATATTTGAATGGGATAAGCTTTCGCCTCACCATTGATCTCCAATGAAATTACAGGCTCACGACCATTCAGCCATTTTACTGCCTCTTCTTGAGCTATGAATTGCGGCTGATCAATGGATGGTATTCCATCCTTGCCGGGCCCTCCATCTATCAGTTCATCTAAATCGATACTTCGTTTCTCAGTATTTGTATCAAAGCCAGTAAGTTGTTGAGATTGAATTGGCTCGATTGAAGCTAAAAGAATAAATATGGTAATGATATAAGAGTTGAATAGATGGCAGTTCATTGTAAAATCAGTTTTGGTTTTCCTAAAATAAAACCAAAAGCATCTCTCCATTCTTAACAAAACTATCACATTCTCTTAGACGAGCTAAATGTCACAAAACGATGATAGTTTTGTGAACAATTTCGATAGCCTATTTAGTTCTTTGGTTTTATGAAAGCGAATATCTATAAAAAATTACGGAAAAAAGCTAGAGCCATTAGTTTACTTTTGGCTGTTTCTCTAATGGGGATGATACTTATCGTCTATTTGATGTATGGACTCTTATCAAGCACCAGAGTTTTTACGGGTTATCATTCTTTATGGTCTCACACTCAAAATCGGGCGTTGATTCATCTAATCAGCTATTCAGAAAGCGGTGATTATTTCGAGTACCAAAAATTTGAAGAAAATTTAATGGTGATGGACGGTATTCAAAATGCACTTTATGAATTAAATATGGATCTGTATGATGAGGATCAAGTAGAAAGGTCTCTCGGTAATAGCGATCTTTATGCTGAGCAAATAAAAGAAAAAGTTCGCCAACTTCATCAATTGAGAAGATTTGATGTATTCAAGAATCTTTACGACAGATGGGAAATCTATCACATAAATTCAAGTAATTTGAGGGATGTGGCTCATTTGATAAAAGACGAAATAGAAAGTGGAGGTGTCGAAGATCATACACGTCAACAGCTTCTCTTTTTGGCACAAAATCTAAATGTTACTCTTTTAGATGATCATATAAGTTTACTACAGAGTATGGATGAAGCGACGTTAACGCTTAAAAATTACTCCATGATTGTTCTTGCCCTACTCTCTTTGGGGATTTTTTTTATAGGCGGGCTGTTAATTCACTCCTGGCAAAAAAATTTAAAGACATTGATTCAGGTATCAAAAGAACGGGATCGTTTGGCTTCATTTCCGGAATTAAATCCAAATCCAATCATAGTAATTGACGAAACGAGTGAAATCAGCTATCTAAATGTTGTTGCAGAAAAATTATTAAACAGCTCCAAAACAAGCAAAAATAGTAATCAAATATTGGACTTCATAAAGTTAAATGCTCATACTTTTTTCGATGAAAACATGAACTCAAAAGCATTTGAAATTCCATTCAAAGAGGATTATTTCCTCGCGTATGCATTTAAAATTGAAGCAGAAAATTCTATTCACTTTTATCTGATCAACATCACCGAAAGGAAAAATCTCGAACTGAATCTAAAAAAATCTAATACGGAAAAAACAGTATTGCTTAGTGAAGTACATCATCGAGTTAAAAATAATTTAGCGGTTACGATCGCTTTATTGGAAATAGAAATGCTTAAGTCAGAAGAGAGCCCGGAACATTTGGTTTTAAAAAGGAGTTTAGACAGACTTCACTCTATCTCATCCGTTCACAAAATTTTCTACGATCAGGAGAGTATAGTAGAGATGCGGTTGTCTGATTTCATTGCAGAATTTGCCAAGGTGTCAATCTTTCAAATAAAGGATAAAATTCTCCAAATGAACTGCTCTGAAGAGTGCAGAAATAACACTCTCAGTATTAATCAGGCAGTTCCTTGTGCGCTTCTATTAAATGAACTAATCAGCGATTTTAAGTTGCATGATGGAGGTCATAAGTTGCTTGATATTACCGTTGTCAGCCGTGGAAATGCGGTTGTTGAATTTACTCTCTCAACCGATTGTTTTAACTGGGATACTGAATCTGAGTCTGAAACACTCATTCAACTGATCACTTCACAGCTGGGTATTGAGGGTTTAAAAACGAGCAAAGATAATAGGAATATTATGTTCAGCTTTACACTAAATAATAAGAAAGGATCTTCGAGTGCACTACCCAAGGATTATTTTGAAGCCACTCTTATATAAAGTCCATCCGACAATAACTTAAATAAACTCAAGAAACCATGATACATACGTTAAATAAAATTCAAAAAGAGTGGATCGACAAGAATCCATTTGATTTTTCAGATCTGTCTGCATTGTTCTTAAACTGCACGTTAAAAAAATCCCCTGAGCTCTCTCACACCAAAAAGTTGATGAATCTTTCACAACAGATCATGAACGAAGTTGGAGTTAAGACAGAGATTCTACGTCCGGTTGATTATAAAATTGCTTACGGAGTTTATCCGGATATGACAGAACATGGATGGGAACAAGATGACTGGCCTGAGATTCAAAAAAAGATAATGGATGCCAACATTCTAATCATCGGTACTCCTATCTGGCTTGGAGAAAAATCGTCTATAGCAAATCTGGTTATTGAGCGTCTCTATAGTTTTTCAGGAGAGACTAATGACGAAGGGCAGTACTCCTACTATGGAAGAGCTGGAGGTTGTATTGTCACAGGAAATGAAGATGGGGTAAAACACTGTTCTATGAGTGTACTCTATGGCCTTCAACACATAGGGTACACAATTCCTCCGCAGGCTGATGCAGGATGGATCGGCGAGGTAGGGCCGGGGGCTTCTTATGCTGATGAAAAATCCGGTGGGCCTGAAAATGATTTTACTAATAGAAATACTACTTTTATGACCTGGAATCTTCTACATATTGCAAAAATGCTTTCAGAAAAAGGAGGGATACCGGCACACGGTAATCAACGCTCACTTTGGGAATAAAAGTAAAAAACTCTATTTCTTTTCAAAGTAGTGTACGCTGAAGTAACCTCTAGAGTCAACCCAAGTTCGACTTCTTTTAAAAAAGTGGGAAGTCAGCTCTTCAAACTCATCAATCGTATATTTATGTGAATTTTCCGTGTGAATGGACTCTCCTTTCTTAAAACTGAATGAAGAGCCATTCACCCGGATCTGTTGATCTTCCCTGCTTACAAGATGCATCTCTATTCTACCCGCTTCACTATTGTAATATGAATAATGTTCAAAATTGTTGAGATTAAAGTCTGCACCTAACTCACGATTTACCCGTTCCAAAATGTTCTTATTGAACTCAGCTGTAATATTTTTTTTGTCGTTGTAGGCTAATTCAAGAACTTCCCTATCTTTTTTTAGATCAACACCAATTAATAATCCATCTCCTTTTGAAAGTTTACTGCCAAGAAATTGCAGAAATTTTTTGGCTTTCTCTTTTTCAAAGTTTCCGATAGTGGATCCCGGAAAATAGATTATCCGTTTGGATGCACTCTTACAATCCGGAATGTCTAATGTTTCCGTATAATCAGTTGCAAGTGGCCAAACGTTCAGATTAGGGTAATCATCTTCTAACTTCTCAGAGACTATTTCCAAAAAATCTTTTGATATATCAACAGGCACATACATTACAATCGAATCCACATGATCCAACAATAAGCGCGTTTTCATACTACTTCCACTTCCGAGCTCAATTAATTGTACTCCTGAACCCAATAAATTCGAAATCTCACCAATATTATTGTCCATAATTTCAACTTCACAATCTGTAGGGTAATATTCCTTCAGACTGCAAATTTGTTCGAAAAGTTCAGAACCTTTCTCGTCATAAAAATATTTACTTGGTAATTCTTTCTTTTTTTTTGATAAGCCCTCAACTACGTCTAAATAGAAGTTACCTTTCAATTCCAATCGTTTTTTATACATCTTTTCTTTAATTCTATTTCAGGTATATTTTATTTTGCCAAACGGATTCCGGTAAATTGCCACCTGAATTTTGAATGAAAGAAATTTCGGTAACTTTTTCGAAAGTGAGATTTTGACGTAGCACACGAGCCGCCTCTCAATACATATTGATTGCACATAAATTTTCCATTATACTCGCCTAAAGCTCCGGGAAATGTTTCATATCCCGGATAAGCCGCATATGAACTGCGTGTCCACTGCCAAGTCTCGCCAAACATCTGTTGTAAACCCTTTTTTTCATTTTCTACAGGCGCCGGATGAAAATTACGGGCGTCAACGAAATTCCCATTCATCTCAACTGTTTCTGAAGCAACTTCCCATTCAAATTCAGTTGGAAGACGGCATCCGGCCCACCTTGCATAAGCATCCGCTTCGTAATAGCTTACATGAGTAACCGGCTCATAAAGATTTATTTTTTCCAGTCCATTCATTGTAAAATGAAACCACATGTCACTCTTTTTAATCCAATAGAGAGGTGAGTCCCAACCCTGTTCAATGATCATTGCATATCCTTCGTCTAGCCAGTATTTTGGGTCTTTATATCCTCCTTGTTCCATAAAGTCAATATATTCACCATTTGTAATCAATCTGTTTGCCAAATGAAAATCATGAATATACGTTTTGTGGCGAGGGAGTTCGTTGTCATATCCAAATGATCCTCCGGGGTGACCCACCTCATAAACGCCTTCTTTAAAATGCTGCCATCCATTTTTAGGCATTGTCTTCCGGTCCGGCCTGTAACTCTCCTTATAAATTGGATGCAGTGGATTTTGACTGAACATATATTTCAAGTCAGTAAGCAAAAGTTCTTGATGTTGTTGTTCATGATTTAAACCAATTTCTATAACATCTTTCCACTTAGTAAAATCACTTTCACTTGAGTGATCAATAAAGTCAAGCATATGTTGATTTACATATTCACGATACTCGAACACCTCATCTATAGTTGGTCTTGATAAACTACCCCGTTTGTTTCGACAGTGTGGCTCACCAGTTTGGAGATAGTATGAGTTAAAGAGGTAATTGTATTGCGGATGTTTGGTTTCATAGCCATCGACTGCTTTTTCTAATAAAAAGGCTTCAAAAAACCAACTTGTATGAGCCAGATGCCATTTTGCAGGACTTGCGTGCTCAACTACCTGAATTGTAAAATCTTCCGGTTTTAATTGTTTTGTCAGTTCATGGGTAAAAGACCTGAAATTTTTAAAATTCTGCTTAATCTTATCCCTTGAGCTATGCTGGGGAATCGTCTTATTTTGGATCTTTTTTACTTTGACAGACATATTATACCCCTAATTTCTCTAGTTAATAATTTATACTATTTTCTATTTCATTTAAGTCGGGTAGTAATCTCAGTAAACTTACCCATACTTTTCAAATTTCTAGAAATAACCAAATTCAATCATGTCATTCAAGTTAACAACAACCCTGTGAGGTATCTCCGGTGGTATTCGATATGGGTTTGCAATCAAACTCTCCATAATGCACTGAACGGTCTCCTGCTATTTTAAAATATTTCCCGTATCGTGTATCCTGAACCATTGAAGTAGAGTTTCCGCAAACTGGCATGGGTTTTCCTTTTTGGAAGATGTGGTGATCATCCAAAACAAACCGGTGTGGAGATTCGGGAATCGTTCCGAGATAAGTAGCCACCTGGCCGTAATCTTCACATTTATCTTCAAGAGAATCGAGCTTGAATGCCCTTATGGTTAAAGATCTGAAGCTGATCATTCCCACTTTATTTTCAATTTCCGGATCCTCAAGTTCAATTTTGTGTTCAGTTACAATCCGAAAATCGGGGCAACCGAACCGGTCAAGCATTCGCCGGAAATCTTCGATATAGAGGGCCCCGGATAGGCATTCACCATAAAGAATAGGGTCGTCCATAAGCTCATGCGGTACTCTTCGATCAGCAAAAACGTCCGAAAAGTACAGCTCTCCACCAGGTTTCAGTACTCGAAAAATCTCTTTAAAAACGGCTTCTTTGTCGGGAGAAAGATTGATCACACAATTTGAAATAACCACATCAATGGAATTATCTTCAATACCCAGACTATTGAGATCTTCGATATGTCCCTTTCTGAAATCGACATTGGGACTGCTGAACCCGAATTTTTTCGTCTGTTTATCAACATGACGAAGGGCAAGATCCAGCTGTTCATCTGTCATATCGACTCCGATCACATATCCATTTTCACCAACCAATGCTGATGCCAGATATACATCGCGGCCTGTGCCGCAACCCAGATCCAGTACCGTTTTCCCATCGAGTACTTCAGGAATGGGTGAGCCACAGCCGTAAAACCTGGTAATAATTTCATCATCAATTTCTGATAAAATTGGTTTATGGTGATTAGGAATGGATTCCACGGTACAACAAGCTGAGGTCTTCAGGTCTTTGCTGCCATTGAGAAATTTTCCATAATAATCTACGACAGATTGTTTTAGTTTTGCGTTTGTGTCCATATTCAAATATCAGTTTAAATGTTGAATCAATCTTTAAAAAAGGGAGAATTGATAGTAAATGATATATCCGCCTGCTAAAATAAGCAGCCAACCTGTTATGATCTCCATATAAGGCAGAATTTTTCTGAGGTATTTCATCAACAGATCTCTTGCCAAAACTGATAGCAGAATAGCACCGATCATCATCAGACTTATGCCGGAAAAATAGGCGGCAAAATATCCTGCACCGGTCAGCACAGATGGAGCAGCCATGGCTTGTGTTGCAACTACCAGAAAAAGTGGGAATAAACAGCCCAATGCACCGATAGCATACGCAACTCCAAATATAAAAGCCTCTGCAACTTCCGACTTTGGATTGGCACGATTCACGTTGAATGTTAATGAGATATTTTTACCGGCTACCATTAGAAGTCCAATTACAATCAGTATGGCCCCCATTCCTATAGTGATCCATTTCATGTAATCTTTTAGTAATTGGGCAGCCGATAAGATCAAAACTCCGGCAATAGAGTAGATCACCACAATTCCAAGGATACTAAGTAAAGCAAGCTTCAGTCCTCTCAGCAGCCTGGTTGACATACCGGGACGGCTCTCACCCGGTCTGGAAATGAATGCAACAATATAACCCGGTAATAGGGCAACAGCACATGGAGCCAGGAATGCCAACACACCCTGAATAAATGAAAAAGTGTAAAACTCCATTTAGATCAATTAAGAAGTCCTGTAAAGAGCTCTCTGAATTCTTCAGCTGATAAGGCTTGTCCCGTTTTTTTGAATACGATATTGCCATCAAGATCAACACCTACTGTGGTTGCTTGCTGTGCAACACCAAAATCCATCATGATCTGTGGATTCCCTTCAGTACTTGGAAAGGCAAAGTTCTTCTCTTCTGCCAGATTTCGCATCACTTCTTCTGTATCAGTAGGATCGATACTTATGGCTACAAGCGTGAGTTCATCCTCAAATTCCGGATAAACCTCCGACAGTACAGGCCAGTTTTTTGCACAGGTTGGACACCAGGATGCCGTAAAATAGACGACTAATGGCTTACCCTCTTCAAGTGATTTTTCAAGACTGATTATTTCCCCATCGATGGTAGTTACTTCAAAATCGGGAGCTTTATCGCTGTTTGTAACGGCTTCAGAAGTTTCTGTTTTATTTTCAGATGTGCAGGAAACTATTGCAAGCATGAATAGGACTAAAAATAGTTTGGTGATGTTTGAAAATTGTTTCATTATTATGGTTTGATTATGTTTTCATCGTTTGGTTGATGAGCCAAACTATAAAATAACAGCGATGAAAGTGTCCCGGATCTGTAACAGAATCTTGATTTTTTGTAAAAAATATAAAGAATCCGGTAAACTAGGGATCTAAATATTATTTAAGGGTATCGCCACTCTAAAGGTAGTACCCTGATTTTCTACACTATTCACGATCACTTCAGCACCATGCAGACGAAAGATTTTCTGTGCAATGGCCAATCCAAGTCCGGCTCCAGTATTATTTGACCTGCTTTTATCAACTTGATAGAATCGATCAAATATAAAGGGAAGATCGGGTTCAGGTATACCGGCACCGGTGTCAGAAACTTCAAGAACAACATCTTTTCCCTTTTCTACAGAAGAAACTGATACGTGTCCACCCGGCAAAGTGTGCGATAAGGCATTATCAATCAAATTTGTAATGGCCCTGCTCAACATACTGATATCAGCTTGTATCAACGCATTGGGATTATCCGGAAAATGTGCCTCCAATTGGATCTTTCTTTTTTCTGCAATGGGCTTAAATTGTTGAACCAAATCCTGAACTAATTCTGCCATCGATACATTTTCGAGATTCGGTTTTACGTGATCTGCATCCAATTTAGTAAGATCAAACAAGTCATCAATTAACCTGTTCAGTTTCTGTGTATTGCCAAGTACCGTCTGAAAATAACTACGAAGCTCTTCTTTTGTGATTGATTCTCCCTTCATTTCAATCGTTTCAAGATATCCCTGAATAGAGGCAAGAGGACTTCTCAGATCATGAGATACATTTGCAACCAGTTCCCGGCGCATTTTATCTGCCTTTTGAACTTCCTCCATATTTTCGACCAGAGTATCTGCCATCCGGTTAAAGCAGATCGAAAGTTCAGTGAGCTCATCATTACCTTCCACATCTATCCTTTCTGAAAGTTGACCACGTTCAAATTTTTTGACAGATCTTTTTATTTTCTCCAATCGTCTGGTAAGAATCGAAAATAAAAAGAGTCCGATAGTGAGCCCGATCAGCAGTATTAAGCCAATCATAATAATTGAGCTTCTGGTAATGTAACTTTCCGAGATCATGGCTGTTGCCTGACTAAATTCATCACCTTCCAAAACGACATACAGATAACACCCCTGTGAACCCATAATACTGATATTTGTGGCGCTAAAAGGTTTCTTCCGGTCAGGATTCAGTGGATCATTTGAAAGGATAGGAAGGGATTTACCGTTAATAAAGTCGTCGAGTGGTCGGGTATCTACAACACTATGATTCAATTCTATTATCTCTTTTGATGCAGGTATAACACTTTTTATGGATCCATCTTCACTCAATAGATAAAAATCAAATTGAGGATTCTTTCCACTTAATTCTAAAAGCTTCTGTTCGATCTGAACCTGATCGAATGATTCTCGTAACATCGGCTGGAATTCATCTGCTAATATTATGGCAAGATCTTTATTGGTCGATTGTATGGCTTCCTGCACAACGTCAGAGGCTGCTTTTGTTGTTACAAATGCAACTATTATCCCAAATAAAATGAGAATAATTGAAAAGATGGCAGCGATTTTAAAATAGAATTTACTCATAGTTTTTTTTCTCCTCCAGGTCTGCAAAACGATAACCCACTCCCCAAACTGTGCGAATGTAGTGTGGGTCAGAAGCATCCTTTTCAATCTTGCTCCTCAGCCTGTTGATATGTGAATTAACGGTGTGGCTGTACCCTTCGTAACTATACCCCCAAACAGTATTCAGCAGGTCTTCACGACTGTAAGCTTTTCCGGGATTGGAGAAAAAGAGTAACAATAGGTCGTATTCTTTGCTGGTTAATTCGATTGTATTACAGGAGAGAGTAACTTTTCGTTTCGAGGTGTCCAGAATCAGGTCATCAAATTCAAGAACTTTATTCTCAGTCTCATCGGTAAGGGTATTTACATGCATTCTTCTGAAAATTGCTTTAACACGAGCCAATAGTTCACGAATACTGAATGGTTTTGTCATATAATCATCAGCTCCGATTTCAAGGCCCAACACCTTATCAACCTCTTCTGCTTTTGCAGTGAGCATCAATATCGGAACAGAAGCATTCTCTTTACGGATTGCTTTGCATACGTCAAAACCATCCATTTTTGGCATCATTACATCGAGGATAATCAGATCCGGTGAATGATTTTGATAAGAATCAAGACCGGATAACCCATCCTGTGCAGTAATGATTTCATATCCCTGATCATTCAAATTAATCCTTAATAAGTTCAAAAGATCTTTATTGTCTTCGACAATCAGTATAGAGTTTTTGGTGTATGTCATGATTAGAAACCTTCATTTTAGAAAGCCTAAATATCTGAATCATTATATAAGAAATCATCACACAAAAGTAACAAAAATCAGGATTAATAGGATCAAACGATCAAAATACTGAACTTGTTTTCTGTTTAGAGATCTTACTGAAGAAGTAGTAAGTTGGATTGGCTATTTCATTTAGATTATGGATTTGAGTAAGCTTTCAAGATGAAGTTTTCTTACTTTCGGGTGATATTACTTCGAATTAGATAGTATATTTATACCAACATCAATTTGCTAACAAACAGATAACAATGCCTATTGGATTTTTAGAATTCGGCCTGAAAGACCTCCTCGAGGTGATGGTCATCGCTTTGGTTCTGTTTTATCTCTATAAGTGGATCAGAGGAACATTTGCGATACAAGCGGCTTTAGGTCTGCTTTTTATCATTTTGCTCAATGCAGCAGTCAGTATATTAGGGTTTACGACGCTGAATTTTATGCTAAGAAGCGTTTTGGATGTGGGTGTTTTGGCCGTATTTATCATTTTTCAGCCTGAAATTCGCAAATTACTATATAATCTGGGGCAGAATACCTCTTTTGATAGGTTTATTGGCCGGACCGGCTCAGACGTAATGATTGATGAAGTGATTAATGCAGTGCGAAATATGGCGCAAACCAAAACAGGGGCGCTTATCGTCTTTTCCAGAACATCATCACTGCAGGACCTTGTAGATGTTGGTGTGAAATTAGATGCTCGTGTAAATGCAGAATTAATTCAAACCATTTTTCAACGGGATACACCGCTGCATGATGGTGCTGTGATCATTAGAAATAACCGTATCGTTGCTGCTAGTTGCTACCTTCCAATATCACAGAATCCAAATATTTCTACAGTTTTTGGCACACGTCATCGCGCCGCCGTTGGGGTGAGTGAAGCAAATAATGTATTTGTAGTTATCGTTTCAGAAGAGACAGGCCGTATCTCTATAGCCAAAAACGGAGCCCTTTCGAGCGGATTATCCATTCAAAAATTGCGTTCTGAAATGGAGAAAAATCTGGGAGAAGGAAAAACAGAAGAGGTCGGTTTTAGTGCTGAAAAGGCTGACCTTAAAATGAATTGAAAGAGTGATTAGTTCACCATTTCACCCTGCCTTACTTTAATGTGAATTGAACTGCAAAAGATTAGGCTTTTTACTCTGTCTGATCTGAAAACAGATCTAATTCCGATCTTCTTGTGATTGAACAGGAGCCGTCACAGAAATCTCACCTGCTTTAGCAAAGATCAAACTTAATTCAATTTCATCCCCTTCATTTAAAGCGTGGTTCAACTGTATCAGCATAACATGCAGTCCACCCGGTTGCATGGATACGACGGTTCTGCCCGGAAAAATGGGATCTTCCGCTTCACGCATTCCCATCATATCATTATCAAGTTCATAGGTTTCATGAAGTTCAACCAATTCGGCTACCTCTGATGACAGACTGATTAACGTATCTGTTTCTGATGATCCATTTAAAACATTCATATAGATTGCAGAAACACCATTCATCCGGCCGGGTCGAGCCCAGGCACCGGTAATCTCAATACCACTCTCCGGTAGATGTAACTCAACAGCCGGCTGCTCTGTCTGTTCGTCGCTGTTGCATGAGACAACAAAAAGAGAGAATAGCGGGAGTAAAACAATAATGAATCTTGATTTCATAATTTCTCTAAATCTTCAATGATGATTTTGGGGGGAGTCATGCTGCCGCCATAATCAAAAATAAGCCTTGATTGACCATCAATCAGTAAAATTTTATCAGAGTGGTTTAAAAAATAGATTCTTTCGTTATCCTCAACCTCTCTTGAGTAGGACTCTTGCGTACGCACTCCAACTCGCCTCATGAGTTGGTCAATCACTTCCGGTTCGCCGGTTAAAAACTGAAAGGGTTCTCTATCCATATCAAATGCATCTGCATAACCCTTTAAAACGTCAGGAGTATCTCTATTTGGATCAAATGTAACCAGTATAAATTGAGTGTTACCGGGATCACTCATCTCATTATGAACTTTAGAAACATTTGCCGTGATAAAGGAACAGATATCTGGACAATGTGTATAAATAAAACCCATTACAACCGGCGCACCCCGAAAATCATCCGGAAAAGTAACGAGACTACCGTTTTGATCCACTAAATCAAATTGAACATTACTATAATCATCCAATGCGGGTGATGAACAAGATGTTAAGAGTATAAATAGAGTAAGAACCGGTATAAATTTTCGAATGTAAATCTTCATATAGATTAGTTGAAAAACAAGTGTATCATAGTTTATTACAAATATAAGAATATTACATGAACTGTATGGGTGGGCATTCCCTTTTTATAAATATTTACCCCCTCAAAACGGTTGATTTATTATTTTATCAAGAGAACTGAAATTTTATTCGGGTAAAGAATATATTTATCTTGATTCAGTTTAACCTATATAATTAGAGTAATTTGATCAATAGGTTGGTAGTTGATAATTGATTTCAAAAATGTGCTATAGTGAGAAGAGCCTTTCTATTATTACCTTTGTTATTTATCGGTGTTGTAGATGCTTTCGCATTGCAAGAGAGCGAAACAGAAACGGTTGTTTGGAATATTTCCTTCGAAGGAAATGAGAACTACCGAAGTATGGTCTTAAAGGAGGTGATTTCCACAACGTCACCTGCTTTTTTTCAGAAAAGGCTCCGGAAATTTGGGGCTCATCTACTGAATGAAACCGAATTGCGAAGAGATGTGATTCGATTGCAAAGATACTATCAGAGAAGAGGCTTTCCGGATGCAACGGTCAGATATGAGATTGAGGACAGACGGAAAGAGCACCAAAAGAATGTGATTTTCTATGTTCGAGAGGGTCAGCCGCTTCAGATTACATCATCCGTGATTAACATCAATGCAGAGGAACAAATCAGAAATGAAATTGAGAGTTCTCGTGATTATCAACGGGCTGTTCAAAGGCACGAATTTCGTGATGGGCAGCGATATCAGCTTATTCGAATGCCAGATGTTGAAGGAAGATTCCTTGAAATATTAGAAAACCAAGGATTTGCATGGCCTGAAGTAGAGATCCAGACAGATGTAGATAGCCTTACTAATCGTGTTGATGTTGAGATCCGATTAACCCCCAACTCAAAGACTTATTTTACCGAATTTCAAATTGAGGGAGATCTGAGTGTGCCGGATCGGGTTCTGCTACGTCATACCGACATTAAAGTAGGAACTCCATACAGCAGCACGATTATGCAGAATGCTCAGCGTTCCGTATTTAATCACCATCTCTTCCGCTTTGCCACCATCACACTACCCGAGCAGCCAAAAGATTCCACTCTTACAGCACTGATCAGAGTGAGGGAACATCTTCCCAGAACGGTTGAGGCATCAATTGGAGTCGGAAGGGAGGAATATGTTAGAGGACAGGTAGCCTGGCGTCATCGAAATATCAATGGTTCCGGACACAGATTTGGAGCCAATATTCGTGCATCTTTCATTGAACAGCGAATGAGTACAGACTACCTGATTCCATATACGTTTAATGCCCGAAGCAGTAATGTAACAACCCTGTTTGGTTTACATAGACTGGAACCGACATTTGAACTGCTGCAGGCAGGTTTCAATAGCAGTTTAATTTATCAAATTGCAAGAAACCGAACGGCGTCCGTCTCTTATGAGTACACATTTAATGAGGAACTTTCCAGAGATGAAGGTACAACGTTACCCGAATTTGCTGTCAGCTATAATATTTCCTCAATTAATCTATCCGGTTACTACAGTGATGGAATTTCAAGAGAACCACGGGGATGGGTAATACAACCCTCTGCTGAGTTTTCAAGCACGTTTAATGAGGCGGATTTCAGATTTCAAAAGCTAAATCTGGATGTAAGGCGTTTTACTCCAATTACAAACAGTACTCTTATTGCGGCAAGGGTAACATCAGGAGTAACCTTCTATTCTCAACGGGATGACCTGCCTCAAAATATTCGATATTTCACCGGAGGTACCAACTCCGTTAGAGGATGGAATAGAAGAGAGCTTGGGCCAAGTATCCCTGCTTTTGATGATGAAGGAAATTTTCTGACCTACGTTCCGGTTGGCGGCAGATCCACTTTTTCATTCAATGTAGAACTCAGACAGCAACTCACATCCATTATCCCCAACTTTGGGATGGCACTCTTTCTGGATGGCGGACAAGTTTGGGAAAATATAGAGTCCATGGATGAAAGGCCTTTACAATTTGGTGTGGGTGGTGGTGTGAGATATCAATCGCCCATTGGCCCCGTTCGGGTTGATGTAGGGTATAAACTCAATCCAACCGATGAAGACCTGAATATTTATGAAGGCGTAAATTATGGATCGGCAAGGAGTCGAATCGGTATACATTTTAGTATCGGACAAGCATTTTAAACCCAATGGAAAAAGAGAAAAGAACATATTGGCAAAAATGGAGGATCCCGGCTATTACCGTTGGCATCCTTCTACTGCTGTTTTTATCGGTTCGATTCACAATTCAAAGTGATTGGTTTTTTAATAAGGCTCGTTCGTTCATCATTTCTCAAGCCGGGAACTATTTAAATGGAACTCTTGAAATTGAATCGATGCATGGGGATCTGATGGATGGTTTTGTGATTCAGGGAATGAGTATTAAAGATGAAAAGAGTACGATTCTGGAGGTTGATTCAGTGATTGTTCACTATCGGTTATGGAATGTTTTAAGATCTCCGCATGAAATAAACAAGGTCGAATTGAAAGGAGCCCATCTTACGGTTCGTGAAGAAGCCGATTCCACATGGAATGTTACAAACCTAATCAAAGAGTCTGATAGCGAAACGGAGTTTTTTTGGAAACTGAATGAGCTGGTTGTATCAAATTTTTCGACGGATATCCAATCGGATAACTACCTGCCGGATGGATATTTGAGAATTGAACGTTTAGGAACAGAACTATCTGCGGGATACATTGAAAATGGTTTTTTTGGCAGAGTAAGGCAGTTGGAATTTCAACTATATGACGGCACCCTGCCGGAGGGCATCGGTATAGTACTCTCTGCAAGTGCAGGGGATGGAGTGGTAACTCTGGAGTCACTGCTGCTGGATACCGGTCGTAGTTTTCTTTCTGCTTCAGCAGAATTGGGAGACGAAGATGAACTGGATGCTGAATTGGATGCTTCTGCAATTTCTTGGAGGGATATTCTTCTATATGTAGAGGAGATGCCCCTGCAGCAGGATCTCTCTTTTGAGATCGGTGCTTCCGGAACCCTCGAAAATATACAGCTCACCCTGATAACAAAATCCGTTGGATTGGAATGGATGCAAATTGATGTTGGAATGGGATTTGAAGAGAAGTTTTCAATCAACTATCTACACGTTGAGTTGAATAATCTAAATCTGCCGGTTCTCACCGGAATTGAGGAATTACCGACTCTGGACCATTTAATGGTAACCGGAAACGGCGTTATCATTCCCAATCGGTATGAAGAAGCGATCTGGAACGGTGACATAATAACGGATGGATTTATTTATGATTCCTATCAGTTTGACCGATTGAACTTGGACTATTCATTGAACAGCGGGGAACTGAAAACAGAGGGTTCTATCACATATTCAGGGGATACAATTGATTATTTATTCACGGTTTCCGAGTTATTTGGTCAACTTCCTGAATGGAGAGGTGATCTTTCTTCTAACAGCTTGAATGCAGCCAAATGGTTAAATGATGAGCAGTACGACAGTGATCTAAATCTACAGATCAAAATGTCAGGAGCCGGTTTTACACAAGAGCGTTTTAATAGCAGGGCAAACATTGCAATCAATGGAGATCGGTTCGGAGATCAGGAATTTTCAAGCCTTCATTTTACCGGTGACATAAACTCTGATGAACTCAACGGGCTCTTGAAAATGAATCTCGACAGAAGTGAATTAGTAGCAAAACTGGATGTATTATCATGGATTGATAACCCCAATTACAGATTTTCAATTGAGATCAATGAATTTAATGTAGCTGAAATAACTGGTTATGAATTTTTCCCTACATATATCAATGGATTGATTGAGGGTGAAGGTTCAGGCGTAGACCCGGAAAATATTGAACTGATCGCCAATGCGGCGTTGGATTCAAGTATTGTAAATGGAGAGATCATTGAAACCCTTACTGCAGATTTTAGAGTAAGTAACCGTTTCTTATTTGTTGATCAAGCACTCTTGGAAAGCCCGATGGTGGATGCTGCATTCTCCATGCAACAACATCTTACGGAAACCTTACATCGTGATAACAAACTACAATTTGACGCAGAAATTAAAGATCTGATTCCGTTAGCTCCGCTATTGGGCGCGGAACGTTTGGAGTCGGAAGGCACAGTGGCCGGACAACTGGAAAGAAATGCAGAAGGAACTCTTGAATTCAGAGGTGATATATCATTAGAGAGATTGGTCGTGGATACACTTTTCAGTTCGGATAAGATCACCGGTAATGTAAGTGCGTTGATTAAAGAACAATCTGAACTGGTATTGGACTTGGAACTGGAAGCACCGATGATCTACTCAATCGGAGTTCAGGATATGCAATTAAGGACGACTGCAAGATTTGAGGAAGAGTATACGACAGGTGAATTGAGTTATACTTTATCAAATGAAAATGAAAGTTCATTTAGACACAGTGGGGATTTTTCATTTAAGCCGGATGATTTTACCCTCTTTACAAGGGAGGTTATTTATGACTCCGGTATCAGGACACTTTCACTGGAGGAACCTTTTGAATCAACATATAAAGAGAATATTCTGCGATCAGACACACTCAAAATCTCTACATCAACCGACGATTCCTGGGTTACTCTTTGGATTCCTCATCTGGACTCTCTACATCAACAGTTCGGACTGGAAGCGAATAATCTGAATGTGGGAAATCTGCAACAAACTTTTTTAGAAGAGAGTTACTTTGAGGGTTTTCTATCAGGAACCGTTGAGTTTGACAATAGTGATGAGGGCCTCTCTTTACTGGCAGAAGGAGGAATGGCAGGAATCGGATTTGAAGAGGGGAGAATGGACTCCTTGTTATTTAATCTGCAAATAGCAGATGAATGGCTTGATGCAAATATTCATGGCTGGCACCTGGATCGTATGCTCGCAGACATATCACTAAAAATTCCATTTTTACCGGGGGATCCACTTACATTTGATGACCAATTCTTCGAAAGACCCATTGAAGGGCATTTAGAATTAGTTGAATCCGATTTATCCTATTGGCTGACATTTTTACCTGACGGGGCTCCCGGTGAAACAGATGGTAGAATATCGATCACAAGTGATCTGTCCGGAATTACCGGATCACCAGAGCTGGTTGGTCAGTTGTCAATAAATAACGGACTCTTTTCCGGTATTCGATTGGATCAAATTACCATGGACCTATCCTATATTCATAATGAGTCTGTCGCTGAACTATCCGGACTGATCGTTAGAGACCGACAGGAAGTGTTAGAGTTTGATACCCAATTACCCTTTCTTGTTGATTTAAAAAGGGCTGAGGTGATTCTGCCGTCTGATGATGACGACATCTATGCAAATCTTAAAACCAATGATTTTGATTTGGCCGCAGTGAATAACTACCTGGATCCAAATCAAATCAGGAATTTAAATGGCAGATTAAATGGAGATATGACTCTCTCCGGAAAATTATCTGATCTGAAGACAGATGGAGAGATGAGACTGACCGGGGGATCGATGAGGGTTGTTCCAATGGAAATAAATATTACCGAAATCCGATCATCCATTCTATTTGAGCCTCAGAGAGTGATTCTGCAGGAATTTAATATGAAAAGTGGACCCGGGACAGTAAGAGCTACAGGTTCCATGAATCTGGATAATTTAAATCCGGAGGGAATTGATATTGAAATCAGAGCTAATCAATTTCGGGTGGCAAATACCCAGGATACCAATGCCATGATTAATGGACAAACAAGAGTAACAGGAACCTTTGAGGAACCTGTACTAAACGGGTCTATTACATTTCTGAACGGTTTTATCTTTCTGGAAAACTTTGGTGAACGGTCTGTTGAAACCGTTACGCTTGATGATGAAGAGGAGGACGTTCCTTTTGAATTTATTGATGCCCTAAGCATGGAGTTGAGTGTTAGTTTTGGGCGACAATTTTTTATTCGGAACCGGCAATATCTGGATATGGAGATTGAACTTGGCGGGCAGGTGGATCTTTTAAAGGGAAAAAATGAGGAAATACAGATTTTTGGAACCTTGGATGGTATTCGAGGGTATGCACGTCCCCTTGGAAAAAATTTCGATCTTGAAACGGCCAATATCTCCTTTACCGGGCCGATGGATAACCCTCAATTAAATATAGTTACAAAGCACGAACCCCCTCAGGCTGTTGGAGTTACCATCTATTACATAATTGAAGGTACGTTAGAAGAACCTGAATTCAGATTTGATAGTCAGCCGGAGTTGGAGCTGCAGGATATGGTCAGTTATACTCTCTTTGGGAAGCCATTTTATGAACTGGAATCCTGGGAACAAGTTGTAGCCGGATCAGGAAGCAGTCCGACTGCTGCAGACTATGCCCTTGAGGTGTTACTGGATCGGGTTGAAATGCTGGCATCTCAGCGACTGGGAATTGATGTAGTACAAATCGATAATACCAGAGCGGGGTCGAGCAATACGACATCCATTAAAACGGGTTGGTATCTGAATCCGCGAACATTTTTCGCAGTCTTGTATGAGGTTGGAGGAAGTCGTCCTAAAACCCTCTTTTTATTGGAATATCTTCTTACAGATAATCTGGAGTTGATTATTTTACAGGGTGACGATTTAAGGGAAGGTATCGATCTGAGATGGAAACTAGATTATTAAAAATCTCAATATGACGTGATTATTTAGAGTTATTAATATAGTTATAAACCGTCAGTTCGAGCAGAATACCGACGTTTTTTGTCAGGATGTAGTCGCTCCTCTTTTATCCCATGGAGCAAAGCGGAATGAGAACTTACAGGCATGACGATGAGCATCAATTATGGTAATTCTATGAATTATAAAACCTATACAGCCCTTGTCATTGTAATTTCTCTCATGATAATGGGACTCTTATCAAACAGAGACTCTACTTTAATAATAGGGGATGGAATGTCGGCAAACCCATGTCAAGATCCATTAACCATCACGGTTGGGGAGATAGATGACCGTTTTGGAATCACAGAGAGTGAGGTCATTGCCACCCTCAAGAATGTTTCTGAAAAATGGTCAGAGGCCGTAGGTTTACCGGTGGTTTCCTACTCAGAATCAGGTGAAATAGAACTTCACTTGAGATATGATGTACAGCAACAGATGACGGATCGAGAGCGTCAATTCAGAAACAGATTGCAGATGAAAGAGTATCAGATTGAAGCATTGGAGAATAATTACATGGAATCGGTGGAGAATTTTGATGGGTCAACAACCCAAAACGGAGTTGGTTTTTACAGAGGAGGATCGGAATGCACTTGAGTCTGCGTGTGATTTTTAAAGCAAAAAAGTATAATTTCAGTCTAAAATTTTTATTCTAAAGAGAAAGCACAAATGATTACAAAAGATGAAATTCTATCAGCTCAAAAAGCTTGGGGAGATGCTCTCATAGAGATTGGGAAATTAAAAAATGATCGAAAAGCGTGTGAAGCCTTGACCTCAGAAGTGATTGACAACTATTATGCATACGAAAAGGGAAATGTGCTCTTCAAACCCACCCGAGCCAAGGAGATCCAGTTTCGCGGAACACGAGAGGGCGCGGTTGCATATTTTATAGGCCGTTCAGGCAACTTTCCTGAAGATACCGGATTTGCACTACAACCATGGAGTAAGGTTGCATTTGAAAATTCAGGGGGTATATTTATTAACGAAGATTACGCTGTAGCCATGGGAAATTACTTTTTCACAGATGCCAATACAGGTGATATCAGTAAAGTTGAGTATACCTTTGGTTATATCAAAGATGCAAAAGGGGCACTAAAGATCAATCTTCATCACTCTTCAGTGCCGTTTAACTAATAAATGTGAGTTATAAAATCGACTACGATTATTATTTACTCAAATAGAGGTTTTTAAACTCATACGGTTTTTTGAAGTGTTCGTCGTCAAAATTCTCCATAAAGTAAATGCTCTCTCCGGTTGATTTCATCTCGGGGCCAAGCTCTTTTTTCACTTCAGGGAATTTATCAAAAGGAAACACCGGCTCTTTAATCGCCCAGTTCTTTAATTTGGACTCCAGATCGAACTCAGTTAGTTTAGCTCCCAGCATCACTTTGACCCCGATTTTGGCTTCCGGACGCTGTGTTGCTTTGGCTAAAAACGGAATCGTTCGAGTGGATCGCGGGTTGGCTTCCAAAACAAAAACCTGCTCATTTTTGACCGCATACTGAACATTCAAAAACCCAATAATCTCCATTTCAGAGGCTATTTTTTCCTGATATTCTTCAATGGTTTTAATCACCGATTTGCTTAAAGAGTAGGGTGGAAGAACCGCTGTGGAATCACCCGAATGCACACCGGCCGGCTCTATGTGCTGCATAATACCGGCAATGTGGATCTGTTTCCCATCATAAACGGAGTCTACATCCACCTCAATGGCCTTGTCGAGGTACTTATCAATTAAAAAATCATTTTCGGGATGGGTTTGAAGAATTCGTTCAACATATCGCCTCAATTCATCCTCCCGAACGGCAATCCTCATCCCTTGTCCCCCCAGGACATAACTGGGACGGATCAATACTGGATATCCGACCCGATTTGCAATGGTTATGGCATCATTTCCATTACGTGCGGTACCATATTCGGGGAATGGGATATCCAGCCGTTTCAATAATTTGGAGAATTCACCCCGGTCTTCCGCCAAATCAATTTTGGCAAATTCAGTGCCAAAAATCTTGATTCCGGATTCAACAAAACGTTTACCGAGTTTGAGGGCGGTTTGTCCGCCTACTTGCAGAATCACTCCTTCCGGTTTTTCATGTTCAAAAATATCCAGTACCCGTTCCCAATAGACCGGCTCAAAATAGAGCTTGTCTGCAATATCAAAATCTGTGGAGACGGTTTCCGGATTACAGTTCACCATGATCGCTTCATAACCCATCTCCTGAGCAGCCAGTACGGCATGAACACAGGAGTAATCAAACTCAATTCCTTGTCCGATCCGGTTAGGCCCGCTGCCCAAAATCATCACTTTCTTTTTATCGGTGACAATACTCTCATTTTCCGTTTCATACGTTGAGTAGTAATATGGAGTCTCAGCCGGGAACTCGGCCGCACAGGTATCCACCATCTTGAAACTCGGCTTCAATCCCAATGAAAGGCGTCGATTCCGAACCTCATTTTCCGTGACTTTTTTGCCGCTTTTACTTAACAGCCAGGCAATTTGAACATCAGAAAACCCGGCGCGTTTCACTTCATAAAAATCCTCTTTCGTGAGACTCTCCAACGATTGCCCTTCCGTTCTGTTTTCGAGGCTTACCATATATCGAATCTGCTGCAAAAACCAGGGGTCTACTTTTGTGATATCTGCAAGCTCTTCAACCGATGTCCCATACTTAAATGCGTTCCGGATCTGCAGGGTGCGATCCCAATAGGGTTTCAACAATCGTTCTCGCACCATTTTCCGATCCGGTTCGCTATATCCGTCGGCACCCAGGCCGGCTCTGCCAATTTCAAGAGATTGCCACGCTTTATTCAGCGCTTCCGGGAACGTACGGCCAATCGACATCACTTCGCCCACTGCTTTCATTTGTGTACTCAGCTCTTCATCAACTCCGGAAAACTTATCAAAATTGAATCGTGGGATCTTTACAACAACATAGTCAATGGACGGTTCAAAACATGCGGATGAAACCTGAGTAATTGGATTGGGAAGCTCATCAAGGGTATAGCCAACAGCCAGTTTCGTGGCTATCTTCGCGATTGGATAACCGGTTGCCTTGGAGGCCAGCGCGGAAGATCTGCTTACTCTGGGGTTGATCTCAATGGCGACTAACCGATCACTGCCGGGTTCCATTGCAAACTGTACATTACAGCCACCTGCAAACTCTCCAATCGATCTCATCATATGTATGGCCGCGTCGCGCAGAAGTTGATACTGTTTGTCGGTGAGTGTCTGAGTGGGGGCTACGGTGACGGAATCGCCGGTGTGAACACCCATTGGATCGAGGTTTTCGATCGGGCAGACGATCACTACATTATTATTATCATCACGCAATAACTCCAATTCAAACTCTTTCCAACCAAAAATACTCTCCTCAATCAGAACCTGATGAACCGGACTCAACTCCAATCCGCGTAGAACTTTCCGTTCAAATTGATCCTCACTCCACACAATTCCGCCGCCGGTACCGCCCAGGGTGAAGGATGGCCGAATAACAATCGGCAAGCCGCCAAGTTCTTCAACAATTTCTTTGGCGTCGAGCAATGAGTGGGCTGTCCGGCTTTTACACTGCTCAATTCCAATCTTTTCCATCAGGTCTCTGAAGAGTTGCCGGTCTTCCGTGATATCGACTGCATCCATATTCACTCCGATGATTTTGACCCCCATTTTTGTCCAGTATCCTTCGTGTTGAAGGTCACGGGCGAGGTTAAGAGCGGTTTGCCCCCCCATCGTGGGAAGTACGGCGTCCGGTTTTTCGATCTCCACAATTTCTTTGATGGAAGCAGTGGTGAGCGGTTTCAGATAGATGGAATCGGCCATCATCGGGTCGGTCATGATTGTTGCGGGGTTCGAATTGATCAGAACCACTTCGTATCCCTCCTCTTTGAGAGACCGGCAAGCTTGTGTACCGGAATAATCAAATTCACAAGCTTGGCCAATTACAATGGGACCGGAACCGATAATCAGAATTTTATGTATGTCGTCGCGACGTGGCATAGGTTGTCTTTTGATTTAGTTGAATAAAATATTTTATGAGTGTGCCTCTTTAATCATGTCCAGAAACTGATCGAACAGATAGGATGAATCGTGTGGACCGGGGGATGCTTCCGGATGATACTGTACCGACATTCCTTTGAACGATTTAAACTTAAGTCCTTCAATGGTGTTGTCATTCAAATTGATATGGGTGACTTCTGCTTTGGACTCATCAATGGCTTTTTCATCGACGGCAAAGCCGTGATTTTGCGTACTGATTTCGACCAATCCTGTTTCTACATTTTTAACCGGTTGGTTGGCTCCCCGATGACCCACAAACATTTTTCTGACAGGGATGCCTTCCGAGAGAGCCATCAGCTGATGGCCGAGACAGATGCCAAACAGAGGTTTTCCGGTAGATTTTGCGTACTCGACCATGGGGAGTCCATAATGTGAAGAAGCGTTGGGATCGCCCGGGCCATTGCTGAAAAAGTATCCGTCTGCGTTCCACGCTTTCACCTCTTTAAGGTCAGCTTCAGCCGGAAATATTCTCAAAGTACATCCGCGAGCCACAAAATTGTTGATGATGTTCTGTTTGATACCGTAGTCGAAAGCAGCCACTTTATAAGGTCCGTCAGAAGATACAGTTTGAGCTTCATTTCGTGTTACTTTGGTAGCCAGTTCCAGTCCAACCATGGAGTCCCACTCTTTAGCTTTTTTGACCAGTTCCTTTTCATCCAGAATCTCTGAACTGATCACGGCGTTCATCACTCCTTTCGTTCGGATATGGCGCACCAGCATTCGTGTGTCGACACCGGAAATGCCTACGACGTTATTTCGGTCGAGGTATGTTTGGAGGCTTCCATCGGCCAATGGATTACTGAAGTCGTCGGAGAATGAGCGAACGATGAGTCCGGCGATCATCACCTTATGGGCTTCATCGTCCCGACTCATGGTGCCGTAATTTCCGATATGAGGATAGGTCATCATCATAAGTTGCCCATAGTAGCTGGGATCGGTAAAAATCTCCTGATAGCCGGACATACTGGTATTGAAGCAGAGTTCACCACCGGATGTACCGATGGCTCCAATGGATCGACCCTTAACGGTTGTGCCATCAGAGAGTGCGAGTATTGCGGGTTTATGATCTGGTGTAGCTGGAGTCATAGTTAGATACGTTTTCAAAGGGGATTATGAGAAAGCAGAAAACCAAAAAAAATCCGACTACGGAAACCGGGTCGGATTTGAGGGCGAAGTTTGTTCGTAAAATATCTGTCGGAGGGAGCGTTTTCATCTGCTCTTTTTAAAGGTTTAGATAAGGTAAGCAGATGAAAGTTTTTTTGAAAGGGCAATATTGAAATTTTTGTCATGCCCAACTTGGAAGCCGAGGTTATTAACGTTGAACCCTTCGGGTTTTATCAATTGTGGGAGACTTTCCATTACATAGATTTTTGAGTTTTTGGTAATGGATACCTATTGATCCGGCCTAATTCCTACTGTTACATCTTACACTAAGACTTGGCAGCCGGGGTTATGGATGTTGAACCCTTTGGGTTGAAGTAGTGCTAGTGATCAATATCGAAGGTGCAGAATGTTGGCATCATTATTTGTCACGGTAATGATCAGCAAATTTCCATAATCGGATTCATCAAAATGCTCGTCAAAGTGGGTTCGGTTTAGCAGCAGATTGGCCAATTCCGGAATTGAATTTGAGTGTCCGGAGATCACGTAAGTAAACCCATCCTCCGATTCCAGCCACTCTTTTACCAATATGTCCTGGGATTGAGGATCATAAACGATAGGTTCGATGCTGTAACGTTCAGCGATATGATGAATCGTCTCGCGGGTACGGTTATAGGGTGATGTGTAGATAGCGTCAGGGTTCAGTTGTTCAAGCATATAATCAAGATAATATGAACGAGCTATTCCATCTTCCGAGAGTACGGGATCTTCGCTGTCATCCACTTTTTCTGCGTGACGAACCAGAATGAATGTTTTAATCTCATCGGTTTCAAATGGAGCGGAACCGGTGAAAAAAAATGAGAATATCAGAGTAAAAAGGATAAATAAATTTCTCATGGATATGGGTTAATTGAGTTTATGAGTTATTTTGATTCTGAATAGAAAAAATTATTTAATAAGGACCATCATGCGACTCTGTACTTGACCATCCACATATAATCGATACAGATAAACACCACTGGCCAGATTTAACCCATCAAAGGGAATCTGATAGCTTCCTTCTTGAATGGTATCATCCAGTAATAGAGCCATTCTTTGCCCAAGTGTATTAAATATCTCCAAGCGCGCTTGTCCGGATTCAAGTATTGTGAAAGGGATGGTTGTTGTAGAATGGAAAGGATTCGGATAGTTTCTTTCAAGAATAAAGTTAACCATTTTATCTTGTAAATCAGGTAATAGATTCCCATCCAGAGTAATATTGTTGAATGTTACCCGGTTACCCTCAGAAAGGGAAGCATCCCTAGCATCAAAACGGACTCTGACACGAAAATTCGGATTGTTGGGAACACCGGTAATTTCTGAAAAGTCCACGGTATATAATTGGTAGGTCCCGTCCACCAGACTTTTATACTTGTCTCCGTCTGATAACTCCTCATCCCTCCAAATAAATGTTGTATCAGACTGACTATCAATCTCATATTGTACTGAATAGTCAATCACCAATCCATCCACACCTGCATTTTCATTCATGGCAGCAAACGACATCACAACCGCCTGTTGGCATCTTCAGTATGAGGGCACTTTCCTGTCCGTCCACTTCAAATGGTTGTTGCACCTGTAATGCTCTCATCCCTACAAACTCTTCATATACTTGATTATTATTGCCTTCGGGTCGGTAATTTATGGGTGTGGGTTGATTTCTCCTCTCCATAGAACCGATTCTCCAGTTTGGATGATTGGCATCGAATGGATAACCGACTAAGTTTGATTCAAAATGGATTTCAGCAATTTTTCCACCTGAGTATGTTGACTTAATTGAAGTGAGTGGAGTATTATTGGGCAGATCGTCACTGAATAGGAAATAGTGGAATAAATCCAGATCTGCGACCGGGGTTGTAACGGCTTCCTCAAAAAAGGCACGGATTTGAACATTAGCTTCAAGGTTCAGGGTTATATTGTTGGAGTTGACTTGTTCGCCATCCACTTCCCAGTGTGAAAACTGATATCCAACCTCCGGAAGTGCGGAAAGTGTAATTGGTACACCTTCAAAATAGGTGCCTGTCCATGGGTATGGATTTGCACTGACTCCGGGGGTTTCGGCCCGGATTGGAACTGTATTTAATTGAATATAACCTCCGGCTTGATCGGAGAGATCTAATGTGAGATTATACTCATTTTCAACATCAAAATACTCTTTCAGATGAGCTCTGGCAAAACCCGGCCTCTGCTCAGCAAAGGGGATTAATCGGTTATTAATTCTGTCTTTCCAAGAATCGAAACTAATGCTGGTACGACCGGAAAACCATCTATCCATATGTTCATTCATTTCTGGCTCAATACCGGATGCAATTTCATTCACCAGGTTTACGGTCCTGCTTGGTAAGAAGGCCGTATTTAACTGATCCAAATAACGAGTAGTAAAATTAATTCTGAATTGTTCATTCGTTAATAATGCTCTGAAAAGCTCTGTAGACCAGGGTGGGTTATTAAACCAATCGGTATCATCTCCCGTTGCCATTTCGAGTGAGTTATGATCTACCGGTGCACAGATATTATTACCGGTTTCAGCACAACCTGTGTAACGATGAAACCCAAAATCCATATCATATACAAGCCATCTCCAGCGTCCGTCTTGCATAGATGGGGCAAATGGCTCGTAATTTTCAGTGCGTTTACGCCAAAAATCAACATTGTTTCCCGGCCAATCGAGGTTGGCAACAAAAATGTGAGCTATCTGAAAGTCAATAAAATTTTCTACATCAATGCGTGTCTGGATGTAGTTGTAATCCTCTTCAGATGTTAATCCATTTTCTCTGATATAGTTGAGGGTTTCCTGATAGTGATTGTCAGAACCACTTACTATCTCAGCATTTCTCGTCAGAAGATCAATATTTTCAGAATCCACTCCATGTTTTCTCTCAAGGTAATGCTCATCAAATCGCTCTCTCATACCATGAACACCCCAATATTCACCATTCAGAAAAAGAATGAAAGGCCTGTAAGCCTGTGTATCGAAATTCATATGTTTTACGATACGTCGCAGCAATGGATCACGAATCATCGCACCATCCCAATCATTGCCTCCATTTCTTAATATCAAGCGGTTATATTCTGAATAGGGTTCATCAGGAAATATTTGATGACGGAAACGATTATCTCCATACTCATTTCTGGCATAAAGTCGCAGAGATTTCATGGGAAATGCACGACTAAAGCCACCGTGAATACGGACTCCCAAATCATTCTGATAGTCAGCGTTGGCGGATTCCGTCTCAAAAAGCTCCATGGATGCTTTACGTTCCCATTCTATCCCCCTTTGATTATAATTAGCTTCTGAATCGCCTAAAACAGTATCTAAATTCAGGTCATCGAATATTTTCCCCGGCACATAAATACCTTTTTCATAATCAAAGAAATCATCTTCCTGTACAGCGATAGAGACCACCGGTAAAGAATAGCGATCTCTCCCTTCAGGTGTTACAAAGTAAGTATGTGTGCTGATTGAACTGGACTCCGATCCATTTTTTACAGCTCTTGCACGTACCACGGTACCTTTAAAGATGGGATCAATTGGGTAAAAGAAGGGTTCTGCTCTAGTTTCAACTGCTGATTGCATTCTGCTGAAATAATTGGAGTCCGTTGTCCGATTGCGGATTTGAATGGGATTGGTTGACTCAAATGTTTTCGAGATAAAAGTTCTCTCTAACAACTGTTTTTCCGGACTCAGATATTGGTACATATGATTATAGACGGTTCCCTGTAGATTGTTCAATTCCGGTTCTGAGCCATCCAAAGTGTAAATAATCTGAACTTGTGGATCTTCATGGGTGATTGTCAGGTTAAATGAAGAGGGATAAAACCCACTGTCATGTGAGAATATCGGGGGAGATAATGGTCCTTGATTGCCGGCAGCTTTGTTAGATGCTCCAGGTGTGGGTTCATCGAAGAAAAACCAGTCATCGCTTCCATCGGGAAATCGGCCGAATGATACGTCTGTTGGAATTGGAGTAGGAGGCATAGAATCGACTCTGGTTTCATCGGGTCGGGTCAGTAGAATATCTTCACCATCTGCGGCGATGGCGTAATTTGCATGAAGCGGTGAGTTAGGGTCACGGCGGTCTTTTCCTGAGGCCCAGATTAGTAGGAAACTGCCGGGTGCCATCGTTATATTCGGCAACACCCATTTGAAGACATTATTGAGGTTATCGCTTAATCCATAACCTTCCAGATTAATGCTTTGATTGGTGGTATTAAGGAGTTCAATCCAGTCGGAGAAATCACCGTCTTCATCGGCAAAGGTAGATGAGTTCGAGGCCATCACTTCGTTGATAGCGATATCAGGCACAGATTGTGCAATCGCTTCAATTAAAAAAATTGAACAGAGAAGAATGCTGCAGATGAAAACGGATATTGTACGGTAGAACAAAGTTTTTAAACTGATCTGAAGTATGTTAATTTATGTGATCCGAAAATAGGAACTGTTCTCAATTATAAATCAGTAGTGTCCGGTTAAATTTTACTATAGGCAAGTTAACGAACCATTTGGATATATAAAGCTTGTTTTATGGCTTTGCGTCATTTAGAACCCCTCCCTATTGGAATAACATGAGCTGATCGG
>Ga0222673_1000016_pt1 | contig 112783 bp, 98 predicted proteins | sample AntAcemetagen801_FD_179845 | JGI IMG/M metagenome (GOLD analysis project Ga0222673, IMG submission 179845) | Saline water microbial communities from Ace Lake, Antarctica - #801 | ecosystem: Environmental > Aquatic > Non-marine Saline and Alkaline > Saline | place: Antarctica: Ace Lake...
CACTCCCACTCACAGACTCCAATAATACGCCAACTGTTACGTCTTGGAAAACTGCGTTTACTTCACCGCTATTTGAAGCTGCTATTAAAGTCCCATTTAGTTCCACAGCATTTACATTACCGGAAACAGACCTAAATCTCATTTCACCACTGCCACCATTCATATTAATATCACCACTAACAGTTTTTGCAAATATGATACCGGTCAACCCTTCCATATTGATATCACCCTCAGTTGAAACTGCTTGAATTTTTCCGTCTGTTAAAGAAACCACAATATCACCAATTTGATTTTGAATAAAATGATCTCCTTCGTGATTTCTCAATGTAATGTTCCCAATCATTGTTCGTAGCTGAGTATTCGCTTTTCCCGGTGTTTGAATTACAAAATGAAAACTTATATCTCCACTGCGTCTTGGGGATCCGCTTCTCTTTTCGTCTACAGAGGCTATAATGCGATTCCCCTGTTGTCTCATGATGATCCTGAAATCATCTAAACTTCGTGTTCCGGACCAAAGTGAGAACCTTCTGGAAACGTAAAGATCAACTTGTACTCCCTCAATATCCGGATTATAGATAACTTCAATGTTACCATTTAAGCTGCTTACATCAATACTTGGTGTACCTCTAACTCTAAAAAACCTTGATTCATACGGATCTGAAGTATCTTCCTGAATTTCATATATATCCGTACTATTCGAAGAAAGAGCAAAAAGATCTTCAGAGGTCATGAATGTGGAAACAATTAATAGCCCCAGAAGCAAAGACAAATGGGTATTAATGTTAAGTAGGTTTTTCGCGTTTTTCATAAGCAGTTGAATTATTGACACATGTCAATATTAATATTCTGTATATCAGGACTATGATTACACCTGCTTATTAATACGCTGAAAAGATTGAGAGGTTTCAGTAGTTGTTTTTTTTAAAAACATCTATCAAAAAAAGGATATGATCTTTCAATTCCACACCGATATATTCTACACCTTTCATTATATCTTCTCTTGGAACATTTGCAGCAAAACGCTTGTCTTTTAATTTTTTTGTAACCGATTTTACTTTCATATCTGAAAAGCCGTTTGGTCTCATAAGGGATACTGCGTTTAAGAAACCGGACAGTTCGTCACAGGCAAAAAGGTAACAATCCATCTCATTTTCGGGCTCAAGACCCGTTCGATCCGGTGCATGAGACTTAATAGCAGTCAAAATATCTGTTGGGTACCCTAATGGGGGTAAGATTTTATTCACTGCTCTATTTGGGTGCTCATCTGGATATTTTTCCCAATCAAGATCATGTAATAAACCGGCTGTCCACCATTTCAAAATCTCAATATCAGAATGGCCATTATTTCCGGCATATGCTTCCATTGCATCAGCAACCATCATACAATGCTGTTGTAAGCTTTCAGATTCGATATACTCATGTAAAAGAGTGAGGGAATTTTCCCTGCTTGGCATCGATGATATCATCAGCTTAACTCTCTCATAACTTCTTGTGCAATATTTCGATTATACTCAAATGCAAAGTTTTTGTAGTTAATCATATCTACAATAGTTCCTATAAAACAGAGTCCTGCCGTTAAGAAATAGAGAATTCCCATGCCAATGTGACCAACCAAAAATCTGTGGATACCGGCAATTCCAAAAAGACCTATTAATGCTAATATTAATAATAAAATTGGATCTCTCCTTCGGACTCTGTAAACAGTAGCAAAAGCTTTTGCTCTTTCCATCTCCATATCTTCAATTAAATGAGATATATATTGAGATTCATCTCCTTCAAGTTCAGGTAATAACTCAAATATTTTCTTCATGACTGATTCCTTTTATATATTTATGATTACGATGAAAGATGGAAAACACCCTGCCAAGTATTATGAATATAGCAAATATGCCTGCCGGATGTGCTTCCAATGAAGCTGAAAGATCCCCTCTGAATGTATGAGAAATTGATTTTCCAAGTCCGCAACCGGGACAGAAATCGAAACCTAATCGATCTACTATACAATATGATACAGAATTACTGAACGGATCCATGTAAGCCATTAACAATAAACCTGTCAAAAGTGCGATCCACTCAAAGTGTAAAAAAAAGTTTTTTTTAAATGAATTAATCGATGATTTTGACATGTTATTCATAGATTACAGAAACGTTTAGACCCTTAAATCCTCTTTATGATCTCTCCAACAATACGTATTCTTTTTAAAAAAGTTTTTACTTTTTTAATTCTCCTGTCTGCATTCACCTCAGAAATAGTTTCGCAAACACCTCAGTCAGAGTCTAGTGATACTCTTCGGGTAAAGCTCGATGAGGTGAGGGTTCAAGCCACACGGTCATCTATTTCGGTAGGTCAGGCTCCCTTATCGATAAGTTATTTGAATCGAACTGAAGCAGATATGACTGCAAGACCCGCATCAACTCTAAACGAGCTTACGTTTACATTACCGGGAATATGGGTAAGTAACCGTGAAAATCACGCACTCGGTGAAAGAATGAATATTCGTGGGATGGGATGGCGCAGTCCATTTGGTGTGAGGGGCATAACAGTTGTATTGGATGATATTCCATTAACCGTTGCTGACGGACAAACCATTATGAACTTAGTAGATCCTGCAATGGTTCAATCACTGGAACTTTTAAGAGGTCCATCTGCAACATTCTGGGGAAACAGCAGCGGGGGAGTTCTCTACATGAGAACCAGACCCCCTTCCGATTCACCTGCATTCTCATACCGTACATACGCAGGATCTTATCAAACCATGAAACATGAAGTGAGATGGCATGATATTATTAATGGTGTCAGAGTTAATGCATATGGTTCCTATTCCCAATCCGATGGGTTTAGAGATCACAGTGCTTCGCAATATTTTAGAGGCGGTTTATCAGCTGGGTTTGATCTGTCTGACAACTCTACTTTTGAAGCCAGATTGATCTATTCGGGAATGCCTAAAGCACAACATCCCGGATCACTTCCTGCAGCAGAAGCAACCAATTCACCCTCGATGGCATGGCCCGCATTTGAAAATTTAGGTGCCGGAAAAGATTTTCAACAGGTAATGATCTCCGGAAATTATATCTCTCAATGGGAATCCGGACTATTAAATATATCTGCCCACTCAACTTATAGAGATCTTAACAACCCATTAACATTTGGAGTCATCATTGTGGACAGACTTGCAGGCGGTACCAGAGCATCTTATGATTTTGAAACCCTTCCCGTGAATCTTCAGATAGGCGGGGAAATTAAATGGCAAAGAGATGAGAGGGAACAAAGGAACAATGTCGGTGGGGAACCGGGAGATCAACTCTCTACGGATCAAACTGATTTTGTAAACAATCAGGCTCTGTTTGTACAGGTCTCTAAAAATTATGACCGGCTATTGGTAAGCTCCGGACTGCGAGCTGATAGAATGCAATTTGCTGTAGATGACTTTATTGAAAATGATAACTCTGACCGGTCATTCTACTCGCTAAACCCCAGTTTTGGAATTAATTATCAATTTGATAATGTACGTCTCTTTGCCAACATGAGCACAACTTTTGAAGCACCTACTACTACTGAATTCAAAAATAGACCGGGTGGTGGAACCGGATTTAATCCCGATCTGAAGCCTGAAAAAACAGTAGGTTTTGAATCCGGAATCAGAGGCTTCTTTGATTCAATTGAACTTGAGTATGAAATCACACTATTCCGTTTAAATGTCACAGATCTTATCATTCCTTTTGAAGAGTTTGATGGTGGACCCACGTTGTTTAGAAATGAAGGTAAAACACGGCATTATGGACTTGAATCTCATATTCGAATGCAACCGCTTGATTTTATATCATTAGACCTGATGTATACATGGGTCAATGCCGCTTTCAGTGATGGTGATTTTGAGAATAACAGAGTACCGGGTGTGACACCACATCGCATCGGAGCAATGCTCTCCTTATTTGCCGGAGAACATACGTTTAGTAGCGATTTTGAATGGGTTGGGAAATATTTTGCTGATAGTAATAACAGTGCAATCAATGATTCCTATTCAATCGTAAACATTCGATACTCCTATGATGGCATTAAATCTGATTCATGGGGCATTTCACCGTTTGTATCTGTCGAAAATTTATTTAACACCCGATACAATTCCTCTGTTTCTATAAATGCTTTTGGTGGAAGATTTTACGAACCCGGAGCCGGCAGACATTTCTTAATCGGTGTCAGATTGAATTTATTCTAATAATAAAAATGTAAATAGTGTAATTCTTTTACATTTTCTATATTTTTATGAAAATAATCTTATTGTTTTTTATATACTTACATACATTTTACAAACTTTATTGCTTAAATTAATTGTAGGGAGTATCTTAGCGAATGATGGTATTGATTCAAACGTAATTTGAATCAGGCTGTTTTAACTATCAATGGGAACTTAGTTGGGATTTATAATATGGAAGACCGTGAAGTAGGAACCGTTAAATGGTTTCATAATGGGAAAGGATATGGTTTCATTACCAGAGAAGGTGGTGAAGATGTATTCGTGCATTATTCGGAAATACAAAGCGATGGATTTCGCAAACTCACTGAAGGCGATAAAGTAGAATTTACTCTCGCTGATGGTGATAAAGGATTACAAGCTAAAGAAGTTATACAGCTTTAATTGTTATAAATCAGGTATTCTATTGAATACCTGATTATTCCTTACCTAATCAATTATGATGTGGCTGAAGCATCTTACCGTAGACATATTAGCCACACTTGTGATAACTATTGTTGTTTTATTCGAAACGGCCCTCTTGGAATACGTTTTGTATATTTATACAGGACTAATGGTCATAGCCAGATCTCTCGCTTTTTACAGAATTGACATAAGAGCAGTCACAAAAAAGAAAGTGGAAGAGGCACCGGTTTGGTGTTACCACACTCTATACATTCTCAATATATCTATTCTTCTCTACGGGTTGTTTTATTTCACAGCTATCTCCTGGATATATATCTATTTCTCCGCCATGTTCGTTTACTACAAAAAGGAAAAAAATAACTAAATCGCTTTTCAATTTTTTCGAACTTAATTGGATGAATGAGATAGTGATTTATTTTGTTTCCATAGAAAAATTGCAAATATGAACAAAATTATATTCATTTTATCACTTACCATTACATCCCTATTTCTATTCTCTTGTGATGGAAATGGGCAAAACAGAATAGCTACAGAAACTGAACATCAACATTTTTTAAACAATATTAATTACGAAACCGCTATGTCAGAATCAGAAAATATTGATAAAGTTGTCCGGTCAGATGAAGAGTGGAAAAACAGACTATCATCAGAGGAGTATCGTATTTTACGAAAACACGGTACTGAAATTCCTTATGCCAATAAATATAATAGTCATGATGAAGAGGGGTTATATGTTTGCAAAGGTTGTGGGCAACCTCTTTTTCATTCAGACACGAAATATAACAGCAGGAGCGGATGGCCAAGTTATTGGACCCCAATCAAAGAAGACGCAGTTAAGGAAATTGAAGATCGTAGTTTTTTTATGGTACGTACGGAAATTCTATGCAACGTCTGTGAATCACATTTAGGACACGTTTTTGATGATGGACCTGAACCAACCGGCCTTCGATATTGTATGAATTCTGCTGCACTTCATTTTGTACCTAAAGTGGATTCTTAGGTAATCTTCAATTAATTCTTCGGTTCGAAAGTTGACGCAACTTTGTTTATAATAAAACGTGTACAATTTCAACCGTCATTTAATCGAATCCAATGGAAGAATCAACAAATTCAAGACGTGCAACCCAAATTATTGAAGGTAAATTTGACCCACGTTTAAAAACCTACACCATGGTGGGGACTTCACTTGTACTAGTTGTCACAGTGGTTGGAATTGTTTTACTCCCTTTTTGGCTAATTTTTGGTAAAAGATATGTAAATCGTTATTTCGATAATCTCTACTGCGAATTAACAACCCGAGCACTACATTTTAAAAAAGGAATTTGGTTTCATACTGAACGAACTGTTCCCCTTGATAAAATACAGGATTTAACCTTCAAAGAGGGTCCATTCTTACGCTATTTTGGACTTAGTTATTTAATGGTTGAGACGGCCGGACAAAGCGTCCAGGGAATTTCCGATATGTCTTTAACCGGTATTATCGATGCACGGAAATTTAGAGAGATGGTGCTCGATCAGCGAGACTTAATTACAGATAAATCCGACCAACCCTCCTTTCAATCTCATACAAAATCGGGCGATCATGAACTGCTTCCTATATTGCAAAAAATGCAACATACACTTGAAAATATAGAATCTAAACTAGGTGATGAGTAACTCTTTCTGAGATTCTGAATTCAATTACTAACGGACCTTATATCATAAATTTTCCTATCAAAAGAGTCGTAAATATTTCAACGATTCAATCCAAGATGAGAATTAATGTAAGATCGTTTTGTCAGCTATCTGATTGTTGTAGTATTTCAAGAGAGCCATCACAATACCCCACTGAAGAAAAACAGTAGCCACAGAAAAAGGACTAAGCGGATTATACCAAGTATCGGGAGCAAAACTTGTTGCACTTAACCAGATCCACCACCCTAATAAAGTAATTACTTCAACCGGTATCACATACTTGATTACAAACGTCCACCATTTACCCAGTTTCACTCGACTTTCATCCGTATTTACCAACGTCTCTCTGAATTTATCTGCTCCAAAACTGATCACAGCAAATGAAATGAGTCCACCCGAAACCATTAATCCAACTCCCCAAACAAAATCCTGGTTCGCAAAAATATCAAGTGAAATAGCAGACGGAAGGCCAAATAAAAATCCGGCAATACAAACCACTAATGTTGCTTTTTTGCGGGTTATTCCCATATCCACAAAAACTTTAGTGGCAAGTTCAATCATGGAAATCAAAGAACTAAATGCTGCAAAAGTGAGTCCAAGAAAAAATAGTATAGCAAATATTTTACCACCTGTCATCACATTAAAGAGCTGAGGCATCCACATAAACGTCAAGCCGGTTGAAGCGGGTCCAGACGTTTTCATCACTTCCAGAATTTCTCCATCACTCATTTGTGCACCCAATGTTCCGAATACAGTAGAAAATATGATAATAGCTGCAACTAATGATACTATGTTATTACCAATACCGGTTTGGAAGGCACTTATGGTTATATCATCCTTTTTTCTCATATAAGCGCCATAGGTCAAGATCAACCCCCAGGCGGCACCTGTATCCCATGCATTTTGTGTCAACGCTTCAAGCCATAGGCCGGGCTCCTTGAGCGTAGACCAATCCGGCGTGAATAAATACGCTATTCCCGCACCACTGTCTGGAAGTGTGAGTGCTTTAATTAATGAAATCAGAAGCACAAAAAGAAGGGAGGGTATGAGGATCATATTGATCCGTTCTATACTTTTTATCCCTTTCAAAATGATTAATCCCCCTAAAAATATCATGATTGCATGAAAGAATGACGGAAGTATGGAATTTTGAAACCCATTCCACACCATATCAGCTTCCTCCGGACTTTGAGGCAGAGCGTATAAAATGGACTCTATCAGATAATAAGCACACCAACCGGCAACCACACTGTAATAGAACATAATGGCTGTTGCTACAAACCCGATAAACGAGCCCATCCATGCAAATTTTTTACCCGCCATTTTGATATAGGAACCAATCACCCCCTTTCTGCCGTTTCTACCTATTCCATATTCAGCTATGATCAGTGGAATTGACCAAATAAATAGAAAAGTAACCCAGGCAATCAAGAATGCTCCGGCTCCATCATCCGTGCCATTTTGAGCTGCAATCCTGGGGAATCGCCAAATGTTGCCGGTACCAACTGCAATACCTAACACACTTAAAATGAGCCCCCATTTTGAGGTAAATCTTTCCTTAATCGGAGTAGTTTGATCAGCCATCTAATCACTATTTGTTCTTATTTAAAACCGATTCATTGATAACCATTTTTGTGATGAGAAACAAGATACTCACAAACAGATAATTGAATATTTTTCATTCAAATTGTCATCAAGAAACTCCGGGTGTATTTATAAATTCATTCTTCCGGGCACTATTTAATGATACAGATTAGCAAAATCATCAATCTCTATCGAAATTATTAAATATCTTTGCGCATTCAACCCTTGATTCGGTATCTTAAATACTTTCTGTTTTAATTTAGAAATAATGGCTTCAATTTATCGTTAGTCGGTCTTTGGGGCATCAACAAGAATAACAAAAACAGTAATATCCAAACATGGATTTATCTTCAATATTTGCTCAGCATAGAACGAGAAACTTATTTTTTGCTACTATCAGTTTCACGTATGCACTTATTGTATACTCATTAACAGTTGCCCCTACTGCTTCTTTTTGGGATCCTGCTGAATACATCGCCATTTCCAATTCACTTCAGATTGCTCACCCGCCGGGTTCTCCTTTTTTTGCAATTGTTGGAAGGGTTGTATCCATGTTTGTACCCACGCAGTTTGTTGCTCTCAGCATCAATATGATCAGTGTTGTAGCATCCGCATTTACTGTAGTTCTGCTTTATCTTATTGTTGTAAGATTGATTGAAGAGTTCCAAGGTTCGGGCGACCAAATGGACTTCACTGACCAGTTAGGCCTTTATGGCGGAGGACTCATTGCTGCTCTTACATTTACTGTTACACATACACAGTGGTTTAATGCAGTAGAAGCTGAAATGTATGCTTCTTCCATGTTATTTACTGCAGTAGTGGTATGGATTGCACTCAAATGGTCTGCGAACCACGAAGAACCTTACTCTGAAAGATGGCTGATATTGATCGCTTATATTTTTGGGCTTGGAATAGGCGTTCACCTCTTGAATCTTTTGGCCCTCTTTTTTGTGGCAATGATTATCTATTTCAAGAAGTTTACATTTTCGATTAAAACATTTTTGATGATGATGGGAGTCTCAATTGTTGCATTCCTATCCATCTATCCAATAACCATCATTATTATTCCTGATTTTGCAGGTCAGATCGGTGCTATGACATATGGATTGATCGGCCCTGTAACATTTATCCTCTTTTTTACTCTTGCGATCACTTTTGGAATCTATTACACTCATAAAAAAGGTTACCGAATCTTGAACATGATATTTGTGTGCTATATGATGATCATGATCGGATACTCAAGTTATGCGCTTATTTTAATTCGATCTCAGGCAGAACCCCCTATTGATGAAAATTCACCTGCAACAGCGGAAGCCTTTGTAAGTTATCTTAACAGAGATCAATATGGAGCTTCACCCCTGCTTAAAGGAAATAGTTATAATAATCAGACCGGTAGTATTGACCGATCCGTAGAACAGTTATTTCCACGTCGGCACTCCTCCCTCCCACAGCATCTCGATTACTATGGAAACTTCAATAGCGACCTTGATTTCTTTTTAAGATATCAGGTTAACCATATGTATATGAGATATCTTTTCTGGAATTTTATTGGAAGAGAAGCAGATATTCAAGACACTGGTTGGTACTCTGGATTTTCAGAAACGAGGTATGCAAACAATCCGGCCAATTCCGGTTATTTCTATCTGCCTCTATTCCTCGCACTTCTGGGAATGTTTTACCACTTCCGGAAAGATTGGCGAAGAGCTATTTCAGTATTTGCTCTTTTTATATTGACAGGATTAGCCATTATTTTTTATTTGAATCAAACTCCTTTTGAACCAAGAGAGCGTGATTATGCCTATGTAGGATCATTTTTTGCTTTTACCATTTTTCTTGGGCTTGGTGTTACCGGTATCATCGAGTTACTAAAAGATCAGATTGGAAATCGTAAGATAATCACCATCGGTGCTTTGGGGATCATATTCTTTGCGGTTCCGGCATGGATGTTACATCAAAATTGGCCTAGTCATGATCGAAGTGAAAGGTATGTCGCTCGAGATTACGCCTATAATCTGTTGAACTCTTTAGATAAAAACGCCATTCTTTTTACAAATGGAGATAATGATACCTTTCCTCTATGGTACATTCAGGAAGTTGAAGGGGTTCGGACTGATGTAAGAGTTGTCAATTTAAGTCTGTTGAATACCGATTGGTATATAAAACAGATGCGAGACAGACAAACTCATGAGTCTCTTCCTCTCGCAATTACACTTACCGATGATGAGATAGACCAGATGACTTCCCAGCTGGATCTCCATATTCCGGGTGAAACGACTATTCCGGTCAGAAAAGATCTGCTCCGTGCCATCTTTGAATCGTCAGCCGATCAACTGGAAGACACTACATCCATCGGATTCTCAAATTTGATTCCGGATGATATTCAGATGAATGAAGCGCTCTATAACCAGATCAGAATGGCGACTCCGTATTCGCTGCCCGTTGATGAATTGGATGATGAAATGAGCTGGTATATTCAAGGACGATCCGCAGGTCGGGATTCACAAGGCAATGAACGATTTTATTTACAGACTCAAGATAAGATGATCCTTCACTTGCTTGAAAACAATCTCTTCTTGAGACCCATCTATTTTGCAAATACAGTCTCCAGAACTGGACAGCTGGGACTTGAGAATTTCTTCCAATTTGAAGGAAAAGCTTTCAGAGTCGTTCCTAAAATGAGAAATGCAGGTCCATTTGGCTACGTAGATCCTGAAGTTCATGCATCCAGGCTTAGTAGTTTTAAGTTTGAAAATTGGAATTCACCCACCGTCTATTTTGATGAAAATATCCGGCGGATGCTGGGTAACTATCGATATGGGTTCACACAGTTGGCAGACGCCTTCCTTGAACAGGGTGATCGTGAATCAGCAGCCTATTGGCTCAAGTATGGCGAAGATAAAATTCCGTTTAGAGAAATTGAGCATGACTGGACAGTTGCAGCTCTTTATGCTTTTCGGTATATGAGAGTTGGTGAAGAGATGCGTTCAAATCAATTGGCTTTCTTCATTGCTGATCACCTCAAACATGATCTCACATATGATATGACTGATCTTGATGAATTTGAAGATCGAATCACTGTTTTGGAAGAGGATATACGAGTGGCCCGTTCTCGTGCTCGTACGGATAGGGCACAGACATTGAGAAGTAATCAAGAACGACTGGTGCGTCAGAGAGAGTCAATCATTCAGGATATCAGTTTTTCTGTAAGCAGACTAACTATTCTTCAAAATATTTTCTTTGAAAATGAAGACGATGCCACAGCTGAAATGCTTCGATTAGATGTCGATCGCATTACAAATGGGCGACTCAGTCTCCCGTCTGCCCTTGAAGAAAGTCGTGAACAAATTGAAATGTTTGGTTTAGGTTTGTAGCAGGAATTTAAATTAATAATCTTTGGTTGTATATTTAACCTAAATGACTCAATACCAACCACTCCCATGATACACGAATTTACAGAAGAGAACATTCTCAATATCGGTAAGATACTGGAAACGTCACCAAAAAAACTCGGGGATGATGTATACCGACTGGAACTTGTCAATGCTGAGAATGGTCACAAACTTGCACTAGAAATTCATCTGGGTTTAGTTATAGATGAGAAACGGATGAATATGGTATCTGTATATGCAAGTAATACATTTCTTCAACTTCATAACTGTACTGCTTTTGTAGCAAGCGATCTTCTTAAGCAAGTTACCTTTTTTGGTAGACATGGCGATGTAACATCCGGTTTAATCGTTGAAAATGGTGCAGGATGTAGCCTATATGCAAATGTAGATGATTCCGTTCTGTCCGGTGATTTTACAAATTTGCCGGAAGATGTAATGATGTGCGGGGTTGCACTATCGCTTACCGATAGCCTTGATGCCGATGACTTTTCATTTGATGATGAAAACCTTTCCTGACATACCAAATCAAAGTGGTAACCCGGTATTTTCAATCTCAAATGTATGTAATCTTGAGATATCCGTTCCTGAAAGTCGGTATAAAGAAGTACTAAAAACTGTTGAAACTCAAGAAAATGTTCGGTTTCAAGAGATCGAATTAGTTTATGTTGACGAAAAAGAGATTGTTCGAATCAATAAAAAGTATCTAAAAAAAGAGTACATAACTGATATTATTACATTTCGTTATAATGAAAAGAAATTACAAGCTATAGAAGGTACTCTTTTTTGCTGTTTACCCAGAATTAAGGAACAGAGTAAAGAATTAGGAGTTGATGAATCGCTTGAATTCCTTCGCATTTTTATACACGGATTACTTCATTTAGCAGGTTATGATGACCAAACCAAGGATCAAAAAAATATCATGACCCAAAAAGAAAATAAAATACTCGAATTGATTCAGTCATAATATTGGCAACGACCTCTTATACCTTATTAATAGTAGAATCTCCCGTAATCGCTAAGATTATTCAGGAGTTGAGTCCACAATCGGTATATGTCATTGCTACCGAAGGTTATTGCTGGAAACCCCGCTATGATGCTGATACTAATCAGCTGAATGCGATTGCTGATCCGACCAAAGCCTCAATTAGAAAAGAGATAAAAGAACAGGCAGAGTGGGCAAATACTATTATTGTAGCAACGGATAGTGACCCTTCCGGTGATTTTATTGCATGGTCAATTGAACGGTTCTTATCATCAAAACAAGTCAAGAGAGGTCGATTACAGAGTTTATCCAAAAGTGGAGTTATTGCCATGTTAAGTGAACTCTCTGAAATTGAATCGGATCCATTGGAAACTCGACTTAAAAATAGATTTTTAATTAAAAGTGAGTGGTTTCGTCAAAATAAATGGCCTGATATACAACTTTCAGGCCTTATTTCTATTTTTGGAAAACAGAGAACATATAATCATTTCATCGGGGAAAACAATCAGTTATTCAAAAGTTCAGAATCGTTTCGCTGTTCTTCAGATGAATTCATCCAGGTATCACTTAATAAAGAGAGTTCTCATTTTGCACATGATCTTCCACTCTCTACATTTGATCTTATTCCTATCATTCTAAATTCCGGCCTTTCACTCAATTACACTGACGCTCAACTGATTTTACAACAGCTGTTTGAGTCTACACTTCGAGATACCGGAAATTCGCTTATTAGCTACCCTAGAACTGAGGCAAGGGGGTTTTACACAGATACCTGGGAAATAATGCAGACGCAACATCTTAAATCCGGATTTGATTTACGGCTGAAACCCAGTTTTTTAAGAGCTATCGCAAGCCCTGAGACTCCACATGAAAGTGTGCATCCGATTGATCTTACTTCTACCCCAGATTCTGTTTCTGGTGAACTTTCCTCACAAATTGGAACCTTGTATGAATTGATTTATAACCACACATTAAAAAGTATTCGTATACCTGAACCACTTCAACATACATATAGTAATGCGCTTTTACCTGATCTCTTTTTTTATCAAAAAGAAATAATAGATTTTAGTAAAAGTACAATTTCATTACGACCCTGTATTACAGTTGATGAAATTGGGATTGAGATGAATAACCTGGGTGTATTAAAACCTTCCGGATTTGGAAGCAGTCTAGATAAGTGGATTGACAAAGGATGGATCCATATAGATTTTGGAACCGTAAAACCGGGGAAAACGATTCTTGAGCAACTTCAAAAAGGCACTGCTTTGGAAAGAATACTTTTAGACTTAAATCAAAAAGCTGAGTTAAATTCACTACACCCTGAAACCATTCAGACAATTCTTTCGTCTGATTAGTGTTTTCAGGCCCTTTGACCAGATTATCAAAAAAAACAAATGAGCTTTTTTATATGAGTGATTCTCAAAAAATTCCAAAAACGATTCAGGATGATTCTGATAGAGGCTCAATCAAAGGATTAGGTCAATTACTTTACAAGCATCTTCAACCGAATAGAAGTGAAATAAAAGGTCAACAAAAAGTTGCAGTCGGTGTTCCTGCTGCTGAAAAATTGTGGATTTTAACGATCTTGAAACCAATTCCCTGGATTCTACTATCCATTTTTGTAGTCTCTTTTATTTGGGATTTTCAGGGTGTATCAGTCAGTATATTGGGAATAGATCTCAATTTTGATGGAATATTAAAAATCATTTCTGTAAGTGGTATGATTGGTTTTCTAACCAATTGGATTGCTATTACAATGCTCTTTAGGCCTCTGAATAAACGTCCGCTTTTGGGACAGGGTCTTATTCCTGCCCATAAAGAACGAATTGCTTACAGACTCGCATTTGCAGTTTCTGAAGATCTGATTAATCCCGATTTGATCAATCAAAAGATTAAAGATTCGAAGGCTATTCAAAAGTACAGAAAACTTACACTTTCACATCTAAAAAGAGTAACCACGACGAGTGAATTTCGAAATGATCTCAAAGAATGGATCACAAATTATATTCAGAGTATTGTCCAGAAACCGGAATTCAGGAATCGTATATCAGAACAGATTGTATTGGATATAGAGAATAGCCTTGAAGATAAAGTTCTAGAGAAAGCAGCACTCAAGACTTATACATTTTTCAGGGGGCAAAATTTGCACGCTTTTATTGAAGAGTTACTTCAAAAATTACCCATTACAGCTGAACGTAACATTAACTATCTAGATGAATATTTGGACGACCTTCCGGGGAAAATTGATTCTAATAGTGATCAGATTGATGAAGTGATTTTGCAAGTATTAAACAGGCTGGTCAATCAATTGAATGTTCAAAAACTGGTGGAAGAAAATTTGAAAAAATATGATGAAAAAAAGTTAGAGAATATGATTCGAAATGCAACCAATGAGCAACTTAAAACGATTCAGTACCTTGGCGCAGTGTTGGGTACAATTGGTGGCTTAGTCATATGGGAACCACTACTTAGTTTACTACTGCTAAGCACACTATTCGGATCAGTCTATCTCATTGATCGTGTTATGTTTGAGTGATTAGTGTCTTGTTGTTTTAAAAAGTAAAAAGATAGGTCAAAACAAGTCTTCCATTTTTCACTTTTAACTTTTCCTCTTTTTACTTTGAACTCTCCGCTTCTAAAACCTCAATCTTTGTCATCACATCACCCTGTCTTATACTATCAATAACATCCAGTCCACTGACAACTTTTCCAAAAACGGTATGGTTTCGATCTAAATGAGCCGTATTTTTTCTACTATGACAGATAAAAAATTGAGAACCTCCGGTATTTCTGCCAGCATGTGCCATGGATAATACACCTCTGTCGTGGTATTGATTTTCGCCATCAAGTTCACAATCAATCTTGTACCCGGGTCCACCGGTACCATCCCCTTTTGGACACCCGCCTTGTATCACAAAATCCGGTATAACACGATGAAATGTAAGCCCATCATAATATCCTTCTTTTGATAGTTTTAAAAAGTTTGCAACAGTCCCAGGTGCATCTTCAGTGTAAAATTCAACCTCCATCTCTCCTTTTTCAGTGTGTATGATCGCTTTATCCATAACTAGATTTTTTTATGATTATAATTATTTCAACCTGAATGTAGGTTAATGATATGAAAATTAAAACATGATTACGTATAGATGAACAATCAATCGTACGTTTAATCAGAATATTGAGTTTCTCCCCATTTTTTAAAATCACTTCCGGTTGGTTGCTGAAAAATTCGAAGTCCGAATTCCGGTGCAACGGAGATTAAGTGATCAAATATATCTGCCTGAATAGCCTCATAAGCTGCCCACTCAGTCGTATCTGTAAATGCATACACCTGTAGAGGCAGGCCTCGCTCTGTCGGCTCCAGTTGTCTCACTAGCATAGTCAGGTTTTTATTTGATCGAGGATGTTTTTTTATATACTCAATGATATACGCTCTGAACGTTCCAATATTAGTTAACCACCTGCCATTTGTCAGTGTCGATTTGCTGTCTTTGAGATGTTTGGCATTATAACTGTGAACATCTTCCATTTTTGAGTTTATATAGTCTTTAAGTATGTGTGATGTACTCAATCTTTTTATCTCCATATGACTGAGAAACCGAATTGAAGAGATATCAAAATTTAATGATCTCATAATCCTTCTCCCCCCGGATTCCTGCATTCCTCTCCAATTTCTAAAACTATGATCCAAAAATTTATGAGTTGGAATCACTGTAATCGTTTTATCCCAATTCTGGACTCTCACGGTGTTTAGCGCGATATCAATGACATCACCATCAGCTCCAAAATTAGGCATTTCTATCCAGTCACCGACCCGGATCAGATCATTATTGGTAAGCTGAACACTTGCAACCAACGAAAGAAGTGTATCTCTGAATAGAAGTAGAATAATGGCCATAATTGCACCAATTCCACTCAGAAAATACCACGGTGATTTATCTGCCAAACTCGAAATAATAAAGAATCCTGATAGTACGTATACAACAACTTTGGCGAGCTGAATATAACTTTTTATCGGTGTTTGATTTTTACTTGGCCGCATCAAATAAAATGTATGCAGTGCTGATAGGAATGCATCAAAAACTCTGGCACTCACCAAAATCATTGTTGCTGCAGCGATTCTGATCACAAACTCAGTCAGGCTAGAGTAATCATCCGGGAAAAGACCTAAACCATTATATATAATGAGTAGTGGAACTATAAATAATGCTCTCTGTGGTAGTTTGTGCTTTAAAATAACCTCATACCACTCAGATTCAGTCCTATCATCCATTTTATGGAGTAGTTTTATAATCCAATATCGAATTACAATGTGTGCAATCCCGGATATGAGAAATATTAACGCAAGAGCAATGGCCTCCTCAGTATATACGGTTTGCATCTCTTGCGGTAAGAAACCGGCTAACTCTCTGAGTAACTGACTTTGTAGAATTATATATTTGATAAACATCATATGTATAAAGTGTCCCTTTTTTATGAATAACCTAGAAGGTAAGGATTTATACACTCTATATTAAAAGACAAATGATGAATAAAACAGAACAACCTTATGGATCCAATTTATCAACGAAATAATGGCATGGTTAATCAGATCTTTTATTATGGCATGAAAGAGTCTTTTATACAATTTTAGGTTAGATTTCTTGAAACTGAATTCCTCCAACAATTCTTCTTACCTTTGTTTGTATTAAAAAACAAAGGTGTCGTTTTTTATTACGGCAAAAAATTAAATGAAATATTACGATGAGACACGATGACGTAATTAAAAGTATCCGTTACATGCTCAATATCAGTAATGCAAAGATTGCTGAAATTCTTCAGTTAGGTGGATTTAAACCCACTCGTGAAGATTTGGAACTTATTTTTCAAAACACTGAAGAGGATGATGAGAAAGAGGATATCAGCGATCTGTTGATGGCTCATTTTCTGGATGGGTTAATCTATTTTAAGCGAGGCAAAAGTGATAAACATCCACCTCGACCTGTTGAAACGCCGGTCACCAATAATGATGTTTTAAAAAAATTAAGGGTCGCTTTTAAATTACGGGAAGCAGACATTGGAGCCATATTAAAGAACTCCGGATTTTCCGTGTCCTCTGTGGAACTAAGCGCTCTATTCAGAGATAAAAAGCATCGTAATTTTCGAGAATGTGGGGATCAATTATTGAGATATTTTTTAAGGGGATTAACGATGCGTTTACGGGTGGATGATTAACTGTACGTATTTACATTTAATAAAAAAGAATTGAAATAACCCTATTAAACTATGAAGAATTTTATTTTTGGATTCCTGCTTTTTCTAATTGCCGGACACTTTCAAAATATCACAGCACAGGAAATTACAAATGATTCCATCTATTTCCCGCCGGCCGGCACGGAATGGCTAGAAAGGTTACCGGAATCTGTCGGAATGAATTCCGAATTCATCAAACAAGCCATTAATCTTGCTGTAAACAATGAGAATAGTGTTGAAAAAGATCTGCGAATTGCCATTCTGAAGGGGTTTAGTCATGAACCCTATCATGAGCTTGCCGGACCTGTACGCGAACGTGGTGGACCGGCCGGTTTAGTTATTAAAGATGGGTTTATCGTTGCAAAATGGGGGGATATTGAGAGAGTTGACATGACATTTAGTGTTACAAAAAGTTTTCTTTCTGCGGTTGCAGGTATTGCCTATGATGAAGGATTGATTCAATCCGTTGATGATCCGGTACGATATTACGTATGGGATCGAACGTTTGATGGAGAGCATAATTCAACCATCACCTGGCACCATCTATTGAATCAATCTTCAGATTGGTACGGCACACTTTTTGGAATGGAAGATTGGGCCGACCGGCCAGTTCGTGATGGTGATATTGACAGTTGGCGAACGCGAGAGCTTCACACACCGGGCACCCATTACAAATACAATGATGTTCGGGTGAATCTACTCGCCTACTCACTGATGCACGTTCTTCGACATCCCCTACCCCAAATTTTAAGTTCTAAAATCATGAACCCAATTGGGGCTTCTTCAACCTGGCGATGGTTCGGATATGATAATTCATGGATTGAATTAGATGGTTTAAAAATGCAGTCTGTGACCGGTGGAGGTCATTCCGGAGGCGGTTTGTTTATAAATACATTAGATCAGGCACGTTTTGGGTTACTCTTTGCCAGAAGTGGATTATGGAAAAATGATCAAATTATATCCAAAGAATGGATTGATATGTCGAAAATACCATCCGGTCCAAATCCGGATTATGGATATTTATGGTGGACACTGAAAGGTGATACATCATGGGAAGGCGTACCCAATCATCTCTATTATGCAGCCGGATTTGGTGGTAATTTTATCATTATAGATGAATTAAATGATTTGGTGGTTGTAACCCGATGGCTGGATAATGCTGTATTAGGTGAATTTGTTGGAACAATCTATAAATCTATACAGTAAAATTGCCGGTAAAAAGAATTCCCGACTTAAATTATTGATGCATCATCCATTGAGTAAGCATCTGTTCACTTTATTATATAATTTTTTATTTATGCATATTGAAACTTAATTAGCTTAGAAGTTAGGCTATAATTTGGTTATTGATAATTCAATATTTTACTCCTATTACACCACTCATTAATGATATTACCAAAAAGATTACTCGCTGCTTTTTTATTTCTAATATTATCAATTAATGCATGTTCATCTGTTTCTGAATTATTTAATAATCAAAAATCCATTTCCCAAGCAGATCAAGATCATTTTAAGAATGCATTTGAAATCAATCAGATCTTGGGAAAGGGAATAAACTTAGGAAACGCTCTTGAAGCCCCGGTAGAAGGGGATTGGGGGATGATAATCCAGGAAGAGTATTTTGATTTAATTGCTGATGCCGGATTTGAGTCTGTTCGTATACCTATTCAATGGAATGCTCACGCGAAACCAAACCCACCATATACAATAAAGCCTTCATTTTTCGATAGGGTTGATGAAGTCATCAGATGGTCTTTGGATCGTGATTTAGCTGTGATAATTAACATTCAACACTATAATGAATTAATGTCTGATCCAAATCAACATCTTGAGCGTTTTCTCTCTATATGGGATCAATTGGCTAATCATTATAAGAACTATCCGGAATTTCTCGTATTTGAAATACTCAATGAACCTCACGATAAATATACATCAGATCTTTGGAACAGCCATCTACTAATGGCAATAGATACAATCAGGCTCTCAAATCCAAAGAGAGTTATTATTGTAGGTACCACTCCCTGGGGCAATTTTGATGGGTTGCAAACACTAAAAATCCCTGAAACAGATCGGCAGATAATTACTACAGTACATTACTACAATCCATTTCAATTTACTCATCAGGGAGTAAGCTGGGAGCAACCGGCTTCGAATGAATGGTTAGGGACAACATGGCGTGGTACAAACATGGAAAAAAACGAGATTGATCAGGACTTCGGTCGAGTATTTCAATGGGCGAAAACTTTTAATCGTCCTATTCATCTTGGTGAGTTCGGCACCTCCAATAATGTAGATAAAGAATCAAGAATGGCGTGGGTTCGATATGTCGCAGAGTCTGCCGAGTCAAGAGGTTTCAGTTGGACTTATTGGGAGTTTGGTGCCACTTTCGGTGTATATGAACTTACTGAAAATAAGTGGAGATCTTCACTTTTAGAATCTCTTTTGCCAAATAGTCCTGAATTATAACTGACTTCTCCACTTCTCCACTTCTCCACTTCTCCACTTCTCCACTTCTCCACTTCTCCACTTCTCCACTTCTCCACTTCTCCACTTCTCCACTTCTCCACTTCTCCACTTCTCCACTTCTCCACTTCTCCACTTCTCCACTAAAAAATAAAACCATCAGGTATTAAATTCTCAATTTTCATGAATAAATTTGTAAGGATTAACCGCTTCTGAGTTCATACTAACAAATGAAGATGAATATATTTGGAGAGAATTTTATGAATAGGATATTATCATTTTTGAAGCGTACTCATTTTCTTAATAAGAAAAAACAGAGGTACCAGAATAGAGAATTGAATTACCTCTGTTCAGAGATCGCATTTGTGGAGTTTTGGTTCTATTCGGAAAGTGAAGAGAATCTATACAAACTCGCAACACACCTGGTGCAAAATGGGTATACTATACCCGTCTGTGAGGCTAATGATGATGGAAGTGGATTTATATGTTTAGCACTTTCAAAAATTAATCCTGATCCCGAAAAGTTTGAACGTTTGGTAGTAGATATGCAGATTTTAGCTGAACTGAACGGATCACAACTAGACGGATGGCTGAGGAGTTAATTTTACGGAGGTGATGGTCACTCATCTTGGGGTGTTGAGTTCAGCCCAATGAATGGTTTTCTTTCTGAATTACTCAACATATTATGCATATTTTTCTTTTCTTTAGGGTGAATTTAAAGATTGTTTTAACTCAAATAAATCAATTCTATGCGCGCTCTGATACTACCTATTTTTGCACTCCTTTTTACTCTTTCATGTGCTACTACACAACAATCCACAACACCATCATCAAATGATGGAGATCGTTCATCGGAAGGATATAGTTCAGTTATAACAGATGAAGCACAATCTTCAGAAGGTGTATTGGATATCCATTTTGTTGATGACAAAGTCTATTATGAGATCCCTGACACGTTACTAAACCGAGATTTTCTTATGGTAAGTCGGGTCGCAGCTGTTCCGAGTAATTTTTTTGGTTTTGTCAGTAGTGGATCTAAAACCGCAGAACAAGTGATCACCTTTGAAAAAGTAAGAGATAAAATTAATATCCGACAAAGATCCTACTCCAGTGTGGCTCCTGATTCTCTTCCGATTGCAAGATCTGTATGGGCAAATAATTATGAACCGATTATTGCTACTTTTGATATAAAGGCTGTTGGGCCCGACAGTAGCACGACCGTAATAGAAGTAAATAGTTTTTTCGAAAGTGATGTTCAGGCCATATCCGGTCTCCCAAGTTATTTAAGAAACATGTACCAATTTCGCCGTTTTGATTCTGCGAGAAGTTATATTGATACCGTTCGAACTTTTCCTCAAAATGTTGAAACTCGTCATGTTATGACGTACGAAGTATTAAATGCTCCATCAGCGCAGAACACCAATACTCTTTCCCTTTTGATGAATCAATCCATGATTCTATTGCCCAAAGAGCCCATGAAACCACGCCATTATGACTACCGTGTTGGATGGTTTACTTTAAATCAGCTCGATTTTGGCTCTGATGAACAGAAAGCGGCAACAAGGTCACTCATTAGAAGATGGCGACTTGAACCGTCTGATATGGATGCTTATATGAGAGGTGAACTTGTAGAACCGATTAAACCGATCATCTATTATGTAGATCCGGGCACGCCAGATGAGTACCGACAATCTGTAATTGAAGGCGTGGAAGATTGGAATGAGGCTTTTGAAGCAGCAGGTTTTAAAAATGCAATTCAAGCCAAATTACCCCCTACCAAAGAAGAAGATCCTGATTTTGAGCCGGAAGATATTCGCTATAATATGGTACGGTGGATTGCCAATACGACCCGAAATGCAGTTGGACCCAGCACAACGGATCCTCGAACGGGTGAAATCATTGCCAGTGATATCATTTGGTATCACAATCATATTCGTTCATATCGAAACAGATTGATGCTGGAGACAGGTGCTTCCAATCCAAAAGCACGAAATATTCGAATTGATGATGACTATTTAAATGAAGCCATCAGACAGGTAATTGCGCATGAAATTGGTCACGCTTTGGGTCTCCCACATAACATGAAAGCCAATTCCAGTTATCCGGTCGACTCGTTACGATCACCCACTTTCACAGCTGAATACGGTGTTTCTGCTTCTGTTATGGATTATGCCAGACAAAATTACATCGCACAACCCGGTGATGGTGTAGAGAGATTTATCCGTAAAATTGGTCCCTATGACCGCTACTCAATTAATTGGGGCTACCGCGTGATTCCTGATACGGATACCCCTGAGGATGAAATATCGACCCTTAATCAATGGATCCTGGATAGAGCAGATGACCCGATGTACCGCTTTGGTCAGTCAACCGGTTATGACCCCTCTGCTCAGACAGAAGCACTCTCCGATGATCCTGTTCAGGCATCTACCTACGGTATGATGAATCTTCAACGAGTGACACCTAACCTTGTTGAGTGGACTTCCAGATCAGGAAAAGGTTATGAGGATCTGCAGGAGCTTTATGGTGAATTGATTGGACAGTGGAACCGGTACGTTAACCATGTGATCACTAACATTGGCGGAGTTTATTATGAGAGAATTGCATCCGACCAAGCCGGTGATGTTTATAGGCCGGTAATTCGTGAATATCAAATAAAAGCTGTCAATTTTATGAATGATTACGCATTTACAACTCCGGAATGGTTATTGGATGCCAATATCTTGCAAAATATCGAGCATTCAGGTGCTGTAGAGCGAATACAGACTCTTCAAGGGCGTCAGCTGCAAACGGTTTTGAACAGTTCACGTTTTCTCCGTATGATTGAAGATGAAGCCTTTCGGGGTAGTGAAGCTTACACGGTAAGTGAACTGCTTTCAGATATGAGAAATGGAATCTGGAATGAACTTTCAAGTGGTGAAGCCATTGACGTTTACAGAAGAAACCTTCAGCGGACATATGTAAATCATATTAACGATCTGATGAATAGTAGTGATAATAATATTCATGGCAGTGATATCAAGGCACTACTCAGGGATGAATTACAGAGCTTGAATCAACAGGTAGAAAGAGCTATCAATAGAAGCAGTGATCGTCTGACAATTATCCATCTGAGGGATATTCAATCTAGAATCGAAGAAATACTGGACCCTTCATAAATGGCTCATAAAAAAGCTTTGGTGACCGGGGCGTCTAAAGGTATTGGCGAAGTTATCTGTAGTCAACTCTTACAGAAAGGATTCTCAGTGATTGGGATAAAAAATCGATCATCCATTCCGGATAAACTTCTGAATCAGAAAGAATTCTCTGTAATTCAGGCTGATCTATCTAATATAGATTCGATTTCGTTATCACTTAAGCCATTATTAACTCAAGAACCGCCTGATGTAATCATCAACAATGCCGGGATTTTTATAAATGGAGATATGGAGCTTGATGATGATGAGTGGTTATCTGTCTGGAATCAGACGATGCAGGTTAATTTAACATCTTCATCTCTTCTCAGTAAGTGGTTTATTCAAGGATGCATTCAATCCGGAAGAGAAGGAATCATCATCAATATTGCTTCACGGGCGGCCTATAGAGGTGATCTTCAACAGTATGCGGCTTATGCAGCTTCCAAAGGCGGTATGGCTGCCTTTACAAAAAGTATAGCTCGTGACTTCAGTCGTAAAGGCATTTTTGCATATACCATTGCGCCGGGTTTCATAAAAACAGAAATGGCAGAAGAAGCCATCAATCAGTTTGGTGAAAAGGGGCTCATGCAAAACGCAGCATTTGATGAGATGACAACTCCTGTGGAAGTAGCCAATTTAGTGACCTGGCTTTCGGAGGGGCAGGTAAAACATATGAGCGGATCCACATTCCATATCAATGGCGGATCTTACATGGTATAATCAATCGCTTTCCTTACGAATTGAATACCCATTTTGGGCCATCATCTGCTCTTTTTTAAAATGATCCAAATCGGATTGAACCATATCTTTTATGAGACTATGAACTGAATGCTTTGGCACCCAACCCAGCTTCTCTTTTGCCTTTGTAGCATCGCCTAATAAAAGTTCAACTTCAGTAGGCCTGAAATAACGTGGATCAACTTTTACAATCACATCCCCTACTTTCTTAGCAAGTGAAAGCTCAAGAAATTGAACGAGCTGAGTATCAATTGAATCTATAATTCCCACTTCCTCTTTCCCTTTACCTTCAAATCGAAGTGAAATACCCAACTCTTTAAATGAGAGTTTGATGAAGTCACGAACTTTCGTTTTAACGCCTGTGGCTATGACAAAATCTTCGGGTTTATCTTGCTGAAGAACAAGCCACATGGCTTCCACATAGTCTTTTGCATGCCCCCAATCTCGCTCTGCGTCCATATTACCAATATAGAGACAATCCAGCATGTTCAAAGCAATACGGGAGGCTGCACGAGTAATTTTTCGAGTTACAAATGTTTCCCCTCTTCTTGGTGATTCATGATTAAAGAGTATGCCATTACATGCATACATATCATATGCTTCACGATAATTCACCGTAATCCAATATGCGTACATTTTTGCTACACCGTAAGGCGATCTTGGATAGAAGGGTGTATTTTCATTTTGAGGAACCTCTTGAACCAGTCCATACAATTCTGAAGTAGAAGCCTGATAAACTTTTGTTTTTTTCTCCAAGCCAAGCAATCGAACGGCCTCCAGAATTCGTAGAGTTCCTAAGCCATCCGCATTTGCAGTATATTCCGGGGTTTCAAAACTAACCTTGACATGACTCATTGCGGCCAGATTGTAAATTTCGTCCGGTTGTGTTTCTTGAATAATGCGGGTGATATTCATTGAATCCGTCATGTCCCCATAGTGCAGAATGAGTGAGGGTGATTCTACATGAGGATCTTCATAAAGATGATCAATACGATCGGTGTTAAAGAGACTTGCCCTTCTTTTGATCCCATGAACCGTGTAACCCTTCTCAAGAAGAAGTTCAGCCAAATAGGAACCATCCTGACCGGTAATCCCTGTAATCAGGGCTGTTTTGGATTTAGACATTTATATATAGCATTAAAAATGATAAGGTAGATTCATATTCTATTATGGATTCTACCTTAATCAGCTTACTGCTGGATTCTATCAATAAGTGTTATAAACAGAAGTGCCGTTGACGCAATACTTGATGCAAGGCTAATTGTTTCCTGTGGAGTAAGCTCACGAGATGCAGGTTTTTCAGGGATTATAATCGTGGCCCCGGGCTCAACATCAGGATTATTTCGTATCCGAAGAAATCGTTTTGTCCGATCCACTTCTCCATTTGCATAGACGATATAAGCGCGATGTCTCTGCCCTCGATCTGTTGTTCCACCTGCTGCATTTACATAACTTTGTAATCCTCTGCCGGGAACATATCTCATTGTAACAGGGGCTAACACTCCACCCTCTACTCGTACGGTTTGAAATTGTCTTGGAATGGTGATAACATCTCCCTCTTCAACACGCAAATCACTAATAGAACTGGGCGAATTAAGGGCCTCATTCAGTCTGATCCCTACCGGGGTATAAAGAGTATCGTTTACAGATTCAATCTGTTCAATATTTACATTTTCAAGATTCAGTGCTGCAAGAGATTGTGATCTTTCACCCAAAGCTTCTTCATCATTATCGACTTCAGTTTGTACAATTTCAAGTATCCGTCGCATAGATGCGCCTTGCGGGAAAGCATATTGTGAGAGTCCACCGGCTTGCCTAACAATATCAGACAATCGTGCATCCCTTGTTTCAAGTACATATTCGCCCGGGAACTGTACTTCACCTTCAATCGTAACTGTAATCTGACGTTGGTAATTTGGTTTTGTTCGTATAAAGACTCTGTCGAAGGGTTGCAATTCAAATTCATTTGCACGATCTACAAATCTAAAATCCGGTTCGATTTCAAACTGAAAAACTTCTGCAATTTGATTCACTTTTACACGTGTTTCAGCATCTACAACTCTTCGTGCAACTTCAACCCGATAAGCTGCAGCTCTATTCCTGAGTCCATCAGCCAGATAGATTGCATCTTCAAGCGTCATACCTTCCAAAAATTCCATACGCTCCGGTTTGTTCACGGCACCACTTACTGTAACTGAAAGAGTTTCTTGCATGTCAAATATTGAATTGATTCGCACCAAATCATCTCTCTGCAATCGGATATCTTCAGCATCTCCGTTGAGAATATCTCTGACAGAGAATGCGATACTCTCCAGCATGAGGTTATCCATGTTCCGGATAATAATTCCACGTTCCATATACGCATCATCTTTAACCCCTTCGGCTTTTTCCAAAAGCTCTGTCAGCGTCATATTTTCTGTAAGTTCAAAATCCCCTTCTCTATAGACAGCCCCTTCTATTTTAACTCTGTTTTCGTATCGATCGACAATAGTTCTAATTTCTATTTCATCACCGTTCTGCATTTCGATGTCACCCCCTTCCGGCCATCGGACATCAGAGATGGTTTTTTGAATATTACTCTTTCTGTGAAGTACGATTCGATCTTTATATGCTCCTTCAGCAAAACCACCGGCAAAGTGAATCACATCGGTGAGTGTCTCACCCTCTTTTAATTCAAAAAGACCCGGTCTTTTTACTTCTCCTTCTAATTTTATTCTATTTATATAAGGATTTACCTTAATAATATCTTGGTCCCTGAGGCGGATGTTATTTTTTTGGTTTGCATGGACAATCAAGTCATACAGATCAAATTCAACAACGACTTCTTCTCCCCTAACAACTTGTATATTTCTCCAAGACCCTGTTCGGTTAGGACCCCCTGCAGCGTATAACATATTAAAAACAGAAGCGAGAGAAGAAACAGTATAAGATCCCGGTTGTGTAGCTTCACCAATCACATGAACATTTATGCTTCGAACTGCGCCCAAAGTAACATCCACGTAGGTATTTCCTTCTTCAGGATTTGAAACGTTTATCCCGGAATATATTTCTTTTAGATTGTTTATAATTCGCTTTTTCGCTTCAACATAATTTAAACCTCCAATTTGGATCGGACCCAAATTTGGAATACGTATATTGCCATCCGGGCTTACGATAAGGTTATACTCAGATTCAGCAGCACCATAAATATTAATTTGGATTTCATCTTCGGCGCCAAAGACGTAGTCAACAGGAGTTGGGATATTAAATGAGGGTTCAAATGATCTGGATGGGCCAGCAAATAAATCTTGACCAAATATTGGAAATCCTTCTTCTATAATTAATTCAAGTTGTTGCATCAAATCAGCTTCATTTCTTTCCTGAACAAAACGTCTCAGTTCGGATAGCAGAAAATCGTCTCCCTCTGATAAAAAAGGTTCAAACAATAACCCTGTCTCCTGTCCGACTCTTGTACCGCTCACTGCACCCGCACCCGCTTCACCGCTTCGACCTTGACTTACAGAAATCTGGTTAAGCCTGTTCGTCAATTTTGACACTTCAGTAGCCGGCATCCCTCGTGCTCGCGCAATGTTTGCGACTTCCTGCACAGTAAAACCTTGTGCCTGCATTTGACGATAAAAATTTAAAAGTTCAGGTTCCGACAAATCATCAACTCTAACGTTCTGAATATCTCCTATTGAAGCTCCTCCCATACGCTGAGCGTTGATCTGAGATGGCAGAATTAGCAGTGTTGTAAGAGTAGCAATAAATAACAGTAGAATAGATAATCCTTTTTTCATAAAAATAGAGATGGTTGTTTTAAATCGTTTATAAATCTAGTGTGCGTTTGTATCCAGATTAATCATCTTGGTTACTGTTTTTAAAATAATGAGGAGATCCATTGAAAGGGTGTTCTTTTGAACATAAATCAGATCATAATCTGTCCTTTTTCTCATATGTTCTACACTATATGTACCTCCTCGATACCCCTTTACTTGTGAAAATCCTGTAATACCGGGTTTAACGGCATATCTGTAGAAAAAATCATCAAAAGTAGAGTTCCAATAAGAGCATTCTTTAACCGGGTAAGGCCTTGGGCCTACCAGACTCATATCTCCCTTCAAAACATTTATAATTTGAGGAAGTTCATCAAGGTTAAGTAATCTTAAAAGCTTCCCAAAATTAAAAATTCGATCATCCTCTTCAAGTGTTATATCCGGCATTCCATTACTTGGTTTTGCAGCATTTGCTTTCATGGTTCTGAATTTATAACACATAAAAACAACACCGTTTTGACCGGTTCGTTTCTGTTTAAAAAAAACAGGGCCTTTGGATGAGAGTTTAATTCCAATGGCGATGAATGGAAATAGTACCAAGCAGAATATCAATGCGACAGTTCCGATAGTAAGATCAATGGCTCTTTTCCCTCGATATTGCCTTACATTAAGATTGGAATATATAGAAGGAAATGGCGGCCTGGAATGGTTAGACGACGATTTTCCATTAGAGGAATGATTAGATTCCTGCTGGAGTTTTTCTCTTACCGTCTGAACTTCGTTAATAGATAAATCCATTCGTTTCTTTTTGGGACACAACACAATTTTAAACAGTCTCTAAATTAGCTTCTTTACAGCTAATTTACAATAAGAAATTGATGTTTTCATGAATTCAAATAAGTGTCAGATATGCAATAAACAACTCTTGTGATGTCCGTTTATTATGATTATTAGTGACAAATAACAAAATCTTTCTCACATACAATGATTCTATCATTATCATCGACTTGAGATCATGTTAAAATCAAAACTGTACTTCTCTTATTTTGTTTCTGTTTTTTTTGTACCACTGATAAGTCCGGTTTATACCATCCTCAAGTTCGGTTGAGTACGTCCAGCCTTCTTTTTCCAGTCTGGTGGTATCCATTAGTTTTCGAGGAGTTCCATCCGGCATACTTGTGTCCCAAATAATCTCTCCTTTATGCTCGGTAATTGATTGGATTAATGTTGCCAGTTCGGCAATAGTGATATCCTTCCCTGTTCCTATGTTATAAAGATTCTTATCCAATTTATTCCTTAGTGAGAATAGAACGGCGTCAGCCACATCCTCAACATACAAGAACTCTCTTCTGGGTGTGCCCGATCCCCACAATGTAACTGTTTGATGATTATTCATTTTGGCCTCATGAAATTTTCGAATCATTGCGGGTAACACATGGGAGGTATTCAGGTCAAAATTATCGCCCGGTCCGTATAAATTTGTAGGCATCAGACTGAAATAATCTCTTCCGTGTTGTTTCCTAAGCGAATCACAAAGTTTTACCCCTACAATTTTGGCAATTGCATACCATTGGTTTGTCGATTCTAATTCTCCGGTAAGCAGTGAATCTTCCCGAAGAGGCTGAGTTGCAAACTTTGGATAGATACATGAACTGCCAAGAAAAACTAAATTTGAAACTCCGGCCTGGTGTGATGAGTGAATTATATTATCCTGAATAATCAAATTATCATGAAGGAAATCATACGGATACGTATCGTTAGCCATGATTCCGCCTACTTTTGCTGCAGCCATGATCACAACATGAGGTTTTTCATCTTGAAAAAAATCTAATACCTTTTTTTGGTCTCGTAAATCCAGTTCATTGCTGGTGCGAAATAGTGTATTGTGATATCCCTCTTGTGTCAATTTTTTTAGAATAGCGGACCCAACCATACCGCGATGGCCTGCAATGTAAATTTTATCTTCTTTGTTAATGGTCATCTGTTCGTAAAAGAGCTCCATTTTTGTTTAATGATTAAAGGTATAAATTGCGGGGCTTCAACCAAATAGCGTTTTGAGAGTCGTTTAGGTTCTTGTAGGAGTCTATAAAACCACTCCAAACCTGCTTTTTGCATCCAATTAGGTGATCTTTTAATATCTCCGGCGACCACATCAAAAGCTGCCCCCACTCCAATCGCGATAGAGACGTTTAATCGGTCAAAATGCTCTGCAATCCAATAGTCTTGTTTAGGGGCTGTCAGACTCACCCACAAAATATCTGCTTTGGAATGATTGATCATCTCTATCATCTTATCATTTTCATCATCTGAAAATTGATCTACGAATGGCGGTGAGTATGCACCTACTACATTCAGACCCGGATTTTGTTTTATTAAATGATCTGACAATTTCATTGCTACTCCTTCTGCAGCTCCCATAAAAAAGAATCGGAAACCTTTTTTAGCGGATATTTTCGAAAATTCCGGCAGAAGATCCAATCCGGTTACACGGCCTCTGATCGGGGATCCCAAAAGTTTAGATGCCCATATCAAAGGAACCCCATCTGCAGTTACAATATCGGCATTATTGTATATTTCACGCAGTTTTTTATCTTTATATGCCCATAAGATACAATTGACAGGTGTAACCGCGACCCTTAATTTATCATCTTTTTCAATTGTGTCAGAAAACAGATCCATGGTTTCTTTTAAGTCATATCTGCTCACTTCCACATCCAGAATTTTAACTTTGTCACTAAGCATAATAGTTAATCTGTACGACCCTTAAACTGTTTTTCGATTTCAATCGCATTTTCATAGATCGACATCATCGTATCATAGTTTTTTTCCGGAGTATATAATTCTTCATATTTCTTTCGTGAATTTTCCCCCATACTCATACTGTCATTAGGGTTGCTAATGACCCAGGAAATATTCTTATATAAATCTTCCATATTACCGGGCTCAAATAGAAGTCCATTAATTTTATGATCAATCATATTTTTTGGATTTCCTATATCTGAGCTGATAACGGGACAACCCATAGACATCGCTTCAAGAATAATCATTGGCATCCCTTCATACCATTTGGTTGGAAACAGTAATGCCTTTGAATTGGACATCAGCGATAGAACCTGTTCTTTCTGACACTGACCTAACCATTTTATAAATTTTTCGCCTTTTGATTTTTTTTGCAATTTTTCCTTTAAGGGTCCGTCACCTGCAATCCAAAGTTCTGCAGGTATTGACCTTTCAATCCAGCAGTGAAGTAAATCTTCGATTCCTTTTTCGTTACTGATACGACCTACATATAAAAATCGGTTTTTTTTGTCAGTAGAAATTTTAAGGTTCTCATACTCCTTACATGGATCTTTTAAAAAATTGGGCTTAACAAAAATCCTATTGGCGGGAATACCTCCCTCAACAAATTTATTTTTTGAAAAATTTGATAGTGCAATAAAAGCAGTTGGATATTGATTCCATGTACCTTTTTTTCGGTGATATTCAATCATGTGAGCAGCAACGGCTGTCTGCAATCTGGAATCTCTGTATACACCATCCCAAACACATTGATATGCGCTTCCTTTAAGACTCCTGTGATCTATTTTGCCTTTATGGTACATCAAGCCATTCGGATGGATTAACCGATAGTTATGTAAGCTCAGCACTGAAGGTACACCGGCTTCTCTTGCTGCCTCAAAAATGGATGGAGTAAGTAATGGAAAAAAGTTGTGCACATGCATCACATCATAATTTCCTTTTTGTAACAGTCCTTTTAATAGCTGCTTGGAATCGGAATTGTAATGAGTTTTAAAGATTAATTTAGCTTTTTTATAAAGGGTATCGAGATGGTCACTGTTTTTAATGATAAACTGATCAATTTCATGTACATGCTTTAATAGTTCATGCTCCTGATTAAAAACTGTCCATTCGCCGCCGGCTGTTTTGTATCTATTATGTACCTGTAGTATTCTCATCAATTCTTTTTTGGACTACTAAAGTTGAGATTTTTTTATAAAGATTTAATTTGATGCCGTTTTTTCAATTTTAATAACTTTAGGAGTAAAATTACCGCTTCTTGCGAAACTTAACAGCATCCCAATAGCCAACCAAAAAGGAAACGAATGATGTGGACCTTCTAATACTACATTAAAAAAGGCAAGTACATACATACTCATCAAAAAGCCGATTAACAGAAGAAATCGGGTATAGGGTTCAATACCATTGACTCTTTTTTTGTTGATGAACATTAAAAATTTAAAAACAGGTTGAAAAATAGCATATAGAAAGATTGGAAAGATCAATACTCCAAACCTTGTGAGAATATTCAAATAGGAGTTGTGTGGTTGAGCATTCCCACCTAAATCTCTAATTTCAAAATAGCTTAGGTCAATAGTAGGATAAAAAGCATTTTGGTAAACATACATAACAGGTTTACCCACTCCATATCCCAATAAAAAATGATCATAGAAGTTGTCCAGAACATATTGCCAGGAAAGGACCCTGAAATTAATATTCCCTTCATCGAGAGATGATTTTGCTTCCAAAACTGCAAAAATGTCCACGTCTATAATTGAATTATAATAGATAATAAATCCCGTAAGAAGTAGTAAGCTAGTGGTTCCAAAGATCAAAATATTTCGCTTTGTTTCGATACCACCAATTATAAAAATGACTAAGATGGCTAGCATGATACCCAAAAAAATAGATCTGTGAAAGATCGTAAAAACAGCGGGGATCATCAGTAGTGAAAGTAACTTATACTTCCATCCTATTTTTTTGAAAGGGAGAAAGAGGGCAATCACAATGATTGTGGGCATCACGTAACCAACACCAAATCTGAATCCTTCAAAAGTAATGGTTTGATACCCCATTACAATCATCGTTGCCTCGTAGCAATATGCAATTGCTTTCAAAACGATAAACAATTTTAAAAGTGAAAAAAACATGTCATACTGCTTTTCACTTCTGAAAATATGGTAGACAATCGGAACCCAAAAAGCATATAGTAGCATGAATGAATCTCGAAGTGCATCCAATCCATGCTGGAAGGAATAGACAAATGCGAAACCCAACCCAATTACAACCAATAGATAGTAGACGAACAGTACTTTTCTAACCTTTAAAAGGTCCTTTGCATATGAAATAGTCAGGATTGCGATAACTATTTCTGTAACAAATAGAGGTTCAAATCCAACATATCCAAAATGCCGCTCACCAAACAACATGTGGAATGCATAGATAAAAAAGATGTATTCTCTCCACTCCAGTCTAAATAAGGAGTGGTTTATTTTCTCGATATTAATAATGACAAATCCAACGATGAGGAAGATGGTTGATAATATCCAGTCCTCGTATAGAAAAAAGGGGATTAAAAATAAAAGAGGATAAATTTTATGTAATTGACTGATCTTCACCTATTGTAAACTTTTTGTATAATTTCTGAAACCTCTTTGCCTACATGTTCCCATGTTCTGATTTGGGATTTAACCGGTTTTAAATCAATGTCGCTATTTAGAATTTTTAAAATCGTCTCACTATCTTTTGCGACTACGTAGTTTGGATATTTTTTCTGAATCTCAGTTCCTTCTAAGTTAGTAAGTGTTATGAGATTGTTGTTCAAAAATTCAAATATTTTTAATGAACTATTGTAAAATCCCCATCTCGACCATTGGTAGTCGTCATAAAAAGCCAATCCCACATCTGACGATAAGATAACTTTAGAGACTTCTTCTCTACTTAAATTTTTAAATAAAAATTGATTTTGGCTTCTAAAATCCAACTTTTCTCCCTTCTCCTCTTTTACAATAATAATGAAGGCAGTCTTCCCTTTTTGGATATCAGATAGTTCATTTAGCCTTTTCAAGTCTTGCATCTTGTTAGTAGATCCGGCCCAAACTGCAATCTGGTTGTAGTTCTTTTTAATATCCCTGATTTTTTTATCTAACAATTTAGACCTCCTATTAAGATTCTTTTCATCAGTAGATCCATTATTTGAATGAAATATCTCCCCTCCATTTTCTATGACATATATTTTTTCAGGATTCAGTGAGAGCGCTTCAAGGCAATACTTTTTGATTGGTTCACTTACAACAATAATAGCATCTGCTCTCTTTAGCACAAAACGGACCAGCGAATCTATCCACATGACGTATCTAATGCTTTTACCAAAAAGATAGAGCTCATCGGATGGTGAATTAAGCTCAATAATTAGTTTTTTACCTGCAATCAAAGCTAAGAGTGAGGATATATTGCGTAGGTAAAAAAAGTAGTCCATTCTCAAATAGATAAGATCGCTATTCTTTAAAATTTTGAAGAACCCAAAAAACCGACTTCTGTATTTTTTTGTATATGGGTCTTCCTCACCATTAATTTTGAACAGAGTGTAGCCTAGTTTTGTCAACTCTTTAGCTAAATTGTAGCCATGAACTGAAGCTCCTCCTTTTACAGGATAGAAATCATAATATAAAAACCCAATCTTCATTAAATTCTAAACTTGTAAACAGACATCGTCTTGGTTACTTTTTGTAAATCAAAATGTGTGATTACCCTTCTGATTTATCATATTTAATAGTCCTGTAGTTCTTCCCATCCCCATATAGATTTTACTCAACCATGCTACAAACCAAATTTTTATAGATAAAATTTGTGAATCTGTAATGGTTTTATATTCTGTATAACGGCTAATTCCGGGTGGTGCAAACGTTTTAATTGTAATAATAATTACAGAAAATAAAGATACACCATTTTGACGTTGATTAAAGGGATGAATTTTCCCAACTCTATATGATTTATTAATAATCTCAATAAAGTTGCGAGGTTTACAATAAACGATTGACTTTTCACAATAATTAAGTATATAACCACTTCTGACCACTTTTTGAGTCCACCAAATATCCATTCCTGATCTAAAGTTTTCCGGAAATATCCCAATTTTGCCGATTAATGAACGTCTGAAGAATAAATTTCCTGCAGCTGAACCCTTTTCAGTTGTAACCATTTTATAATTATTGTTAAATGTGATCGAATCATACAGATTTGAAACAGATGGCGAACTTGGCAGTGAGAATAAGATGGCTCCACCCACAAGGTCCGGATTATTAACTTTTAAAGCATTAATACCCTCCTTTAACCAATTCTTATGGGGCATCTTATTTGCGTCTATTAGAGCAACAAATTTGCCGGTTGCGACTTCTAATCCTCTGTTTCTTGCTGCATAAGGACTTTTAACAGTATCTTCAATAATGATTTTAATCGGATAATTTCTAGCAATTTCAACTGTCTTGTCCGAAGAGCCATTATCAATTAAAATAATTTCAATTAAATCCTCTGGGTAATTTTGAGCCAAAAGAGCCTCAATAAATTCCTCTATATATTTTTGCACATTTAAAGTAGGTACAATAACGGAAACTGTATCAGCGTCTTCTAATTGATTTAATAGTTTGTTCATATAACCTTTCACAAAATTTTATACATTCGAATAATATGTATAATCGATGAGAATTTTAAGTTGATATATGTTTTAATCATTTTCACTCGTTATATTCGAATCAGATATATCCTTGTATATTTAATGTCGAATTACCTGAATTCTACTAAATTAGACCGATAAACAGTGTTCAACTCTTTTGTAGAAAAAAAACCGCTCTTTATTATTTTCATTCTACTGTCTATCCTTTTAAATATGGGTTGTATGAGGACGACTGAAGATATTCCTGACTTTACAGCATCTGATACCGGGCCTTATATGTTGAATATGACTTATTTGGACTTGTTAAAGTCAAAAAAGGATGATCCATTTATTTCAGAAGAAATATCCAGGCTCATCTTGATCGCCGAAGATCTTCTTCTTCAAAATTATGAATATGTTACAGATACAGATAGGACCAACATTCCATTGAGCGTGGATAAAAATGATTATGTGAGTCTGGCCAGATATCTGTGGCCAGATTCCACCGGAGCGTATACTATTGAGAGAAGTGGTGTTACCAATCCTGAAATTTATCAATACGATCGTCCTAAACTGGATAGAATTTCTACCGCAATATTTTATCTGTCTCTTGCCTATTTCTACACTAACCATGAGGATTACGCAAGAAAAGCTACGGTATTGATTAGTAATTGGTTTCTCAATGAAGAAACAAGAATGAATCCCAATTTAAATTATGCTCAGATCGCGTTAGGTGTTGATGATCGAGATAATTCTCAAGGAATAATAGATACCATTGACTTCATCAAAGTTATTGATTCTATCAGCTTGATTTATGATAGTCATTACTGGACAAATAGCAAACACGTAGAATTAAAGGCTTGGTTTTATTCCTTTTCAAAATGGATTGACAGCAAATACAGTTCAAGTTCTTTTTGTGATGAAAACTGGTGTAATAATGTGTCAACATGGCTTGATGCTCAAAAAACGATCTACTTTCTATTCACTGAACAGGAGGATCGATTAGATTCCAGGTCATCCATTCAACCCATAGAAGATAAAATTTCTTTACAATTTACAGCAGATGGTCATCAGCCATTTGAGGATCGTTTTCGATCCCAGCAACACTATTTCTATTACAACCTCAGTGGCTACATGACCATTGCTCTTATGAGAAAACAAAGACCGGATTTTGACAGGGATTGGAAAATCTTAAATAGTCCGGATTTTGGTGGTATCAAACCATCACTGGATGTAATTGTAAACCATTTAAATGGAGTAGATACATCTGATCATTTTAATCAGACAAGTGATTTCGATAACTGTCGATATTTGGAAATTTTAAAGCCTGCTGCAATTCTATTTGAACAAACAGAATATGAAGATGTCTCAAGACAGCTTCTCTATCATGGCTGCAGTAATTTAAATATCTCACTAACTTTGCCACCTTTGAAATGGTTGGTTTTCGAAGAGCCTGTAAATACCCCTCTCTTTTGAATCAGATTTTATTTAGAGTAGTCTGGGGGTTACTTACGTTTATCGTGATCTTGTCATGCAACCCGAGTGAATCTTTCACTCAATATTTACATCAAGATGCAATTCATTTTCAAAACATTGATGTTGCTATTCAACATGCCGAAAAAAAGTTAAATGGAACCTTGTCAGAACTTTCTTTTAACCCACAACTACACCCGGCTCATACTGTATCTAACACCGGAAAGTGGGATGAATCCGCTCTTAGCAGAAATGAATGGACAAGTGGTTTTTTTTCAGGTTCACTTTGGAATATGTACAAAATCACTGGTGATGAGCATTGGAAAGAGAGTGCCAAAATGTGGACGGCAGATCTAGAAGGGGCAGCAACCATCTCTTACGACCATGATACCGGATTTCGTATATTTAATAGTTTTGGGAATGGATATAAACTATTAGAAAATAGATCCTACTATCAAGTAATCCTCAGAGGTGCCAGTACGCTCTCAAAACGTTTTGATCCAACCATCGGAGCTATAAAATCATGGGATTGGATTGGCAATTTCCCAGTCATTATTGACAATTTAATGAATCTTGAGCTCCTTTTTTGGAGTGCTGAAACGACCGGAAACAGTACTTTTTACGATCAAGCTCTTAGTCATGCAGACCTTTCACTTACCCATCATATGAGGGAAGATGGAAGTACGTACCATGTTGTTGATTTCGCAAATGATGGTACTGTAATTGATAAATTTACCACACAGGGTTGTAACTCAAAAGCGCCGGGTTGTGGAGAACGTTCTGTATGGGCAAGAGGTCAGGCTTGGGCCGTCTACGGATTCACAATGATCTATCGATTTACAAAAGAAGAGCGGTTCTTAGATGCAGCAATTAAAGCATCTGATTATTTTATTGATAACTTACCTGCAGACAGGGTTCCTATTTATGATTTTTTTGAACCGGTCCCCTCTGTGAAAAGTAAAGATGCTTCTGCAGCAGCGATAGTGGCTTCCGCACTTTTTGAGCTCTACTCTTTCACAGAAAATAAACACTATTTTAATACGGCTGTAGATATTCTGGAGTCCTTGACTTCTGAAAATTATTCGACCATCAACTCTGACTCAAATGCACTTCTCAAATACTCAACACTCCATCGAGGAAAGGGGAAGCTGGGCACCTCATATGCCGACTATTATTATTTGGAAGCCATGATACGGTATATGGAACATTTCCAGAGGGATCTCCCTGCTATTGAAAAAGAGAATAGTCTGTTTCTGGACCAGAACTATCCAAATCCATTCAATAACTCGACAACAATCTATTATACAATCGAAGAGGAAGGTAGAGTAAATTTATCCATTTATGACTATACGGGTAAACGAATTCAAACTCTTGTCAATCAATCACGTCCATCTGGCAATTATTTTGTCGAATTCAATAGTTCAGAATTACCATCCGGTGTCTTTTTTTATGTGCTTCGTACAAACAGGCAAACTCTCTCTAAAAAAATGGTAATTCTGAAATAGTGTTGGTTATTGCAATCTCAGCTTTTTCCCATCTTTTCTTACTGTCGGACTGAATCCCTTTTACTACTCAGATTGTATTTAAAAAATTCTGTCATAAATGCAACTTGTTCTATAATTCGAATCGTGTAGAGGTTAAGCCAAATGGCGACATTGCTAACGTGATGGTGACTTATATTATATTTAGTTAAAGGTGGTGGTTTTAATGATCTGAGAAAATTGTAGAACCAAACTTTCTTACCGTCATCCCCATTCCAAGTATAAAAATATCCTCTTCCGGTTCGAATCTTTTTTTGGACTAATTTACCCCAGTCCCGGGCTTTTTTCCATATGACCGCTTCCTCACAAAAACCAATTTTAAAACCCTCATTAACAGCCTTTTGTGTTAACCGAACATCACCTCCTGAACGTGTCCTCTCTTCAAAAAATCCTACTTTTTTGAACACATGCTTTTTTGCAAATAGATTAGCAGTATATGCCACACCTCTCTCTTCAACGGCCTTTTTCATATCAATGGATGTCAAGGAGTCAACAATTTTAGAAGCAGTTACTCTATTTCCAAAATCAAAATCCACCCTTCCGGCTACTAAGTCGTATTTATTTTTTAATAAACAGTGAACTCCATTCTTAAGCCAATGTTTATCCGGGGTTGAATTTGCGTCTATGAACACGATGACATCTCCATTCGCTTTTTCCAACCCCCTGTTTCTTGCAGAATAAGGACTTTTTAAATGGTTTCTTTCTTCCAATAATTCTATTCGAACGTCATTAAATGTAGATATTATCTCAGGTTTTAAACTTTCAAATGAACTGTTATAAATCAATAAAATTTCTAATCTATCGATTGGATACGACTGTTTAACTAAAGATTGAAGCATATCAATGACTTCTTCCAAATTATCTTGATAGGGAATGATAATTGAAAGAAGTGGATACCTATTCATATCTAGATTTTTTGAGATGCTTACCATTTGTATCTATTTCAGAAAAATTAAACTTAAATTGCTTGATAAGCTTCAGCAGTATTTTTGGCGATAGTTTCCCAAGTCAGTTCTTTTTGAGCAAATTTGAGATTTTTTTCCCCTAATCCTAACGGTTGTGACTTAAATCCGGAACGTATAGCTTCTGAGACCGAATTGATATTATATGGGTCAAATACGGGATTTTTTGTTTTGTTTAACGTTTCCCCAATCACACCATAATCCGGCCCGACTATGACTTTACCAAATGTGAAACCCAGTGCTACATTACCGGAGTTTAACGTGTTAAATCGAGGAATTAAAAGGACATCAGCAGATTTCAAATAAATCTGAACCTCTTCCGGGGATATTACCTTTTCAACCGTACTAATTTTCTTATTAAAATAATTTCTATATAATTTTTTCCGGGTTATAAAATGTTTGGACTGGGATTTATATGGAAATGGCAATTTGCCGGCCATGATATAGATCGAATGATCAATATCTGCTTGTTGAAATGCATCAATACCTAAATTTAACTCCTCTTCTGTTCGTATGGCCCCAAATGAGAGAAGTACTTTTTGGTTCTTACTTAATTTCAGTTTTTCTCTACACTTATCCCTTTCCATAGTTGAGGGGAAGATTGAATAATCACCATGTGGAATGATAAAACTCGCTTTTCCTTCAGTTTCACTTCCAAATTGAATTTTGGTAAGCTTTTCAGATTCAGAACCCATGTGAATAAATCCATCACTTAAAGAGTAAATTTCACTATAAAATTGTGAAAATAGTCCATTCGAATCGGTATGAGGCTTTTCATTATGAATGGTAGTGATAATTTTTGACCCTGTTCTCTTTTTTTTTCTCAGCTGCTCCAATACTTTATCAAAGTTTGATCGCTGCAACAAATCATCTCTTGACATATCTGAAATCTGAGATTTTACCAGTAATTCCGGCCAGTGAAGATGAATCACATCAATGTTTATATCTTCGTATAACCATCCATATCCTACAATTACATTTGAAATTGAATCCATCTTAACCAGTTCTCTTATTAACGAGAACAGATATGGATTATTCATACCGGTTGTCTTAATGTCGTAAGGAATCAGAATCTTCATAGATAAATGGCTCTACTTCTGAGCTATTTCATTGATATTGCTATTATTTCTAAATTATCTTCATAAATTTGATCAATTGCTTTTTTTGTTTTCAAGATTCTCTCCTCTCCATTATTCTTTTTGCTAAATGCTTGATCTAATACGTCAATCCAATCTTTCGGCTCATCAGAACAGTATAACCCCTTTCCGATCATATCATTTAAACCTGAACCACCTTCAAATGTAGATACTACCCATTTTCCATGAGCAAGTGCTTCCAGAGTTTTAATTTTAAGACCGGTTCCATCCTGCATTGGATTTATGCATATATCTGCTTTAGAATAGATCTCATCTTCATTTTCATATCGCCCGTAAAATGTAATACCTGAATACTCCTCAAATTGATTCATAATCTTGCATATAGAGCCAGCAATCATTAACTCTGCATCTGGATGTTTTGCATATAAAAATGGCCAAATTTCATCGACAAACCATTTTAGGCCATCAACATTTAGTCTATTATCGGACCCAATTAGCAAAATTCTTTTTTGATGCCCGTCAGATTGAATATGTCTGAATGAAACCAAATGTCTCAGTTTCAAAACATTTATGGGTCTGTTATTCAACATATTTTCGTAGTGAATCTGATCTTCTTCAGTTATGGCCCAAACAATATCAGCAAACGCAATTGCCTTTTTCTCATCTTGATATCGAAGACTATACCATTCGATGGGTGTTTTATCATTCTTCAAAAAAAGTTTGTATCGGTTTGTCAGACAATCATGAGTATCCAGTATTTTTTTAGTCTTCTTTTCAAAAAGGCTAAAATAAAAGGAATAGACTGAATAATTTACAATAACAGCTTCATAATGAATTCCTTCAATTTCAGATTGCAGTAGTCTGAATTTCCGAATGTTTTTATACTCAGTCAAACTTTTATTAAAACGTGCTGAATCTAAATTATCGAATAACCTCCTTTTAATTTTTTGCCCTTTGATTTTAATCCCATTCCAAACTTCAGATATTCTTAAAAAAGGAGATTGAAGCAGTTTAGATTTATCAAGACCAATTTGGTGTTTTAACACTCGACCATTAAAGAAAGTAACATGTTCCGGATCGATCTTTTGATCAAATCCTGAGTAAAAGAAGTCCAATTCAAATCCCAAATTCATCAGCTCAGTACAAACCATTCGGATACGTTTACGGTTCCCTGAATAGTAAGGTATAAGTGTGATCGGGCTTACTATAAGAATTTTTTTAGCCATCCAATTAATTTACTTCTATCTCTTTTTAATCTAAGATATAATTTCCACACTCTGAAGTCATGACCCGACATTCTAATAACTGCTGCAAGTTCATTCCATAGATTGATTTGATTCTGTAATGTTTTAATCTGTCTGATATACCATTTTATTGCAAGATCATTCGGTTTTAATCCTTGTAATTTTGATTGATTTTTGTAGATCCAAATCACAAAATAGCTGGAGGCTTTTAGTTTTAGAATAGCCGATTTTTTATCTGCCGTACCGGATATATTTTTATCACTGTAGCGCCAATAGACCAATGCATCTTCAATAACCTGAACACTTCCTGAGAGAGCCAGTTTTACAGTAAATAGATCATCAGAGGCCCAGGCCATGGGCAGATCCGGAATTCCTCCAATTTTATCATGAGCCTCTTTTGAAAAAATCGTTTCAACAACATAACTCTCTTGATTATAGGTCAGTTTTTGGTTCAGAAATGAGACAGCATTAAAATCGTTAAAAAAACGATTTTCACGAATTAACTCACCATGATCAGCAATTTTATCTGTATTAAATCTAAAGGCTACAGAATCGGGATATTTTTCCAACCGGGAATAAAATGAACTGACACAATTTGAATCCATTAAATCATCATCAGAAAAAAGCCAGATCCACTTCTCTTCGATAAAGTTAATACACCTTTCCCACTGTTTAACAATTGAATGCTGACCCATATTATCATCAAACCGATGATATACAACATGTTCCGGTAGGCTAGCGCTCTCAATAATTTCATTAATTTTGAAAGGACTGGCATCATCAAAAATGTATAATTGAAAACGTTGGTTAGTCTGTCTATTAATGCTTTCCAGAGTTTCCTTAAGGAAATCAGCTTTATAAGCGGGTATTATGATGGCAAGTTTATTCTTCATTCCAAAATCCCGTTATCAGTTTTTATACGTATGTATCAGATATGAGGAGAATTCAATAAAAAGGATCTACTTCTTTAGAGTATTTTAAAATTGATATCAAAAATAAACGCAGCGTTGAATGATTTTAAAGGCTCTGAATTTGAACCATTTCAGAAAATCGGGTCTTGCCATTCAACGTTAAATCTTCATATGATCCACTCTCTATTATTTTTCCTTTCTCAACTACATAAATAAGATCAGAGTTTTTAATTGTTGAGAGTCTGTGAGCAATAATCACAACAGTCATTGATCCTTTTAATGAGTCTATACTTTTTTGAATAAATTGTTCTGAGTCTGTATCTAATGAGCTGGTTGCCTCATCCAAAATTAATAAATTTGGATCTTTATATAGTTCTCGGGCAATAAAAAGTCTTTGTCTTTGTCCACCCGATAGACGAACTCCCCGATCACCTACAATGGTTTCGTATTCATCATTAAGATCAGTTATAAATTCATGAGCATAAGCCCTTTTTGCAGCTTCATGAACTCTTCTGCGCACATCATCATCGTTTTTATAATCCCCTTTCCACAAACAGATATTATTAGCCATTGTATCATCAAATACAACTGTTTCCTGAGATACATATCCAATTTGGGAGCGCCAGGATTGAAGGTCAATGTCTAATGAATTCACTCCATCTATATGTATTTCTCCTTTTTGTGGGCGAAGAAGAAGTGTAAGCATATCAATTAATGTAGATTTACCGGCCCCTGACTCACCTACAAATGCAATCATATTATTTACGGGAATGGTCAAGTTCACGTCTTTAAGAACATGATGCTCCTTATCATCATACTTAAAGAATACTTTATCAAATCTGATCTCATTAGAAAATACACCTATCTCTACATCACCACTTTTCTCTTTGTGTATTTCAAGTTTCTCAAATTCATCCACAACCATTTCAAGCGAACCGATTTTCTCCATTGTTCGTTGCCAGTCATCCTGAATACCGATCATGTGTTGCATACCTCTGTGAAACAATAGTAATGCAACAAATATAGGCGCAATGGGTGCATTGAATACCATTACCTGAATGATAATTACAAATAACAAGAAGATGACTGAGACCGGCTCCCTGATAGCTTCCGTAAATGCACTAGCCGCTCCTTGTTTGAACATATACTTAGAAAGTCTGGTGATACTACCCATCACACCGCCTTTCAGATATTGCATTTGATTTGTAGAAGCGAGGTATTTAAAAGATTGAATGGTTTGTACAAGAAACTTACTGAGAATACTCTCTTCAGATGCTGTTAATCTGGACAATTCCTGAACATATTTGTTCAGTTTTTTGAATAAAAATAGCAGTAAAATTCCCACTCCTATCGCCATCAAAGCAAAGTTCCATGCAATCAGGAAAGCTATAGAAAGATACGAAATGCTGATAATGATCATTTTCAGAAAGCGAGTAAATGTGTCAAATGTTCTTAAAAAATTATTAACCTGACCGTTAATAACATTAATGAAATGTCCCGTATTATTGTGGGCATAATAATAGTAATCCATCTCTCTATAGGCATTGAACATTTTGCCTTTAATTTCTCTCATAAGTTGAGCCCGCAAAAAGCTTGAATACCCGCCATCTAAAAATTTTATGACACCTTTTCCGATAAAAATAATACCGATAAAAAGCAGAATACCAACAACTGAGCCCGATATACCTAAAAATGAGAGGATTGCGTAGAGAGTTCTAACGGCTATAGAACCATCATCCAAGCCACCATCACCTGCATCAGCAGCATCAATTAATGGCAATATCAGGGTGATGCCAAAACCTTCAGTAATGGCAGCGGCAGCTGTTAGAGCAAATACGAGATAGAGTCTTCTTCCAATAAAGTGTCTGTATACTCCAAGATAATAGGTAATACTGGCAAAAATTTTCAAACTGACTCGTGTTTTGATGTTATTTCCTTTTTCTCGAACTCTTCTCTAAAGTACGCCACTCCTCTAATGATATAGAGAAGCATTATGCCTCCAAAAATACCTACAAAGAGAGAACCAATGAGGATAACTTCAATTTTTGGATCCGATGGGCGGGTTGGAATTGTTGCCGGTTCATGAACTCTAAAGACGGGTGTCTCTTCCTGAACTGTAATCTTGGCTTCCTGGTAACGTCGACCAATATTGCTATAAAGTGCAAAAGCCATTTCAACTTCAAATTGAAGTCTTTCTTGTTGAATAACAAGAGATTGTCTGGCCGGATTAATATTTTGATCTTCGAATTTAGCTAGAGAGTCTTGAAGCATTTCAAAATTTCTTTTTGCCTCTTCATACTGTTCTTCAATAAATAACAGATTATTCAATGCTTTCTCAGTACGATAATCGATAACATAATTTTGAAGTAAATTTTTGACAACGATGACCATCTCTGTAGAAGCGACCCGATCAGGTAAGGATACGCCCACATTTATAAACCCGGATTGTGGTTCTCTTTGGATTGTGATATAGCCGGTAACTGTGTTTGCTACGGATCGAATGTTACTGGGCAGCGATGTAGGTTGATTAAAATCACTAAACAATGAAAAATCAATAGCTTCAATAGCATCATCTCCACCGTTTCCAATTGAATTGATGATGCTCATTACACTATTTGGCAGACCCAGTGTAATATTCCATAGAAAATCATAAAACCGGCTGACCACACTTGGTTTATAGTGTTCAGTAAAATATTCGAAAATTGTGATTCGCTGATTCAGATCACTAAAATAGATCTCTTCTTGCATCAATTCTATTTGAAATGGCATACTTTCAACGATAAATGGGTACATTGCGACCCCAATGTCCTCTTCTTCACCTCTTCTTTGAAGACCAAAAATATTTTCAGCTTGCTGAAAAATTTGCCCTAACTGACTAGATTCGTTTGATGATTCAGGTAATAATTTTGCTTCTGAATAGTAAACCCGTTCACTACCAATGTAGAAGAATACACCAATTAACAAACATACCGTGGTTACGATGAAAATGAATCGGCGATGATTCCAAAGATCTTTTAATATGCCAATAATATCGATGATCTGTTCATCTTCGTATTCATAAGCATCCATTGGAACTAATCTATATTCCTCAATAGAATCCTTCTTTTTGATCTGTCGATCACTGTTATAATCTGGATTTTCGGAATCTTTTTTATTCAAATCTGAGCTTATTTTTACTTATTAATTTAATAGTAAAATCGGATTTACTGATGCTGATATGATTTTAATTAAGCGGCAATACTATTTTTTAATTAAAAATTAACTACTTCCTTCTGATCATAGTTATAAGATGGCACTATCTCTTTAATTGCCATTTTTATCTGATAGCTATCACCTTTATTGGCCATCTCAAGTAAATAGTTTAATCTATTTGTAAGATTACTGATTACATCCACACTTTTAGCAACATAGATTTTATTGTGATGTGTAATATCAGTTCCCTCTTCTGCTGTTAACAGCTCTTCAAATAATTTTTCACCGGGGCGTATACCAGAATACTCTATTTTAATATCTCTATCAGGCTCTAAACCGGATAGTTTAATCAAATCACGTGCCATCTTTTCAATATTTACGGGATCTCCCATATCCAATACAAATACAGAGCCGTTCATACCCATTGCACCGGATTGCAGTACCAATTGAGAGGCTTCAGGAATGGTCATGAAATATCTGATCATTTCCGGATGCGTAACCGTAATTGGCCCCCCTCGTTTAATTTGTTCTTTAAATTTTGGGATCACACTCCCTCTACTGCCCAATACATTTCCAAATCGTACGGATACATAAACCTGATCACTGTCAACCTGGGAAGCTCCCCACTGTACTATCTGTTCAGAAATTCGTTTGGTTGCGCCCATCACAGAGGTTGGATTTACGGCCTTATCCGTTGAAATATTTACAAAATGTTTCACATTATATTTCACTGATAAATTTACAAGATTCCTCGTTCCTTCAACATTATTAAGTACCGCTTGTTCGGGATTGGACTCCATTAATGGCACATGTTTATGCGCTGCTGCGTGAAAGATTACCTCAGGTTTCTCCTCTTTAAAGAGCCTCTCCATGGATTGATAATCTCGAACATCACCAATTCTAACAGAATAACTCAAATTTAACAGCTTATAGTTTATATCATTAATGAGTGTATGAATACTATTTTCACCTCTGCCCAGTAATATGACTCTTCTAGGATTAAATCTGGAGAGTTGAACGACCATTTCAGAGCCTATTGAACCTCCGGCGCCAGTCACCAATACAACTTTATCCTTTAAGTAGTTTTCAATTAATGAGGTTTCCAGTCGGACCGGTTTTCTCCTGAGAAGATCTTCAACATCTACATTTCTGATCTGGTTTATCGTAACCTTTCCACTGATCAGATCATAAATACTGGGAATGATTCGGTAATTTACATTACTCTTACTGGCTATATTAACGACCCTTCTGATAACCTTCCCTGATTCTGATGGCATTGCAATCAGTATTTCATCAATTCTTAAATCGTTAACTGCAGTTACCATTTCATCAATCCCACTCACAACCGGTAAACCCAAGAATTTTTGGCCCTGTTTTGATTTGTCATCATCTACAAAGGCAATGGGCTGCATTCCGGCTTCCGGATGTCGTAGCATCTCTCTAACAGCCATATTTCCGCTTTCACCTGCACCCGCAATTAACACCCGGCGGTTTTCGGTAGTTTTGTTCTTATGAGGATTCCAATAGACAATAAAAAAGCGGGTCCCCACTCTAATGCCACCTAAGACAAGAAGGGATAAGAAAAATTCAATGATAGGTACTGATAGAGGAATTGTTATCTGGTCTCTGAGTAAAATAGCTGAACAAAAATAGATGAGAGAAACAGTAGTTACCGACTTAATCAGTGTAATAAGGTCTCTGAATCCTGTATTGCGCCATGATTGTCTAAATGTGCCAAATAAATAAATAACAATTACTTTCAATACCAGAAGCGATGTTGAAACTTGTATGATCTCATTTCCATAGCCGGAAAGATCACCATCTAAACGCAGCATAAAAGAGATAATCGTAAGCAATGTCCAGGCAAAAACCTCAACAAAAAACTTCCACCAATCTCTATAGTTTGAAAATTTTTTCAACATGTAACTGACAGTCTGGTGTTTAAATAGGGTTTGTTAAAATATTTTTGATATTAAATAACTATGTAAAATAGTTAAAACTTTTCATACTTATATGCAAAGCTTTTGCCATTGTAATCAGATAGATCATTTTTAAAAGCATTACTGTAATCATATTTACAAATAATTAAACAATCCGTGTTCTTAAATTCCATAAAACCAAGCAACATTTAATCCGATTGTGTTACTCTGTTCTCTTTTAAAACTTTATAATTACGCTTTAAAGATCTTATTTGGATATTTAGCATCTGCTTTTACTGAATTTCTCGTATCTACAATTAACTTACTCCATTCAACCAGTTCATTGTAATCAATTTCAGAATGATTCGTTGAAATTACAACCACATCTGCTGATTGTACACTATTCCGATCCCATTCAATGGATTTTTGACCGGCATAATGAGCATGTTCACGTGTTTTTTTGATGATGGGTAGATGCGGATCGTAATAAGATATCTCAGCACCCAACTCAGTAAAATAATCCATCAATTTATATGTTGGCGATTCTCGATCATCATCTACATCAGGTTTATAAGCCAAACCAATTAAGAGTACTTTACTTCCATTTATAGATTTTTTGTGACTATTTAAAGCCTCCAGCGTTTTTTGAACAACATATTTTGGCATATAGGTATTGATCTGACCGGCCAACTCAATAAACTTGGTGTCTTGTTCGAATTCTCTGGCTTTCCAAGTAAGATAAAATGGATCAATAGGAATACAGTGTCCACCCAAACCCGGCCCCGGAGTGAATTTCATGAAACCGAATGGTTTTGTATCAGCGGCGTCTAAAACTTCGTGCACATCAATTCCCATTTCACTGTAGACTACTTTTAACTCATTTACCAATGCGATATTTACAGATCTGAATATGTTTTCTGTCAGCTTTACGGCTTCTGCCGTTTTTGTATCTTTCACCGGAACTGTTTTTACAATCGATGTATCATAAAGTGCACACGCTAATTTGAGAGCATTATTGCCATGGCCACCCACTACTTTGGGTATTTTTGATGTATTAAAATTTGCATTGCCGGGATCTTCTCTTTCGGGACTATAAGCTACATAAAAGTCTTCGCCAGCTACCAATCCACTATTGGTCTCCAGTATCGGAATAATCAGTTCTTCTGTTGTACCCGGCCATGTTGTGGATTCTAAAATTACAAGCTGACCTTTTCTTAGATGTTTCGATATCGTTTTTGTTGTTTCCACAACATAACTCATATCGGGATCTCTTTGAGTACTTAAGGGAGTTGGAACACACATTAAAAGTGCATCCGGCTCACTTAATCTATTAAAATCTGTCGTTGCATCACACAATTCTGAATTTGAGAGCTCTTCCATTTTATCAGCTCCAAGATGCTTTATATAGGGGATCCCATCTTTGATACAATCCACTTTGTTCTGATCGATATCAAAACCGATAACCGGCATATCATTCTTATAAAAGGTCCACATGAGGGGAAGCCCAACATACCCAAGTCCAATAATTCCAACCGTATATTCCCTCTTTTTTATAGCAAGAAGCAGCGAATCAATATTCATTTAATAATCTGTTTTGATGATAAATTTTAAGACGTGAAAGATAAGGCAATTTGACAGATTTGAGAAATGAAATATCAATCAGGAGAAAAAGTTTTGAAAGAATAGATACACTGAAAAGATTGAATTGGCAGGGATATTTTTATAACTGCACTAAATATAAATATTTGAACGATTTACACTATTGTGTTCATCTCTCGTTTAGTAACGAATAAGGAAAAGAAAAAGGAGCAAATAATTAACAAAGTGATAACGAAACCCCTCTCCATTTCACTGCCTGAAATGTAATAGATTCCAATAATTAAACTGAAGATTGAAAAAAGAGCGTATAGCGTTGATATTTTATTATGAGACCAACCAATTATGTTTAATCTCTGATATAAATGAGATCTGTGAGCTTCAAATATATTCTCTCCATTAATAAATCTTCTGACAATTGTAAAAGCACCATCAAAAAGGAATGGCCATAGAAGTATGGCTCCAAACCAAAGTGCTTCTCCCGATTCAAGTTGATCTGAAAAAGCAGCCGCAATCAAGGGCATGGAACCAAATAGGAAACCAAGAAAAAGACTTCCCACATCACCCATAAATATTCTGGCCGGTGACCAATTCAGAAAAAGAAATCCAATCACGCCGGCTGCTACAAATAAGTTTAATACAAATAGATCCTGAAGCTGATACTTGTAGAATAGGATACACCATCCTGTTGCGGCCGAGATTGCCTGAACAGATGATAAACCGTCTACACCGTCCATAAAATTGTAAATATTCGTAACCCCTGTAATCCATATGATTCCAATAATAAATCCAAACAGACCTAATGTATAGGGTCCAATAATGGGTATTTCAATATGACTCAAGTTTTGAATAAAAATGAGAATGATTAATGATACAAACAGTTGTGCTCCAAATCGGGTTCTCCTCGATAAATTATTTCTGTCATCAAACCAGCCAAGAATTGAGATAAATAGGAGAGTTGTGAGAAAGATCAGAAAATCTATCCCTGTTCGAGTACCAAAGAATATCAGATAGAATGAAAATGTTATAAGCAGTAGTCCGACAAATCCAACACCTCCCCCTCTCGGAGTCGGTCGAACATGAGAGCTTCTCTCTGATGGAATATCCGTTATACGTTTTACGCGAGCATATTTAATAAACCACCTGGTAAACAAATAGTTTACGTAAGCAATCAAAAACGCGGCAATAATGATTGGTAGATAAGGCAAAAGTTTGCTTTTAATATTTCAATCTTATCAGCAGAATTAGAATAATAGTGTATTTATCAGAACAATTCTTAAACATGTGCTCCAATTTCAACTATTTTAAACTAATTCATACATCTCATGAGGACTTAACACCCTGTTTTTTGATGAATCTGATTTTAAGAATTGAAGATAGTAAAGTCGAGTGACGATACAAACCTGGGAAATAAAAAAAGGCTCACTTTCACATGAACCTTTTTGCCGGTATTTGATAGTATCATAAACTGATTTGTATGGACTAAAAATACTCATTGAAAACACTTTTAGTGTTAATTGACTGTTAACATTTAGAAAACTTTACGTAGTAATACCTTCATTTTAACACTAAAGCTCTTCTTACGTTTTGAAGTATTCATTTTTAACAAATCTTACATCTGATTTCTATAAAATTTGTTATACTTATAAATCTTTGGAGATAGAAAAATTAATCACAACTTTTTTATATATCGATAACCGTGCCAAATCAATTTCCTGATATGCGATTTTTCAGCCGGAAACTCATCAAACCGGAGGATTTAAATGCCCATGGCACTCTTTTTGGGGGATCTGTTCTTGCGTGGATTGATGAAGAAGCAGCCATATATGTAATTTGCCAATTGGGGAAAGGTAACATCGCTACTAAATTTATGTCGGAAATTGATTTTGTCAGTTCCGCGAAATTGGGTGATATCATCGAAATAGGGATGCAAACTGTTGCATTTGGAAAGACCTCCATTACCGTAAAATGTGAAGTCAGACATAAATTCACTCTAAAACCAATTATTCGCATCGACAAAATTGTATTTGTTCATCTGGATGATGATAGTAAACCCACACCTCATGGAATTAATGAACCTGCAAATGAATAATAATGAGTGAACAAAAATCAATAGTTGACAGAGAGGTCATTAAAAATTTGCTTTATGGTGATGAAGATTACCTGGATGAGTTTGTTCAAGTCTCCATCATCTCCTTTACTGAGTTTAAGGATAACTTTGAAACACATTTATCCAATCGGGATCTTGCCAGTCTGAGAACAACCGGACACAAAGTGAAACCGGTTGCACAGATGATGAACCTTCATGGTTTACTTGATCTTTATGAACGATCTAAAATAGTCATTCAAGATAATTTGTCTGAAGATGAATTAAATGATGTACTTAAGAAAATGAATAGCTATTGCAATACTCTTCTCAATGAATTGAGTAAATTGATTGAATCTACTTAACACTGATTTTTCCTGTTAATTACACCTAAATAATCCTCAGTTTTAATTTTTTGATACACATTATTCTATGAATCAAATTCTCGTTACAGGTGGAACAGGATTTATTGGCAGTCATACTGTACTTGAACTCCTCAAAAAAAACGATGACGTTGTTGTTTTAGACAACTTATCAAACAGTAAAAAAGAATCTTTAAAACGGGTAGAGAAACTCAACGGTAAAAAAATTCAATTTCATGAGATTGATTTATTAGACAAAAACAGCTTGCAGAGTCTATTCAGTTCTTATCATTTTGATTCTGTTATTCATTTTGCCGGTTTGAAAGCTGTTGGTGAGTCTGTGAAAGAGCCCATCAGGTACTATCAGAATAATATTACAGGTACACTCAATCTGTGCGAAGTGATGAATGATCATGATGTCAAAAAGATAGTTTTTAGCTCATCAGCCACGGTTTATGGGGATCCTGAGGAGTCACCAATTCCGGAAAGGAGCAAACTATCTGCTGTCAATCCTTATGGCGCTACAAAATTGGTTATCGAGAATATACTACGGGATATCTATAGATCAGATCCATCCTGGAGTATAGCACTTTTACGTTATTTCAATCCGGTTGGAGCACATGAAAGCGGGTTAATTGGTGAAGATCCCAATGGCATACCCAATAATCTGATGCCATATATCACTCAGGTTGCGGTTGGAAAACTTGATCAACTGAATATTTTTGGTAATGATTATGAGACTCCTGATGGAACCGGTATTCGAGACTATATTCATGTTGTTGATTTAGCGATCGGCCATCTGAAGTCATTGGAAAAATTGACAAAAGCTCAGGGACTCTATACATACAACCTGGGCACTGGGAAAGGCAACAGTGTATTGGAAGTTGTTCATGCATTTGAAAAAGCTACCGGTGTTACCATTCCATACAAATTCATGCCCCGCCGGCCCGGAGATGCTGCCATATGTTATGCAGATGTCTCAAAAGCAGCTGATGAGCTCAATTGGAAAACAGTGTACAATCTGGAAGATATGTGCAGAGATGCTTGGAAATGGCAATCGATGAATCCAAATGGCTTTGAGCCGGCAGAAACTGAGTAATTAATCATTAAACTCCAGATCTGCTACAACTGGCAGGTGATCCGAAGGGAAGCGTCCATCCTTGGTGTCAGATAATATGGCATGACGTTTTACTGAAAATTTTGAGTCAATAAAGATATAATCGATCCTGCGATCTGTTGCTATTTGCTCAAATCCATTCCAGGTAGAGGTTGGGCCATGATGGGCCTCTTCAGTATGATAAAATCCATCAAAAAGTTCTACATGTACCGCACCCTGATCCGGGTCCGTAATAATTTGATAAGGCTTCTCCCCTTCCGTTGTGTTTAAATCACCCATAAGGATCACCGGGTCCCCTTTTGCCAATTCATGAATTTTTTGCAATATGAGTTTAGAACTCTCTTCTCTAGCAATTTCACCGATATGGTCATAATGAGTATTAAATGTAATAAATGATCTGCTGTTTACATTGTCATAGAATCTGACCCAGGTAGTGATCCGTGTAATGGCTGTATCCCATCCCATGCTGCCCGGTATCTCCGGTGTTGTTGAATGCCAGAATGTGCCGTCATCTATGACTGAAAAACGATCTGTTCGATAAAAAATCGCACAAAACTCTCCTTTTTCATCCCCTGCGTCACGCCCAACGCCGACCCAATCAAATTCCGGCAGCAGTTCATCCAGTTCTACCAATTGATGATGCATCCCTTCCTGTGTTCCCAGGATATCCGTTTGATGATACCGAATGGTACTTGCTACTAAATCCTTTCTGTTTGGCCAAGCATCCGGCCCGTCATTTGGGTTATCATAACGGATGTTAAAGGTCATGGTACGAATTGTGTGTTCGCCATCATTTTGATATTTATTAGAGTCTTTTGCTTCAGGATTTATTAAACCCGAAATCAGAGTGATATAAATCAAACCGGCAAGTGATATAATCAGTGAATAAAATTTCATGTTGATGAGGGCTTTTAGGTTATACTGAACAGGAATTAAACCGAATGATAAGTGATATATCTACCTTGAACAACTAAATGCCGATGCAGTTTGGGTTCAATATAATAATCAAGTTTGGGGCGCAGAGTTATCTGAGACACAATTTGAGCATGATCCCACCCGTCTTGTCAAAGTTGCCAGAGACGGGCCAAAATTTGGTCCAGGGGAAAATGCCACGGTGGTTGTCCGAATTACATATGGAGATGATACGTACCTGTTGAGAAATTCAAATCAAGAGATCATCCAAACCTCGTAAGTTATCAGATCACTGGTGATGGATTGAAATCTTTTTAGTAATTCCTATTGTACAATGTCTTTTTTTGCATTAACTTTGTAATTAAAAGTACTTTGAAATAAAATCATTTCAATGAAAAAAGAACAAGATTACATAAAGGATATAATTGAGATACGCTCAATGATGGAGCGTTCTTCCAAATTTTTATCACTATCCGGCTGGGCTGGCATCATGGCGGGGTTCTATGCACTCATCGGAGCGTGGGTTGCCTATTCCGTCTATCGTTTTAATCCTGATCAAATTTACTACAGTTCACCCGGCCTTCAAGCAGTTATTTTATTGGCACTTTTCATTCTCATCCTTGCCCTGACTACAGCAATCTATTTCTCCCGGAAGAAGGCTGAAAAAAGAGGTGAGAGCATTTGGAATCCCACATCAAGACGGCTTTTAGGTAGTTTGTCTATTCCTTTGATCACTGGCGGTATTTTGATACTGGTATTTCTATCAAAAGGGCTTATAGGCCTCATTGCTCCGGTCATGCTGTTGTTTTACGGCCTGTCATTATATAGCGCCGGTTTTTACACGATACCTGAAGTGAGGTATATGGGAGTCATACAAATAGGGTTGGGATTGATAAGCACCTGGTTTATAGAATATAGTCTACTGCTTTGGGCTGTTGGTTTTGGGGTGGTTCATATTGTCTATGGTTTTTATATACATGTAAGATACGAGAGGTGATGAATCGTGAATGTATCCTTCGGTGAACTACATAAGGCATTTGAAAGCCGAATCCGGTTAGGGATTATGTCGGCACTGGCGGTCAATGATTCCCTCGATTTTACATCACTACGAGAGTTTTTGGATGTAACCGATGGAAACCTTGCCACTCACATCAAAAAATTGGAAGAGGAGAATTTTATCCGTGTGGAGAAGGCGTTTATCAACAACAAACCTAATACCAAGTATTCTATGACAAAAGAGGGGAAAAAAGCTTTTGAAAACCATCTGGCCGTTTTGGAACAAATTATCAAATCACAAAAATAAACTCTATGAAAACAGACATTCCTCAAAAATTAAAAACCCATAATTTCATTTCGATTCTGATCATTGCAATCGGATTCATACTCTTAATCTATATGATCACCGTTGAAGATGAACCGGGTGCATTACCCCTACTATTGATTGTTGTGGGTACTGTATGGAACGTCTACACCAGATCCGGAATCCGCAGACACCAATCATAACTAAAAAAAATTATACCTGTACTTTGAAATTAAAAGTACTTTTACATTAAAATTTAATACTTGCTATAATGATACCATCAACAGAACAGTCTTATGAAAAAAAAACTCTTAAAGAAGCCTTAGTCGTGTTTTTACTCGCGATATCAGCAGCTATACTCATTAAGATACCCACACTATTTGACTTTCATCTGGATCATCATGAGAGTTTCTATATCCGGAATTTGAGCTTCTTTATACTTCCAGTATTGACCGCATATTTTGCATGGAAACGAAAGCTTACAACCCAGATTCTTTTAGTTATCGGATCTGTATTCATTGTGGCATTGATAGTTGCAAATATCTTCCCTTTTGAACAGGATAGTGATACTGAAGTCCTATTAGCCATTCATCTTCCAATTGCACTCTGGCTAATTGTTGGGATTGTATTTACAGGCGGACAATGGAATAAAGTTAGCGAACGTATGAATTTTATTCGTTTTTCAGGCGAACTTTTCATCTACTACGTACTTATCGCACTCAGTGGCGGTGTTCTAACCGGTTTCATGGCAGTGCTTTTTGGAACCATAAATATCGATATTGAACCGTTTTTTGAATCTTGGTTACTGCCTTGTGGTGCAACAGGAGCTGTCATTATTGCCGCCTGGCTGGTAGAGTTCAGAAATGATCTTAATGGCAATTTTGCGCCGGTCTTAGCTCGATTATTCTCCCCTCTTTTTGCTATTATGCTGGTCACTTTCCTTGGAGTTATGCTCTTTACCGGAAATGAACTGATCATAGATCGCGACATCCTTATCGCTTTTGATCTGCTTCTGATTGTGTCTCTTGGATTGCTTTTGTACTCTATCTCTTCCCGGGATGATAAAGCTTCTCCAGGTGTTTTTGATGTGATTCAAATTGTTCTGGTTATCAGTTCATTATTGGCTGATGCTGTGGCACTCTGGGGTATCATCGAGCGAATATCAGAATTTGGCTTCACCCCCAACAGGGTAGCCGCCCTTGGCCTGAATTTGATCCTCATCGTTAACCTGACTTGGGCTGCTGTGCTCAACGTTCGATTTCTCCGTGGAGAAACTGAATTTTCAACTCTTGTAAAATGGCAAACCGATTATATACCGGTTTATGGAATTTGGGCCGCCATTATTGTGATCATTTTTCCACTTTTGTTTGGATTCAAATAATCCCATTAATCTGCTCTATTTCGGCGTAATTGCGGATGGAGTGATCGGCGCTCTCATTGCCCGTTTTCAACCGATGGGACTGGCATACACGATGCTTGCGATGGCAGCTGCACAGGCAATGGTTGCTGCAATAGCATTGATTGGAGGGTTTTATCAAACTCCACCGAGCACGGTCTTTGAGATCATCGCTGTTAATGGGTTCTTTATGTTTTTGTTTACCGTTGCATCTATCTTGTTTTGGAACTTTGAAAGATCACATTCTGAGCAGAAAGAAAGACCTTAAATGGATCATTTGTTACATAGTTCTCATCGGTTTAAAAATTATTTTTAGATCCATTGTTTATCAATTCAAATTATTCGCATCATATTATTTTGAAAGGAGATGATATTTACCAGAATTGAATACGACCAATCAAAACCAAATTTCAATAAAAGATCGTTGTAGAAGTGATTTGTAAAGTCTTATATTTGATACTCTCAAAATGTTGAGATGCGCCTCGGTGGCGGAATTGGTAGACGCGTTGGACTTAAAATCCAATTGGTATTTAAATGCCAGTGCCGGTTCGAGCCCGGCCCGAGGTACAAGCCTCTATATCATTCGTGGTATGGAGGCTTTTTTTTATAAATAATTGTATATTCTTTAACGAGAGAATAAAAAATCATCAACTATGTCACATATTATCCTTCTTCTTCTGCTTTCGTTCACTCTTCAGATAGGGGAATGGTCCGAGAGCGCTGTTGATCTTGGCAAACCACAACTATCTGAGACTGTATCTTCTCAAAAACAAGGCAAAACTGACGAGGATTATTCAGAACATTATTTCATGCAGGGCATTCAGATTAGTCAACGATTATGCTACATAAGTTCGACTTGTGAACCCGGAGAGGTTATAGAAAGTGACACCCTAAACACGTCATTTATTGTCCGGTTGACCTTCAGCAGCGAAAACCCCGATTCAGTATTATTTGATGGACTTGAGGGTGCCAATACGAGGCCAAGAGAAATGCTCTCTAGTGGGTTTAACGGGGGGCACGCTGCATACCTGGAATGTAGCGACCCATCATTTGTCTGTGGTCATGCCCGAAAAACCGGAAATGAATTGGAGTTTAATTTATCCTCACCCGGTGGACGCTATATCGGAAAGGGAACTCTCGATAACGATAAACTGACATTACAAACTCAGTACATTTACAGGGGATCTGGTGCGGAATATATTTTAGAAGGCCAAAAAATCGTGGAGTAAGAATGAAAGTACTATACCAAAAGAGATGGATCGGGGTTGTTTTACTATTATCATGTTTAGGCATGATAGGGCTATCCGGCTGTGAGAACTCTTTCTTTGGCTCCGACAGAGAAGATGACACGATATCCGGTTTATTTGCCTTGACAGGTAAAGAGATTGTTACAACCTATACTGATTGGCCGATACCTGAAAATGATGTACCCAAGAGGGTCACAACAAATATCGATTTTTTAATGCTTATTCGCTCTGTTCAAGGAGAGAAAAACATGGTGAGAATGTACGGTCTGGAGGGAGCTGATGTTGGAAAACGTGAACATTACCTATACCCGGGGTGTAAAACCCCCGATGACTGCAAGATTACCGGCACGCTGGATGGCGAAGTTGTAGAGATGGATATCAATAACAATGGGCGTTCTTATCGCGCTACTGTTACAATTCGAAATGTAACCGATGGGAATAACCTGAGTAATTATGCAGAAATTACGGCCACCTATAATTATCAAAATACAACGATACATTATGAAGTTGATGGTGACGTAAGGATGGAATAGAACCCTATTTTTGGTCTAATCAAATGAACACATATCTGAACTCGCAAATCTCCAATCGCATAACAGTTTTTTTTCAAAAACTTCACTCTCCCCTTACTATGCAATGAGCCATTAATGAATGATTTATAAAGCAAGTGTATCCTTGTCAAAAGATCTTCTCTACGTTCAAATTGCCAATATTCGGAAGACTCTACAAACTAATTGGATTTACGAATCAGTATGTTAAAACTGAACATCGAATACTATTTATAATAATTGATAAAAATTTTCCGAAAATTTTTAGAATCCTATTTTTGGACTAAAACGTCTTTATCTTAGGGATTACATTTTTTAATAATTTATTGAGGGAAAAAATTTTTATATTATTGAGTCGTTTGTATATGATAAATCTATTAAATGCTTCTCAAACTATTAAATGCTTCTCAAAATTAGAGACATATCGGCTAAATTTACTCTTCTTGTCTATCTGATAAGCTACCTGTCTATATCTCTGTTTCACTACCATGATGTCTATATAGCTGATGGAAACAATTCTGAAGTCGTCATTATCAGCCATCAGGAAACCGGTGGTAGTGAAGAAGAAACAGAAAATAACCAATGTTCTCTATGTCTGATATCAGATTCACAATTTGATATCAATTTTAACGCCATTCCTTCACCATTTTTAGAGGAAGAGAATCACATCCATTTTTTTAGTGATGATATTCTTTCCAACTATGATGGATATGCATCTCAGAGAGCCCCACCGTTTACTGCTTAATATTTCGCATTTCTTATATCCATAAAGATAACCTATTGAAAGGTATCTGCTTGTCTGTGGATTTGCAGTAATATTCAGAAGAGATGAAGTCGTGATAAATCTAAATGCGAGATTTGATATAAAGATATCCTTAATAAAGTAATTTATTGTCCTTCAATAGGTTACATGACATTTTATTCATTTAATAAGCATCCATACGAAATATGATCGTCTTACTAATCACAATTTTTGCAACCATTAATCTTTTTACTGTTTCAAGTCCGAAACAGAACCAGATTGCAGGCACAACAAAGTGTACTGTGACGGGAATAGTTTCAGACATTGAAACCGAAGAACCTCTGCCTTTTGCTGTTGTAAAATTTATTGATCTAAATAGAGTATCTACAGCAGATGAAAATGGGGAATTTACTCTGTCCGGTATTTGTCCGGGAGACTATAAAATTGAGGTCTCCTTTGTAGGTTATGAAACTCAAATATTTGAAAAGTCTGTGGATGATAAATCCATCATTGAATTGGAATTGGAAAATCAATTCAATGAATTTGAGACTGTGAATGTTACGGCAAGACGTGTATTTGAAAGAGGTACCGAAGCCATTTCGCAAACTCAGATCCCTAAAAGTGATTTCTCATCAAATCCAACACGGTCCGTGGCCTCCGTTCTTTCCGGTGTTCAGGGAGTTACCTTTTCCTCGGCAGGAAGTAACGTTCAGCTTCCGATTATACATGGATTGAGGGGAAACAGAATTTTAATACTCAACAACGGATTAAAACATGGTTTTCAGAATTGGGGACCCGATCATGCACCGGAAATTGACTTATCCGGTGTTGATAATATTACGGTAATCAAAGGAGCTGCCGGAGTCCGCTATGGTCCTGATGCGATTGGCGGTGCCGTACTTGTAGAGGGCGACCCGATGTTTTTCAACCAACCTTTTGAAGCCAAAATAGGCACGGGTTATCACAGCAATGGCCGTGGATATTCTACTCAATTAGAGATCGGTACAGGATATTCGAACTGGGGTTACCATATTGGGGGTAGTTTAACACGGTTTGGTGACCGTAAAGCACCTAATTACTCACTCACAAACTCAGGTAAAAATGAAAAAGCCCTTCATGGGGGTGCACGTTTTGAATCCGGATCCATAAACGCGAAAGTTTTTTACAGTTTTGTAGATCAGAAACTCGCTCTGCTCCGAACCAGTGTGGCTGAAAGCGGAAACCTCTTTATTCGTTCAATAAATGCAGATGAACCGGTTTTTATAAGACCCTTTTCATATGACATCAACGAACCAAAACAAGAAAATCAACACCATTTGGGCAAGGTTGAAATCAACTGGCAATACAGCGAAAATGCAAGCTTAAACATTCTGGCTGGCCGCCAGTATAATTTTCACAGGGAGTTTGATGTGCGCAGAAATGCAGACTTGCCTATCACTAATCTGGATTTGACTACGGATGATATACAATTGGAATGGCAACATCCGGATTGGATAGATTTCGATGGTATGATTGGAGTCCAGCTATTTCTACAGAGTAATGAAAACAATCCCGGCACAAATACAACCGTCTTTATTCCAAATTACAATGTTCAGAGATATAGTGCGTTCCTGATCGAGGGCAAAGATTTCGGCAACAATACGGTTGAAATGGGTTTGCGTATCGATGTCGAAGATAACAGTGTAAGAGGCCGGCAAACAAATCAGGATTTATTTGTCGATAAATTTTCATTTTCTAATTTTACGGCCAGTGCCGGCTGGATACAACGCTTTTCGGATCGAAGCCTAATAAAGACCAATTTTGGAACGGCGTGGCGTTCACCGAACATGGCTGAACTTTTTAGTTTCGGACAAAACGGTTTTAAAGGAACGTTTGGCCTTTTAAGATACAAGTTTGACACGGAAAATAATCTTCGTACAAATCAGGTAACTCCTTTTGATAAAAGTGAGAAATCAGTTGAAAAAGGCCTCAAATGGGTTAGTGAATGGAATTTCTCAACAGATCATCATCAGCTTGTAACTACAGTCTACTCAAATCTGATCCGAGATTTTATTTTCGAAAAACCTGTAAATATCATCGGTACAGTTCGGGGACCTCTGCCAATTTTTATTATTGATCAGGCTGATTCATTCTTTCTTGGAACCGATATTACCTGGATACATCAATACTCTTCCCGTTTAACCGGCACACTTGGTGCCAGCTATCTTTTCTCAAGAAATATCGAGGATAATGAACCACTCATCAATCAACCACCTACTAATACCAATTACAGTTTCAGTTATGCAACCGAAGATGGTTTCGGTTTCTTCGATTCATTTGAATTTATATTAAACACTTCTTACACATTTAAACAATTTAGTGCTCCACGTACAATGCGGCCTGAGGATATTGTAGATGGAAATATGGAGATCCGTAATGACTCAGAGATTTTTGATTTTAAGAATGCCCCTACAGGATATTTTTTAATTAGCACTTCTGTACATACAAGCTTTGGAAACTTTAATGGATCACTGGAAGTCCAAAATCTTTTGAACTCATCGTACCGTGATTACCTAAACGAAATGCGCTATTTCGCTGATGAACCCGGACTTAATATTTCCCTTTCAATAACATATAACCTATAAATAAAACAATAACATATACTATGCACTATTTAAATAACCTCATTAAAATCGGTACTTTTTTATTGCTTGCAACTTTTATTTTTGCTGCCTGTGATACAACCGGCAGTACAGAAGATCCCCCAGAGGAGAATGAAGAAGAGTTAATCACTAACATTACACTGACGTTCACCAATATGGATGATGAAAATGATGTAGTGACCGCCAGAGCTCAGGATCCTGATGGATCAGGTGTAGAAGAACTTCAGGTTCTGGATGATATTGAGCTACAAACCGATGTAACATACAGACTGACATTTGAAATATTAAATGGCCTTGAAACTCCACCGGGTGATATCGGTGAAGAGATCGAAGAAGAGGCAGAGGAGCATCAAATATTCTTCCAGTTTACAGAAAATGCCTTTAGTGATCCTGTTGGAAACGGAAATTTCGACAATACGAATGATCCCGTTAACTATGAAGATGTCGATGATGATGGAAATCCTGTAGGACTCGAAACTACCTGGACAACTTCAAACGAAACATTGACGGATGGATCTTTCAGGATACGATTACAACATCAGCCTGATATTAAATCATCCACTACAACTGTTAATGATGGTGATACGGATTTTGATATCACATTTACACTTATTATTCAGTAAAACATTTATTGCCAATCGAATAGGAAGATAGGGGTTAATTCCCTATCTGTCCTATCATAATATCCTGCGTACTATTTGGTACAAGTCGCTTCTTTAAGTTTTGACTCTAATTACTTAGTAATTATCTGACAAAGATACGGATCCTGTTTGTCTAGGTCTCTATTTAGGCTACCTGCCTGTAATGTTGCTTTTGGAGGCTCTTCAATCCTGAACAAATTTATTGAAACAGCAATTTATAGGTGGTTTGTTCCAAACGTATTGTTTAAAATGCAGTGACAAATATTTGAAACCATTTTGTATAACCCCATGAATGATCATTTGCTGGAAAAAGAATTATTGAATAAAAACATCCGACCGACAGCTGTAAGATTGCGTGTTTTAAAACAATTTCGATCTGATATCGTGGCAGTCAGCCTGAATGGACTTGAAAAAGAATTGAAACCGGTTGACCGTACAACACTTTTCAGAACTCTTAAAACATTCGAAAAAAGTGGGCTCATACACACTGTGAACGAGGAAAACGGAACCATCAAGTATGCACTTTGCTCCGATTCTTGCAATTGTTCCTATACTGATCATCTTCATGTACATTTTTCCTGCCAAGCATGCCTGAAAACCTATTGTCTTTACGATACCCGAATGACTGATGTGGAATTACCGGATGGATTTGTACCTGTTGATGCCAATGTTGTAATAAAGGGGATCTGTAAGACCTGTTCTGTGTAAATTTGCAATACCATTGCATATTATCGAACTCTATTTTGGGGTTTTATTACATAGAATTTCAAACAGTATTCCAAATCCCCGATGTTTACCCTATTCACGTTTCTAATTTCTCTGACGTTATCTATCCAAAATGCTCCTGAACCCGATCAAATCACATTTCAACTAATAGACGAGGAATCTGCAGAACCGTTACATGGTGCAACCATCTATATCAATGAGCTGGATCGTGGTGCCACAGCTGATAGTGAAGGATTTGCATCATTTGAAGACCTTCCTTCAGGTTCTTACACGTTTATGTTTAGATATGTGGGTTATGAAACCATCACACAAACATTCGAGCTGCCATACACCGGAGATCAACCCATTCAAATCTTCATGGAGCATGAAGATGAACACCTGGGTGAAGTAACCGTATCCACAACCCGAACCACCCGTTCTATTGAAGATGCCCCCACAAGAGTGGAAGCCATCACAACTGAAGAGATCGAGGAAAAAGGGAATATGCGTCCGGGCGACATCCGAATGCTTTTAGCAGAAAGTACCGGGATTCAGGTGCAGCAGACATCGGCCATCAGCGGAAGCTCCAATTTTCGGATTCAGGGACTGGACGGCCGCTATACGCAACTATTGAAAGACGGGTTCCCTCTCTATTCCGGGTTTTCAGGCGGATTGAGCATCATGCAGATTCCACCGCTTGATTTGTATCAGGTTGAAATTGTAAAAGGCGCAAATTCAACTCTATATGGGGGCGGAGCTATTGCCGGACTCGTAAACCTGATCTCAAAACAGCCGCAAGATGAACAAGAAATTTCCCTGTTGGCCAATATATCTTCCAGTAACGGCAGAGATCTGAGTGGATTTTACAGTGATCAGTTTGGACCTTTAGGGCTCACGATATTCACGGCATATAATCAAAATTCAGGGTATGACCCTTCAGATCAGGGATTTTCAGCTATTCCGCAGTATAATCGGTTTACGCTGAATCCGAAATTATTTTGGAGGTTCAGTAATAACTCAAAAATGATGGCCGGTGGTCAACTCTCGACAGAAAAACGACTCGGGGGTGATATGCTTTATATCAGTGGTGAAGATCAGGCGAACAGATATTTTGAACAGCATAATACCCGGCGAGTGTCTACTCAGTTTTCGCTGGATCACCGATTCTCAGATCAAACTACGCTATCGGCCAAAAACAGTTTTACCTTTTTTGATCGCTCTATCGAAATACCCGGATTTCTGTTTGATGGAAAACAAACAGCAAGTTTCAGTGAGGCTACGCTACATCATGAAACAAATTCAGGGAATTGGGTGGGTGGTTTCAATATGTGGACAGACCGGTTCAGCGAACAAAATGAGCATCCATCTACAGCCAAGGATTTCAATACAACGATTTTAGGCGGATTTATTCAAAATACTTCTCAACTAACCAATTATTTATCAGTGGAGACAGGTTTGAGATTGGATCATGTGAAACCTGCAGCCAATAATAAAATGTGGTTTTGGCTGCCGCGAATGTCAGCTTTGTACAGGTTCAATTCAGCATGGTCAATGCGATTGGGTGGCGGAATGGGGTACAAACTACCGGATATGTTTACCGATGAGGCCGTAAACCGGGCGTTTCGTAATGTATTGCCCCCGGATCTGGATAATGTCAATGCCGAACAATCCTATGGCTTGAACTATGACATCAACTATCGAACCATTCTTGTGGATAACATTGTATTCAGATTCAATCAGTTATTTTACTACACCCTTCTTGACCATCCACTGATTCTGGATCAGGGAAATGATAATCTATTCAGGTTCAGCAATCTGGATGGTTTTGTACGCAGCCGCGGAGCTGAAACCAACGTCGCATTTATCTACGATCACATCAAGCTGTTTCTTGGATATACGTATGTGGATGCCATACAGAAAGATGGCGGATCATCCGTACAGGTGCCTTTGAATTCTCCACATCAGGGAAGTGCTGTTTTGATGTTTGAGGAACACGGGGCGTACAGGCTTGGTTTTGAATCCTATTACTACAGTCCCCAAAAACTGAACGATTCAACCACAGGACGCGGATACACCATTTTTGGGATTATGGGTGAAAAAACCTGGAGTTCTTTCACACTATTTGCAAACTTTGAGAACATATTTGATACACGTCAGACTCGTTTTGGCCCGATTTTTAATGGCAACAGAGAACAACCGGCATTCCGGGATATATTTGCCCCGCTGGAAGGCCGATATGTAAACCTGGGAGTGAAATTTAAATTATGATAAAACTTGAATTAAAAGTTCCACCTGCTCTTCAGAAGATTGTTCAATCGGATCTTGAAACTCGCATCGAATATTTTCCACTCTATTTGAATGTTTCGTAATCATAACTTGCTACCCGGTGTATGATGTTGATTTCCTTATGTGTCAGTTTGTCTGCTTTTTTCTTTTTAACACTTCTGCAGCTATAATAACAGTTGTTATATCCAAAGTGCCAACTTCCTTACAGTAGACCCTCGCATTTTCCTGGCCTTTAAAAAACTTCATTGCCCTTACGCCTTTATTTTTATTGTAAACCATATCTAAATTCAAGCTATTGCTTAATTTTATTCAGTAGTTAAAGTTCAGCTATCAGTGCCGATAATTGCCATTTGTTTCAGCCAAAAAAAATATTCAGATCTTCAAATGCAGATAGATACTCTGGTAAGTTCATTGTCCGAATATTCAACTGCTTACAAATATCTGGAATTTTTTTAAACTCCTTCTTGTCATTAGCCTCACCAGTTTCCTCGGTAACAATTACCCAATCTGAAGCTAAATCCCCATAATTTTCGTTATATGCCAGGATAATCATCCTCGCATCAGCAGAATTGAGATACTCCTGCTTCCGCTTTTCAAACTCGGTTTCACTTAGCGTGTTTTTTGCAAGAGTTGTAAAATTGTTTTCTACCATATTGTAAAACTTCGCGGGAGCAGCGGGAATGATTTCTTCCGTTATTACAGGCAGTTTGTTCTTTTTCATGAAGGATTTGTCAGACAGAAAGTCCAGCCGTTCCGGTACAATTTTCTTCGCCACATATCGGCACTCATCAAAAACGGCATCAATCAGAATAATCCGTTTGCTCTCCATCGCTTTCTTCATATGGTTGTAGATCTTTCCCTGTTGATCGAATGGCAGGTAGTAACGGGCAAGGGAGACCAACGAACTGGTGTCAAAAATGAACGTCATTCGATATACTCCCCGAGCTTATCCGGTTTGATCTTCAGCTTTTTACAAACCTCATATACATCCAGCACACCACTGTAATAGGCTTGTTGGATGGTTTCTATAAACAACGGACTCTTGATCGCTTTCGGAGTACTTCCCCCTTTTGTTAAACCAAGTTCTTTTTGACGTTGCTTTTCCTTCTCCTCTTCTTCCTTTTTCTGCAGGTACTCCTCCCTAAACTCCCGTTTTACTTTTTTATAATCGGGATGGCTGATTCGGTTTCTAAACAGAAGGTGAGTGTACAGCGCCAGCCTGCTCAGGTGTGTTTTCCGTGAGATCTCTTCGATTGTTTCCCGGTGGTAGTCGTTTTGTGGACCTGCCGGTTCAAGCTGTTCCATGTTATCGCCATGTGGACCGGCAAGGAAACGAAAGGCGAACTGATTACACCAGATTTCAATACGGTTATTGTCGCGGAACCGGATGGACCGGTGCTCCACTGCTTCCACCTCCTCTTCCCCAAGCAGGTAGTGGCCGAGCTCATGTGCCAGTGTAAAGATCTCCCTCGTAAACGCCTGATGGCGCTTTAAAACAATCATATTTGGTTTCAGGAAAAAACCGTCTATGTTGGCCTTCTCCTTCTTGTTCCAGGTCTCCACAAACTCAAAGACCATGATATTATTTTCCGCCAGTTTGCCGATCAGTGCCTTCAGAAAGTCCCTCCGGTTTGGCAGATAACCGGGATAGATCTGTGAGCGCAGTTCTTCCGCTGCACTGCCGGCATCTTCATGGACACTGTAATTTCTGATCTTTCGCTCAAACTGAACATCCGACAATTTTGAAATCGCCGAAAGTGAATGTTTTAAATCTTCAAAGACATTCACAGTTTTTACCGATCCAATATTAAGTTCTTCGGTGTTAAAGGACTCTTTTCTAAAAAAGACACTTGCCTCTTTAGACGTATCTGGAGCTTTTGGATCAAGATAATAGTGCAGTCCCTTTTCAAAAAGCTTATCAATCCGCTTCAGGTGGCTCAGTTTGATCTCACTGCCAAACACCTCCTCTTCCGTGATGGGATGCTTCAATCCTTCGCTTATTTTTCCCAGAAATTCGGGCACACTGAGCCTGTACATCTGAAGTAGATGACGGGTACGGGCGGGATTGTGTTCTACGATATTGAAGGCTGTTAAATTAGTTCAAGTTACTCTCATTGAAAATATAATCAGAATTTAACAATGATGAAGAATTCATATTGATAACGACACTCTCTTAATATACTTGCAGAATTTCAATGGGTATAATCTCCCCAATTCCCTACCAAAAACCCGTGCATTCCCCCAGCCATATTAATTCCCGGATAAATCTCTTTAAACTCTGCCAAAGCTTCCTCAAAAGTACTGTTATAGATGATGCCTTCTTTCGCCAGATAAAGTAACCCGATCCCCGGCGAACGGCTCATACCCTGGTTGCAGTGTACAAGAATCTTCCGGCCTTCTTTTAAACTCTGATCAATAAATTTAAGAGCTTCATCTATAATTTCTTTAGCGATATATGCAGGATTTTCCACATCCACCAAATTCAGTATGAGCCGGTTTCCCCTTTTTGCAATCAAATATTCGGGATGATTTTTCGGAGCCCCCCTGCCTGAATACCCAAGTGCCTGCCGATGATAGGGTTCTTTGCAGGCGTGTACCACATTCCAACCCTCTTGGTTTTTGACCTTGAACTCATAGTCGTTTTTGTTGCCGATGAATAGGTTTTTGTGGATTTCGGTCATAATTGGTTTTATTTACTGTAAATATTTATGAAATTGTCAATGTCTTGAAAAAACCATTTTTTTGATGATTCTGATCATAAATAACCAGTGACATATCAGCTTTCGGCATTCTGACTCGTCCAAATTCAACAGCGGCTGATACGGGCATAACAGGAAAAACATGTAGCGGTTCTCCGTCCCCATGTTGAGCTTTTATTTTATCCAAGACATGTCTGAATACTGTTCGAATTTCTGATAGTTGTGTACGACTTCGCAAAAAATTGTTATGTGGATTGACTACTGTAATCCTCCAAATACTCACATCATCACCCAAAACTTGGTGAATACGATCATTGGTTACAGTTGCACTTAAACCAATGATTAATGCCGGTGTTTTATTTGAAATATTTGGCTCAATAATTTTTATTGAATTTTTAGGCGCGCTTTCCTGCCATTTCCATGTTAAAGGCTCACGAAGTTTTTGAAAAACCTTAGCCGGATATATATCAGGAATTAATGTTCCCAGCCGTATAAGAAGTGGCTGAGGAGCAAGAGCAAAAATTGAATAGTGTTGAATTTTGTCATTGTCCAAATACGGTTTCACATTTTTATTAAATGCCATAATTAAATGCTTTTCCTGAAACTCCCAATATTCGGGCAAATGATCTTCAATCTCGCATTTTGGAATTCCCAATTCAATTGGTTTATCACTTGAAGGATATCTATCATAAAGTATGGCATTTATAGCTTCTGAAAATGTAATGGATGCTTTCTGTTCACCAATTCTTCCTCCATATAAAATCAAATGCGTCTTTTGTTCCTTCTTTAAACCGGTTAGCATTTCAATTCTTTCTTCTTGTGCTTTTTTCATTGCATAAAGATATTCAGGAGTATGCTCTTGAACCTGGGCTTTGTCAATTCTGATATGGCACTCATCGCATAATAACATCAAATTTTCATATTCAATTTGCAGCTCAGGCGAAAGCAATTCATCGCCTCTTGGCCCTCCAGAACTTGCCGCAATAATGTGAGACATATACCCCTTCATCATGATTTTTTGAGTCAGTTCATCTTTCCAAAGTGGTTTGTTACAACCTTCATACTGACACCTTCCACCCGAACTCATCCAAATTTTTAATTTTGTACCCTTAGGTATCGGTTTTCTTCCAACTCTTTCTATAGCTTTTTCCTTCATCATCGATTCAAGTTTTTGGTGCATGTTCATTACCTCCTCCCAACCATTTACCCGTAGCCAACCACAATTCATAGAAATAAAGCCACTCTACTGACCAGGGAATAATTGTTTTTGACAATAGCATATTGCTTTTCCATTCTCTTGCTCTCCTGTAATACAAACATAGCCACTGTTTCTCTGTACTATAAATATGAGGCAAAGCAGTTGCTTTCGTGAATAATTCAAGTTTGGGTTTGATCACATAAACATCCGGATCATGCTTGAATTTATATACGATCTTCACTTTGTACTTCTTAGCCAACGGTGTCGGTTGAAGAAAGTCCGACCAAACTAAAATATCATTGTTCATCGATATTTTAGCATCCGGTGTTAATGACTTTAAATTTCCGTATTGTACAGCAATATTTACAGGTTTTATTCTTCTAATTACCATCGAATGTATGCCGTTTGACGGGAATACCAACTGCACCCAAAAATCCTGTTGCTGGGTTGACTTTTAGGTTCCCTATTTCTCTTTGTCGTTTGCTTACTTCACCGAGGTTTTCAAATGCCTTGGCGACCGTATCTCTACCGAAGGGATTTTCAATAGACTCTTTGATTGATTTATATCCTCTTTGCCGTAATATTTTTTGAAGGTCTTGATGAACCTGATCATGCCAGAGATAAAAGTTTTTATCTTTTATTGATTTCTCAGCCCATTTATCAGCAAAGTTTTCCTTTTCGTTTACTGGATTGGGGACCCATTTTATATTCCGCCCGTGTTCCGTCGAGTATCTATCCTCAATGAATTGAGGCATTCGACTTATAATGTTCATTAGTGCGTCCAGAATATTGGTCTCTTTATTATAAGCCTTGGCAGCAAGCGTTGTTATGATTATTGAAATCGGTTTATTTTCATCACCGTCAAACATTATATCCCGGTGACGCTTCAGAATTTGGATAGCTCGTTGAAGTGGAAGCTTCTTTTCTGTATAAGTAGGAAGTGGTTGAACCGATTCTTTAAAAACAATAAAATCATCTGTTGATGTCATCGCCCGGGCGATAAACCACCTTGCATACCCAAACGGGTTGCTTTTTAACCAGTTGAGATGATTGGTTTCAAAATCATAATCATCTCTTTTCTTGTCCGTTATCCGGATTGCCAATTTATCAACTTGTTCAAATTCATGTGCTGAGAACGCCTTCTCAAGAATAAGTTTATAGCCTGAATCCACAATAGACGGAAGTATATCCATGTGATAGTTTGCGGAATTCGAATAGTTCAACGTCCAGCATCGCCGCCCATCTTGTTCTTCCAGCATTGCTTCGTACGTTTTATTTGATTTGATTTGATCACCGACTATTTGTTTTAGGTATTTTTGTGTCCAGTCCGCCTGCTTACCTATCAACTGGCAAACCAAATCAACATCAATATCGTCTGTATCATTTATGTTTTTAGTTAGCGTCCCGATTAACCATGAGCCCTGTGGCAGAATCTCCGGTGTGTAAGGTGCAAGTAGTGAATCTTCTTGGGAAAGCAGTTTTCCAACCGCTTGATAACTTTTAACTACTTCTTCGTATTGACTTTTACTGATGTCAAGCGTTTTTCCGAGTGCTTCGAGTATTTCACTGAAATACCCTTTTTGTTCAAAATTTAACATTGTACTTCTTCTTATAGTTTAAAATTAATATTGCATACCTTAACAACTTTGATGATATTGTAAGTAGCAATCAATTTTAACTTACATTATAGTCTAATTAACTTAAACTATCAACTATTTTTTAAATTAAATAAATATGTCTGATGCATCAGGTAATCGTGTGGCAAAACTCCGTGAAGAACGTGGATGGAAACAAACAGAATTGGCAGAAAAGGCTGGTATCAGCGTAACCTATTTAAGTGAAGTTGAAAACAATAAAAGGTCAATGGGTTCCGAGGTTTTGTTGCGAGTGGCTGATGCCTTGGGAGTTTCCCTTGATTACATAGTAAAAGGAACTGTGGCAACACCAAATCCTGAGAAACCCTTGGTTATACCCCATGAATTAGAAGAAATAAGAGAATTACAAAATTTATCAATTAGAGAAATCAAAAATTTTATCCGATTTCAGGAATTCGTTGTAGCTAGACGAGGAGAAGGGAATGAGGTAGATTCTCCAAATCAAAAATTTTCTAAGCAGGAGTGGCTTAATTTGTACGAGAAATATAAATCATTAACCAATGAATAAACTAGAAAGGCATCCAAAAATAATTAGATTGGCAGAAGAATTAAACTTATCAAAAAAAGGTAACTGCCTTAATCGAATTAAAGATTCTGCTTTAAGTAAAGTTGAAGACATGATTAAGGCTTACCACATAGGCAGTTTGACTGATTTAAGTCTTTTTATATCGAATCTTCTCTCAATAAAAGTAGAATTGATAGAAACAGATGACGATATCGATAAAATAATTGATAAACATCCTGATTTCCATTCATCATTAAGACAAAGATTAAAGTTGGAATTTCTCGAATTAAACACTGAAGGAATAACATTGGAATGTGAATATTGGAAACCTCCAAATCTTCGATATCTGGCAGTAATTGATGCTAGAGGTGAACGACGTTACAGAGCTTATTTTACTACTTGGCATGAGATTTCGCACTTGCTTGTTCATCCCGCACAAAAGGAGTTTCCAGGATTTCGACGCACTCCTTCAGAGAAAATCAAAAATAAAGATCCTATAGAATCTTTGGTTGATCTTATCTCTGGACATATTGCTTTTTATGAACCTTTTTTTGGCCCAGTTATAACTTCTGAAATTGAAAAAAATAAAGATTTAACATTTAATACCATTATAAACGCTAAAAATAAAGTTGTCCCAGATGCAAGCCTATTTGCTACAGCAATTCAAAGTATTAACTATTATGAAAACCCTACTATTTTAATCAAGGTTGCCGAACGCTTTAAAAAGGGAGAAGAGCGCATTTTGAACAACTCACAACAAAGCTTTGATTTTGCAATGACTAACTTTACCTCGAAGCTTCGCGCTGAAACTCTCATTCAAAATACTGCAGCAAAGAAAAATAAAACATTTGAAATCAGGCAAAATATGAGAGTTCCACAAGAATCAATACTTTATCAATTATTTAAAGATCAATTTGGTGATAAACTAACTGCAATCGAAAATCAGAAATTGTGGGAAACAAGCTCGTCTGGACATTTGTCAACATTACCCATAAATGTAGAAGCTATTCGTAGAGGAAGTTTTGTTTACGGTTTGATAACAGTAAACTAATTTTACACCTCTGACCTTATAATCATTTTTATATTTTGATTGGAAGTTTCATTTTAACTATTAATAATCTCCACCCCATCAACCTCCCCCATAACTCTCTCCGTCTCCACCAGCGCCACAATAATCTTCTGGTAGTGCTGAATCTCTTCCATGCTTAGGGTACGACCGCGGCGGTCTTTGAGCCATTTTTGGGCAGGCTGGTAGCCACCAATGTAGAATTCCCAGGCTTTGAGGGGGACGTTTCCAAAGTATTGTTGGTCGTTGATCCAGACTTTGCCGGCTTCTTTGTTGTCATCTTCAGGCACGAATCCCGGATCATTTTTTGTAACGCGCCTTGTAATTTCGTTGCTGCCGGCTTTGGGGTAAGTGGTGATGAACTCATTCAGTGCCGGGTGCTCCATCAGGTGCAGCTGACGCAGCTCACCGCCCAGCTCTACCAACTTCCAGAAAGTATCGCGATCATCCGGGTAGGGCACGCGCGGGAAATCGATTTTTAGGAACTCTTTATAGGTCTCCCGGTAGTTAGGCGAGTGCAGTACGGCGTAGATGTAATCCAGCAGATCGATCGGGGCGAATGTACCTTCTAAGTCTTCTTTCTCAGGGGCGAATTTCAGACCTAGCCCTTCCGCGATCTTTTTGACTGTTTTTGGGTCAAGGTTAGGTTTGCGTTCGGAGGTGCCGTCAAGGGTTTGTTGAGTCGATCCTTCAGTGTAAATATAGATTGGAAACACTTGGTTGGCCTCTCTACTTGTAGTTGACATGACACAGTCATTGGCAGCTAAATTTGTAATAAAAACATGTCTAAATCCTGGTTTTGCTTGTTGCCTTGAGCATAGCAGATTTATGTTTTCTTTTCCTATAACATGTTGTAAAAGTTCAGTTCTAGGTCTGTCATTTATTGCATTGTCAAATGTAACATACTTATTGTCAAATGGACGATAAGCACTTAATGAAATGAGCTCTGAAATTTTATCTTTATCAACTAATTCTCGTTGGCTTGCTATCTTCCACTTTTTTGATTCATTTATTCCATATTTGTTTTTCAAATGTATAGGGTCGTTACTTAAATCTACAAGTTCTTTGATCCTTGAAACTAGTTCATATTTGTTATTACTCACGGCAAATTGATCTCTATGAGTTTGGAAACCTAGCACATTTACTCTGAAAAGTTCAGATACCTTAAAACCTTCAGAGTAGCTTTGAAATATTTTATAATCTTTTTTTGTGAAAAAATAGTAAGGAGCTTGTGGATTTACCTCTTCATATTTCAAACTTTTAACATCATTTTTCCAAAGTGAATCATATTTATGAGTTCTACTTCCATAAAACTCTGAATGTAAAACTTTAGCATTGGCCTTTCTATTTCCCTTCTTCTTGATAAATAAATTAATTGAAACACCTTGCTGAATATCAAATACATTAATATCAGGTGATCCATCTGGACTTACTTCTTTTTTATTGCTGTTGCCATGCAGGTCAAGGACAAAGATTTTGTCATAAGCATTTAAAAGATGCCACCTCATACCGCGGAAGGTCGGGTTGTCCAAAAATCCATGTGGATTAATGAATGCCAAAACTCCCTCCCCATTCTTTTCAATGAAATGCTGTCCGAACCTCAGGAATTTCACATAATCGTCATTAATCCACTTCGGATTTCGTTCCTTCAGTTTCTCCTTACCGCCCGGTTCTTTTTTGTAATCATCCATCAGGGTCATAATCCACTCTCCCTTGTTCTGGCTTTCACCGCTGTACGGCGGATTCCCCAACACCACCATCACCGGAGTATCCCGTTTGATGTGGTTCGCCTCATTGGCTTCGTCGCTTAGCCATCCGGCAAAAAGGGTACCGGTATCGGGGTGGTGCTCTTCAAGGGAGTTGGTGAGATAGACCCGAAACCGCTGACTGCTTTCACGGTCATAGCCGGTTTCGCGCAGCAGCATATCTAGCTTCAAGTGGGCCATCGCGTAGCTGGCCATCAGGATCTCAAACCCATTCAGGCGGGGGATCAGGTGGTTTTCCACATAGTCAGGCCAGATTCCCTGCTGCCCTTCCATTTTGCTGTGAATCTGTTTGATTACCTCTGCGAGGAATGTACCGGTACCGGCAGCCGGATCAAGAATCTGAACTTTGTGTACTTCACGTTCTTCCTCCACCATACCTTCCTTATGACGTTTATCATGTGTTGGCACTTTCACCATCACTTTGGTTTTAGATGTATCAGCCAGACCATCTTTCAAACCAAATTCATCTTTCAGAATATCATCCACCGCCCGCACAATGAAATTCACCACCGGCTCAGGCGTGTACCAGACGCCTCGGCTTTTGCGCAATTTCGGGTCAAACTCGGCAAGGAAGGTTTCGTAGAAGTGAATAATCGGATCGGTCTGCTGCGTGGCTTTTCCGAAGTTGTTCAGTAACCCATCCACATCGGTGGCGCGGAAGATGTCGGCCAGCGCATCCACAATCCAGTCGATCCGCTGGTCCAAGTCATACCCTGCAATGTACTGAAACAGTTTCCGCAGAAACGGGTTTGATTTGGGAATCAGCCGGGCGGCTTCAAACCGGGAGAAGGTTTCCAGTGTGGTATCGTGAAGACGCGCAGCAAACATTCCATAGGCGATCGTTTGTGCATAAATATCGGCAAACTCTTTTTCGTCAATGTCGTGCATCAGCACATTCTGAAAGGCTGCAAGCTGTTCTCGCAAGGTTGTATTGGCTGGCTCATTCACACGGCCAGTTGCTTCCTTGTCCTCATTCAGTGCATTCTCAATAATTTCAGAGAGTAGTCGTGCCTTGGCTGCCATCATTTTGGAAAGTTTGGAAGACGATTTGATCGTCTGTAAAGAGTGTGTGGCAAAATCGTTGATCATCTGCCGGAATGTATCCTCGTTCTCCGATTTTGCACGGACCGAATCTCCTGCAATCTCCGCAAGCTGAACCGATACCACAAACTCACCATCACGGTAGAAGTGAAAGTCGAGATAGTCCGTAAAAATGATATTGGACAGCGACTCTTTGTACCGATTAAACTGCTCCTTGTGCTTTTTGCCAGTCAGCGGTTCGCCGATATCTTTGGCTTCGATGTAACCGACCGGTATATCTTTGCGAGTCAGAATAAAATCAGGAGCACCACACTCAATCCGTGCCGGTTCATTCGTAACCATCACATTTTTCAGCATACCCTCCAATAAGTTCTGCAGATCGCCTCGGTATGAATGCTCTCTTGAAATTCCTGTTTTGTATCTCTGATTGATGCTCTTAATGTACTCCGTAATAGTCATCTATATGAATCTCTTTGAGTTAGTTCGTTTAGGAATGTAATAAAAGAAAACCAGCCTTACATGATTTACCAGATTTTTAATAACGGACGGTGATTTATAATTGTGGTTTGTGCTTAGTCACAGATCTTCTTCAAAAACTCCCAAAATGAGATTACCATCCCGGGATTTATATCATTCAACGGGAAACCCTTTTTCCTCCATTCATCCAGAATAAATTCCTCCTTTACATTAGGTGGCCTTCCAACTCCACCACCATATGATTTTGCACAGTCTCTTGATGTGAGATTAATATTGACATCGCCGCAGTTAACCTTGAAAAACACACAGATTTTTTCATCTTTTTTTCTTCGTGCATTCACCTGCTCCTGAATCCATCGGGCATTAATATCTCCATCTCTTCGTTCAGATGTTCCTATTTTGAGTGTAATCATGACAAAGTCTCCTTGTTAATTAAAAATTACACTCAATATAAGAGAGCAAGGTGACAACATAGTGTCATGTTAATTGGATTTCCAAACTCAAATAATGGGAATTAACGAAATAGTTTAGATATGAACAAAATCTGCAATCATAGATTAATCAATATTTTTGCAATGGCGTTTCTCAACATCGGACTCACTTTTACCGATTCTGCTACGGCGAGCAGGTCATAGCGGGCAGACCTTTAAAGCAGTTTAAGACCTTTTCTAAACAGAATAATGATCATTTCATGATCGATAATATGTGATTAAATATCCTTGTCTTCTTTGAATTCTCCTGACTCAAGGGCTTCTTCGATTCCTTTTTCGTAGTCATTTAGTATCATGGTATTACCTCAAATATTTTTTGGCCATTTTTCGGCTTGGAAATATAATTCCTCTAGCCTAATCCCAAATTTCTACCGGTATTTCATCTATCGGAGTTAATTCGATATTTCGATAGAAGATTTCGGCACCTTCGGACTGCAATTGAATTTTCCCTTTAACCAATGGCACTTCCTCTCCATCTACCAAATGACGGCTATTCATCACTTTCATGTTTGCCATACCGTTTACCACATGCACACTATTCCCATCAACCGTATAGATTTCCATGGTATTCCATTCACCCATCGGGTTTTCATAATCTTCATTAAATTCGCAGTAAGAACGTTCCGGGCTGAATGTCACCAATGACGAATCAGGGTGAAAATAGTACCTGCCATCTTCATCATTCAGATAAGCCGGAATATCTACCATCACGGTATCCACGCTGATATAATCCCCACAATCGGTCTCTTGAACCTGGCACTCCAGCGATTTCATCCACACATCACCCCATGCCCCCTCTTCCCCAATGGAGTGATACAAAATACCGCTATCCATTTTCAAGTTTTCCATCGGCGGATATTTTTCATCTCCCCATTTAAACTCAAGCTTTAAATGGTAATTTTCGAACTCTTGCTCTGTGACCAATATTCCAAACACTTCCCCGGAAATTCTTATGGCAGGCTCTCCATCCTCTTCTACAATTGTAAATACATTTAATGGATCACTGTTTAGCCCAATCGCTTCGGTATAATTTCCGTTTTCGTCTCGTTCTAGACTCGCAACTTCAGATGTGGGTTCCGGTCTTCTCATATAGGTATACCATCCTGACAAATCCTCTCCATTAAATAATTCCAAACTGCTTTGAGCAGTCGATGCTGCATCATTTTGATCCCTTTCCTCACCTGAAGAACAAGAAGATAGAAGTCCACCGGTCATAGCAATCAAAAGAATCCATGTTAACGCCAATATCCGGCTATTCTGTGGTCCCTTTTTTGTGTACTTGCTTACATTTCTATTCATTTTAGTCACATTTATTTATGATTTCTAAGTACGTTTTCAGCAAATCAGAACTGATTCTTGTCTACAACTTTTTCTAATTCTTTTACATTAATCCCAAGTTTCACTTCCATCTCTTCAAGTGTGATACCCTTCGTCTCAGGCATCATTTTCCAGACAAAAATCAACTGAAGAAACATCATGAATGCAAAGAATGCAAATATGGGTCCGCCACCAAACATACTCTCTATATACACAAAATTTCCGGCAATAATCGCCGCAAAGATCCAATGTGTACTGCTGCCCAGAGAGTTGCCGTATGACCTGACCGAGTTGGGAAAAATCTCAGATATGAAAACCCAAATCACTGCACCTTGACCAATTGCATGGGAAGCAATAAATAAAAATGTCAGAAATGGAATGGTATTTCCGGACAAACTATCGGAGAAGAATGCATACGAGATAGATGAGAGTGAAATTAAGTACCCGAATGAACAGATGTACATCAGGAACCGTCTGCCAAATTTATCAATCAGTAAAAGTCCCAACATGGTAAATATCAGATTAATAAAACCTACACCCACACTTGATAGCAGAGCTGCTTCTGCACCCAGTCCTGCACTTTCAAAAATCCTCGGTGCAAAATAGATGATGGCATTGATACCCGATAACTGATTAAAAAAAGCGAATAAAAAGGCCAATATGATCGGAAATCTGAATCTTTTGCTGAAAAACTCACGAAGTGGTGTGGTTTTACCCGGATTCAAATCACTGGCTTGAATCGCTGCCAAAGACGATTCCATTTTCTCCGGGTCAATAATATTCAGTATCGCTTTGGCCTCTTCGATACGTCCCTTTGCAACAACCAACCATCTGGGACTTTCCGGAATGGTGAATACCAATCCTAAAAACATCAATGCAGGGATCACCTCCACACCCAGCATCCACCTCCACGACTCGATATTATCGGTCCCAATTAGAAAATTGGAAAAGTAGGCGATCATAATCCCAAGTACGATATTAAATTGGAAAAGGGCCGTAAGCTTACCACGCTTTTCAGCCGGTGCAATTTCCGAAATATACATAGGTGCCACAACCGAGGATGCCCCAATACTCAAACCACCAATAAAGCGGGCAATCATCAGTGTATAAACTTCAGGTGCCAGTGCAGATCCTGCTGCTGAAACCAAAAACAGAGCTGCAATCCAGATCAGGGATAATCTACGTCCATATTTCTGAGCCGGTATACCCCCAAAAAGTGCCCCAATGATGGTTCCATAGAGAGCCATCGCTACCGTCTGGCCGATCATGATATCACTCAATCCCCACATGAGTTGAATATTTTGCTCTCCGCCTGAGATAACGGCGACATCAAACCCAAAAAGAAATCCGCCCAGAGCTGAGGTTATAGCCCAAATAAAAATTTTATGTTTTTTCATCGATTGTTTACGCTATTCGTTGTTTTGTTGATCCTCTTGAAGATAATCGAGACGGTTAAACTAATTCGAGGGCAGTGTGAATGCTTTTTGAATCGGCTTAACAACCAACTCCTCACGTTCAATAAAACTCATCCGCTGGCTCTTTCATTATCAATTCTTCAGATCTATTGGTCACCCGGTAAAAAGGATTAAATCAGTGACGCCGGACTACTCCCATACTCATTAGCTCCAGCCTGACTCTCTTGTACATAAAAATAGATGAGGATAATTAATCCTATTAATGGGATTAAACCTATCAATAGCATCCACCCAGTTTGACCCACATCATGCAGCCGGCGTACAGAAACTGCAATGCTTGGCACGATGATGGCAAGGCTAAATAAGCTGCCTAAATATGGCAATATAGTAGCTAAAATCGTAGATATGAGCAGGTTTATCAATACAAATATCCAGAACTCTTTACGGCTTGCCCGCCCTTCAAAGTCAATATATTTTTTGAGTGATAGCAGATACCACTCTTTGATTTCATTAAAATCCATCATTCACCTCGTTAATAATTTAATTTTTTAACACTGAATTGATAATCACTATTTATCACCTAAGTATCAAATGAATTCAATTTTTAGAGGGGGTTGTCATTTAATAAAATAAACCGGCTTTTAATTAGTTGACGGTTTATGAGATTGGTTTGCACCTAAAAAGCACAAATTTAACCCTCTATTTTACTCTCCAATTCACTATTTTTGTATATCATTAAATGACAACCCCCTATTAAATTCTTTTATATGCGATTCCAGAAGTTCATCTCCTTAATTATCATTTCATTCGTTTGCACGGCATGTGCTTCCACAGATTCAACAATCAGCAATAGTGATGTGGAGTTTGAGATTCAATCGGATTTAGCACTGGAAAGGCCCATACCCTACCCCATAGACATTCCGGATGCCTATCTGCAAGCCATTGAAAGAGGAACCAGAACAGCTAATGGTGAACCCGGAGAGAGTTACTGGCAAAATTTTGCATCCTACGATCTCTATGCTGAGCTCGATCCTGAAAATCAAATGATTTACGGATCATCGGTTGTCAATTATCAGAATAATTCCCCGGATCATCTGGATGTGATTGTGGTGGAGTTAGCTCAAAATCTTCATAAAGAAGGTACTCCGAAAATGGATGTAACAGAGATTACGGGCGGGATCAACCTGACAAAAGTTATGGCTAATGGAATTGAGTTAAATATTGTAACCATGGCGCAGCGCTGGACTCAAGGAGCTGCAGGTTATACAATAGAAGGCACACAACTCTATATTTTTCCAAATGAGATTCTCTATTCGGGAGAATCTATGAATTTCGAATTTGAATGGTCATTTGTTGTACCGGAAGCGGGTGCTTCCGGAAGGATGGGTAGAAGCAGAGGTAACCTCTATTTCATTGCGTACTGGTACCCTCACATTTCCGTTTATGATGATCTATATGGTTGGTTTTACGACTCCTTCACAGGAAATGCTGAATTTTATCACGGTTTTGCGGATTATAATCTGACAGTAACTGCACCCAGAGAGTGGTTGATTATGGGAACCGGTGAATTCATAAATCCTGAGGAGACTCTTTCAGAAGACACACTTGAAAGATACCTCAATGCCGGCGAAAGCGATGAAACAACTCTTATCGCTGATTTTGATGAACTTGCAGATGCAACATTAGAAAGTGAAGAAGGGAAGCTGACTTGGAAATTTGAAGCTGAAAAAGTACGTGATGTGGCCTTTAGTGCCACCTTAGAATCCAGATGGGAAGGAGCTCGAACTCCGGTTGGTGACCTGAGTGGAGACGGTGAAATCGATTTTACCCGAATCAACACTTTTTATCGTGAATCGGCGCCATTTTGGCAATCACAAACAGAATATGCACAACACTCCATTTCATTTCTATCCGATTATATGCAGATTCCTTATCCATGGCCTCATATGAGTTCTGTGGAAGGAGCGGATATTATAGGGGGTGGTATGGAGTTCCCTATGATGACAATTATCGGTGATTATAATTCGGCCGGAGCGACCCGCCTTTATGGTGTTACCGCTCACGAATTGGCACACATGTGGTTCCCGATGATTCTAAGTACGAATGAACGCCGTTATACCTGGATTGATGAAGGATATACTTCATTTCATACAAGCGAGGCAAACATCGACTACTATGGAGCCGATCAATTCGATCAAACCGATGTGTTTGGACAATATCTGCAGATTGCAGGCAGTGATTATGAAGGTGAAATCATGAGGTGGTCAGATTTTCACTACCCCGGACCCGCATATGGAGTGGCTTCTTATCCAAAACCGGCTTCCGTTCTGTATGCTTTAAGAGGTGTCCTGGGAGAAGAAAAATTTATGGAGGCACATCTTGAATTGATAGACAGATGGAAATATAAACACCCATATCCTTGGGATATATTTAATACTATTGAAGATGTAGCGAGAGAAGATCTATCCTGGTTTTGGAGAGCATGGCTTTATGAAACATGGGTATTGGATCAGTCTGTAGCAGGGGTCAACATTGAAGGGGGTAAAACGGTTGTCGAAATCAGAGATTTAGGTAATATACCCATGCCTGTTTTGCTTCGTTTAACCTATGAGGATGGATCCGTAGTTGATGAGAGAATCCCTGTGACGCACTGGCTCAATGGATTTCGAACCTATGAATATGAAGTACCTGATAACAGATTACTGATTAAAGTTGAAATAGATCCGGATCGCTTATTTCCTGACACAGACAGATTCAATAATGTGTGGGAATAACTTGATTTTGACGTAAAATATTGCAAATTGCTTAATTGTTAGTGAATAGTGAATTATATTAATGTTTATACGGATAAATTCATGTCAACACACTATCAAATCTATTTTTATCGGCTTCTATGACGTTATTTGAACGATTTAAGAAAAGTGATACAACCCGTTGGTTCTTTTTCGGTATTGCTATCCTTGCTGTTCTTGCTTTGACGGGAATGAACGTCTACTCACTTTACGCATTAAGAGACTCTACTATTGAATCTGCTAAAGAGAATCGAAAATTTCAGCTTGAAGAATATACCAATCATGTAAGTTACCATTTCTACAAGCCTTTTCGCGGTATCCGAAATTTAGACATGAGTGATTTAGAAGATAGTTGGGAGGCGATCGACCAATTTCCACAGCACTTCAATGAAGTCCTTTTTACAGCACTTAAAGACTCACTTTTTTCAGATATCTACTACATTCCTAATAAAAGAAATGGATGTCACAAGACCAAATATCCGGTCTATAAATTTGATTATCACTCGGGGCAATTTCTCATATCTGCAGATACACCAAAAGAAGTTTGCGACGGATTTGGTATTTCGATTTCCGGATTAAATACGATTTCGTTAGACGACTATCGATTTAACAACAAGATGGTTTTTGATGCTCATAGGACGATGACTTCCGCTCTAATCAATTTGGAGGATCACTCTGTTGTTGGACATATCAACTTTGTAATAAACAGAGATTATCTGATCAATAACCTTTTGAAACCTGCGTTGGATTCCAAATTTGGGTCACCGGAAAAGTCCGGTTTGGTAGTATGGCTTAGAGATTGGATGCAAGATGAAATTTTACTCAGCAGCAGTGAGGATTATGTTTTTAGTAAAGAAAACGTCGACATATGGCAGCGTTTCCCCGGATTTTTAGATAATTGGACTCTAAATGCCACTTATTTACAATCCCCAACGGTTGCAGCAACACAAGCATCGTTGAATCGAAATTTAATCGTTTTAGGATTTGCAGTATTTGTACTCTTTGGCGCACTCTTTTTTATCTTTATTAATGCCCAAAAAGAGCGGGAATTCACACAGAGACAAGCTGCATTTCTTGCTAATGTAACACATGAACTAAAAACACCGTTGGCTGTTATGCAGGCTGCCGGAGAAAATATATCTGATGGCAGAGTTTCTGATGGAAACAGTCTTAAAAGTTATGGAGAGCATATATATTTAGAAGCAGTACGATTGAGAAAAATGATCGATCAATTATTAGATGTTGCCAAAGTTGATTCCGGTCAGACAGTAGTAAACTCTTCTGCCCATCAGTTAGACGAACTTGTTAATTATTATTATGAAAAAAACAGGGAGTATGTAGAGAATAAGGGATTCAAATTTACAGTCAATAGAACTGATAATTTGCCAATGGTGCTTGTAGATTCTGATCATGTTGAAACGATTCTCGGTAATCTTGTTGAGAACAGTATCAAATATAGTCATGGTGAAAAATCAATTACGATCGATCTGATTGCAACAGATAAAACAGTTGGATTTTCTGTAAAAGATCTTGGGAATGGGATACCTAAAAAATTGCAAAAAAATATATTCAGAAAGTTTTACAGAATAGAAAACTCAATGACTGTAAAAATTAAAGGTCATGGATTGGGTCTGTCTATCGTAAAAAATTTAGTAGAATTGAATGGTGGTGTGATTGATGTAAAAAGTGAACCGGGTATTGGATCTGAGTTCTCGATCCTTTTCAGGCCTATTACAGGTGATTATGACACTCCACAAGCTGAAAAGCTAAAACAAAAATCTAAATCTGACGGTAAGAGAACCCAAAAAGAATATGTCTGAAAACACGAAAAAAATTCTCATCGTTGAAGATGAACCCAGTTTAATCTTCACCCTTAAAGATACCCTTGAAGCAGAAAATTATGATGTAGTCGTTGTATCCGATGGGAATAATGTATTAGAGGCTGTAAAAAGCAGTGAGCCAGATTTAATGATATTGGACTTAATGCTTCCCAATCGGGACGGATATGAAATATGTGAAGAGATACGGTCATTGAAATATACATTCCCGATAATAATGCTCACAGCCAGAGATCAGGAAATTGATAAGGTAACCGGATTGAATATTGGTGCAGATGATTATATCACAAAACCCTTTGGAGTTAAAGAACTACTGGCAAGAATTACTGCACGTCTTAGAAGAGCCAATGCCTATTCTAAGTCAGGACCCGTTGAAATTTTAAAATTGGGCAAGGTGAAAATAGATCTGAATGAATCCCGTGTCTATAAGCCGGATAACTCAGTCGAAGAATTGTCAACCAGAGAAGTTGAAATCATCGAGTATCTGCTGTCTAATGCCAATAAACCTATCTCAAGAGATGATCTTCTTGAAAAAGTATGGCGATATGAATACAGCACAAATACCAGAACAGTAGATGTACACATATCAAAACTACGTGCTAAAGTGGAAATAAATCCGGATGATCCACGATATCTTGTTACACTGCACGGTGTTGGTTATATGCTTAAAATCAATTAGTCCTCACTTAATTTTCTTACAAAATCGGTAAAATCATTCAGCTGAATCAGAAATAGTTCTTGAAGTTTTTCTGACTTTAAACCGTTTTGAGGATCAAAATTGTCATTAACCCTCTGAATATACATACTATCCGGAAAGAGATGGGCTTTCCTATATTTCAGTAATTGAGCGAACTGTTCAACCGGCCGTAATGCTCCAAATGCGCCGGCAGCTTCACCAATCAAACTCACAGGTGTTCTCTTAAATGCTCTTGGAAAAGGAAGGTAGTCGTAAAACAGCTTCAGGATACCGGGAAACCCTCCATTGTATTCGGGTATAACAAACAGAAATCCATCTGCATCCAAAAATTCAGAATTAAAGGAATTTACAGACTCAATTTCATCCCCATATTTCCCGCCCACTACATCTTGTAGTGGATAATCCTCTAAGCTAAACAGTTCAACTTTACAATTTTTACTTATAACACGTTTAACATATTCAGAAACTTTTAGCGCATTTGAACCGGGTCTGTCAGTAGACGATAAAATGTGAATTTTCATTAAGCTTTTTGTTTCAATATTAAATGGTATAAATATAAAACTAGACAGTTATGAATATCATTCCAAAAAGGAAACAGACTACTCAGTTAAAGCAAATATTTTTTCTTAAATAAAAGCGATTTTCTATCATTATAGACTTAATTATGTAAGTACTTGAATTTTTTTGCCTTATTTATTTTGTTTAAAATTGTTTTGCGCTTATATTTATGTGAGTTGAAAATGAATTTATGAAGTAAGAGCTCATGTTATGGTAGACATCGAGCAATAGCTCCAATACTCAATTGCCCGGAATGGATAATTCCGGGCAATTATTTTTTATAAACGATCTACTTTTCCTTTCGTTTTCGAATTTCGTTCAATCGTTTCAAGAGCGAGGCTTCCCTCCCTTCTGAACCCCCTTTATACCAAGATTTTTCTTTCAATGAGTCCGGCAAATAAACCTGATCAACCCAGTTATTATCATATTGATGAGGGTATTTGTAATCATCTGAGGCATTTCCAATATCCAAATATTTGGAAACCAGTTTGTTGGCTGTTTTATCTTTCAGGTGGGGAGGTACTTCCATTATCCCATTTTTTTGAATTTCATTCCCAATATCAAAAATGGCTGTCGTACTGTTACTTTTGGGACAGAGTGATAAAAAAATAGTGGCATGTGACAAAAAATAGAGCCCTTCCGGCATCCCTGTTTTCAAAAATGCCTCATGAGTCGAATGTACAACCGTAATTGCATAGGGATCTGCCATTCCCACATCTTCAGATGCAAATATTAACAATCTTCTGAATATAAAATTAGGATCCTCACCTCCCTCAAGCATCGCACTCATCCAGTAGAGAGCAGCGTCCGGATCAGATCCTCTCATGGACTTAATAAATGCGGATGCATAATGATAGTGTTCATCACCGGTCCCATCATATCTTACACTTCTTTTTTGTATCGATTGTTTTGCAATTTCCAGTGTAATTTCAACAGAACCATCCTTTTTTTTAGGTGTTGACAAGGCAGCTATTTCAAGAGCATTTAATGCGTTTCGAATATCACCACCTGCATATTCAGCAAAATGATTTTTAGCTTCCTTTGTCAGGTCAATTTTCATAAAACCAAGACCTCTCACTTCTTCATTTAATGTGTCATTAATCATCTCTATGACATTCTGCTTGGTTAGAGGGTATAGCTCAAAAAGCTGACACCTGGAAAGCAGTGGACTCACCAACGAATAAAACGGATTCTCAGTTGTGGCCCCGATCAATGTAATAATACCGGATTCCAGATGAGGCAATAATGCATCTTGTTGAGCTTTATTCCAGCGATGGATTTCATCCACAAATAGAATCGTTTTTTTGCCGGTAGCTTTTTTTTGGTATTCAGCCTTTTTTACAACAGTCCGTAGCTCTTTTATCCCATCTAAAACGGCATTTATTATTTCAAATCGTGCATCAATTTCTCTGGAAACAACATGGGCCAGAGTTGTTTTACCTGAACTGGGCGGTCCATAAAGAATCAACGATCCGATTACACCACTTTGAATCATACGATTCAGCATCTTACTGCTTCCCACAAGATGCTCCTGCCCTTTAAACTCTGCTAATGATCGCGGACGCATTCGGGTGGCAAGTGGCTGCGACTCATTTAATCCGGAATTTTTGGACTCTGCATCCTCTTGTTCGTCAAATAAACTCATTAAAATTCACCTCATTTGTAGGTTACTTTATTGTTTTTTCAGGTTGATCTAATGTGTTCTTTTTCCCAAAGAATTTGATTTTGATTTCAAATACTTTTTATTACAGATAGTATTCAACCTAATCAGTTTATTATGAAAGTAAAAGACATAATTGCCCAAAAAGGGAGTGATATTTACTCTGTAACCTCTGATGACACTGTATTTAATGCGATCAAGACCATGTCAGAATTAAAAATAGGCGCACTTCTGGTAATGAATAAAGATAGCCTCTCGGGTATCATTTCAGAAAGAGATTATCGGGATAAAGTAATTTTGATGGGAAAACAGTCTAAAACTACTACTGTTAACGAAATTATGACGCGTCAGGTTTACAAAGTAGAACTGCACGATGATCTAAATACGTGTATGAGGATCATGACCAATCAGAAAATCAGACATCTACCCGTCATGAAAGGAGAAAAAGTTGTCGGTGTAATATCCATTGGTGATGTTGTAAAATCTGTGATAGATGAGCAAAAATTTGAAATCGACTCACTGAAAGATTATATCGCCGGGGGATATCCCGGTTGATACCTTTTACTCAGTATAGGATATTCATTTACAATGGCAGATTATCATGTTTCCTTTTTGGAACATGATCCACTTTATGTTGACATACCTCAAATGCTTTGATCAATCTACCACGGGTTTCTGATGGTAATATTACATCATCAATAAAACCTCTCTCAGCTGCCTTATAAGGGTGAGCAAACTCTGCATTATAGCTATCCTCCAGTTCCTTCTGTTTTATCTCCGAGTTTTCAGCGCTGTCGATCTCTTTTCTAAATATAATCTCAACCGCGCCTTTGGTCCCCATTACCGCAATTTCCGCTGTAGGCCACGCTACATTGTAATCAGCTCTGATATGCTTCGAATTCATTACATCGTAGGCTCCGCCATAAGCCTTTCTTGTAATTACGGTCATTTTCGGAACGGTCGCTTCACAGAAAGCATAGAGTAACTTAGCACCATGTTTGATAATACCGCCCCACTCCTGGTCTGTACCCGGCAGAAATCCAGGTACATCTTCAAAAACGATCAGTGGTATGTTAAATGCGTCACAAAAACGAACAAATCGTGCCCCTTTCAGCGATGCATCAATGTCAAGCACTCCGGCCAGTGCCAATGGCTGATTGGCAACAATACCGACTGACCTGCCATCAAGACGTGCAAAACCTACAACCAAATTGTCTGCATAATTTTCATGAACTTCATAAAATGAACCCTGATCCATCACACCATGGATTACCTCTTTAATGTCATAGGGTTTATTCGCATTCACAGGAATCAGGCTGTCTAATGACTCAGCTTTTTTCTTGTCGGGATCAATGCCCTTTATTGTCGGCGCTTTTTCCTCACAATTCTGTGGCAGATAGGAAAGCAGTGTTCGAATACTTTTCAGACATTCCGCATCATTTTCCATCGTAAAATGTGCCACACCGGATTTACTGCCGTGTGTTGATGCCCCACCCAACTCCTCCGACGTTACCTCTTCATGAGTCACGGTCTTTACCACATTGGGTCCTGTTACAAACATATAACTACTGTTTTTAACCATATAAATAAAGTCTGTAAGTGCAGGGCTATAAACTGCACCTCCTGCACACGGACCCATAACCGCAGATATTTGCGGTACCACACCTGATGCCATAGAGTTACGCCAGAAGACTTCTGCATAACCCCCAAGCGAGTCAACACCTTCCTGAATTCGAGCACCTCCTGAATCATTTAAACCTATGACCGGTACTCCATTCTTTAATGCAAGATCCAACACCTTGCAAATTTTCTGAGCATGCGTCTCAGAGAGGGATCCTCCAAAAACCGTAAAATCCTGACTGAAAAGATAGACCGGACGACCTTCTATTGTCGCGAATCCTGTAACTACACCATCTCCGGGGATTTTCTGTTTTTCCAGTCCAAATGCTGAACTTCGGTGCGTCACAAATGCATCAATCTCAACAAAACTATCTCTGTCTGCAAGAATATTAATACGCTCCCGAGCCGTTAATTTACCCTTTTCATGCTGCTTCTCGATCCTCTCAACTCCCCCACCCTCTTTTGACAATTCTCTGAGTTTTAAGAGGTTTTCATTCTTCTCTTTTCTATTCATGTTTAGGGGCCATTAAATACCGTTAGGATTTCTTTTCGATAAAATAGGAATGAAGGCGATCCGTAAAGTCTACAGCAATCTCATCATATATATCAATACGATTTCTTGTAAAAATCTCTTTTTCAATATATTTGGATGCATTTTTCCAATCATCAAATTCCATTATATCTGAAAGGGCCTGCTCATAGGCGTCTTCAGAATCACCAAAAAGGTCTTCAATAAACTTATCTCTAACGTCTTGCATCCAATCACTCAAATCTCCAATTTTTTCATCCAAATCAGGTTCCTTCTGAGTGAAATCATAAATGGGTTCTTCAATAAAACCATCTTCATCTAACGTTTCATCTGATTCTTCTACATTCAATCCTTCATTTTTGTTTACAACCTCATCATCAAATTGGAATATTGATTTTGCTTCATTTTCATCTCTCTCTAAAAAAGATCTCCACATAGGCACGTCATTTTCGGTTGATTCAGGGTCACTCTCCGGCTCATCAAAATCTGAAAATTTCTGTATGGTTTCTGAAACTTTGGTTTCCAAAGCCGGTTTCTTATTTTCCTTTTTTAAATCTGTAGATGGTTCATTCAAATCAGGAGTATCCAATGTCCCAAACAGATCCATCGTTTTGGGTTTAGAATCATTCCTAACCAGATTCAATTCATCATAAATCGTTGCAACTTTTTTGTCCTTAGTTGATTCTTTAATTGCGATAGATTCCTCATCGTCCGAATCATCAAACATAAATCGATTTAGCAGTGAAGAGTCCTCTTCATCCTCATCTGATTCTAATTCAGTGTTCATCTCTACGGTCACAGTTTCTGATTCATCATTCAATTCAACATCAGCCGGCACTTCAATCTCTTCTGCATCCTGCTCAAGATCTGATTCTAAGTCCTCTTCATCCGTTTCTGATTCCAATTCAGAGTTCCTCTTTACGGTCTTAACTTCTGATTCAGGATTTTCTACGTCCTCTTCATCGTCAATTTCAAGAAGTTCAGCATCCGAAACAGGCTCGTTTTTTTTAATCGTCTCATTTCCCGGTTCATCGATCCCTTCATCATCATCGATGTTTAGATCATCTAATTCTGAGTGGGGATCTTCTTCAAGCTCTTCGGCTGCTAAAATGGTTTCTGAATCCTCATCTTCATCATCCCAAGGGGCTATCATTTCCTCATCTTGATGATCTTCATCTATTAACTTCTGCTCCAATTCTGTTTCTTGTTCATCTTCACTGTTATCAATCCACTCTTCAGTTGCTTGATCCGGAACTTTTTTGAACGATTGAAAAATCGGCGTCTCATCAGAATTATCTGCAACCCTTTCATTCTGATTTTCGCTCAATTCTTCCATTTCCTCATCTTCTTCAGCGTCGTTCACACTCTCATCTTCTGAAAATAGAGCCTGTTGATCATCCTTATATCCTTCAACATGAATTGAGTTGGGTGAACTTAGAATCTCAATAAAGCGACTCTCCTTAATTTCATCATCAATCAGATCAAATTCCTTGGCAATAGGATTTTTGCCTTTAAATTCGAAAAAGCGACGAAATAGATCACTATGCACTGTAGTGCCGGATAATTCAAATAGAGGCTTTACTAATGAGAGCCAGTTAAGTGGATGGTAATTTTCTACAATTTTTGCATCAATCGTCTCAATAATTCGAATGGCTTCGGAAAGATGTAAAGTTTCTTTCTCTTTTTTCTCCATATACCGGAGCATAGACCACACCAAAAATCTGTTTACGGTAATAGCAGAAGATCTCTCCGTTAATTGATTGGAGTCCATCTCAACATGGCCTTCAAATAACAACTCCGGAATTACTTTCCGGGGTTGAATGGTCATGCCAATGCACTCTCTCACAGATTTTTCAACAACTTCTTCTGCCAGATGCGCTGGTAGATGAAGCTCATTTTTTATAGTTCGCTGCAATTCTGCCCATTTCGTACTCAATTCATCCGAATCACTATTTACCCACTCCTCACCCGGAAGAGTAAATTGATTGTTTAACTCAATTAAAAGATGATAAGTGATCCTTTTAATCAAAAAATCCGGGAAGTTACAATCCGTTAGATTCTTTTGAGTATGGTACAGTTTATCATGTGATAGATTAGAGAGTAGCCGGGTAACAATCTGTGTAATGATCTTTTCCATAGATATTGAGATCGAAGATGACTTATATTAGATACAGCTATAAGTTATCATATTTAAGGTATCTTAGAAAATTCAGAATACTCAAAATATTTATTTTTTGAGTTAAACAGAGGCAGCTATTTTCAATGATTGAGCTCGAAGTCACTTCACTCTATAAACAGTTTGGGAAGGAAACTATATTATCAGACCTGAATTTTTCTTCCAATTCATCGATTATCGGGATTGCCGGTATTAATGGATCGGGAAAATCAACCCTTCTTAGATGCCTGGCAGGTTTATTAAAAGCCAATCGTGGGAATATTAGCTGGACGTTGAACGATAAAACATTGACTAAACAGGAAATAAAAAAACACTCCGGTTATGCGGCCCCTTATGTCGAACTCTATGAGGAATTGACAGTCATTGAAAATCTGAATTTTATTCTGGAATTAAGATCAGTGCTTAACAAAAACGGTGTAAAGACAGAAAAATCTCTCAAAGAAGCAGGGATTCTTCATCTATCCAATCAATTTTATGGAGATTTATCTACCGGACAGAGACAGAGAGTGAAATTAGTATCTGCACTATTGCACAAACCGTGTATACTTTTCCTGGATGAACCGGGATCTAATCTGGATTCTGAGGGTCGAGATCTGATAAAAAATATCGTTACTAACTATAAAAACCCAAATCACATGGTTCTTCTGGCTTCGAATTTAGAACAGGAGCTGCAGCTTTGTGATCATATCATACAATTATAATTGAATCGAAATCATGGTATCAACTGAAGACAAAAATCTTGCCCAACAACTCCTTCAACACAGCACAGAGTTAAAAAAGAATGAAAATATCATGATTCAACTTGTGGGTTTGAATGGAATCGGTCTGGTACGGGCTCTTGTTGATGCGGTTCGGGAAATAGGTGCACATCCATTTGTGAAAATTGAAGATGCTGAAACCAATAGAATTTTACTTGAGAAAGGAGATTCTACATTTTGGGAACATCAGGCAACCGTTGATCAGCTCCCTCTCATGAAACAGATGGATGCTTTTATCGGTATCCGTGCAGCCGAAAATATTTATGAAAACTCATCCGTCTCAAGCGAAGCCAATAGCGCCTATTCGAAAAACTTTTTGAATCCGGTTCATTTCAAACAGAGAGTGGATCATACTCGATGGGTTGTATTACGTTACCCTTCAGCCGCATTTGCCATGAATGCTAAAATGACGACCTCTGATTTTTATCAATTTTACTATGACGCTTGTTTACTCGACTACAGTAAACTTGAAAATGCTATGAAACCACTGGAAGCACTTCTCAGAAAAACGGATTCCATCAAACTGAAAGGTGCGGGTACAGATATTGAGTTCTCGGTAAAAGATCAGAATTGGATCCCCTGTTTTGGAAAACGTAATATTCCGGATGGAGAACTATTTTCATCCCCAATTATTGATTCAGTGAATGGTGAAATCACTTATGCGCCTTCTGTGTATCAAGGCAAACCATTTGAATTTGTGAAGCTGAAAGTAAAAGATGGAGTGGTCATTGATTTTGACTCCTCGAATAATGATGCTCTAAAAGAGATCCTGGATACCGATGAGGGTTCCCGCCGATTTGGTGAATTCAGTTTTGGCCTGAATCCGGTTATCAAAAACCCGATGTATGATATACTTTTTGATGAAAAGATATACGGCTCCAATCACTTAACACTTGGAAAAGATTACGACATCGCATCTAACGGCAACAGCAGTAATATCCATTGGGATTTAGTCTGTATTGGTGCGGATGTTTACCTGGACGATGAATTAATTCGAAAAGGACGACTTTTTGTAAAGGATGAGTTGAAGGGGCTGAATCCGGACCAACTTTTACATATATAGTATGAGCCGGAACCTGTTTCAAGTCTCGGAGGTATTTGATAATTAAACTAACGTATCCGTTAGTCTGCCCATTTATCTGCGTCACTATATATCTCAGCAAACTCAAGATAATTTCCATCTTTGCTGATTGTCGCTTCAAAATCTATTCCGGCTGATTCATCTTCCCGTTGAATCAACTGTTTGGCCAATTGGTTTACAATTTGAGTTTGGATCACTCTTTTTAAAGGCCTGGCACCATAAACAGGGTCATAACCTCTGACAGCCAGCCAATCTTTTACTTGATCAGATACAGATAGTGAAACTCTGTTTTTATGAAGCATTTTATCCACTCTTTGCAGTTGTATATCAACGATCTGACGTATGTGTCGCTCATCGAGAGGATGGAATACCACAACATCATCGATCCGGTTCAAAAATTCGGGTCGGATTGTTTTTCTGAGCAACTCAAGAAGGCGATCCTGGAGGTTTTGATATGTAACACGGTCCATATCACCACCACTCTTATCGATCTCCTCCGATATAAGATGTGAACCGATATTACTGGTCATGATGATAATCGTATTGGAAAAGTTGACCGTAACACCTTTGTTATCAGTAAGGCGACCATCATCCAGTACCTGCAACAAGATGTTGAAGGCATCGGGATGTGCCTTTTCGATTTCATCGAGCAATACAACTGAATAGGGTTTTCTACGAACAGCCTCGGTAAGCTGACCTCCCTCATCATATCCAACATATCCGGGAGGGGCTCCGATGAGTCTGCTCACACTATGTTTCTCCATATATTCACTCATATCGATTCGAATCATGGCATCCTGATCATTAAAGAGGAAATCAGCAAGTGATCTGGCTAATTCGGTCTTTCCGACACCTGTTGACCCCAGGAACATAAATGAACCAATAGGTCGCTCTTCATCCTGCAGACCCGCCCTGGCCCTTCTCACGGCATCTGAGACCGCTTCAATGGCCTGGTCTTGACCAATCACCCGTTTATGGAGTTCATCTTCCAGCTTTAACAATTTCTGACGCTCACTCGAGAGCATTTTGTTTACAGGGATGCCGGTCCACCGGGAAACGATATCTGCAATCTCTTCCGCTTCAACCTGTTCTTTTAATAGTGAGTTATTTTGCTGAATATCGTCCAACTCTTTTTTTGTCTCAATCATCTCCTTTTCAAGCTGGGCAATGGTACCATAACGCAATTCAGCTACTTTTTCATAGTGACCTTCGCGTTCTGCTTTTTCAGCTTCATTCCGAGCGGTTTCAATGGCCTGCTTCATTTCACGGGTTTTCTGGATTAATCCTTTTTCCAGATCCCATTGAGCTCTCATCGATTTACGCTTCTCCTCCAAATTGGCCAACTCTTTTTCATTGCCTTTTAACTTTGTCTCATCCTTCTCTCGTTTGAGGGCTTCCCGTTCGATCTCCAGCTGACGAATTTGGCGCTCGATACTGTCCAGCTCCTCCGGCATTGAATCGATCTGTAGACGTAGCCTGGATGCAGCTTCATCGATCAAATCAATTGCTTTATCAGGTAAAAACCGGTCTGAAATATAACGATTTGATAGTTCTGCGGCTGCTACAATAGCCGCATCGGTAATCCGCACACCGTGGTGCACTTCATATCTCTCCTGTAATCCTCGTAAAATGGAAACGGTATCCTCAACAGACGGTTCTCCGACCAGTACGGTTTGAAGCCTTCGTTCCAAAGCTTTGTCTTTTTCAATGTACTTTCTGTACTCAGTGAGGGTAGTGGCACCAATAGCATGTAATTCACCGCGAGCAAGAGAAGGTTTTAATATATTGGCAGCATCCATTGATCCCTCCGTAGCACCGGCTCCTACCAACGTGTGAATTTCATCAATAAAGAGAATGAGTTCACCATCCGAATCAATAACCTCCTTTACCACGGCTTTGAGGCGTTCCTCAAATTCACCCCTGAATTTAGTACCTGCTACCAATGCACCCATATCCAGGGCGATCACCTGTTTTGTTTTGAGTCCTTCCGGCACATCTCCACGAACTATCCGCAATGCAAGCCCTTCAGCGATTGCAGTTTTCCCTACTCCCGGTTCACCAATCAATACGGGGTTGTTTTTAGTTCTTCGGGATAAGATCTGCATCACACGCCTGATTTCCTGATCGCGGCCGATTACCGGATCCAACTTATTTTTCTCTGCCAGCTCATTCAGATTTTTGGCATATTTTTTTAGCGCTTCGTATCGACTCTCCGCATTGGGGTCATCCACTTTTTGAGACCCTCTCACATCCTTAAGCACTTTTAGCAGTTGCTTTTTCTGAACACCAACATCTTTTAAAATAGATCCAGCTTCGGACGGAGTTTCCAACACTGCTAATAAAATATGCTCAGAACTAATGTACTCATCACCCAGTGCGTCTGCTTCCTTTTGAGCTGTATCAAACATCTCTTTAGTTTGATTTGATAGATATTGTCCGGACACAGATGCACCTTTAACCACCGGAAATCTCTTAATGATGGCTTCTATCTTTTGCAATATAGTTGACGGTGAAACCCCTAGTTTCTTCAATACGTTGACTGTCACATTCTCAGAGTCACTCAACAGTGATTTTATTATATGCGCCGGTTCCACGGCTTGGTGGTTTTCGTTCTGAGCAATTTCCAATGCTTTTTGAACAGCTTCCTGTGCTTTTATTGTAAATTTATTGAAATTCATAGTCGTTGATTTTTATCATCAAAAGTCGGGGTTCTATTAAAATCTGAGTTGTGTGGACTCAAAAAGATCATTAATTGATCCCATTTACTTTCATTTTATACCAAAACCGTACCTCATCGAAACAATATGCCTTAATTGCAGATGAAAAGAGAATAGGTCACAATAACCTCTCAATCCGTCATTAAAAGGTGGCAGGCCTTATGTCACAATGTTTCACGCAAAAAAAAATCCGGTTGATTCGCACAATTAAGTGTTATCAACCGGATTCGTATTGTTGGGTTACAGACCTGTTTTCAGGCACTGTTCCATCGATTAGCACACGTGCGAAACCTTAGTTTATAAAGGTGGTTCCGGAGTGTAATGGATAATTTACATGTTAGATGTGAATCTATCGTTCTGGATCTCATCCTGTAAATAGAAAAAGATACCATCTTGATTTTTATGATCTAGCAGAGTTAACAATGTATCCTGAGAATCAAATTCACTCTGATTTTTGTAGTATGCCAGTGCAAGGTATGCTCTGAATCTTACGGAGTGATTGACACCAGCGAGTGCTACTCTGTTTAACTCTTCAATAACATTTTCCGAATTAAATTCCGGATATGCAATTTTATAGTTAACTGCATTGTAGATTGAAGATTCAACGACTCCAAGGATATCTGAATTGAGACCAAAAATCAGTCCTGTTTCAAATCGTTCAAAGAGTTGTTCTGTATTTGCTTGTTTTGTAACTACGGTTGTGTCATTGATTGCTGAACTCATAGCAAATGACTCGCTTGCTGTGAAACTTGCAAATGTGAATATGACGACTGAGATTACAATTTTTAAAGCTTTCATCGTGTTTTTTTATTATTTGTGATTTAATTGGCATTGATACTTTATCAACACGAAAGAAAGTTACGGGGCTTGGTGTTCAAACGTCAAGTTTAAAATCTATCATTATGTCTTATATAATTTTTTTATATGACATTTTTTCAACTTCCATTATTTGGAAACGCTTTTATTTAATATTCTTAATATTTACATAATATTGATTATTTTTTAGTTTGATTTATATACCTTTTATCTATTTGAAAAAGCGCTTTTTTACATATTTTAATTTTGTAAGCGCTTTTAGATTTTACTGACAAATAATCATACACTTTTTTTTAAATTTTTCTTAAAAAGCGCTTCGATTTCAAGGGTTTTGCTAGAATGGCAGGTTAAAACTTTCTTCACCAACAATTATTTGAGAACAAAAGAGTATTTTATTTCATTATTTTGATAATTTTCCAATAAATATTTAATAATAAAGGCAAAATGAATACTTCTCTTAATAAACACTAAATGAGAATAATGAATATTAGATAATTAGCGAATAGTCTCCCCTAACAGAGCCTGTCCCAACCCCTCAGGTGGGAATACGGCGGTAGCCGGGATAGGTGTCAGTGGAATGTTAACTTCAATATGTGGAATCCTATTGTCGACATACCCTTTCACTCAAACACCCCCCTAAGCCCCCCTTTTTAGGGGGGATTTTTGGTGATAAGCCCTTCTTGTTATAGGGAATTTATTGGTGATACACCACCTTGTTATGGGAGAGTAGATATGGATGTTGAAGTAGATGTCAAATCAACAAAGAGAATTCCCCCTAAAAAGGGGGAGTGTAAGATCTTTGGTCTTTTGTTGATGAGAATTAAAAATTAAAACTTATTGCCCGTAAATGTCATTCAGAACTCCGGCCATACGAACACCGGCCTGTAGTAAACGCTTATAGACAATATCCTTGTTAAAGAATCGATATTCATATCCCAGTCGCATACTGGCCGGCAGATCATATACTCTGTCACGATAACTCATGGATTCATAAGCCCAGTCACGTACAGAGGCTTTTTGCCAATCTACAATTTGATCCGCAGTTGCTGTATTCAATTCTTTTGCCAATTCCGTGTAACTCATCTGAAAAGAATTGATGATATCACTGTCCCAGACCCTGTGTAGATTTGAATTATCTCCCATCCATTGCAATCGCGCGTCGTTGCCACCCCGGTCTTCACCGGTACCCACATGTAGGGGCTGATGAATATCACCGATCATATGCATGACCAATTTAAGTTTCTCTCTCTCTTCGGTTTCGCTTAAACCACCCTCTTTCAATTCAGTAATTAAGGTTTCCAGAGCCCATATGATGTCGCCGGCTTCTTCTTGTTCGGTTTCCTCATACGTTTTCCCATTTTCGATTGTAGTCCAGTGCCATGTAGACGTATAGTTGTAACTGCTATCGGATCGGATATCATCCATCCAAACTGTCGCTCGTGCCATTGAGTAATCTTGAAGAATACCATTCACTTGCTCCCTTACGGCAGGAGTTAAGTGGTACTCAGCGATCTCTCCTGTTACATAGTGACCTATTTGGCCCCATTTATTAGCTTCTTCATGTTCGATTGGCGGGATTATAAATGTGATAAACAAGAGCAGTAAGGTCATTTCAGCGGGTCTTTTTTTTCGGGTTAACGTAAAATAAGTGATTACTATTAATTCTGTATTGCCAATCTGAATTAATTTTTTTTATCTCTTTCAGCTGCTAGTTTCTCGATTAGTTTTTTCTCCTTATCGGTCAGATTGGTTGGGAGTTCTATCTCTGTTTTTAGAAAATAGTCACCTCTTTGAGTCGGATTATTGAACTTCGGCAAACCTCTGCCACTCAATCGAAAAGTATTTCCATGTTGAGTCTCGGGTGGAATACTCAGCTTAATTTTCCCCTGAATGGTTTGGGCAGTATAGGTACCACCGAGAAGTGCTGTATAGAGATCAATAGGGATTTTTTGATAGATATTATTACCCTTGAGTTCGATCCCATCCGGCACTTCAATTTTCACCTTTAGATAGAGATCCCCTTTCACCGTACCATCTTCACCCTTGCCTTTTAACTTCAGTCGCTTACCCTCTTCAATACCCGGAGGGATTTTTACTTTTACTATGTCTCCATTAATTCTCAACTGTTTTTCAGTACCCTCGAACAGATCTTCCAACGGCACTCTCAATTCAGCTTCACTGTCTCTGCCTTTTTGAGCTGTTCTTCTACCGGCTTCTGAGCGATACTGTCTGGCATTTGGCTGCCCTCCGGCAAACGGATCGCCTCCGCCAAAGATCGTTTCAAAAAAACTGGAGAACGGGCTACCTCCCTGCTGTTGGCGTCCGCCAAACATATCATCCATATTGACATGAACTCTCTGCCCCTGACCACCACCTCTTCCATATTGTGACCAGTTAAAATCATCCGCAGTGGCGCCTGCCTGTTGATACTTTTTCCAGTCAGAGCCCACCTGATCATACAGTTTTCTCTTCTCGGGGTCTTTTAGCACCTCATTCGCTTCGCCCAGTTCTTTAAATTTATTCTCTGCTTTTTTATTCCCGGGGTTTTTATCGGGATGAAACTTGGCTGCAAGTTTTCTATAAGCCTTCTTAATCTCTGCCTGTGAAGCATCTCTGGGCACTCCTAATGTCTTATAGTAGTCTTTATACTCCATAGCATTTTTTACTCTCTAATAGAGCAAATGGTATGCCATCGGCTTAAAAATTGCGATTTTGGCAGGGAAACAGAGGAAATTTGCAACTTTAGTGGAGAATTTCTGAAGAAAATACAGGGGTGAGTATTGAGTTCTAAGTTTTTTAGCCCTTGACCGCTTTTCGCTAAAGCGGGTAATGCTACGCTCTGAACACTTCTAACTTTTTACTTATCACTAAAAAAAAGCCCCTGCAAATTGCTTCACAGGGGCTCAACCTTAACCATAACTACAAGGACTACAACTCGATTGCAATAAAGATGTTGCGTCCTTGCCTGTTAACACGTAATAAAGCGGCTTCCGTTCCCTCTTGCATTAAACTTCGAATGGTTCCATAAAACTCATCAGGGGATGTAATTTGTTGCCGGGCAACTTGTGAAATAACGTCCCCTCTGCGCAATCCCTGTCGATAGGGTCTACTAGACTGTGAAATGGCTGATACAATTGTCCCCTGCACCGATGATTCCAGATTCAACTGACCCCGGATAGCGTCAGTGAGTTCATCAACATCAAAACCAAGTGTCTCTTTTAACTCCTCCATTTCATCATTATTCATGGATTCCGCAATCCCTTCCGGCTCAAACTCACCCAATTCAACATCAATCGACATTCTTTCTCCATCACGGAAAATACCTAAAGTGATCTCTGAGCCCGGTGAACTGTTTGCTACTTCCACTCTGAATGCATTCCAGCTCGTAATATTGTTTCCGTTTATTGAAAGAACGACATCTCCGGATTCTAGTCCTGCTTTGTCGGCAGGTTCATCAGGCACAACTTCACCGATCACAAATCCTCTGGTTTGATCTAATCCCAAAGCTCTCGCCATGGTATCATCTACATCTCCTCCATGGCTTATTCCAAGGTAACCGCGGGTCACACGGCCATCCATAATCAGGGCTTCCATCACATTGCGTACCATGTTCACGGGTATCGCAAAACCGATCCCCTGACTTCCGCCACTACGGCTTGCAATCGCAGTATTAATACCGATGAGTTCACCATCCATATTAACCAGTGCGCCACCTGAGTTACCCGGATTGATTGCAGCATCTGTCTGGATATAACTCTCAAATTGGTTCAGCCCCAAGGAAGACCGCCCGCTTGCACTTACAATTCCTTTTGACACAGTGTGAGCAAATTGTCTGTCGAGCGGACTCCCAATGGCCATTACCATCTCACCTACCCGAATTTCATCACTATTCCCAAGGCTGATTGCAGATAAGTCATCTGAATCAACCCGCAGTACAGCAATATCACTTGCCGGATCTGTACCCACAATTTCTGCTTCAAGTTCATCCCCACCATACAAAATGACACGAATCTCTTCAGCACCATCAATAACATGGTTATTCGTGATGATATACCCATCATTGGATACAATCACCCCTGATCCCAATCCATCTCTTTGAAATTCTCTCTCTTGCCTGTAACGCGGATCATCAAAAAAGAACGCAAGTGGATTCTGCTGGCGTACACTAACGGTTTGCGTCGTCGTAATCGTGACAACTGTGGGGTTGGTGCTCTCCGCTATATCTACGAATGCGTCGTTTAAATCACGAAGCGAGGTGATAGGAATATTTTCTGACGGATTCACTTCTGTATTATACGCGGGTAGAGTATTGCTTTCAGTAACTTGACTGTTATTTTCATTAGCTATATTAAACCCAATAAAAAAGGATATTGCGGTAAAAAGAATAGCTACTGCGATTTTAATTCTATCCATGTTATTCAAGACGATAATTAGATTTATATTTTTATTTAGTTCCTCTTACGTAATGACAGATGAAGAATTTTATTGTATCCTGAGACAAAATAATGCCGAAGACACATGTCAATGTGTCTCCGGCGCTAACTAACCTGCTCTCTTAGGGGACCAGAGAAACAGCTCTTTACTTAATCTTAATCTGCTTTTTCATTTTTTGCTCACTCTTATCAATCGTGATATGAAGAATACCAATATTGTAAGTGGCTTGAATGCTATCACTGTCTACATTGTCAGGTAGTGTGAACGATCGGCTGAAATTTCCGTAAGAGGACTCTACTCTGTGGAAATGCTTGCCCTCTTCCTCATTTTCAAACTTTCTTTCACCACTAATTGTCAATGTATTATTGTCAACGTTCAGTTCGATGTCTTTCTTATCCATACCCGGAACTTCTACGTCGATTACATACTGTTTATCAGTTTCAGAAATATCTATGCTGGGTGCAAACGCATGTTGTTTGGTTGCAACCGCATCATTAAAGAACTCATCCATAATGTCTGAAAATCTTTTTCCGAAAATATCTCTGTTTGGCTGTGTATATTTAATAAGTGTCATAACTCTACCTCATTTTTAGGTTGATGTTGAATTCTGTTCACTTAGATAACATTCAAAACTGATGCCAAATCGGGATGCGGGTGATATCCTGTCAATTCTTAACTCTTAGTCTGCAGGAATTTCATATAGAGATAACGAACTCAGACCGTTTGACATTGTGCAGTAGTCAAGATGTCTTTGATGGGCTGTAATATTGTCCGAACTCCTATTTTTGGCTCTTATTCCACTCTTTCGCCACAAGAAATGCCATTTCCAAACTCTGCTCGTAGTTTAAACGCGGATCACAGTAGGTTTCATAGTTGCTGCTAAGCCCTTCTTCATTCAGGCCGTTAGCACCCCCTACACACTCCGTTACATTATCTCCTGTAAGTTCCAGATGAACCCCACCCAGATTACTCCCTTCTGATCTGTGTACACTAAAGGTGTCTTTAATCTCCTGAAGAATGTCATTAAATCGTCGGGTTTTCACATTATTACCGGTAGCATAAGTATTCCCGTGCATCGGATCACAACTCCAAACTACCGGATGTCCGCTGCGTTTGATAGCACGGATATATGATGGTAAATATTTACTTACCTGCTCATGCCCCATTCGGGTGATTAGGACAATTTTTCCCGCTTCATGATTTGGATTGATCTTATCCAGCATTGCCAAGTTGTTATCAATATCAAAAGGAGGACCCACTTTTATACCGATTGGGTTTTGAATTCCTTTCAGGTATTCAACATGTGCCCCATTCAACTGCTGGGTCCGATTACCCAGCCACACCATATGTGCGCTGAGATTAAACCATCCGTTTTTTCGGGGTACTTTTCGTGTCTGTGCCGACTCGTAAAAGAGATTCAATGCCTCATGGGATGTGTAAAAATCGACTTTATGTGATGTATTGAGTCGATTTGGTGTTATCGCATCCATAAACTTAATCGCTTTATTGATGCTGTTTACCATCTGCTCATACTCTTCATAAAACTCGTTATTCTGCATAAAATCGAGTTCCCACTGCTCCGGATGCTGCAGATCAGCAAATCCTTCATCGGACAACGCTCTCAAAAAGTTAAGCGATAGAGCTGATTTCTGATACGCTTCAACTAATCTGGCAGGATCCGGCAGTCTTGCCTCCGCATTGGGGATGAAACTGTTGATCAGATCCCCGCGGTAGTTCATCATTTTTTCCCCATCTACCACTTCATAATCCTGTGACCGGGGTTTTGCATACTGCCCGGCAACACGCCCCACCCGAACGATAGGTATACCCATCTCATGAATAAGGATGAAACTCATCTGAAGCATCACCTTCAGGCTGTTTACCAATTTAACCGATGTACAAGAGTCAAAGGTTTCCGCACAGTCTCCACCCTGTAACAAAAAAGACCTTCCATCGGCCGCTTGAGCCAGTTTCTCTTTAAGGGCTTCAATTTCCCAAGAAGTTATCAACGGTGGAAGTGATTTTAACTCATCAAACGATGTTTGCAACTTCTCCGTATCTGGATAAGCGGGCAACTGCTCAATCTCCTTTAGATTCCAGGAAAGTGGGTTCCATCCGTCTCCCTTTAGTAATTCGACTCCTCTAAGCTGGTTTGCCCTTTTGGTTACAGTACTCATAATAATTTACAGCTAGTTTTTTAGATCTTAGAATAAGAGGGTAAATATACGCATCATTTCATTAATTGATAGATTTCTTTGTACTCCAACCCATTTGAGGGAAGTTTTATTAGTTAATAGCGGAGTTGGAAACTCAGAACTCAGAACTCAGAACTCAGAACTCAAAAATACAACTTCCCACAAATCTTCACTATTTTTTCAAAACCGGAACGTGTTCTTGCTTAAAAGGTTTTGTATTTTTAGAGGTTTAACCCAAAAAATCTGATCATTGCAAAATAATATTATCATCCGCGGAGCCAGGGAGCACAATCTTAAAGATATCGACATCGATATACCCCGTGAAAAATTAGTGGTTTTTACGGGCCTGTCCGGTTCCGGAAAATCATCCCTGGCTTTCGACACAATTTATGCAGAAGGTCAGCGTCGTTTTTTGGAGTCTCTCTCAGCTTATGCACGACAATTTTTGGGTATGATGGAACGACCCGATGTCGATTTTATCGATGGCCTCTCCCCTGTTATATCCATCGACCAAAAAACTACAAACCGAAATCCACGCTCAACGGTCGGAACGGTTACTGAAATCTATGATTTTCTGCGACTTCTCTATGCCCGAATCGCTGTTCCTTACTCCTATATCAGTGGAAATAAGATGCAGAAGCAAACATCTGATCAAATAGTTGAAGCGATCATGAATTTACCAACAGGGAGTAAAGCCTACTGTCTGGCACCGGTTGTGAGAGGCAGAAAGGGTCACTACAGAGAGCTTTTTGAACAGATGCAGAAACAGGGGTTCATCAAAGCCCGGGTGGATGGAGAATTGATCGATCTGGAGGGGGAGATCAAACTGGATCGATATAAAACACATAATATTGAAGTGGTGGTGGATCGTTTTGTGATCAGTCCATCCAGTGAAAAACGAATTTCAGAGAGTGTTCATATGGCACTCGAAATGGCGGATGGCAATCTTATCCTGGCAATACAAGAGGAAGACGGGCTTCGAGACCGGGTCTTCTCAAAAAATCTTTATGATATCGAAAGCGGGCTTTCATATGAAGACCCTGCACCCAATATGTTCTCTTTTAACTCACCGTACGGTGCTTGCAAAACCTGTAACGGGTTGGGTTATCACTATGATGTGAGCCGAGACCTTGTCATACAGAATCCTGAAAAGAGCATACAAGAGGGAGCAATTCGTTTTTTTGGGGAGCCCCGTGATATTTTTGTTTTCAAACAGTTGAAAGCGGTACTGGATAGTGTGGGATTGGACTTTGAGACTCCAATAGATCAATTCCCTGAAGAGGCTTTGGATCTGCTTTTTGATGGCGGTGGTGACCAAAAATTCAATGTCAGCTACGACTTCAAAAATAACAATGTCACTTACAAGCATAAATATTCGGGATTGAGCAGTATCATCAGAGAACAGTATGAGGAGAGTAAATCAAACAAACAGAGAGATAAAGCCAAAGCATATCTCTCAAAATTAACCTGCCCATCCTGTAACGGGGGACGGCTTCATCAGGAAGCTCTTTCGTATAAAATTGATGGGTACACCATTCAGGATTTGGTTGAAATGGATATCCAAACACTGCGATTAACTATTGGCAATTTGAAGTTAACTGAACGGCAGAGAAAGATTGGTTATCTGGTTTTAAAGGAAGTGATCGATAGAATCGATTTTTTACTAAATGTAGGACTTACCTATTTAACCCTGAATCGTGAAGCACAAACATTGAGTGGTGGCGAAGCGCAGCGAATACGTCTGGCTACACAAATCGGGACTCAGCTGGTTGGAGTTCTTTACATACTGGATGAACCCAGTATCGGACTGCATCAAAAAGACAATATAAAGCTGATCCAATCTCTTGAAACATTGCGTGATCTGGGGAACACCGTGATTGTGGTGGAACATGATCGTGAAACCATTGAACATGCTGATTATGTAGTTGATATGGGTCCGGGTGCAGGAACCGAAGGTGGATATATTGTTACCAAAGGTACTCCGGATGAGTTGGACCCGAGTGCAATGACGATGAAATTCCTGAATGATGAAGAAGTTATACCTCTACCGGATCAGAGACGAGAAGGGAATGGACAGGTGTTAAAAATTATCAATGCAAGCGGCCATAATCTAAAAAATGTAGATCTTGAGGTCCCACTCGGTAAGTTTATAGCTGTCACAGGTGTTAGTGGCAGTGGTAAAAGCACACTCATCAATCAGACATTGACACCGATTCTTGCCAATGAGTTCTATAATTCAAAATCTGTGCCTCTTCCCTATCAATCTATCGAAGGGTTAGGGCATGTGGACAAAGTGATCTCCATCGATCAAAGTCCGATTGGCAGAACACCTCGCTCAAATCCGGGAACCTATACAAAAGTATTTGATCACATCCGTTCCCTGTTTGCTGAATTGCCGGAATCCAAGATAAGAGGTTATGATCAGGGCAGGTTTTCATTCAATGTAAAAGGAGGACGGTGTGAAACCTGTCAGGGAGATGGTCTGCGAAAAATTGAGATGAATTTTCTCCCGGATGTTTATGTCAAATGTGAGAATTGCAATGGGAAGCGATATAACAGAGAAACACTTGAGATCCACTATAAAGGCAAAAATATATCTGATGTTTTGCAGATGCCGATCAGTGAGGCTGAAAACTTTTTTACGTCTGTCCCATCTATTAAGAGAAAATTAAAAACACTCAACTCTGTCGGACTTGGATATCTGACTATGGGGCAATCCAGCACCACATTAAGTGGTGGTGAAGCGCAACGAATTAAATTATCCAGAGAATTGTCAAAAATCGGAACCGGAGATACGATCTATATCATGGATGAACCCACAACGGGACTTCATTTTCAGGATGTGAAAATGTTGGTTGATGTGATTCAAAAACTTGTGGAGAAAGGCAATACCGTCATTGTGATTGAACACAATCTGGATCTGATTAAAGCGGCTGACTGGATTATCGACTTAGGACCCGAAGGAGGCACCGGGGGGGGTGAAATTATCGTCGCCGGAACTCCTGAGGAGGTTATTAAATCTGAAACCAGTTACACCGGAAAATTTCTGAAAGAAGAGTTTTCACGAATAACTCTGCGTACAACCTGATAATGCACTTTATCCCCTCTAATTCATTTTTAATCAGATCACTGCATTAAAAAAATGTTTGTCTGATGACTTCGATCTGCCTATTTTCATCTACTCATGAATAACGTATATTCACATACCCTCAGAACGGCAACCATCTACCTGTTGATGGCCGGCTTTATGGTACATCTTATTGTACCCTTTTCGAGCTCAGCCCAAAAAATTGCCTTTACCCAATGGCTGGATCAAAATGTTGTTGTAACCGGTAATGAGAGTGAAACTAAATTACGAAATTCCATTCGTGAACTGCCCGAACAGTCCGGTGATTTATGGATTCTGATACAACAAGCTTCAGAGTTAATTAAAAATAACAAAGAAGATTTCAGGATTCATTTTACTTTTGATGACAGTGATCAGGCAGAACAACAGAAAGTTTCCAGTTGGTTAGTTGGTCAGTGGAGTGTATTTCAGAATCACAGTGATTCAAATAATGCTTTGCTACCGGAAATCAGCACGACTATTCATAAATGGCTCACACTAAACAATCAGTTCAACGATTTATTAAATCAGACTTCCCCTAAACTGTTTGACGTATCAAATACTGGTTTTGAACACAGAGTATCGGGTTGGATTCTGATTTTGATAGCACCACTAAAGAGTGGAATAAGCATCAATGCCCCCTAGATGTACAACTGATTTATGTTTCGATCAACATCGTCCGTGTGATTTTATTGATATTTCTGTCATAAAATTGACTATGGATACCATGTCGAACCAGTTGTGCTATGGTTCACCAATCGTTAAGAACAAATCGGTTTCCGGTATATACCGATAAAAAAATTATCATCAATCATTTAAAAACATTGACTATACAATGAAAAAACAGAATAATGGATTTAAAATAGGTACGATTGTGCTCTTTTTGGGCTTAACAATCTATTACCTCTTTCCTACTCTTCAGTTAAACCTCGAACAGAGGCATATGAACAGTATGACGGAATCTGAACTGATTCAGTACCAATCTGAAAATGCCGCAAAGTTGATTAGCCTCAGAGAAAAATCTCTATCGTTGGGCCTTGACCTTCAAGGGGGGATGTATGTAACCCTGGAAGTCGGAACGCCTCAATTGGTATTGGAACTCGCAGGGGACTTTGCTGACGACTACCTCGAAGATGTTTTGCGAACAACCCGTGAAATAACAGCAGATCAGAGAACAGATTTTATTGATGAATTTGTTGCAGAATTTGAACGTCGTGATCCGGCAGCACTTTTGAGCCGATATTACAGATCCGATAGTGCTGAAATTACGCGAAGATCCACAAACGAAGAAATAAGTACTTATCTCAAGGATCAGAGAACGGCTGCCGTTGAGCGGGCCATGGAGATTATCAGATCCAGGGTTGACCGTTTTGGTGTAACTGAGCCATCTATTTTACAGCAGGGAGATAGTCGTATTGTTGTTGAGCTTCCCGGAGTGGATGATGAACAGAGAGTTAGAGATCTGCTTAGAGGAACCGCCCGCCTTGAATTTAGATTAACACCTGAAGCGGATGAAATCACAAATGTAAAACAACAAATTGCCGCTTATTTCAGTGACATGGCTGAAAATGATTCATTGAGCAGTGACGCCGATTCACTAAGTAGCGATGATGATGAAGTAAAAAATCTATTGGAAGTATTCGACTTAAGAGGTACAAACGAATATTCATTTGGTTATGCAGCTGAAATGGACACCTCTGCAGTTAATCGTATTCTAAATACAGAAGAGGTTCAAAATCTAATCCCTAGAAATATGGAGTTACTCTGGGGAGCTGAACCGTTTACACAGGATAATGGTATTGGTCTGTTTGAAATGATTGCCGTTAGGAGTCAAATCGAACTAACCGGTGATGTGATCTCAGAAGCGAGTGTTGCTTTTGATCCGGCCACAAACGTTCCGGAAGTTTCCATGACAATGGATTCAGAAGGCGCCAGACGATGGGCACGAATTACAGGTGCTAATATTGGACGGCCGGTTGCCATCGTTCTGGATGGACAAGTTTACTCTTATCCAACGGTTCGTTCACAAATTAATAACGGCCGATCTTCTATATCAGGAATGGGTGGACTCCGCGAATCAGAGGATTTGGTAAATATCTTGATGTCCGGTGCGCTGCCTGCTCCGCTCGATATTATTGAAGAGCGTACAGTGGGTGCATCGCTAGGAGAGGATTCTATTCGTGCCGGTCTCTATTCAATTCTTTTTGGTCTGTCCGTGGTAGCCATATTTATGATTGTATACTACCGAACCGGTGGTGCAATTGCTGATCTGGCACTACTTCTCAATATCATATTCATATTGGGAATTTTAGCCGCTTTTCAAGCGACCCTTACACTTCCGGGTATTGCAGGGATTGTACTAACAATTGGTATGGCAGTGGATGCAAACGTGTTGATTTTTGATAGGATTCGTGAAGAGATGCGAGGGGGTAAAACTCTGAGAGCAGCCATCGACAATGGCTATTCAAACGCAATGAGCGCTATTATTGATGCTAACGTAACAACATTCTTTGTAGCGATCATTCTCTATAGTTTCGGCGTAGGACCCATTAAAGGTTTTGCCGTAACATTGATGGCTGGAATTGTTGCATCACTCTTTAGTGCAATTGTAATTACCAGAGTCATTATAGACTACTTAACCCGAGAAAAATCAGCTGTTGTCAACTTCGGTTAATTACTGATAAAAAAAATTAAACACATAGGTATACTATTATGAGATGGTTTGAATCACCAAGTTTCGATTTTATTAAAGCTCATCAGATCGCCTACTTTTTTTCAGGTACTCTGATTGTAGCTTCTATTGTTGCAATATTAACCCTAGGGTTAAATTTCGGTATTGATTTCCGTGGCGGACAAGAGTTCGTCTTTGAATTTGAAGAACCGGTTGATGTCGTTGAATTACGAACTACATTAACTGACCCTCTGGGTAGTGTTCCAGAAATAAAGCTTTTCGGTTCTGACCGCGAAATCCTCCTCCGTATTGATACTGAAGACGATATTACACAAACCCGTGAGCTGCTTCTTTCAAATTTTGCAAGTTTGTACCCTGGAAATGAAGTGACCGTTCAGAAGACGGATCTAGTAGGCCCCCGTTTTGCGGAGGACCTGAAAAGAGGGGCTCTTTACTCCATTATCTTTGCTTTAGCTGTTGTCTTTATCTATATATTTATCCGATTTAAAGGGTGGTACTACTCAGCCGGAGCTATTGCAGCTCTACTCCATGACGTACTGATTGTACTAGGAATTTTCACTATAATGGCGGAAATTGCAACTTTTGATGTAAGTATTAATCAAGCGTTGATTGCAGCATTTCTTACCATTGTAGGGTATTCATTGAATGATACAGTAGTTGTATTTGACCGTATTCGTGAGAATTCAATTGTCTATAAGACGATGAACTTCAAAGATATGGTGAATAAAAGTCTAAATGATACTCTTAGCCGAACTGTAGTTACCTCAATTACAACCTTGTTTGTGGTATTAGTCCTGTTTATCTTTGGCGGAGAGGTTTTAAAAGGTTTTGCATTTGCACTTGTACTGGGTGTAATTATAGGAACATACAGCTCACTATTTATTGCCAGTGCAGTTGTGGTAGAGTTGCAAAATCGTGCTTTAAAGACTAACTAAAGATTGAATAACTTAAAAACGGTGATAATATGAGTTTTAATGTTTCTGAGCGCTATAACTGTGCAATCATTGAGTTTAAAGGCAATGTAATGGGTGGACCGGATGCAGTAAGTCTGAACGAAAAACTTCATGAACTGATTGAAAAAAAGAATACCAATGTGGTAGTCAATCTTTCTAAAGTTAAATTCATGAACTCTTCCGGTTTAGGAATGATGATAGGAGCATTGACCACGATGAGGAAAGCGGGTGGTGATTTGAGAATTGCAAATGCCACTGATAAAATTGAAAGTTTGCTCATTATCACAAAACTTATTACTGTCTTTAAACACTATAAAACTCTTGATGAGGCCATTGATTCATTTAAAGAAAATTAATGAGACTCATCGAAATTATTTAATAATAATTTTGGAGGTGTGAATGCACCTCCTTTTTTTTGGAAATTATGCCGGTAAGAATAGTCATAGGAGCCCAATGGGGTGATGAAGGTAAGGGAAAAGTTGTCGATATTTTAAGTGCGGATTCAGAATATGTAGTCCGATATCAGGGAGGGGCAAATGCGGGTCATACTCTCAAATTTGATGACACAACGATCGTACTTCACCTGATTCCTTCAGGTATGTTTAACGGGAATTCGAAGTGTGTAATTGGAAATGGCGTTGTTGTCGATCCAATTTCACTTGTGAAAGAGATTGAAGAAGTAGAATCACTGGGAGTAAATTTAAAAAACAGACTCTTTATCAGCACTTCCGCTCATTTAATTCTCTCCTATCATAAAGTTTTGGATAAAATTAAAGAGAAACGTCGTGGCAGTGATGCGATTGGTACAACCGGACGGGGAATCGGTCCCGCTTATGTAAGTAAAGTTTCACGTGTAGGAATTCGGATGATTGATCTACTCGATAGAGAATTACTACGCGACAAGATCCAAAAAAATCTTGCTGATATAAATATAGCACTAAAAAATGTCTATAAAGAAGATGAACTGAACGCTTCAGAAATCCTGGCTGAATTAGAACCGGCTATTCAACGAATCACACCTTACATCTGCAATACTACCGATTTACTTCACGATGCGTTAGATCAGGGCAACTCTATCCTACTGGAAGGAGCTCAGGGCAGCCTTCTTGATGTTGATCACGGTACCTATCCCTTTGTAACCTCATCCTCACCCACAGCCGGCGGAGCATGTACAGGAAGTGGAATTCCACCCATGGCCGTAACACACGCCATGGGCATCACAAAAGCGTATTGTACCCGGGTCGGAAATGGACCATTCCCTACTGAACTTCATGAGGAACAAGGGGAAAAACTCAGAAAAAATGGTCAGGAATTTGGAGCCACAACGGGTCGACCCAGACGATGTGGCTGGCTAGATCTGGTAGCCCTTAAATATGCAATCCGTTTAAATGGAATGAATGAACTTACACTCACCAAGCTGGATGTATTAGACGATTTTGATACAATCAGAGTCTGTACACACTATGAAATAGATGGGGAAAAAACGGATAAATTTCCGCTGGAATCAATGATTCTTGAGAAAGTCAAACCGCTCTACAAGGATTTTAGTGGCTGGAATGAGTCAACAAGAAATATTTCAAAATTTGAGAACCTACCAAAAAATGCAAGGGATTATATATCATTTGTAGAGGAGTTTATAGGCGTCAAATTTAATATTGTTTCAACCGGACCCAAACGAACAGAAACCATTCTTCGGTAGTTATTAAATGAAAAGATCGGCTCTCTTTACTCTGACATATCGGGTTCAGGCCCAATCAGAGCATGAAGCTGAACAGATAGCTCATCATATTCGCACAGAGCAGACTGTTGAAATGCCCCTGGAGTCTGTGCCAAAAAGTGCAAAAAAATCGATCGCTGAGCTGATTTCTGTTCAACCAACTGAGAATAATAGTGTTTGGACAGTGAAGATATCCTTTCCAAAATCGATCATACATGATGACGTTACACAACTAATTAATGTGCTTTTTGGAAATATCTCGCTCCTTCCCGGAATTAAAATCGTAGATGGGGATGATCATCTCTTTTCAAGTTTTGATCAAGGACCCGTTTTTGGAGTAGACGGGATTCGAACGTTACTCAATAAAAAAAAGGGGGCAATCAGTAGTACGGCATTAAAACCGATTGGTCTAACGGAAAATGAATTGGCTGAACGGGCATTTTTGTTTTCTAAAGCCGGCATCGATATCATAAAAGATGATCATGGATTAACCAATCAAAGTGAAGCGACCTTTAAAAATAGAGTGGCAGCATGTGTGGATGCGGTGAGGAAAGGAGAACAGCACTCCGGGAAAAAAACTCTCTATTTCCCAAATATTACTACAAACCCAACTCAGATTGAGCAAAAATTCCGGGAAGCGATTGAATTGGGAGCAGACGGCGTTTTACTCTCACCACAATTAACGGGATTGGAAACTATCTCATCATTGGCAAAACTTAAATTAGCTCCAATCATGGCTCATCCTGCATTTTCCGGAAGTTATGTGATCCATGAATCGCACGGTTTTACCCCTGAATTTTATTATGGAAAATTGTGGAGAGCTTTAGGGGCAGACTGTATCATCTATCCGAATGCCGGTGGACGGTTCGGGTACAGTTTAGAGACATGTCTTGCTCTAAACCAACAGATGCATACTGATTTTTGTCATTTCAAGCCCTCCCTGCCCTCTCCAGCTGGTGGAATTAACCTGGACTCAATACCAGACTTATTGAATCGTTATGGTGATGATATTGTTTATTTGGTGGGTGGTAGCCTCTACAATCATAGTGATGGGATTGAAGAAGCAACTACTGAATTTTTAAAACTGCTGGAGGGGAATGATGAGTAACAGTTCAAAAGTAATCAAATCCGATTATTTTCAATGGGAGGGTGTTGAGAGGAAAGTGTACAAGACTGACACAAATAATTATAAAGATATACATAGATATAGTCTGCTCGGAGAAGAAATTAATGATCTCAATTTTCAAACCCGCTATTTTGAAATAAAACCCGGAGGCTTCTCCTCTCTAGAGAAACATCAACATCCGCATAGCGTTGTGATTATCAGAGGGTCAGGAACAGTTGTACTGGATAATGAACTTCACCCAATAAATGTCCATGATGTGGTTTACATAGCGCCGGAAACGATTCATCAGTTTCATGCAGACCGTTCCGAAGAGCTTGGTTTTATCTGTGTTGTGGATCGTGATCGCGACCGACCTGTTATCCCGGATGATGAAGTCATTCGATCAAGAATATTTTCAGATGAGGTATTAAATAAAATTCAAAAATAGTGTTGAAAAGAACGCCCTAAAGGTTTTATATTTAATGCTCTGAAATGATTGCGGGAATAGCTCAGTGGTAGAGCACCACCTTGCCAAGGTGGGGGTCGCGAGTTCAAATCTCGTTTCCCGCTCACAAAAAAGCCCTTTATTTAACGTAAAGGGCTTTTTTTATAAATGACATTGAACATCTGTGAAACAAAATTGTTAGTTTTTTGTTAGTTTTCACCCTTTTTTCAGGAAATTGTTAGTTTTTTGTTAGTTTTTTTTTAAA